>Ga0187882_1000002_pt1 | contig 361753 bp, 294 predicted proteins | sample June2016WEW_19_1_3_FD_132991 | JGI IMG/M metagenome (GOLD analysis project Ga0187882, IMG submission 132991) | Peatland microbial communities from SPRUCE experiment site at the Marcell Experimental Forest, Minnesota, USA - June2016WEW_19_150 | ecosystem: Environmental > Terrestrial > Soil >... | reverse complement strand
GCCCGCCGCTTCTGTGAAGTGGCGCTCCCCGTCAAGCCCGGCTGATCGCCGGGCTTTGCGTTGCTCCTTTCTTCGTCATCGCGCGTGGCGCGGCGCGAGGTGCTGCTCAGTCTTCTGTTCGCGCTCTTCGGGGTCGAGCCGTAGCTCGACGGCGCACGTGGGGATCCGACGGGACGGTGGCGCCCATCTGAGGCACGGGCTCACCTACTCCCACCAGCGGCGTCGCGCTCACCGCCCCTCGGTCAGTCACCTGCCCGCCACGCGTTCGAACCGTTACGCCGTCGCGCGCGCGGCGGCACGCTCCGGCGTGCGGAACGGCGTCTCGTCCCGCCACATCGCGTAGAGGATCCCCGCCAGCCGCCGCGCCAGGGCGACGGCCGCGATCCGGCGGCCGCGGCGGCGGGCGACCTGCTCGCCCCAGGCGCGCAGGGCCGCGGCCTCCGGCTGCGTCGAGCGCAGGAGTCGCCAGCCCGCCTCCACCAGCAGCCAGCGCGCCCGCGTGTTGCCCGTCTTGGTGATGCGCCCCCGGTGCTGCTGGTCGCCGCTGCTGTGCTCGCCCGGCGTCAGGCCGAGGTAGGCTTCGACCTGGTGCGCGCTGGTAAACCGCGTGACCTCATCGAGCGTCGCCACGAAGGCGGTCGCCGTCACCGGCCCGACGCTCGGCGCCGTGGCCAAGCGCGCCGCGACGGGATCCGCGGCCGCCCGGCGCTCCAGCCGCCGATCGGCGGCCACGATCTCCCCGTTCAACGGCTCGAACAGCGTCAGCAGCGGGGCCAGCTCGCTGGCCAGCGGCGGCGGCAGGGGCAGCGCCGCGAGCTTGGGCAGCAGGTGGATCGGCTCCCCACTGGCCACCCGCAGGCTGTCGCGGCGCACCAGCGCCTTGATCACGCCGATGTAGCGGGTGCGGGTGCGCACCAGCGCGTCGCGCACCGCTAGCTCGGCCCGCACGTGGCGCTGGACCTCCGAGAGCCGGTGCGCGCGGCGGAAGGCGCCGAGGCGGCACGCCTCGGCCAGGGTGCGTGCATCGCGGCGGTCGGTCTTCACCCGGCGGCGGCGCGTGGCGTGCATCGGCGCGAAACTCGGGTCCGCCACGATGACCTCGTGCCCCAGGGCCTCAAGGTGGCGCGCCACCCACTCGCTCTCGGTCGACGCCTCGAGCAGGACGCAGGCCGGCGGGCGCCCGCCCAGCACCTCGGTGAACCGCTCGCGGCTGGTGCGGATCCGTTGCTCGACGATCTCGCCCTCGTCGCTCAGAATACAGAGCTGACTCTCGCGCTTGTGTAGATCGAGCCCAATATTGTCCATGGCGGCTGGCCTCCAGTCGGTGTGCGGCATTTGACCGCGTGATTCCCTTGGGAGGCGAAGCTGCCATCCCGTGCCCCTGGATGGCCAGCCGCCACTTCATCTCAACTGAGGCGCACTTCGTTAGGCGGACCGAGGCGTCTTTCTGTACCTCTCTATCAGTTGGGAGAAAGCCACATGATGCGATGTCTACATCTCGCCGTACTCGTATCAATCTTCGTTACGGCAACCGTATCCGCACAAAACCCAGAGCCTGCGCCACGCGCCATCCTGCTGCCGGATACAATGGGCGCGAACTTCGCCGTGGCGGACACTCTCACCGGGACAAGCGGGCCCGCAGACTTCGACTTCCTAGTTGGCACGTGGCGCTTCACGTTCCAAGCGCGGCGGCGCGATGGCTCGTTTGCTCCTGCTTTCACCGGCCATTGGGTTTTCACGAAGAAGCAGACCGGAGGCCAGGGGGTGCTGTTGGAGGATCACTGGCGGCCGGACGACGCATCCTTGACTTGGGACGCCGGCACTTGGACCTATCGCGCGTACAATCCGGAACGCAAGATCTGGGAGATGCAGGGCATCAACTCCAACATCGGCGCATGGCAGCCGGGGCTGATGTGGACCGCTGGAGACAGCCGATTGCTCACTGAATGGTATGGGCCAATGCTGGTGCGTTTTCGCTACTTCGCCATCCAACAGGACAAGTTCCTCTGGCGCGCCGACGCCACATTCGATCGCGGCAGAACCTGGATCACGGACTACTGGACCATGGAAGTGCACCGAATCGCGCGGTGAAAGCCGTCGATTGCCTGCCGAGCCTCCGCCGCCATCTGCCTAACCCGCGCCTGCAGCGGCGGGGCGCGTGGGGCTGACCCTCGACCAACGCCTGGCACTCATCACCGACCTTACGGCTCGTTAACGCTCCGCTTGACGCCCGCTTGACGGCTCCCGCCTAGCGTCGTGCGCAGTCGGAGGGCCGCATCTTGGCCCGCCGCATCCCGCCAGGGGGAGCGCACGATGACCAGCCTTCGAGGGTTCGTCGCTATCGTTCTCGGTTTGGCGGCCGTCGCTGCCTTCCGGCCGCTGTCCGCGCAGTGGCCGCCGCCGCCGCTGAGGTCGGGCCAGCGCGTGCGCGTGACCGCGCCGTCCGCTGGGTTGGATCGCTCGGTGGGCACCATCCGGGCGGTGCGCGGGCGCGAGTTCGTTCTCTGGCCCGAGCGCTTTGATCCCCGGGCGGATACTGCATACTCCCTGTCGCTCGACTCGGTTCGCAGTCTTGAGGTGAGCATGGGCAGGCACAGCCACTTCTGGGCCGGCGCCGGCATCGGCGCTGCGATCGGCGGCCTTGGGCTTGGCCTGGTGGCCGGCGTGGCTGCGGCAACTTGTCGAGGCTTCTGTGTTGTCGACCCCGGTGCCGCGGGTATGACGGGCCTGGTGGTGGGCGGACTGCTCGGCGGACTGCTCGGCGGAATAGTCGGGGCCGCCGTCGTCACGGAACGCTGGTGGAACGTGCCGCTCGAACGCCTGCGCGTCGGGATGACGCCGCTGCCCGCTGGCCACGTGGGCCTCGGCGCGTCGCTGGCGTTGTGAGGGGGGGACACGGTGAAACGGACTCCGTTGCGCCTGGCCGATACACGCCCTGCCGCTGTCGCCGCCCTCCCTCCCGCGGAACGGGACGAAACGACGGCCTCGCGGTCACACCGTACTGCAGGCGCGAAACCGTCGACCCTCGAGCGATCGCCAGCTGCCTCGCTGGACACCGATTTGACAATCGCTTGGTGCAACCTCAGTATCCGGTAGTGCGCAGCCGTTGAGCGTGGGCGCGGATCGGCACCTAGCCGAGCTGACACCTGTCGCCCCAAGCGAACGAATTCACGGGCTCACATCGCCTCACGTCGGTTTCTGCCTGCGTCCGTAGACGGCCGCAAGGTTCGCATCGCGTCGGTCACCTTCGTGAGATTCGGGCTCGATGATCGATCGGCTCGTGAGCCGACCTGAAGTGGTGCAGGTGTTGTGTGGCTGGCGGGCAGTCGCCCGCCGCTGAGACGCGCTTCGTTACGCAGAGGCAGGAGAACATCGTGGCTCACTCTCATCTCGACTTCATCAGCGCCGTCCTCAGCGAGTTCCCCGAACTCCGCGACGACATCGAGGAGTATGCTGGCCAGCCTCACCTCCAGGTGGGGGAGTTCGCGGCGTTCACCCAAGCTGCCAAGGGTCGCGGCGATCTGACGACGTACGAACGTTGTCTCAAGCTCGTCGACGGGATGTTCACTCAGGCAGATGCCGATCTCGCGAGCGCGCTTCGGGTCTCGTACCTCGAGCATCTCGACTTCGAGGGATCCCGCGGTCCGGCGGCGTGGCGGTTGCTCTCTCCTCGGCTCCAGGCCGCCTGGAATCAGGTCGCGGCCGAGAACCGACGACTGATGGCGCTGCCGCAGAAGCGCGCGGAGCCGAAACCCCCGAGCGGCGCGCGCAAGAGCAAGAGGGACTATCCCCGACGCCAGCGCGGGCGCCGATGAGCTACCCAGCCTAACCGCGCCTGCGGCGGCCTAACGTCGGCGCTCGCCGTCGCCCGGCGGCGCAAGTCGCGCGAGCGCGGCGTTGAGACCGGCCACCGACGTACGCGAAACTCCCAGCGGCTGGTGCATGACCGCGTCGAGCATGGCGACGTCCGGCGTGCCCGCCGACGGCACGTGGATCCGATACCACCCCGAGGAGCGTAGCAGGAAGGTGCGGCCCATCCCCGCACCGAGCGCCGGCGCGCGGAAGCTCACCTCCGCGGTGTCGCCGGGCTCCATCACGTAGTCGAGCCCGTCCACCGCTGCGATCAGGCGCGCCACGTCGTTCCCCGCCCGATCGCGTGCCGCGACCAGCGGCAACTCGTGGACCGTGAGGGGCCCATCGGCAGTGAAGTCCATGGCCACCCGGTCCACCAGCCACAGGGCCGGCGCCGATTCGAGCCGCACCAGGACGGTGTCCCCCACGACCGCGGAGAGATCCAGCTCGAGCACCTGGCGCCGCGCCAGCTCCGGACCGACCTCCCAGACGAGGCCGGCGGGCGCCCAGCCCGTTTGCGTCCGCACGGACGCGGCGAGGAAGCCCTCGCCCGCCAGGCGGAGTGCGACGGCCTGCGCCAGCGCCGGCTCGGCGTTCAGGGAGTCGTACCAGGCATCCGTACCCGCCCCGTGCGCCCGGATGAACTCGTAGAGGAGATGCACGGCCCACGGCGTGTTGCTCGCGTCCACCACGAGGTGGGCGCGGCGTGCACCAGGCGGACGCACGAAGGCGAGCTGCAGCCCGTCGCGCAGGTCTGCCACCCGCACGGTATCCCGTCCGGCGAAGCTCGACTCCCAGTTCCACCCGTCCGCGTCGCGAACTCGCGCCAGCGCGTCCGCGCCCCGGAAGTCGGTGGCCGTCACGGGCGGCTCGAGCGCGCCGATCGTGTGCAGGTTGCCCGCCGGATCGGCCGCCACGGTCACGCCGGGCGCGTGGTCCACGGCCAGCACCGCGAGCGCATCCAGGTGGTCGGTCTCGTCCAGCTCGTTGGTGACCTTGAGTCGCACGACGCCGCTCTGCGGCACCACGGAATCGAGGTTGTCCACCACGGTGCGCGTGAGGGGGCGCGCGATCGCGCCGCCGAACGTCCCGGAAGCGAGCCGCCACCCAGCCCCGTCCCAGGCGTACACGAATGGGCACGACTGGCCAGACCCGCCCTTGTCCCCGCCCCCGGACCCGGACCCAGCGGGTGTGGAAGCGTGGCTACCGCCCGCGATCACGGCAATCAGCAACGCGCTCGCCCCGAGCGCCGTGAAGAACCACAAGGTGCGAGTAGCCGAGAATCGCTGCACTTCGACCGACGTGACGTCGGCCAGTGCCACGGCGGTCCGGATCGAGTCTTCTCTGCCCACATACCGGTACCGGTATCCGCCCAGCGAGTCTCCGACGATGAACGGGCTGAACAGGACGAGTGTCTGGCCGGCAGGTAGGTTGACACTGACTGACCCCGGCTTGCTAAGGCTGACACGGACCAACCCCGGCTTTCGGACCACGACGTCCTGCGTCGTACCGGGCGCGCGTTGGTAGACCATGCAGGCAGCGAGGGTGGTGCTGCCCACGACGATGGCGAGCAACGACCGAAGCGAACTCGGGCGGGAAAATCGGCCGATGAGTCCGTGGACCGGCAGGGAGCAACGCATGGCTCGCTCGGAAAGTGGTTACCCCGAACATCTGTGCGGTCCCGTCAAGCAAACGTCAAGGAGAAGGGGGCGGCGATCCGCCCACCGTGCGGCTCACGATCGTGATCGGGCTGGGGTAGGTGATCGGGCCGAGGGGGGTGTTGATGGTCGGCACCGCGCGCACCGCGATCCGCGTCGGATGCGAGCTGAGGCCGGCGACCGAGGCCGCGAGGTTCACCAGGCTCTGCGCCGGGCCGTCGAAGAATTGCCGGAGGTTCACGCGCATCGGGAGCGGGATGTACGCGGTTTGGCCGGGGGGCATCGTCACGACTGTATCGAGGACGCCGCTCACAGTCTCCTTGTCGTCGAGCAGCAGAGTCCAGGCGAGCTTCACCATCGTGGCGGCTGTGTTGTTGTCCGCAGGATTGTCGGCCCGGATCAGCACCCGGAAGTCGAGCGGGACGTCCCGGCGCGAGACGGCCAGCGCGACCCGCCCGATCTCCACGACGCTGAGATCGTCGTAGTTCGCGATGCGCCGCAGGTCCACGCCCGCGAGCCTGCCGTCCTGCACGCCCGCGATGGAGAAATCCACCCGCTTGAGCGCCGTGAGCCGGCTCAGTGTCACGCACCCGGCCAACGTCGCGGCAAGCGCGGCCAGAGCAAGCGTCCAGCGAGTTGGTGCCATCACCTCCGAACATCACACGCATCCGCTGGCCGGGCAACGGCCGGAGCGCTTGACCGGCGCACGGCCGCGTGCGAGTGTCCGACGCATGAGCCGGCGAGCCTTCCGCGTGGCGCCTACCACCCTCCGAGCAGTGATGTGGCTCGTGGCTGCCGCGCTCGCATCCGCCGCGTGCCATCCTGTGCCGAGGGCAACCGGCGCCCTCACGCCCTCCTTCGGCCGCGAGACGCTGATCACCGAAGACGACATCGCCCACATGTCCGTGCGCACCGCCTGGGACGTCGTGCGCATGCGGGCCCCGCGGTTCAGCGCGGGCGCCGACTCGACTACGGGACGGCCCGGTCGGGTGAGGATCCAGGAGCCGCACAGCGTCAACGCGGACGAGACTCCGTTGCTCGTCGTGGACGGCATGCAGGCGGGAGACATCTCGTATCTCGACCAGATCCCCGCGTCCGACGTCCACGCCATCCACATCCTCGACTCCGAAGCCGCCGAGCCGATCTACGGGCTCCGCGCCGCCGGCGGCGCGATCGTCGTCGAGACCAAGCGCGGGAAGTAGAGCTACGGCTCTCCGAAGTACCGCTTCGCCCACTGCAGGAAGAAGGGCCAGTCGAGCATGTCGGTGTGCCCGCCCTCGTGCTCGCGGAACGCCAGGTCGCCGTCCATCAGGCCCCGGTCCGCCTCGGGCATCGTCGTCGTGCCGAGGCCCTTCGCGCCGAGCAGGCGCCAGACGGGATCGGCGGCCACGCAGGCGAGGAACTCGCCGTGCGTGTCCACCCAGGTGTCGCCCTTGGTGCCGCCGGTGACGAAGAGGGGACGCGGCGCGACGAGCGCGATCAGCTCGTGGGCGTCCACCGGCATGTCGGCCCAGTGGCCCGCGTACTTGAGGTAGTTGCCGGCCATCCAGTGGTACTCGCCGCCGCCGGCGACGTTGTCGATCGTCTCACCCCAGTTCCGCTTCTCGAGCGAGGCGCCCGCCGCACCCGAGCTGCTCGCCCAGGTGATGGCCCAACGCTGATCCAACGCGCCGGCCAGGAGTGCGGTCTTGCCCCAGCGTGAGTGGCCCTCGATCGCCGCCTTTTTCGCGTCGATTGCGGGATCGGACTCGAAGTAGTCGAGGGCGCGGCTCATCCCCCAGGCCCACGCCGAGAGCACGCCCCATTCGTCGGGCGCGCGCGGCCGGCCGCGGTTCACCAGGCCGATGATGCCCGACGTGAGCCCCGCCCCGTTGTCCGCCTGGATCGAGCCCGTGCCCACGGTGGCGTACGCCCAGCCGTTGGCCAGCACCGAGGTGACCCGCTCGGGCAGCTGCGTCGTGTCGCGCTGCCCGAAGCCGAACAGGAAGCCGCCGATCACCGTGATCACCGGCACCTTGTGCGTCACGCCCTTGGGCAGGACCATCGTGATCTCGATGCTCGGCGCCGCCGCCGGGTACGCGGAGTTGTCGATGTGCCCGGTGACGTATTTCAGGATGGCGTTGGGGAACCGCGTCGAATCCACCTTCGTCACCTCGAAGGTGACGGCGGGCGTGTGCGCGGGAGTCCGCCCATAGATCTCGCGGCTGAACAGCTCCAGGATCTCGGGCCGGCGCACGCGCCACCACATCGCGGCACTGGTCACGCGCCGCCCGCCGTTCGTCACGAGCGGATCGGGAAGCGTGTAGCTGCCCACCCGCGACTCGTCGTAGTTCGACCAGATCCCCCAGGGCGAGCGGACGTAGGTGTTGCCCGTCGAGTCGTACCAGTTGGTCGAGTTCGGCCGCTGGAAGGTGTTGGACGGCCGAGCCGGATCGCTGTCCGGGGGCGGCAGCGTCGGAGGCGACGGGAGATGTAGCTGCGCGACCATCAGGTCGCGGTCGCGCTCCGAGGCGGTCCGGATCGAGTCCATGAACGCCCGGCGCTGCTCGGGCGTCATCCGGAAGAAGTCGGGATTCTGCGCCGCCGCCGGCGCGCTCGGCGCGACCAGCAGCAGCAACGCCGCGAGAGCGCTCGGCGCCAGCCGCCCGAGCGAATGGGGAATGCGCATCGCCATCACCTCCGGCCCGGCCCCAGGCCGGGCGTCAGCCGCGGAAGTACAGGTACACCGAGATGATCGCGACGATCACCAGGCCCGACAGGATCAGGTCCCAGCGGTTCCAGCTCGCGCGCGACTCCGCCCGGTGCTCGTCCGTGACCGTGGCGAAGGTCAGGTTGGTGAGGCGCTCCACCGCCGGCGCCGCCGTCGCGTAGCTCACGCCGATCATCACCACGACCGACGCGATGAACACGAGCAGGCTGTAGTACTGGAAGTAGATGTTGTTCACGACCCAGAGGAACGAGCCCTGCGTGTAGCCGTTCTCGTACCCCGCGAGGTGGAGCGCCACCGGCGTATCCACGAGCAGCCGGAAGGTGCCGAGCAGGAAGCCCACCAACAGCGCCGAGATGCAGCCCTTCGTGTTGAGCCGCTTGTTGAAGATGCCGAAGAAGAACACCGTGAAGATCGGGGGCGCGAGGTAGCCCTGCACGCTCTGCAGGTATTCGTACAGCCCGCGCGCGCCCTCGATCACCGGAATCCAGAGCAGCGCCACCAGCACCATCACCGCCGTCGCGACGCGCCCCATCCAGACCAGCTCGTGCTGCGACGAGTTGGGCCGGAGCTTCTGGTAGAGGTCCATCGTGAACAGGGTGCTCGACGCGTTGAACGCGCCGGCCATCGAGCTCATCAGCGCCGCGATCAGGCCGGCGACGACCATCCCGCGCACGCCCACCGGCAGGACCGACATCACCAGCATCGGGTACGCGGACTGGGCCATCATCGGGATGGCCTTGCCGTCCGGGCCCACCATCGTCGCGAGCGCCGCGATCTTCCCCGACCTGGCGAGCGCCATCGAGATCATCCCCGGGATGATGAAGATGAAGACCGGGAGCAACTTGATGTAGCTCGCGAAGATCGAGCCGCGGCGGGCGACCTGCTCGTTCGGGGCGCCGAGGGCGCGCTGCACGATGTACTGGTCGGTGCACCAGTACCACAGCCCGATGATCGGGGCGCAGAAAAGCATCCCCAGCCATGGGTAGTTGGTGTTGAAGTACCAGGCCTGCCGGCCCGCCTCCTTGATTGGCGCCCAGGTGGACGCGACGCCGTGCGGGATCAGCGGCTTCCAGAGGTTGAACAGGTCCGGGTCCAGCGCCGACCGAAACGCGTGCCATCCGCCGATCTTGATCAGGCCGAAGATCAGAAGCAGCGCGGAGCCGAAGACCAGCACGAAGGTCTGCATCGCCTCCGTGTACGCGACGGCCCGCATCCCGCCCAGCACGGTGTAGAGCCCGGTGAGGAGCACGATCGAGACGGAGCCGATCCAGAAGGCGTTCCAGTCGTGTCCGAGGATGGTGACGTGCAGCTCGGGCAGGAGCGCGCGGAAGACCACGCCGCCGGCGAAGATGCTGACGGCGAACTTGGTCAGCACGTGCGTCAGGAGGGACGTGATCGAGAGGATGACGCGGGCCGAGGGCGAGAAGCGGCGCTCCAGGAACTCGGGCATCGTGTACACGCGGGTGCGCATGTAGAACGGCACGAACAGCCAGCCCAGCACGAGGATCGCCCAGGCGTGCAGCTCGTAGTGCGCCATCGCCACGCCCGAGGTGGCGCCGGAGCCCGCCAGCCCCACCAGGTGCTCGGAGCCGATGTTCGACGCGAAGATCGACGCGCCGACGATGAACCAGCCGAGGTTGCGGTTCGCGAGGAAGTAGTCGTCGGCGGTGTCCTTGCCGCGGCGGAACACCCACCACGCCATACCCAGGATGACCGCGAAGTAGACGAGTACGACCAGCCAGTCCAGCGTCGCCATGCGCCGCCCTCTGGATGCGGGAAAGGAGCCTTCGGAGACTACACCGCGCGCCGCGCGCGTCAATCCCGCGCCGCTTGCGGGGAGGCCGCGCGGAGCGCCACCTTTGCACGGCTGCCGAACCGGCCGCCTACCAGGAGAGAGCGATTATGCCGCGCTTCACACCCGACCAGATCCGCCAGGCCCTCGCCACCAGGAGCCCGATGGGCCGCGCCGAGGCCATCCAATTCCTCAAGGTGCTCGACATCAAGATGAGCGTCGGCCACTGGTCGGCCGGCGATTTCGTGGACCGGTTCGCGCCGCCGGGCTACAACTCCGACAACCCCGCCTTCAAGAACGACTTCGAGGGCCAGTGCCGGCGCACCAAGGCGGCGGGGATCGACGCCATCGAGATCCACCAGCACGTCTTCGAGAAGTCGCTGAACGGCGACCTCGACCTGAGCGCCGTCGAGCGCGCGAAGGGCGGCTTCCTGGCCGAGCTGGGGATGACCGTCGCGGCGTGCAACATCAACACCTGGACCAACCCGAAGTTCAAGCTGGGCGGACCCTGCAACCCGAATCCGGCCCTGCGCAAGGCGGCGCTCGAGGAGATCCTGAAGGCGGTCGAGATCAGCAAGGCGCTCAAGATCCCGGTCATCAGCGTCTGGCCCGGCTCCGACGGCGCGGACTACCACTTCCAGATCGACTACCGGCAGTCCATCGAGTGGTTCACCGAGGCGCTGATCGCGGTGAACAAGGAGTGCCTCAAGGCGGGGATCAAGCTCGCGATGGAGCCGAAGCCGTACGAGCCGCGCGAGCTGTATATGATCATCCCGACGGCGGCCGCGGCGATTCTCGTCGCCCAGCAGGTGAACAAGGCGACCGGCGGCAACAACTGCGGCCTCACGGTGGACTACGGGCACCAGAAGATGGAGGGCACGACTGCGTCCACGGCGTGCGACCTGGCGGCATTCGCCGGCGTGCCGATCCACAAGTTCGACGTCAACGATGCGCGGCAGGGGCGCAACGACCAGGACCTGATCTTCGGCACGATCTCGGTGCCCGAGGCGGTCGAGTACCTCTACACGACGTTCGTGCGCGACTACCGCGGCTGGTACAGCCAGGACCAGTTCACCTACCGCGACGATCCGACCCGCGCGATCGAGCGCAGCATGATCAATTTCGCGAACCTCGCGCTCAAGGCGGTGAAGGTGTACGCGAAGCAGGACGAGCTGACCAAGGCGCGCGCCGCGGGCACCGGCCCCGACGTGCTCGACGTCGTGAGCCCGATTCTCCTCGGCTGACCGGCATGCCGTCTTCCTACGTGCTCGGCGTGGACTTCGGCACCAATTCGGCGCGGGCCGTGGTCGTGGACTGCGCCGACGGCCGCGCCGTGGGCATCTCGGTCTTCGAGTACCCGTCGGGAGACCACGGCGTCATTACGGACTCGAAAGACCCGCACCTCGCGCGGCAGCATCCCGGCGACTACCTGGTGGCGCTGCGCGGCGCGGTGCGCGGCGCGCTCCGGGCGGCGAAGCGGAAGAAGGGCTTCGCGGCGGAGCGGGTGGCCGGCATCGGGGTGGACACGACCGGCTCGACGCCGATCCCGGTGGACGCGGCGTGCCGGCCGCTCGCTCTGGACAAGCGCTGGAAGAAGCACCCGGCGGCGCAGGCATGGCTCTGGAAAGACCACACGGGCGCGGAGGAAGCGGCCGCGATCACGGAGACGGCACGGCGGCACGCGCCTGAGTACGTCGCGCCGATCGGCGGGACGTATTCGTCCGAGTGGTTCTGGTCGAAGATCTGGCACTGCCTCAAGGTCGCGCCCGCAGTCTTCGACGCCGCCGCGAGCTGGGTGGAGCTGGCGGACTACGTGCCCGCCGTGCTGGCCGGCGTGACGGATCCACGCGCGATCGCACGCTGTGTCTGCGCCGCGGGCCACAAGGCGATGTACGCGGAGGCGCACGGGGGCCTCCCCGACGCGACGTTCCTCGCGCGGCTCGATCCCCGGCTCGCCGAGCTGCGCGGGCGGCTGTACGCGCGGGCGTTCGCCGCCGACCGGCCGGCGGGACGCCTGACGGCCGCGTGGGCCACGGAGCTGGGGCTTCCGGCCGGCATCCCGATCGCGATGGGCGGCTTCGACGCCCATTACGGCGCGGTGGGCGCCGGCGTGACGACCGGCACGCTGGTCAAGATCATCGGCACCTCCACCTGCGACGTCGCCATCGCGCCCCTGTCCGAGCGGGTGGCCGACGTCCCGGGGATCTGCGGGATCGTCCCCGGCTCCGTCATGCCCGGCTACTACGGACTGGAGGCGGGGCAGTCGGCGGTGGGCGACCTGCTCCAGTGGTGGGTGTCCGAGGTCTGCGAGGGGGACGTGCGGCTCCACGCGCGGCTCACGGCGGAGGCGGCGAAGAGCCGGCCCGGCGAGAGCGGGCTCCTCGCCCTCGACTGGAACAACGGCAACCGCACGATCCTCGTGGATCCGCGCCTCACGGGCCTGCTGATCGGCCAGACGCTGCACACCACCCGCGCCGAGGTATACCGCGCCCTGATCGAGGCGACGGCGTTCGGCGCGCGCGCGATCATCGAGCGGCTCAAGGAGCACGGCGTCCCGATCGAGCGCGTGGTCTGCTGCGGCGGGATCGCGGAGAAGAACGACCTGTTCATGCAGGTCTACGCCGACGTGCTCGGGCGTCCGATGCTGATCGCAGGCTCCTCCCAGACCACGGCACTGGGTGCAGCGATCTCGGCGGCGGTGGCGGCCGGCCGGTATTCGAGCTTCGAGGCCGCGCAGGCGAAGATGACGTCCCTGCAGGCCAGGCGTTTCACGCCGAAGAGCGCGGCGCGCACGGTGTACGACGAGCTGTACGGGATGTACCGCGAGTTGCACGACACGTTCGGCGCGATGTCCGCAGGCCGCGCGGATCTCGGCACCGTCATGAAGAGACTGCTCTCCTTGCGGGAACGCGTGGTGAAGGCCGCGTGACGAAGGCCCGGCTCGCGGAGCTGCGCCGCGCGGTCCTCGAGGCCAATCTCCGGCTCGCGAACAGCGGCCTGGTGCTCGGCACCTTCGGCAACGTCTCCGGTGCGGATCTCAAGGCAGGGCTGTTCGTCATCAAGCCGAGCGGCGTGCCGTACGCCGATCTGACGCCGGCCAGGATGGTGCCGGTGTCGCTCAAGACGGGAGAGGTGCTGGAAGGAAAGCTCCGTCCCTCCTCCGACACGCCGACGCACCTGGAGCTGTACCGCGCTTTCGGGTGCGGAGGGATCGCGCACACGCACTCCGAATGCGCGACGGCCCTCGCGCAGGCGCGGACGCGGATCCGCTGCATGGGGACCACGCACGCCGACTACTTCCGCGACGACGTGCTTGTGACCCGCCCGCTCACCGCCGCCGAGGTCGCGGTGGAGTACGAGGTGAACACGGGGCGCGTGATCGTCGAGACCTTCAGCTCGCTCGACCTTTCCGCCGCGGACGTCCCCGGCGTGCTGGTGGCCAACCACGGGCCGTTCACCTGGGGCGACGACCCGTTCGAGGCGGTCGAGCGCGCCCTGGTCCTCGAGCAGCTCGCGCGGATGGAGATCACGCTGCGCCTCCTCGCGCCCGAGGCGCCGCGGCCCGACTCGTTCCTGGTGGAGAAGCACTTCGGCCGCAAGCACGGGAAGGACGCGTACTACGGCCAGAAGAAGAAGGGCGGCAAGTGACGCGGCGCCCGCGCGCCGTCCTCTGGGATCTCGACGGGACCATCGCAGACTCGAAGGACTTCCACTGGCGCGCCTGGCGGGAGACGATGCTCTTGGGCGGCGTGCGGATCTCCTACGAGCAGTTCCTCCACTCCTTCGGCCAGCGGAACGACGCGATCCTCGGCAGCTGGCTCCCGGGTGCGTCGCCGGAGCGCGTCGTCCGGCTCGGCGACGCCAAGGAGGCCGCGTTCCGGCGACTCGTGGCGGAGGGGCCGCTCCATCCGCTTCCCGGCGCCGTCGAGTGGATCGAGCAACTGGCGCGCCAAGGCTGGCGCCAGGCCATCGCCTCCTCCGCGCCGCGCGCCAACGTCCAAACGATGGCGCGGGTGCTCGGGCTCGAGCGGGTGATGGGAGCGCTGGTGAGCGCCGAGGACGTGCACCGCGGGAAGCCCGACCCCGAGGTGTTCCTGGTCTCGGCTCAGCGTCTTGGTGTGGAGCCGGCTCGTTCGGTCGTGGTCGAGGACGCGGCAGCGGGGATCGAGGCCGCGCGGCGAGGCGGGATGCGCAGCATCGGCGTGGGGGGCGACGCGCTCCGCGCCGCCGACGTCGTCGTCACCGCTCTCACCGACCTGCCCGAGGACGCCTTCGACCGGCTCGTGCCGGAGATCGCATAAGGGGGGCGACGCCGCTCCAATCCGACCAGTCCAATCGCCAATCGGACGCCCCGGCGGCCGAACGGATTGCGTTCCCCTCACGGCCAGCTAACGGTTACATGGTATCGTACGAGGGCACATGAGCACCGCTGCCCGATCGAGAGGCGCCCTTCGCCGCGCCGCCATCACGCCGGCGTTGCTGCTCGTCACGGCGTGCACGGATCTCTTCGGCCCCCATCGCACCGTCAGGCCGGAGATGCAGTCGCTCAGGATCGCGTACTTCTCCACGACCAGCGGCATCATGCAGATCGACGGCTATCCCGCCGACACGTCGTTCCGGCTCGGGTCCGGCCAGAGCGTGCCGATCGTGATCACGGCCTCCTCGGGAGACCGCGAGAACTCCGCACTGTATCCGAAGTACTGCCCGGTGCCGATGCGCGGATGGGCGTTCGTCTGCTTCGAGTTCGATTTCGGCACTCAGAACGGCGTGGACTGGCCCGACGTCAACGGGTATGTGGCCGGCATCGGAGGACGGATCAAGGTCTGGCTGAGTGGCACGGGGTACGTCGTGCTCTTCGATCTGGACGACATGGTGAGCCGCGCGCGGAGCGCACTCTCTTGGCCGGGAGTGACGTGGGTCGAGCTGGGGGCACTTCCCGCGTGCATGGAGGGAGCGTACTGCATCGTCTGGTCCCAACTCACCCGGCCCCTGTACGTCGAGGTCGGGCCGCCCCACCCGGGCGACGGAGTGCTGCAGGTGCAGCCGGGCGACACGCTGACCGTCCTCTACCAGCAGCCCGACGGACACAGCCTGCAGATTCAGAGCGTGATTCCATGAGCCCCGTGCGGCACATCGGAGCGGCCGCCGGCCTGGTCGCGCTCCTCGGCTTGGCGGCCGCGCCCGTCGCCGCGCAGGTCTGCGCCGGACTTCCGTCCCTCCGGGAGAGGCCCTTCCGCGTGACCGCGAGCGCGGCGTCCTATACGTACGCCACCTCCCTCGGGGCGACGCTGGCGGCGGGCAGGTCGCTCTACGCCGCCGTTGGCTTCGGGCGGACGCGCGATCCCGAGCTGGACGCCTCGACGTACCCGCTCAGCTTCGAAATCGGCGCGGACATCCCCTTCGGCGCCCCCGGCGTCTTCCTCTGTCCCGTCGCTGCGGCGACCGTGTCGTTCGGGCCCTACAACTTCGAGCTCTCGGACGAAGACTTCCGCTACGAGGATCGAGCGGTGGGGTTGGGGCTCGCCGCCGTCGCGGCGCGAGGGCGGCGCCTTACCGTCCTCGTCGCGGGCGGCGTTCGCGCGGTGCACCTGACGGGGAGGTACTGGCCCACCGGCTACAAGGCGGAAACCTCATCGGGGTGGTCGCAGAGCGGGGACTACTGGCTCGCCGGACTATCCGTGGGCCTCGAATTCGGCGAGAACCTCACGATCCGGCCGGGAGTGACGGTTCCCTTCCAGGTCACCTATCCGGACGACGCCTGGTTCGCGAGTCCGTTCGGGCGCAAGCCGGACGAGATCAGTCTCGGCGTCGCGGTCTCCATCGGCCTCGGCCGACGGTCACCGGCCGCGCGGTAGCCGCGCCCGTTTCAGCCTCCACCGACGCCGGTCCCGCAGCGACCGTTGCGGTCGTCATGGTTGCTTCACGGTCACCCTGGGCCTATCGGGTCGGCTGAGCGAACGCGGCGATCAGGCGCGCCGGATCGGGGCCCTTGCCCAAGGCGTGCGCCTCGCAGGCTGAGTAGACCTTCCGCATCTCGGCGTAGACGGCGACGTGCTCCGGAATCGGATGCACGGTGCTCGCAGGCCACGGCTCGGTGAAACCGGCGACGACCTCCGGCCAGGGCATCTCGTGCCCGCGTGCCAGCTCGTCCGCGTGATACGCCCGCAGCGCCGCGCCCAAGGCCGCCGAGTTCCCGCCCCCCACCACGCATACGTCTGCGCCGAACACGTCGGCCATCACCTGCAGGATCGCCGGGTTCTGCGATGCGCCGCCGGTCGCGTGGATCCGATTCACCGTGACGCCCATCCACTCCGAGTGGATGGCGAGCGAGAGCATCTGCGCCTCGACCACCGCGCGCACATTCGCCGCGGCGTCGGACGCTTCGAGCCCGTAACGCCGCGCGCCCGGCTCCAGCACCGTCGGCGTAATCTCCGGGGCGAACCACGGCAGGAGGATGGCACCGCCGTTTCCGGCGGGGCGCTCCGCCAGCGCGCGCGCAAAGGTTTGCCAATCGAGCCCGTGCTCGTCGCGGATCCGCTCGCGCGCGAGCGAGCCGTTCTTGCAGCAGATGAGCGGCATGTACCCGCCGGTCGGCGAGCCGAAGACGTGGCCCGTGCCCGACGGATCGTAGCAGGTCGCGTGCACCAGGCCGAACAGCGTGTCGCTCGTGCCGAGGGAGATCGCGATCGTCCCCTCGCGCACGATCCCGGTGCCGACCAGCGAGCAGGGATTGTCCCCCGACCACGCGACGACCTTCGCCGCGGGGAACCCGTGCCGTGCGCGCCAGTACGTGGCGAGCGGGCCGACCAGGGTCCACGACGGCGCGAGCGCCGGAAGCTTCGCTTCGAGGTCCGGCGCGGTCGCCGCCAGCGCGTCGCTCGCCCAGCGCGAGCGCGCCAGATCCATCAGGTTCATCCCCGAGCCGTCGCCCGGCTCGATCGGCGCGTCGAAGCCGACCAGCAGCGACGCCGCGTACGAGGACACGAGGTGGATCCGCGTGGTGGACCGATAGGCCGCAGGCACATCCTTGAAGAACTTGCGGATCTGCGGCCCGGTGAAGCGCTCGAACGCCCGCGAGCCCGTGAGCTTCGCCAGCCGCTCCGGCCCGCCCACGGCCGCGGTGATCTCGGCGCACTCGGCGGCGGTGCTCGAGTCCATCCAGATCGGCGATTCGGGCCGCACGAAGACCCCCCGCATCTGGCTTTCCAGCGTCCGGGCCGCGTCGAGGGATGCCAGCGCTTTCGCCGCGGCGGCGCCGAAGTAGACGCTGCCGTGCTGCTGCCCGGAGCCGGAGATCGCCCGGATGTCCGCCAGCGCGATCGTGCTGTCGCGCGCGACCATCTCCATCATCCGGTCGAGCGCTTCCGCCCACATCAGCGGCGAGGAGGTGGCGACGAGCGGGTCGGTCTGGGGCAGCACGCCGTGCCGCGTGCCGTACTGCGGGAGGGTGCCGTCGAAGTCGAGGGATTCCTCGAAGGCGACGCGGCGTTCCCGGCCCGAGACTTCGATGGCGACCGCCGTGAGGCTCTGCGTGCTCAGGTCGAGGCCGAGGTAGACGGGCATACGGGGCCAAAGATGGACCGCGGTGGTGGCGCGGGCAAGCGCCGCGCAGCATCATTGATTTCCATGCGCACACCTCCGCGAACCCCGACACTAAGGCGCTTCTGATGGGCGACGACCTCACCCGCCGCGACTGGGTCAAGCTCGTGGGCGCCGCCGGCGCCGGCTCGCTGATCGCCCCCAGGGTCGGCGCCGCGCCGCGGCACGACCCGGCAATCCTGCCGCTCACGTCCACGAGCGAGGTCTTCGTCCCCGGCCGCGGGCGGACGTTCCAGAAGTTCTCCTTCGACTTCCCCGAGCCGTCGGTGGAGTTCGGGGGGTACCGATTCGGCTTCCTCGTCTTCACGCGCGAGAACGTGTACGGCCTCGACGGCGCCCTCATGACCGCCGAGGAAGGGGAGGACGCGCTCACCCTGACCGCCTCGGGCATGGTCTGGGCCGGCGGGCAGGCGAAGGCGCCGGGCCGCCTGGTCGCGCGCTTCCGGCAGAGCGCCGACGCGATCGAGTGGGACGCCACGGCGGAGATGGACCAGCCGATCAAGAGCGTGACGACGGTGGTCCGCGGCATCCCGCGCGGAAAGATCTCGAGCGGCGGCTCACGGCCCTTCGACCCGAACGACGACGAGCTGCTCTACGGTTACCCGTTCGGCGCGGGCGACCTCTTCGGCGGGAACACGGCGTGGGGGATGAGCACGCCGTTCGTCGCCGTCCAGGTAGCCGACGCCGACTTCCGGTACCTGTCCTCGCTCGACGACCGCGTGCGGGCCAAGCGCTTCTTCTTCCAGCCGGGCGAGACCGGCTACCGCGTCGAAGCGGTGTTCGAGGCGGAAGGCTGGCTCGACCAGAAGCGGCTCGCGGTGCCGACCTGGCGGCTGGGCCGCACGTCCACCCTCGAGGCGGCGACCCAGGCCCACTACACGCACCTCGAGCGCGCATACCGGATCCCGACCTGGGAATCGCGCGACGACGTGCCCGCCTGGCTCCGCGAGGTAAAGCTGGTGCTGGCGCTCCACGGCATGCACTACACCGGTTACATCTTCAACGACTTCGCTCGGATGTTGGAGATCCTGCAGTGGGCCGCGCCGCAGTTCCCCGCCGAGCGCACGCTCGTCTTCCTCCCCGCGTGGGACGGCCGCTACTACTGGAACTACCCCACCTATCGCGCCGACGAGCGGCTGGGCGGGGAGGCGGGCTTGAAGCAACTGGTGGACGAAGGGCACCGGTTGGGTTTCCGGTTCATGCCGATGTTCGGGATGAACGCGGCGAACCGGAGGCAGAAGGAATTCCGGAACGTCGCCGACGCCGCGACGTATCGCATCGACGGCGACCGCTTCGACATCGACTGGGTGGACTGGGACAACGACCGCCACCAGGAGGGGTGGCTGTCGTACATGAACCTCGGCGTGGACAGCTGGCGCGAGTGGCTGAGCGCGCGGATCGCCGACACGATCGAGCGCTACGGGATGGACGCGTACTTCCTCGACATCTCGGCGGGGTGGATGAACAACACGCAGGCCGACATGCACGAGGGGACGCGCCGGCTCGTCGCCGAGCTGCGCGGCACCTACCCCAAGGTCCTCGCCTGCGGCGAGTTCGCCTATGACGCGCTGTTCGCCTTCATCCCGCTCTTCCACGTTTACTCCCCGCAGGCCACGAAGTACGCCCGCTTCTTCTCGCACCTGAGTCATCCGGCGCCGGGGCGCGGCAGCTCGGGGGTGCACGAGTCGGGGTTCGGGACCTTCGACGCCTCGACGTCGAACATGGGCCAGGGGAGCCCCGGCCTCATCCCGACGATCACGGTGGTGGACGACACCTTCACGACGTACAAGGACCAGTTCGCCGCGGCGCTCGCGCGGGCGAAGCAGCTCGGAGGGATCCCATGAAGCGACGCGACTTCCTCGCCTCGGCAGTCCTGACGGCCGCGTCCGCCGCGCTGCCGCTCCGCTTCCGCCCGTTCCAGGACGGGGGCGCGGCACCCAAGCCGCTTGCCCTGCCCTTCGACCTCTCGCGCGTCCGCCTCGGCGCCGGGCCGTTCAAGGACGCGCTGGACGTCAACCGCCGCTTCCTGATGGCGCAGGAGCCCGACCGGCTGCTGCACATGTTCCGCGTCACCGCCGGCCTGCCATCCTCCGCGCAGCCGCTGGGCGGATGGGAGGCGCCGGAGAACGAGCTGCGCGGGCACTACACCGGTCACTACCTCTCGGCGTGCGCCCTGATGGCGGCGCAGACGGGCGATGCGGAGATCTCGGCGCGCGGCGAGCACATCGTGACGGAGCTGGCGAAGTGCCAGCAGGCCAACGGCTATCTCTCCGCGTTTCCGGAGGAGTTCTTCGACCGGCTGCGGGCGGGCCGGCCGGTGTGGGCGCCGTTCTATACGCTGCACAAGATCATGGCCGGGCTGCTCGACACCTATCAGCTCTCGGGAAACGCGCAGGCGCTTGCGGTGCTCCAGGGGATGGTGCGCTGGACCTCGGCGTGGACACAGCCGCTCGGCGACTACGAGATGGCGCGCGTGCTGGAGCGCGAGTACGGCGGGATGAACGAGATGCTCTACAACCTCCCCGCGATACCCGGGAGTGGGAACGAGCGCTATCGCTGGCTCGCGCACCGCTTCGACCACGAGCGCTTCTTCGCGCCGCTGGCCGCGGGGCGCGACGAGCTGAAGGGGCTGCACGGCAACACCAACATCCCGAAGGTGATCGGCGCCGCGCGGCGCTACGAGCTGCTGGGCGACGAGCGCTCCCGGCGGATCGCCGAGTATTTCTGGCACGAGATCACGCAGCATCGCGCCTACGCCACCGGCGGCACCACCAACGGCGAGGGGTGGGAGACGGATCCGGATGTCCTGGCCGCGCAGCTCTCCGGCTACACGCAGGAGGACTGCACCACCTACAACATGCTGAAGCTCACGCGCCACCTGTTCGGCTGGACGGCCGACGCGGCGGTCGCCGACTACTACGAGCGCGCGCTGTTCAACGGGATCCTCGGCAGCCAGCACCCGGCGGACGGCGAGAAGCTGTACTACGTCTCGCTCGCGCCGGGGCTGTGGAAGCTGTTCGGCACGCCGACCCAGGATTACTGGTGCTGCACGGGGACGATGAGCGAGGCGTTCGCGAAGCTCGGCGACGGCATCTACTTCCACGACGACGCGGGGCTCTGGGTCAACCTGCTCATCGCGTCCGAGGTGGACTGGAGCGAGAAGGGCGTGCGCGTCACGCAGGAGACCGCCTTCCCGGCGAGCGACCGGACGACGCTGACCGTGCACGCCGCGCGGCCCACTCGCTTCGCGATGCGGGTGCGCGTGCCGTACTGGGCGACCGGGGAGAACGGGGCGACGCTGAACGGACGCGCGCTCGAGGGGTTCGCCGCGCCCGCGGGGTACTACGTGCTGGATCGCGCCTGGCGTGACGGCGACCGGCTCGAGGTGCGGCTCCCGATGAGCCTGCACGCGCATCCGATGCCGGACGACCCCCAGCTCGTGGCGATGATGTACGGGCCGCTCGTGCTGGCGGGCCGGCTCGGTACCGACGGGCTCACGCCGTCCACGCTGCGTGCGCCGCCGACCAAGCCGCGCAACATTCCCGAGTACACGCTGCCGCCGGTCTCGGCGCCGGCGTTCAAGGGGTCATCCGACGATCTCGCGGCGTGGGTGCACCCGGTGGAGGGGCGGCCGCTCGAGTTCCGCACCGCCGGTCAGGCGCAAGACGTGACGCTCGTGCCGTTCCACTCTCTCTTCGACGAGCGCTACGCGATCTACTGGAAGGTCGACAAGGCGGGCTGACCGATGTCTCTGCGCGAGATCGCTCCCGTACTGCAGATCGCCCTGGGCCCCGTGATCCTGATCTCGGGGATCGGGCTGCTGCTGCTCTCCATGACGAACCGCCTCGGCCGGCTGATCGACCGCTCGCGCCAGCTCTCGACGGCGCTGCGCACAGCGACGGGCGAAGAGCGCGAGCTGGTCGTGGCGCAGATTGACGTGCTCTACGCCCGCGCGAAGTTCATGCGCCGCGCCATCGTTCTGGCGGTCGTGAGCCTGCTGTGCGCCGCGATCCTGGTGATCACGCTCTTCCTCGCGGCGGTGCTCCGGTGGGACGCGGTGATCGTGGTCGTCGTGCTCTTCGCCTGCTGCATGATCGCCCTGATCGCGTCGCTGATCGCCTTCCTCCAGGACGTCAATCACTCCCTGACGGCGATCAAGCTCGAGCTAGGCTCGCGGCACGGGACGACCGGGTCCGAGCCCCGGCGTTCGACGGTTCGCTAGGGCGCGGGCCGCGGCGCCCGGCGGGGCCGGCGCTCCGGCGCCGGGCGCTGGCTGTCGAGCAGGTGCGTGATGGCCAGGAACGGGTGGCGCGCCAGCATCCGCGGGCCGGCGTAGCGCATCACCTCACGGACGGTCTCGCGCTGCTCCCGCTTGTAGCAGTGGATCGGACAGTCGAAGCAGGTCGGCTTCTCCAGGCCGTAGACGCACCGGTCGAGCCGCTCGCTCGCGTACGCCTCGAGCGCGGCGCAGGCCCCGCAGAGGCCGGACGCGCGATGGTGGTCGCGGCAGTAGATCGCGATCATCGCCCCGATCGTGCGCCGCTCGCGCTTGAGTCTCCACTGTGCCCAGAGCATTCCGAGCGTTTCTATCGGCAAAAAGCGGGCCCCACGCCCGCTGCTGACCTTGACGGGTGCATGACGCGGTCGGCACATCGTCGCAAATGGATGCGCACGGCGCGCAAGCGTGCGAGGCAGCGGAGGACATCATGACGATCAGGGATGGGAGATCCCCCACCGACGGGCAGCCTGCTCGGGCCCGGACACGGGTCGCCATGGCCCTGGTGCTCCTTCCACTCCTGAGCGCCTGCGTCTTCTTGCGGCTCCCACGCGTCGCACCGGAACAGATCGCCCCCGATGGACTGAGTACGATGGGGACGGACACGGTCCGTGTGGTCGGCGTCACGACCAAGGACCACGCGTCCTGGAGGTTCGATTCCACGCCGGCACCCCGGATGGCCGGCGACACGATCGTGGCGCGCGTATGCGGTGCCCCGCTCGCCGTCCGGCTGCGCTCGGTCGGCACACTGTGGGTGGCGCGGCCCGGGGAGCTGGCCAGACCCGTCGCGGAGGCCGACGTGAGACATGCTCTGGCCGTGGGACACGCAGGTCGCTACGTCGCGCCGGAATCCCGCGTGCGTCTGTGGGCGCCGAGCGCCGGCTTGGAAGCCCAAGTCGCGACGCTGATCCGCGCGGGCGACGACAGCATCGTCGTCCTTCGCGCCGCCGCGCGGGGAGAGAGCTCTGGATCGGCCGACACCACGTCCCGTCGTGCGAGGCTCGCAACCGAATCCGTCCGCAGGCTCCAGAGATCTCTCGGGTGGACGCGGTGGCCCGGGGCCGTCGCGGGTTTCGAGGTGGGCGCCGCGATCGGGGCGGTGGGCGGCGTGATCTGGGCCGTGGACGCGCTGGCGACGATGCGGCCCTGCGACAGGAATGTCTCTGGCAGTTGGTGTAACCTCCACGATATCGCCGTCGCGCTGACGGTGATCGGCTTGCCCTTTGGCGGCGCCCTCATGGGCGGGCTGGCGGGGGGCGTCGTCGGATCCCTGTTCGTCACCGAGCGCTGGGAGGACGTGCCGCTCGACATGGCGCGGCAGCGCTGCGCCCCGTTGCCGGGAGAGCCTCAGACGCCATAGGCGTCCCGCCCCCGTGACAGGAAGCACGCGGGGCGGCGTCGCCGCCGCCCCGCGCACCGTAGCTAGCCGGCCGCGGCGCCTAGATGACCACACCCGCCGCCGGCGCGGGCTGCACCGCCGGCTTCCCGGCCAGAAAATCCCACAGGAATGCAAGCACGCCCGGGAGGAACAGGACGAGTCCCGCGGCCCAGACCCAGAAGATCCAGAAACTCACGTACTCGGTCCGGACGGTCATGAAGTCCATCCCCAGCAGGCGGACGAGGTACGTCTGCACCACGCCCGCCACGGTGAACGCGAGCACCATCGTCAGCATCCCGATGCACATCAGCCAGAAGGCCCACATCGCGCGGCGCTGGCCGTAGCGCTCCATCCCTCTGAGGCGCGGTACCATGTAGTACATCGCCGCGATCACCAGCATCGCGAACGCGCCGAAGAAGGCGAAGTGGCCGTGCGATGCAGTCACCTGCGTGCCGTGCGTCCACTTGTTGATCTGCGGGAGCGTCATGGCGAAGCCCCAGATGCCCGCGCCGACCAGGTGCCCGACCGCGGAGCCGCCGAGCCAGTACCAGGTCACGTGGTTCACGGGCTCCGGGTGGCGGTGTTTCATGTTCGCGAAGGTGTCCCACACCATCAGCACCAGCGGCAGCGGCTCTGCCGCGCTGAAGACCGCGCCCCAGAGCAGCCAGTACCGCGGCGTGCCGATCCAGTAGTAGTGGTGCCCGATGCCGACGATCCCCGTGAACAGCACCAGCGCGACCTCGGCGTACATCCACTTCGCCACCCGCGTGCGGTCGGCATCGGTCAGCTTGACCAGCAGGTAGGCCATGATCGCCGACGCGATGATCTCCCAGGTGCCCTCGACCCAGAGGTGGATGATCCACCACCACCAGTAGTAGTCCACCGTGAGGTTGCGGTAGAACGGGAGATCGAGGAGGTAGAGCAGCGTCAGCCCCACCATCCCGAACGCCAGGGTGAAGGTGATCGCGTTCCACTTCTTCGCGCGGAACAGCGTGACGCCGATGTTGATGAGGAAGAGCACGACGCCCAGGGCGATCAGCAGCGGCCACGGCATCGGTGCCTCGGTGAACGGCTTCCCCTGCGCGACGTGGAAGAACCAGTAGGTCGCCAGCGTGCCGACCCCCGCGACGAGCAGGACCACGAGGTTTGCCCAGGCAAGCGGCACGGAGAAGATCTCCGAGTCCGTCTCGTCCGCGACGAGGTAGTACGACGCCCCCATCAAGCCGAGGATCAGCCAGAAGATCATCAGGTTGAGGTGGCTCGCGCGGCCGAAATTGAACGGCAGGGTGTTCATCAGGAACGTGGGCCACACGAACTGCGCCGCGATGAGGAGGCCGAAGACCACCTGGAGCACGAACAACAGCGCCGCGGCGAGGAAGAACGGGTACGCGACCCGCTGCGACCGATGGGTGACGCTCGCGTGCGGGGTCATGGCCGTCCCTCCCCCAGCGGCGGCGGCGGCCACCCGTTGGTGTCAATGTGCCGCACCCAGTCCAGGAACGCGACGACGTCGGCTACGTCTGCCTCTGTCAGCTTCTGGTCCGGCATCGTCGTGTTCGGCTTGATCCCCGCCGGATTGGCGAGGAACATCTTGAGGTAGGTCGTGTCGCGCGTGTCCGCGATCTTGGTGAGGTCGGGCGCGAAGTAACCCCCGATCCCCAGGATCGTGTGACAGTCGTTGCAGTTCTTCCGCTGGAAGACGAACTTGCCGCGCGCCACCTGGTCGGTGACGGTGGGCGTGCGGCCGGCGTTCACCTTGTGGAGCGAGTCCACGGTCATCCCCGCGAGGATCACGAGAAAGACCGCGGTGCCCCAGACGAACGTGCGCTGGAGTGCCTTCTCGGTCACGATCGCAGCTCCGGTGAGATTCGACGCAAACATGCAGCGTCCCACCGGCGCTGCAACGGTAATTCCGACCAGTCCGATCCTTGATTGACGCGGGATCAGCGCGGTGCTATGAGATGCCGACCCGCAGCGCCCGGAGCGCCCATGCGTCACGCAGCCGGATCACTCCGCTTCCCGGTCTCGATGCTGTTCCTCGCGCTCCCGGCGCCGCTGGCCGCCCAACAGCCGGATCTCGCTCCCTACGCCGACAGCGTGTTCGCCGAGTGGAACTCGACGCGAACGCCGGGCTGCGCGGTCGGCGTGGAGCGCGAGGGGAAGGTGCTCCTCACGCGTGGATACGGAATGGCCGATCTGGAATCGGGCAGGCCAATCACGCCGGAAACGATCTTCGAGTCCGGCTCGGTCGCCAAGCAGTTCACGGCGACTGCAGTGGTGCTGCTTGCCCTCGACGGGAAACTGAACCTCGACGATCCGGTGCGGCGCTACCTGCCGGAGATGCCCGAGTACGACCGACCGATCACCATCCGCCATCTGCTCACGCACACCAGCGGGATCCGCGAGTGGAGCTCCCTGGTGGCCGCGGCCGGGTGGCCGCGTGGCACGCGGACGCACCGGCAGACCGACCTGCTCGACATCGTCTTCCGGCAGAAGGCGCTCAACTACCAGGTGGGTGAGTACTACTCGTACACCAATTCGGGCTATGCCATCGCGATGACCCTGGTGGAGCGGGTGAGCGGGAAGTCGTTCCAGGAGTTCACCCGGGAGCGGATCTTCGGCCCGCTCGGCATGGCCCACACTCAGTGGCGCGACGACTTCACCCGGCTCGTCCCCGGCCGCGCGCAGGCGTACACGCCGGAATCCGACGGCTGGCACCTCGCGATGCCGTTCGAGGACGTCGTCGGACCGGGCGGCCTGCTGACGACCGTGGGTGACTGGCTGATCTGGAACGAGGCGCTCGCCAACCGGACGCTGGGGGCGGCGTGGGCGGACTCGCTCACCCGCCGCATGCGTCTCACGAGCGGCCGGGAGATCGAGTACGCGCTGGGCCTGTTCATCACGAGCTACCGCGGCGTACCAGAGATCTGGCACGACGGCTCGACGGCGGGCTATTCGACCTTCCTGACCCGGTTCCCGGATCGCGGGAACCTGTCCATCGCCGTGCTCTGCAATTCGACGCGGGGGAACGCCACTTCGTACGCGCACCAGCTCGCCGACCGGTTGATTCGCAACCTCCCGCCTTCGCCCGCGTTGGACACCACCCGCGTGGACTCGGCGGCGTTCGCCCGCTACGCCGGTGTCTACCGGAACGATCGCTATGGCGCTCCGCTCGTGGTCGGCGCCAGCATGGCCGCGCGGCTGCGCGCTCTGCCCGGCGGCTGGTTCTGGAATGCGAACGGCACGCGCTGGTTCTTCGACGCTGGGCCCGGCGGGAGACCCGTCGCACTACGCGTAGCGCAGCCCGACGGCGACACCGTGCGCTTCTCCTATGTTGCGGAGCGGTCCTGGACGCCGACACGCGAGGAGCTCCAGGCGTTCGAGGGCACGTATCACAGCGACGAGGTGGGCGCGACTTACACGGTCAAGATCGTGGGGGACACTCTGACCTTGTCACCGCGCGCCGGCATGGTGATCCCACTGCGGCCGATCTACCCCGACGCGTTCGGGGTCCGGGGCGGCGTGGTCCGGTTCACCCGCGATCGTCGCGGCGCCGTCACCGTGATGCACTCCAGCGACTCGCGCGTGTGGGGTCTCGTGGTGCCGCGGGTGCGCTGAAGAGCGACGAGGCTTTGTGCAAGCTGAACGGGGCGCCGCTGCGGCGCCCCGTTCGTTGCTGCAGGGTCGCGGCCGTGCCGCGTCAGATCTTCTTGATCTCCGCCAGCACGCGCTCCGGCGTCATCGGCAGCCGCGTCATCCGGGCGCCGGTCGCGTCGTAGATCGCGTTGGCGATCACGGCGCCCATGTTGATGATGCCGGGCTCCCCGCCGCCCTGCGGGTCCAGCTTGTCGTTCTGCACCAGCGTGACCTCGATCTGGGGCGTCCCCGACATCCGCGTGAAGCCGTAAGTGTCGAAGTTGCTCGTGAGAATCTTCCCGCCTTGGAACGCGAGCTCCTCGCTGAAGCAGTAGCCGAGGCCCATCGTGATCGCCCCCTCGGTCTGGATCTCAGCGCCGCGCGGGTTGACGACGATCCCCATGTCCTGGGCGCACCAGACCTTCTCCACCCTGACGGTGCCGGTCGAGCGGTCCACGACGACGTCGGCCACGTGGGCCACGTACGCCCCGGCGTCCACGCCGAAGGCGAGGCCCCGGCCCCTGCCGTCCCTGCGGATCGCTGCACGCGGCGTCCAGTGCGAGGCCTGCGCCACCGCGTGGAGGACCCCGATCATGCGCGGGTCTTTCGTGTTCCGCAGCCGGAACGCCAGCGGGTCCAGGCCCGCCGCGCGCGCCATCGCATCCATCTGCTGCTCGTAGCCGAACTTGTTGCTGCTCGCACCCGGCGCGCGCCAGGGGCCCGTGCCGAAGAAGTGGTAGCCGGTACGATTGCGCCCCCCGTACACCCGGACGCTGCGGTTGGGGATGTCGTACGAGATCTCGGTCCCGCGGCCGCCGGCGGCGTACACCTGATAGTCCCAGAACGTGATCCTGCCGGCGCCATCAATGCCGGAGGCGACCTTCACCACCGCCGCCGGGCCGAAGGTGTCGTAGAAGAACTCCTCCGCACGAGTGTACGCCACCACCACCGGCTTCCCCACGATCTGCGACAGCCGCCCCGCCTCGACGCCCTGCGCTCCTGATCCCTTGCCGCCGAAACCGCCGCCGACGTACGGCGTGATCACGCGCACGTCCTCCTCGCGGAAGCCGAGGGCGCGGGCGATCTGCGCTTGCTGTCCGAACGGCGACTGGGTGGATGCCCAGACTGTCGCCTTCCCGTCCTTGACGTCCGCCACGGCGGTGTGCGGCTCCACCGGCGCGTGGGCCACGTAACTGGTGTGGTAGGCGACGTCGAACGTCTTCGCCGCCGCTGACCGGCCCGCCGAGAGGTCGCCCTCGGAGATCGGTGTCTCCGGCTCGCCCGCCTCCGTCACCAGGTGATCGAAAATGCCTTCGGCGTCGACCGTCGACGTGGGCACGTCCCACTCCGCCTTCACGGCGTCCAGCGCGCGTGCGGCGGTCTCGGGATCGGCGGCGAGCACCGCCACCAGCCCTGACTGGTTCACGACCGTGACGCCGGCCATCGCGGCCGCGGCGCTCGTATCCACGCTCCGCGGCGTCGCGCCATGCGCGGGTGGCCGCAGGAGACGCGCGTAGAGCATCCCGGGCAGCCGGATGTCGCCCGCGTACTTGGCCGAGCCGGTGACCTTCTCCGGTCCGTCGAGCCGCTTCGGCGACCGCCCCATCACCGTGAACTCGCGGACGCTCTTCAGGACCGCCTTCTCGCCCACCGTCCGCGTGATCTGCCGGCCCTGCGCCAGCTCGCCGTACGAGACGTGCTTGCTGCGATCGGCCTTCGCGTACACGACGCCCTTCTCGACCACGAGAGCGGCGCGCGGCACGCCAAGGCGCTCGGCCGCGAGGTCCGTGAGCACCAGCCGCGCCTGGGCCGCGGCGGCGCGCACCGCCGGGCCGAAGAACCGGGTGGACATCGAGCCCCACGTGCCCGCGTCCCACGGGCAGGAGGCGGTGTCGCCCATCACGACGTGCATGACGTCGAGCTCCACGCCCAACTCCTCGGCGGCCATCTGCGCCAGCGAGGTCATGATCCCCTGCCCCATCTCGATCTTGCCGGAGAACAGCGTGACCTGCCCGTCCTGGGCGATGTGCAGATAGGCATTGATGTCGGAGGGATACGGGCGCCGCTGTGCCTCGAGGTCCCACGCCGGCAGGCCGAGGGACGGCGCGCTGACCAGGACGAGCACGCCACCGCCCAGTGCCTTCACGAACCCGCGGCGGTCCATCCGGGCAATGCGGGCGAGGTCGGTCATGGCCGCCTCCCCTGGCCCGATGCGGCCTCGATCGCGGCGAAGATGTGCTTGTACGCGCCGCAACGGCAGAAGTTGCCCTCCATGCCGTCCACGATCTGCCGCCTCGTCGGCTTCGGCGTCTTGAGCAGCAGCGCGTGGGCGTTCATGATCTGACCCGGCGTGCAGTAACCGCACTGGTAGCCGTCGTGTTCCAGGAACGCCTGCTGGATCGGGCTCAGGGCGCCGTCGGCAGCCAGCCCCTCGATCGTCGTGACCGAGCGGCCCTGGACGGAGGCCAGATCCATCTGGCAGGACCGGATCGCCTGGCCGTCCACGATCACGGTGCAGGCGCCGCACTGTCCTTCGCCGCAGCCGTACTTCGTGCCGGTCAGCTCGAGATCGGTTCGCAGGGCCCAGAGGAGCTTGCGGGCCGGATCCGTTTCCAGCGAGACGGGTTTGCCGTTGAGCGTGAAGCGGATGGTGTCAGGCATGGCTTGGCGCCTCCGGTGGAGCTGTGCCACGAAAGGTGTTCGGGGAGGGAATCCCCGGCAATACCATACTGTACGCTTGACGGTTCTGGGTCGCTGGATGAGAATGCCCCCCTGCCGCGCCACGGCGCGGCCATCCCGAACTCTCGAACGCCGGCATTCACGGAGCAGCCCATGGCCGACCTCCAAGTCAGCATCGTGCTCGCGCTTGCGCCACGGACCGCCTTCGACACGCTGGTCGCAGAGCTGCAGACGGCGCTGGCACGGCTGGGGCTGTCGTTCGAGGCGGGCCTCAAAGGTCGGATCACCGAGGGAACGCACGCAGTCGGCTCCGTGAAGGCTTGGACGCGGGGCAAGGGGCTCTCGCTCGAGTGGCACTCGGCGCCGTGGGCCTCCGGCAAAGACACCGCGATCGATCTCAAACTCCGGCCAGCGAAGGGCGGGACCCGGGTGACGCTGACGCACCGCGGCTGGGGCGGCGCGGTCGGCGGCAAAGCCGAGCTGGCCGGCTGGTTCGCGGGCGAAGTGGCGGCCCCGCTCCTCAGGGCGACCGCGCCGAACGCACTCGGCGACTGGATCACCGACCGTCGCGCGCGTCGGCCGAGCGGCGCCGAGGCGCGCAAGACCTACGGCGACCCGATCTTCCACTATCCGAACTTCGCCGTGATCCTGGAGGAGCTCGCGCTCGCGAAGGACGACTACCTGCTCGAGGTCGCGTGCGGGGGCGGCGCGCTGCTCAAGCGCGCGCTCGTGAGCGGCTGTCGCGCGGCGGCGATCGACTTCAGCCCCGAGATGGTGCAGTTGGCGAAGGAGCAGAACCGTGACGCCGTCGCGGCCGGGCGCCTCGAAGTCCGGGAGGGTGATGCTGCCTCCCTGCCGTGGGCCGACGCGACGTTCACCTGCGCCGCGATGACGGGTGTGCTCGGCTTTCTCCCCGATCCCGTGCGCGTCCTGGGCGAGATCCGGCGCGTCTTGAAGCCCGGCGGCCGCCTCGTGGCCCTCGGCGCGGATCCCGAGCTCAAGGGAACGCCGGCCGCACCGGAGCCGATGGCGTCACGCCTGACCTTCTACGACAGCGACGGGCTCGAGGCGCTCGCTCGCCGGGCGGGCTTCGAGGAGGTGAAGGTCATCCGGCGGGACCTCGGCCCCTATGCGCGCGAAGCCGGGGTGCCCGCGTTCGCCCTGCCCCTCTTCGAGGGGGGCAAGGGCGGCGGTGCGCGCTTCCTGCTGGCGCGGAAGTGACTCAGCAGCGAACCGGGTGTGATCAATCCCTGCAGGTCGCCAAGTTCAGCCGCCGGCACAAATCGCGGAACCGCGGGTCGTCGCGGACCGCCGCGAAATCCGGCTGATCGAGATAGGGCAGGTTGGGATCGTGGGCCTGGTAGGCGCGTTCCAACCACGCAAACGCGCTGTCCTTCTCTCCCGCGAGGATGTAGAAGTCCGCAACCGAGAACGGCCCATTGGTGGCTATGGGTATGTGTGTGCCCAGGTAGATCGCCACTCGGCGCAGCGCCCCGCGGTAGCTGCCCTCGGCTAGCCCCTGGGTGATAGCGTTCTGCAGGCCCTGGTCGCCGGCGAACCACATCCGCAGCATCGCCAACGCCTCGTCATACCTGCCGAGATGCCAGAGAGCGTCCCATATGTTGTTGAGGGTCACCGGTTGATCGGGGGCCATCTGCAGTGCCCTGCGCATTTCTCTCAACGCGTCAGCGTACCGGCGCTCCAGGACGAGGTTCATGCCATAGAGGCCCCGGAACAGTGCATTCGACGGGTCCAGCTCCATCGCCCGTTCGACCTGGGCCTGCGCGTCACGGAAGCGTCCCAGCATGGAGAGGAAGTTCGAGTAGTAGACCCGGACGTCCGGATAGTTGGGGTTGATCTCGATGGCCCGCCGGAACGCGCGCTCCGCGCCAGCCCAGTCCCACTCGGACCATGCGCGGAAGCCGGCTGTGACGTACTGCACCTCGGCGGAACTGCTGTCCAGTTCCAGGGCCCTCCGCAATGCCGGCCTCGCCCGCGCGATCGCCTCCCGAGGCGGGGCGTAGAACGCCTGCGAGCGTCCTTGCCAGACCAGCGCGATGCCGGCCCACGCCGGAGCGTAGGTCGAGTCACGCCGGACCGCCCGCTGGAAGTACTCCAGCGCCACATCCAGATCGCCCGGGGTGAGCCGCTGCCAGTGGAACATGCCCTGGAGGTAGTCGTCGTAGGCCTGCGGGTCCACCGTCCGCGCGGTTGCCAGCCTCGCCGCCGCCGCCGGGCTGAGCGCGCTCTGAACCTGCTCGGCGATGGCGCGCGTCACGCCGTGGTACAGTGCATATACGCTGCGCAATTCGCCCGGATAGGCGTGCTCCCACCGCACGACCTCCGTACGACCGTCAATTAGGCGTACGGAGATCTCCATGCTGTCGCTCGAGCGCATCACCGATGCTTCGATCAACGCGTCCACACCCAACTCGCGGGCAATCTGGCGCGGCGGTTTCTCGGAGTGCCGGTATTGCAGGACCGAGGTGCGGCCGAGGACCGCGACCCCGGCCTCCTGCAGGTTGGAGATCAGGGCCTCCTGCACTCCTTGGACGAACCAGTCCTGCGTCGTGTCGCTGGTGAAACTCGCGGGCTGAAGGACCGCGAGGCGTTTGATGGTCGCGTGCCCCGTGGCTCCTCGTACCGCACCCACCGCCCACCAGGCAGCGGCTGTCAGGACCGCGACACCCGCCACCGCGAGCACGGCCCGCCGGCGCCGCCGCGCCCGCTCGCGCCGCGCCTCGGCCGCGACTGCCTCCGCCGTGCTCGCCCGCGTCAGGTGCTGGACGAACTCCTCGGCCGTCGCGTACCGCTCGCCCGCCGCCTTGGCCAGCGCCCGCTCCAGCGCCCGCTCGACGCCGGGCGGCACCGTCGGCCGGAGCGCGCGCAGCTGGGGCACGGGGTCCGCGATCTGGGAGGCTAGGACTGCCTGCGGCGTGGGGCCCGTGAACGGCGGCGCGCCCCCAAGCATCTCGTACAGCACACAGGCCAGACTGTAGATGTCGCTCCGACTGTCCAGCGCCGGGTCCCCCGCCGCCTGCTCCGGACTCATGTACGCCGGCGTCCCGACGGCGAGGCCCGTCTCCGTCAGCTTCGCTCCTCCCGCTGAACTCACCGCCCGCGCGATCCCGAAGTCTGCCACGATCGCGTGCCCGGCTTCGAAGAGGATGTTCTCCGGCTTCACGTCCCGGTGCACGACGCCGAGCCCATGGGCGTAGCCCAGCGCGTCGGCCACCTCCCGCGTGATCCGGAGCGCGTCCTCCAACGGCAGCTGCCGCTCGCGCTCCAGCCGCTGGCGCAGCGACTCCCCCTCGATGAACGGCATGACGTAGTAGAGCAGCCCGTCGGCGTCGCCGGAGTCGTGCAGCGGCAGGATGTGGGGGTGCTTGAACTGCGCGACCGTGGCGATCTCGCGGAGGAACCGCGCGCTCCCCAGGGCGAGGGCCAGCTCGGGATGGAGGACCTTGAGGGCGACTTCGCGCTGATGCTTCAGGTCCGTGGCGAGGAAGACAGTGGCGAACCCGCCCCGCCCAAGCTCCCGCTCGATGCGATAGCGGTCGGCGAGTGCCTGCTGCAGCCGCTCGAGGAGTTCGGGCATCCGACCAGCCTCCCGCCTCAGTGCGCTCCGGATCGATGCGTCACATCGCGGGCGTGAGCACCGCCGCCGACGGCGGCGGCAGGTGCATCTTGACCAGCAGCGCGGCGAACCGCGGGTCGCTCCACAACGTTCGGAATGGCGCGTTGACCCTGATCCACGGGACCCAGGCGTGGGGGTACGGATAGTTGAGCCACCGAAACGCCCGGTCCCTGTCCCCCAGCGCGGCGTACACACACGCGAGGCTCCACGCATTGTACGGTTCGGGAGGCTGGCGCTCCAACAAGGCGGCCACCCGGCGCGCTTCGTCGCGATGGCCGGCGGCGGCGGCGATGTACCCCTCAACCCACAGCCATGCGGAGTCCGGGGCGATCACGGCCTTCCTGGCGTCCGCCACGGCTTCCTCGTTCCGTCCCTGCGCGAGATCAACTTCCGCTGCCACGAGCCACGCAACACCCATGGTCGAGTCCAGCGCCAGGGCGCGCCGGACCTTCGCCATCGCCTTGTCGTAGCGTCGCACCGCGACGTACAGATCCCCCGTCCACGCCATAACGTACGCGTCGAGAGGGTCCGCCGCCTCTGCCCGCTCCTGTTCCGCGATGGCCGAATCGACATCCCCGAAGAGGTCCAGCTGCCAGGCGTACCAATAGTGCCCCCACACCGAGCTTGGATTCAGCGCGATGGCACGCTTGAAGAGCCACTCGGCCTCCTTCCAATCCCAGAAGTAGTATCCTCTCACGAAGGCGAGCGCCGCCGTCGCCTCCGTCATCGTCGAGTCCAGACTGAGCGCCCGCTCGGCCGCCCGTTGAGCCTCCGGAAAGGCGTCCAGCTGGGGAGATGGGCCGTGTGCCGTGATGGCCTCGCCCACCGCCAGACCGGCGTAGGCTAACGGCTCCGTCGGATCGCTCGCGATCGCCTCCTTGAGTAAGGCCAGACCTCGCTCGTTGTCCGCCGGATTGCCCTTCTCCAGCAGATACATGCCGCGCAGGTACGCCTCGTACGTCTTGGGATTGACCTGACGAGCGGCAGCGAGGTGAGCGGTCTGCCCGCTGCTCAGCGACGCCCTGGCCTGGCCGGCCACCGCCCTTGCGACGTCGCTGTTGATCTGCAGCACGTCGCGCGCGTGCCTGACGTACGTCTGCCCCCAGATGCTCCGCTCCGCCGGCGTCGCCCGGATCAGCTCCAGCCGCAGCCGCAGGCTGTCCCCCGCATGCAGCACTGAACCCTCCATGACCGCGTCGACGTTCAGCTCGCGGGCGATCTGCGGGACAGTCTTGCGCGTGCCCTTGTACACCTGCGCCGACGTGCGCGAGATCACGCGCAGCGCCGTGATCTGATCCAGCTCCCCGATCAGACCGTCGTATATCCCGAGGACGAAGTAGTCCTGCGCCGTGTCGCCCGACAGGTTCTCGAGCGGGAGCACCGCCAGGGACCGGATGCGGGGACCTCCGCCCCCAGCGAGCGACGCCACACCCCACCAGCCGACGGCAGCCAAGAGGACCGCCGCGGCGATGGTGCCGAGCACGCGCCAGCGCCGCCGCGCCCGCTCCCGCCGCACCTCGGCCGCAATCGACTCCGCCGTGCTGGCCCGGGTCAGCTGCTGGACGAACTCCTCGGCCGTCGCGTACCGCTCGCCCGCCGCCTTGGCCAGCGCCCGCTCCAGCGCCCGCTCGACGCCGGCCGGCATCGTCGGCCGGAGCGTCCGCAACTGCGGCACGGGGTCCGCGATCTGGGCCGCGAGCACCGCCTGCGGGCTCGGGCCCGTGAACGGCGGCGCGCCCCCCAGCATCTCGTACAACACACAGGCCAGGCTGTAGATGTCGCTCCGCCCGTCGAGCGCGGGGTCGCCCGCCGCCTGCTCCGGACTCATGTACGCCGGCGTCCCGACGGCGAGACCGGTCTCGGTGAGCCGCCGGGTACCCGCCGCCTGCACCGCTCGCGCGATCCCGAAGTCCGCCACCACCGCGTGCCCCGCCTCGAACAGGATGTTTTCGGGCTTCACGTCGCGGTGCACGACGCCCAGCCCGTGCGCATAGTCCAGAGCGTCGGCCACCTCCCGCGTGATGCGGAGCGCGTCCTCCAGCGGCAACTGCGGCTCGCGTTCCAGCCGCTGCCGCAGCGACTCCCCCTCGACGAACGGCATGACGTAGTACAAGAGGCCGTCGGCCTCGCCGGAGTCGTGCAGCGGCAGGATGTGGGGGTGCTTAAACTGCGCGACCATCGCGATCTCGCGCAGGAATCGCGCACTGCCCAGCGCGAGGGCCAGCTCGGGATGCAGGACCTTGAGGGCGACTTCGCGCTGGTGCTTGAGATCGGTGGCGAGGAAGACGGTGGCGAACCCGCCCCGCCCCAGCTCGCGCTCGATGCGATACCGTTCGGCGAGCGCCTGCTGCAACTGCTCGAAGAGTTCGGGCAAAGACCACCTCCACTTCCCTGCAGTCGCCCTACAGTAGGGCGCGCACGTCGGCGAGGCCAGAGCCCAAAGCGACGCTCCCCCGTGCGGTTACGAGTGGTTCTGTTGGGATTGCGGCGCGGGCACTTCGCGTCATCGCCTCACGGAGGGCCGCGCTTGACGCCCGGCGCGCGGCGTCGGCAGTATTGCGGGGATGACGACCCCGCCGCCCACCGGCCCCGACGCCGCCCCCCTGCTCGCGAGCCGCATCCTCGAGCTCGAGCGGGAGCGCGAGCGCCTGCTCACGATCATCGACATCCTGAAAGAGCTCGGCGGCACGCTGCACTTCGTGGACATCCTGCAGACGATCGCGCGCCGGCTCGGCGAGACCTTCGGGCTGGACCGCTCGAGCATCTTCCTGGCGGAGCGCGGTGGCCGCACCGTGCGGCTGGTGGCCTCGTACGAGGACCCGAGCATCCGCAACCTGGTGGTGGACCTGGCGCGCTACCCGGAGATCGAGCGCGCGATGCGGACCGGCGAGACGGTATTCATCGCCGACGCGACGGCCGACCCGAGCCTGAAGCACGTCAAGGGCGCGCTGGCGCGGCGCAAGGTGAAGTCCATCACCGTCGTGCCGATCACGTACCGGGGCGTCGCGATCGGCTGCATCTTTCTCCGCACCTTCAAAGACGGCGAGGCGCTGAGCGAAGCCGACATCAAGTTCACGCAGATCGTCGCCGACCTCACGGCCAAGGCGCTCCGGAACGCGCACCGGTACGAGACCCTGGTGAAGCGGTCGAAGGACCAGCCCTCCACGGGTACGGCGTCCCCCGGCGCGGAGCTGCAACGCGCCGCCCTGATCTCCTACCTGCAGCGTCTGCTCGCCGCGTTCGCCGAGCGGGACCAGGCCGGCCTGGACCAGCTGCTTCCGGATGCTTCTGCGGCGGAGCTGCAGCGTCTGGTCGGCGTCACGATGACCGTCCTCGCCGAGGAAGCCAAAGGCTAGATGCCCGCCAGCGCAGCCCGGACCGCCGAGCTCCGCAGGATCCTCAATCGCGCCATCCACGCCTACTACGTGCTCGACGCGCCGGAGATGTCCGACGCCGAGTACGACCGGCTCTTCCGGGAACTGCAGACGCTGGAGGCCGAGCGCCCCGAGCTGAGGGCGCCCGACTCCCCCACCCAGCGCGTCGGCGCGGAGCCGGCGACCAGCCTGGTCAAGCACACGCACCTCAACCCGATGCTCTCGCTGGCGAACGCCTTCAGCGACGAGGACCTCTCCGAGTGGGAAGCGCGGAACGCACGGATCTCGCCGGACGTCGTGGCGGCGGGCTACACGCTCGAGGTGAAGATCGACGGCGCCGCGGTGAGCCTGACCTACCGGGACGGCGTGCTCGCCGTCGGCGCGACGCGGGGCAACGGCGTGACGGGCGAGGTGGTGACCGCGAACCTGCGCACGGTGCCCGACATCCCGCTGCGGCTCGAGGGGAGCGGGTGGCCCGCGCTGCTCGAGGTGCGCGGTGAGGTGTACATGCCGCGCGACACCTTCGACGCGCTGAATCGCAAGCGCGAGGCCGACGGGGAGGCGCCGTTCGCGAACCCGCGCAACGCGGCCGCCGGCGCGCTCCGCCAGCTCGACCCGAAGGCGACGCGCGAGCGGCGGCTGCGTTGTTTCGTGTTCGCCGCCTTCGCGCCCGAGACGAAGCTGCCGTTCAAGACGCAGGCCGAGCAGCTCGACGCTCTGGCGGCGTGGGGCTTCCGCATCGAGCCGCACCGGAGACGGGTGGCGAACCTGGAGGAGGCGAGGGACGAGATCGCGAAGCTGGAACGGCTCCTCGACGACCTCCCGTTCGGGGCCGACGGCGTCGTCGTGAAGGTCGACCGCCTCGCCCTGCACGAGGAGCTGGGCACGGTCGGGGACCGCGAGCCGCGCTGGGCGATCGCGCGGAAGTTCGCGCCCGAAGTCGCGGTGACGAAGCTGCTCGACATCAAGGTGAACGTGGGCCGCACCGGCGCCCTGAACCCGTACGCCGAGCTTGAGCCGGTCGAGATCGGCGGCGTCACGGTCTCCACGGCGACCCTGCACAACGCCGAGCTGATCGCGGCCAAGGACATCCGGATCGGCGACTGGGTGGAGGTGGCGCGCGCGGGGGAGGTCATCCCGCAGGTGCTGGGGCCGGTGCGCGAGCGGCGCGAGGAGCTCGAGCGCGCCGGCACGCCGCCGCGCCCGTTCACGATGCCTGAGCGCTGCCCCGACTGCGGCTCCGAGGTGGAGGCGCCGCCGGACGAGGTGATGACCTTCTGCCCCAACGTCTCGTGCCCGGGCCGCGTGCACGAGGGGATCTTCCACTTCGCGGCCCGCGGGGCGATGGACATCCGCGGCCTCGGCTACGAGCGGGTCAAGCAGCTGTTGGACGCGAAGCTGATCCGCGACGTCGCCGACCTGTACGACCTCGGGGAGGACCAGCTCGTCCGGCTCGAAGGCTTCGCCGAGAAGTCGGCCGCGCAACTCGTCAAGGCGATCGCGGCGTCCAGGGAGCGCACGCTCGCGACGCTGCTGTTCGCGCTTGGCATTCGGCACGTGGGCGCCGGCGCCGCCGAGCTGCTGGCACGCCGCTTCGGCACGATGGAGGCGCTCATGGGCGCCTCGGAGGACGTCGTCGGCGAGGTGCGTGGCATCGGCCCGGCGATCGCCGCCGCGGTCACGGCGTTCTTCCGGGAGGAGCGCAACCGGAAGCTGGTCGAGCGCCTCGCGAAGGCCGGCGTCCGGATGGACGAGCCGGTGAAGGTGACGGCCGGCGGCGTGTTCGAAGGCCAGACCTTCGTCCTGACGGGCACGCTGCCCAAGCTCTCGCGCGGCGAGGCCACCCAGCTGATCGAGCAGGCGGGCGGAGCGGTGACCGGAAGCGTGTCGAAGAAGACGACGGCCATCGTGGCGGGCGATGAGCCCGGGAGCAAGATCGAGAAGGCGAAGCAGCTCGGCATCCAGATCTGGGACGAGTCGGAGCTGCTGCGGCGGCTCGGCCGCTGAGCCGAGCGCCGTGCCCCCGTCCCACTTCCCGCTGTTCGTCCTGCTCGCGCTCTCGATGGCGCATCCCGCGGCCGCCCAGCAGGCCGGCGCCCCACCGCAGCAGCTCGACGTCCTCCCGCAGCCCGACAGCGTGGAGATGCGCGCCGGCGCGTACGTGCTCCACAACCCCATCCGCCTCGTCGTCGCCACGCCGAGCCGGCGACTGCGGGAGATCGCGGGCCTGCTCCGCGAGTGGGTCACCGCCTCGACCGGCTACCGGGTCACCGTCCGGCAACGCGCGGCGGGGCGCGGCGACATCACGCTCCGGCTCGACCGGCGTGCCGGCGACGGTCCCGAGGCGTACACCATCGCGGTCGGCTCGGCGGGCGTGGACATCTCGGCGCCCGCGGCGACCGGCGTGCTCTGGGGCGCTCAGACGCTGCGCCAGCTGCTTCCGCCCGCCTTCGCCGACTCCGCGAACCGGAGCGCCGCCGCGTGGGAAATCCCGGCCGTGGTGATTCGCGACGGGCCCCGCTTCGGCTGGCGCGGCGTCTTGCTCGACGCCGGCCGCCACTTCTTCCCCGCTCCGTTCGTGAAGCGCTTCGTCGATCTCCTCTCCCGCTACAAGTTGAACGTCCTGCACTGGCACCTCACCGAGGACCAGGGGTGGCGGCTCGAGGTCCCGAAGTGGCCGCGCCTCACCGAGGTCGGCGCCTGGCGCACCGAGGCCGACGGCTCGCGCTACGGCGACTTCTACACGCAGGACGAGGTGCGCGACGTCGTGGCATACGCACGGGCCCGCGGCGTCACCGTGGTCCCCGAGATCGAGATGCCGGGACACAGCGTGGCGGCGATCGCCTCCTACCCCTGGCTGGGCTGCACCGGCGACTCCATCCCGGTCGCGAATTCCGCGGGCGTCTTCCAGGACGTGTACTGCCCGCGGGAGCGCACCTTCGCCTTCCTGGAGGACGTGCTCACGGAGGTGCTCGCCCTCTTCCCCTCGACGTACGTGCACATCGGCGGGGACGAGGTGCCGAAGGACCGCTGGCGCGCCTGCGCCGACTGCCAGGCGCTGATGCACGCGGAGGGGCTCCGGAATGAGGAGGAGCTGCAGAGCTGGTTCGTCCGGCGCATCGGACGATGGTTGGCCGCACACGGCCGGCGGCTCGTCGGATGGGACGAGATCATGGAGGGCGGCATCCCGCCCGACGCCGTGGTCGAGGTGTGGCGCGACGCCGCGACGATCGCCACGGTGGCGCGCCAGGGACACGATCTCGTGGCCGCGCCTTCCAGCAGCACGTACATCGACCGCTCGCCCGGCGATCTCACGCTCGCTCAGGTGTACGCCTTCGATCCAGTGCCTCCGGACCTCGCGCCCGGGGAGGCTGCGCACGTCCTGGGAGGCGAGGCGACGCTGTGGTCCGAGGGCATCACGACGGCCAACTTCGACCTGATGGCGTTCCCGCGGCTCATCGCCTTCTCGGAAGCGCTGTGGAGCCGCGGACCTCGGGACCTCGGCGACCTCCGGCGCCGGCTGGCCGACGCGACGCCGCGCCTGGCGGCACTCGGCGTGGCGGTGGGTCCCGAAGACCACGACATCCTCAGGATGACGCCGGACTACGATAGCGTGACGAACAGCCTGGGCATGCGCGTGGCGGTTGGCGTGCCGGGCGTCGAGGTGCGCTACACCGCCGATGGGAGCGCGCCCACACCCGTGTCACCGCTGTACGCCGACTCGACCCGCTTCGGCGGCGAAGGGACCATGCGCTTCCAGGCCTTCTACCGCGGCGAGAAGCTGGCCGAAGGACGGGCGTTCACCATCGTGCCGAGCCTCGCCCGCGGCCGCCCGTACAGCCTGACGACGACGCCGAGCTCTCGGTATCCCGGCACCGGAGCGCGCACCTTGACCGACGGGGCACTCGGCTCGCTCGACTTCCGCGACGGGCTCTGGCAGGGGTGGCAGGGACCCGATCTCGAGGCCGTCATCGACCTCGGGCGCGCCACGCCGGTCTCGGTGGTCGAGGGATCGTTCCAGCAGACGACGCAGTCGTGGATCCTCCTGCCGCGCGACTTCACCGTGTGGCTGTCCGACGACGGAGCCACGTGGCGAAGCGCGGGCGCGGTTGCGAGCGATCAACCGCCCGAGCGGAGGGAACCGTTCCTCTACCGGCTCGCGGTCGCGATGCCCTCCGGTGCGGTGGCGCGGTGGGTCAAGGTGCGGGCGACGAACCCGGGGCCGCTGCCGGCCTGGCACCCGGGCGCCGGCAGCCCGTCGTGGATCTTCTGCGACGAGATCATCGTCCGCTGAGGACGGCGGCCCAACTCACCATCGCTTCACGCCTTGCGGCGCCCGCGCCGGACGCCCTACCTTAGACGCCGATGACCGACATCCCGCTGTCCGCTTCGTCGCTCGTCGCGCTCTCGCCTCGTGCGCTCCACGCGCTCAGGGACCGGGTCGGCGCCCAGGCGCTCCAGGAGGCCGGCTACGCCGCCGGCGAGGCGACATTCCGCGCCTTCTCCGCCTGGCTGCCGCAGGCCGCCGGCGTGGACCAGCCCTCGGAGTTGGCGGCGCCGCGTCTCGCCGAGGTCCTGTCGCAGTTCTTCGTGTCGCTGGGCTGGGGCGCCGTGCATGTGACGTCGATCGGCGAGGCCGCGGTCGCGGTGGACGCGCCCGCCTGGGCGGAGGCCACGCCCGAGGCTCAGCTGCAATACCCCTCCTGCTTCTTCACCTCCGGACTGCTGGCGGACTTCATGGGCCGGCTGGCGGAAGCCTCGCTCGCGGTGATGGAAGTGGAGTGCCGCTCGAAGGGCGACGCGCGCTGCCGCTGGCTCGTCGGCGCGCCGGAGACGCTCACCGCGCTCTACGAGCACATGACGCAGGGCGCGGACTACCTGACGATCCTCGGGGCGGGGTGAGACAAGGACGGTGTCGGGTGTCGGGTGCCAGGGACTGGCGAGTCACCGACACCTGACACCCGACACCTTTCTTACCCCTTACAAACCGGCATCCCGAAGCGGCCGGTCGGCGTCCGGGCCGCGGCGGCCGGAGCAGGCTGCCGCGGCCAGCTGTTGTCGTCCACGTTGTTGTCGGGGAAGCGGCAGTGCGGGTCCAAAACGACGCGCTGAATCGCTCGCCGCCCGAACTGCAGCTTCGCCTCGAAGGTGCGGCTCCCACCGAACCAGACGTCCACCGGCCAGGTGACCACGGCGGTCGAATCGTCCACCATCGTCGCGTTCGCCATCGGCCGAATGCGCGGGCCAGTGGGCGCGAAGTGCACCGCCAGGACCACCGGCGACGGCATCTGCCCGTCCTGCCGCACGGTCACCGTCGTGGTGGAGCCCGAGGTGCGCACGCCCTGGATGGACCCGTTCACCGCGTCGGTGGTGAAAAGCCAGGAGTACCAGAACCATCCCAGGTCCCGGTGCAGCGCGCCGCTCATGAAGAACATGTAGTCCCAGGGCGACGGGTGCTTGAACCTCCACGCGTGCGCGTACTCGCTCATCGCCCGCTGCACCGCTGTGTCGCCGACGCCGCCGCCCAGCATCGAGAGCATCATCGGCGCCTTGCTGTAGGCCTGGAAGCTGTACATCGGGCCGGCGTAGTTCGCATCCCACATCATCGGCGGCTCACGCTCGTCCCCGCTCGTCCGGCCGTAGCTCTGCCCCACGCCGTCGAGCGGCGGGCTCTGATGCTGCCGGTCGGCGTACGAGAGGATGTTCATGTAGTCGTTGAACCCCTCGTCCATCCAGCCGTACCACGTCTCGTTGGTCCCGAGCGTCATCGGCCACCACTCGTGCCCCGCCTCGTGATCGGCCGCGCCCGCCGCCGAGAAGATGATCATCGGGTATTCCATCCCGGTGTCCGGGCCGTCCACCAGCGTCAGGCGCGAGAAGGCGTAGGGCAGCCAGAGCCTGGAGTAGAACTCGAGCGCGTGGCGCGCGATCGGGCCGCCCTGGGCGTACTGCTGCGCGTGCCCCGGCAGGTAGAGCATGTCCACCGGCACCGCGCCCCTGCCTGGAATGGTGGCGCGCGTCGCGTCCCAGACGTAGCGGTCGGACGTCGCCCACGCGAAGTCCCCGACCGTGTCCGCAACGTAGTGCCAGACGAGGCGGTCGCCCGTCACAGTCGCCTTCCCGGGGCCGAACTCGTCCGGGCCGACGATCCGCAGCACCGAATCGGACTCGAGGGCGTGCGACAGCCGCTCGCGCGCCGTCGGCGTGAGCACCTCCTCGGGGTTCTGGAGCACGCCGGTCGCGCCCACCAGCCACCCCGCCGGCACGTCCACCTTCACGTCGAAATGGCCGAAGTTGTTGTAGAACTCGGCCGAGCCGAGGTAGGGCTCGGTGTCCCAGCCGCCGTCGCGCAGATCGTCGAACACCGCCACGCGCGGATACCACTGCGCCACCTGGAAAAGCGTGTCGCCCCACGCCCCCATCCGGATGCCGCGCCCGCCATCCACCTTCGGCACCGTGAAGTGCCAGTCCGCTTCGAGCGTGAAGGTGCCGTGCGCGCTCACCGGGTTCGGCAGCAGGATCGTGGCCGAGGTCGTGTTGAGGTTGTACGCCGACAGCGTCACGGCCGGTGGGGCCTCCCCGAAGCGGCGGAACCGCGGTGGCGGAGCGATGTTTACAGCCTGGCCGTCCACGGTCAGACCGGTCACGACCATGCCGTCGGTGATGCTCGGCACCTGCTCCGTGCGCGCGACGTTGGCCGCGTAGAGGTTCTGGTCGAGCCGCAGGACGATCGCACGCATCGCGCTGTCGCTCGGGTTCAGCACCACCACGCGCTCGTGGCCGGTCACCACGCCGGTGGCGGGGTCGAGCTTCGCATTGATCGTGTAGTCGGTCCACAGCTGCCAGTAGCGCGGACCCGGGCGCCCGCTCGAGTCGCGGGTCCCGGCGGCGAAGGCGCGCCGGATCATGCCGGTCATCGGGATGTCCCGCCGCACCGCCCGCTCGGGGTACGACCCGTTGCGGGGGGCTTGGGCGACGCCAATCGCCGGCGTCGCGGCGGACACGCTGAGCATCAGCAGCGCCTGCAGCGATCGAACGTGCATCAAGACTCCTGAGTGGGTGACGCCGGGGGCCCGGCGTCAGTCGGCTGCGCGGGTCGCCCGATCGAGCGTGCGGGACAGCTCCCAGAAGAGCAGCGCGGCGACAACCAGCGCCGGAGCCAGGGAGAGATCCTGCCGCGCCGTCGGCAACGGCGCGAAGTAGAGCACGAGCGTGAGCGGCCAAAGGACGACGGCCACCCGACGCCACCGCGCGACATCGAACACGAGGCTGATCGCCAGCCACAGCCCGATCACCATCTGCAGCACGTAACCGGCGAGCTCCAGCCGGAGCAGCGTCGCGCTCGGGTGGCTCACGGCGAAGTACGACTCGGGATGCTCGACCAGCCAGAAGACGTTGGAGAACACGACCGTGAGACCGAGGATGCCGAACCCGAGCAGGTAGCGACCCACCCTGCCGTACTCTCCGCTCTCACACGGGGTCGAGTCCATGACGGGTCCCTCCGCGCCGGCATTCCGGCGCAACCTCCCCCCAACTTACATCCAGCTGCGCGCCTTGTCGCCGGTGCAGCTTCGGGTTATCTTCGGGTGTCCATTCGAGCTCATTTCGGCCCCCTCCGGAGGTTGCCCTTGCCCGCCAAGCGCCGCGTGCCGTCCGATCCTCTGCAGGTCATCCCCGGGGTGGGCCCGTCCATCGCGCGCGACCTTCGCCAGCTCGGCGTGCGCCGCGTGGCGGACCTCAAAGGCAAGAGCCCCGAGCAGCTCTACCAGCGACTGGGCCGGATCCGGGGGATGCGCCAGGACCCGTGCGTGCTCTACACCTTCCGGTGCGCCGTCTACTTCGCGAGCACGGCGCGCCCCTCCGCCGAGCGGCTCAACTGGTGGTGGTGGAAGGACCGCAAGGCGACCGCGTGATTTCCGGCGCCCGCACACGGCCGCAGCTCGAGACTGGACAATCGGGAGTGACTATGTGAGAATACAGGTCTCCCAAACTTGGAGTTGGACGAGATGAGAGCCTTCGCATACGCGTTGGCGGCCGCCCTGTGCGCGGTGCCGGCGCTGGCCACGGCGCAGGGCATGGCGGGCATGTCAGCGGGTCCGGCGAGCCCGGTCTCCGACGCACTGCGCGGGGCCGAGCAGCGGTACGCGCAGAACATCACCGCCGCACTGGAGGAGTTTCCGGCGGAGAAGTACCGCTACAGGCCCACTGGCACGCAGATGGCGGTGGGTGAGATCGCGGCACACCTCGTCAACGACGGCAATTACATGTTGTGCTCGCGGGTGAGCGGCCAGGCCGAACCGCAGTATGCCCTGGTGGACGTGAATTCATCCAAGGAGGCGCTGATCGCGGCGCTGCGCAGGAGCTTCGAGTTCTGCGCTGCGTCGTTCGCGTCCCTCAACGACGCCCAGATGGCGGATTCCGTCCCGGGGTTCGGGCCGCGCATGGTCACGCGCGCCAACATGGCCTTGATCACCGTCGGGGACTGGGCGGACCACTACAGCCAGCTGGCTATCTACCTCCGGCTGAACAACATGCTGCCGCCGACCGCGCGCAGGGGCATGTAAGCTCCGCCGCAGCGGAGGCCGTTGGGGGCCGGGGCGTTGCGTCGCGCGCTCTGGCCCCCGATCGTTTGCCGCGATGACCCCCAAGTTCTTCAGGACGCAGGCCGCCTTCCGCGCCTGGCTGGAACGCCACCGCCGTTCGGAGCGCGAGTTGCTCGTCGGCTTCTTCCACGTCGGCTCCGGCAAGCCGAGCATCACCTATCCCCAGGCGCGGGACGAGGCGCTCTGTTTCGGGTGGATCGACGGCGTGCGGAAGAACTACGACGCGACGAGCTACACGGTCCGGTTCACGCCGCGCAAGCGGGACAGCGCGTGGAGCGCCGTCAACCTCGCGCGCGTGCGGGAGCTCAAGGCGCAAGGCCGGATGCGGCCGGCTGGCCTCGATCTGTTCGAGGCGCGCGATCCGAAAAAGGCCGAGCTGTACTCGTTCGAGAACCCGCCGCGAGCGCTCGACGCCGCGTCCACGAAGGCGTTCAAGGCGAACCGGCGCGCCTGGACGTGGTTCGAGACGCAGGCCCCCTGGTACCGGCGCAGCACCGCGTGGTGGGTGATGAGCGCCAAGCGCGAGGAGACGCGGGCGAGGCGGCTCGCCCTGCTGATCTCCTCGGCGGCGCGAGGAGAGCGGGCGTCGCCGTTCAACATCTCCAGGAAGAAATAGTCGGCGGATCCGAGTTCTCGGGACAGTTGCCAGACGGCAAGTCGGAAGTGGTTACCAGTTGCGAGGCTTGCGGCTTCAGAACAAACCCCGCAGTTCTCCTGCATGAAGAAGCGACCCGACATCACGTTCACGATGCACCCTGTCGGCACGGTGCACTCTCCGTTCACGGACCGCTCCGAGATCCCGATGGGCCCCGGGGCGAAGCACGATGCCGAAGGGACGCTGGAGGTGCGGCCCGACCTCGAGGCGGGCCTCACCGACATCGAAGGGTTCAGCCACCTCTACGTCATCTGGGTCTTCCACAAGGCGGACCGGTCCGAGCTGGTGGGCACTCCGCCGACCGACGACCGCCCGCACGGCGTGTTCGCGACGCGCGCGCCCTACCGGCCGAATCCCATCGGCCTGACGGTCGTGCGCCTGCTGGGCCGCGAGGGAAACCGGCTGCGGGTGCGCGGGCTCGACATGCTGGACGGCACGCCGATCCTCGACATCAAGCCATTCCTGACCAACGTGCCCGAGGCCGAGCTCAGACGAGGGTGGCTGGGCGAGGCGGAAAAGAGAGGGTATAGGGTCTAGGGTGTGGGGTGCAGCAGGCGTGGCGTCTGCTACTACACCCTATCACCCTACGCCCTACACCCAGTTTGCCGTCAGGGCTGGCCGACGACCCGCGTCGGGAAGAAGCGGTCGGTGCGCGTGCCGTCGCCGATCTGGCCGTTGGAGTTGTAGCCCCAGCAGTAGGTCACGCCTCCGGTCGTGATGCCGCAGCTGTGCATGCCGCCCGCGGCGACGGTGGCGAAGACGAAGGCGCCCGGCACTGCCGCCGGCACATCCCACTCGGTCTTCGTGCTGTCTCCCGACTCACCCGTGCCGTTGCTGCCCCAGCCCCACGCCTGGCCGGTGGCGTCGAGCGCCGTGTTGTGCTCGGAGCCCGCACCCAGCATGGTGTACGTGCGGCCTCCCGACACGAGGCCCGGGCCGAGGTTCGTGCTTCGCGAGCCGTCGCCGAGCTCGCCATAGATGCCGCCCCCCCAGCAGTACACCGTGCCGCCCGATGCGAGGCCGCACGTGTGCAGCCGGCCGCCACCCAGCGACGTGAAGGTGAGGCCGCCGGAGACCGGAACCGGCACGGCGCTGTTGACCGAGTCGCCGTTGCCGAGCTTGCCGCCGTTCTCACCCCAACACCAGGCCGCGCCGGCTGTCGTGATGCCGCAGCTGTGGGTGTCCCCGACTCCGAGCGAGGCGAACGTGAGACCGCCGCTCACGAGCACGGGCACCAGGCTCCCGGCGTTGGTCCCGTTCCCGAGCTGGCCCTTGGTGTTCAAGCCCCAGCACCAAGCCTCCCCGCTGGCAGTGAGGGCGCAGGCGTGCCAACCGCCGGCCCTCATGGCGGCGAAGGTGTGCTGCGTGAACACAGGACGTGGCGAGGCGCTCGGCACCGTGTCTCCGGTCCCGAGTTGACCAGCGAAATTGACGCCCCAGCAGGAGACGGCGCCGGCGGTCGTGATACCGCAAGTGAAGCCGGAGCCTGCCGACAGTGACGCCCACGTGTGTCCGCCCACCACCGGGATCGGGGAATTCGTCTGGACGTAGGCGCCGTCGCCCAGCTCGCCGCCGCCGTTGTCGCCCCAGCAGTACGCCGCGCCTGCGCCGGTGAGGGCGCAGGTGTGGTACGCGCCCGGAGCCAGGGAGACGAATTCGGCGGAGGTGACTTGGATCGCCACGCTCGCCACCCGCCCCGAGGACGTCGCGGTGACGGTTGCAGTGCCCGGCGCGACTCCTCTCACCACGCCGGCCAGCGAACCCGATACCGCCGTGACCGAGACGACCGACGGGGCGCTGCTCACCCAATCGACCGTGCGGCCGTAAAGCATGTGGCCCGCCGCGTCGAACAGTGTCGCGGTGTACTGCTGCGCGCCGCCCACCACCAGGGACCGGTCCCCCGGCACGAGGGCGAGTCGTGCCGGCGGCCCGACGCGCGCCGCGACCCAGGTGCCGCGCGTAAAGCCGCACGCCGCGGTGCCGCCCATGCTGTCGGCGCCCACATGCACCGAGCCGGTGTCCACGCACACGCCGGACGTGAAGGTGACGTGGGAGCCGGAGAGCGCCCCGGCGGCGATCGCGCCGGCAACAGGGAGATAGCAGAAGCTGGTGTAGGGCGTCGCGGTGCCGGTCAGCGTGGTGCCCGTGTGCGTCAGCGTCAACGTGCCGGCGACCCTACAAGGCACCGCCTCGTCGCCGGGAACGGTGACGACGAAGTTCCACTCGCCGCTGAGATCGAATGAGGCGAGACCGGCAGTGCGGTCGTTGTAACAGGCTCCGGCGACTAGCATCCCGGCGCTGACCGCGAAGACTACGAGACACAGGCGGCTAGCCATAGAGTTCTCGACTCGTGGCCAATATAGGTTTCGGCCCCCGCTCGTGCCCGCCCGAGATCGCAGCGGAAAGCTCGGGAATGGGGTTCTGACTTGCTGCAAGCCATGTGGCGGGTAGGTTCTCTCATTATGACTCCTGCCTGGTCGGGCGGGCGCACGTGCCGCTCCTGCAGCCACGTTTCCGGAGAACAGGACAAGTTCTGTCCGCGCTGCGGGAGTTCACTCTCTGAATTGACACCGGGCGAGCGAGACGAGATCAGCCAAGCTCCCGCCGTCGGCGTTGGAAGCAGCGCCGCAGCGGCCGGAGTCGCGAACGGCGGCGCTGCGCTCACGACACCCGCCTTCCCGAGACCCGAATCGAGCCCATCGGCCCCGCGCGCTGCGTCGCCGTCAGCGGCGGCTGCCGCCCCCAACCCGCTCGAAGAGCAACTCCGCGCGGCGCTGAGCCCGAGCTTCCTCCTCATCCGCAAGCTCGGCCAGGGCGGAATGGCCAGTGTGTACCTGGCCCGTGAGCCCGCGCTACGCCGCCTGGTGGCGGTCAAGGTCCTCGCCCCGGAGCTGGCCGCAGACCCGCACTCACGCGCGCGCTTCGAAAGAGAGGCGCAGGCCGTCGCGGGCCTTTCCCATCCCAACGTGCTGGCCATCTACGGCCTCGGAGAGCTGACCGACGGCACGCCGTACTTCGTGATGCAGTACGTCAGCGGGAAGAGCCTCGCAGCACGGTTGGAGGAAGAGGGCCCGCTCGATCCGGACGAGGCGAAGCGAATCACCGGTGAAGTGGCGGCTGCACTCGGCGCCGCCCACGCGAAGGGCATCATTCATCGCGACATCAAGCCCGCCAACATCCTCTACGACGAAGAAGCGGGCCGTGCCCTTGTCTCGGACTTCGGCATCGCGGCGGTGCGCTCCGAGCCCGCGGGCCCGGATGCGAAGTCTACGAAGCTCACCGGCACCGGGATGATCGTCGGCACTCCGCAGTACATGAGCCCGGAGCAGATGCTGGCCCAGCCGGTCACGGAGCGGACGGACGTCTATGCCCTGGGGCTGTTGGGATACGAGTTGGTCACCGGCCACGGACCATTCCGGGCGACGACCCCGCAGGAGCTGATCGCGGCGCACCTGCGAGATGTACCGCCACCGCTTGCGGAGATCCGGAAAGACGTGGATCCCGAGTTCGCCGGCCTCGTCTCGGCGTGTCTGCAGAAGGACCAGGAGCAGCGGCCCTCGGCCAGCGACGTGGCGAAGCGGCTCGCGCCGGGGGGCGGTGTGCCGCTCGAGTGGCCGCCGCCGGGCCTCGACGAGGTACATGGGCAGCTGCGCCGGTGGAGCCTCTGGTTCTGGGCGTCGACCGTGCTTCTCGTCGGAGCCACGATCGCTCTCCTGTCGAGGAGTCTGCTGCGGGCCAGCGTGTCGTCCATGCAGAGCGCGACACAGCTCATGGTCCTCGCGGCGATCGCCGGTACGCTGATGCTGCTCTGGGCGGTGGACCGGCTTGCCCGCGGCCTCAAGGCGAGCGCGGGATCCGTGAGGCGGGGTTACACCTGGCTCACCGTGCTCGAGACGCTGGCGGACACGCGTCGGGACGGCGGAGCGCTCATTGCGGGAGCACGCGAGTACGCCGCCGTGGCGCCGTCGGTGCGCAGCGCGCTCCGGGGCGGGCGCGTGCTGCGCGAGAGCCTGATATTCGCCGCCGGTCTTCTGCCGATCTTCCTCCTTCCCCTTGCTCTGAACGCCGGAGCCGGCCGTACGCTCCCGGCGGGTGCGGTTTCCTGGGTCGTGATCGTACCCCCACTGCTGCTCCTGTTGGGAGCTGCCAGTCTCGCATACCTCGAGGGGCACGCGGTGGCCGACGCGCGCCGCGCATTGCGCTCGCGGCACCGCGCCGGAGAAGAGGGGGCGAAGCTGATCGAGCCCTGGTACGTGTCGTTCGAGGCGACCCGCCAGGGTCAGGCGATGGGCCGCGGCGGGGTCGGGGGTGCGCGCCTCGGACGTATAGGAGGGCTTGTACTCGCGGCGGCCGCGGTCGTCATTGCGCTTGCCACCGCGCCCGTTTGGCTGCTTGGCCTTCTCGGACCCAAGCTCCTGGCCGTCTACTGGTGGCCGCTGGGAAGACCGGACCCCATCGTAGCCGAATCCCGGTCGGTCGGACTCCCCGCGGACAGCGCGATCGCACCCATGCAGGCGGGGCGTGCGCTGCTCCAGCTGGAACGGCTCGCAAGTGGCGGCCGCGGCTCGCGGCCGGGAGCGGAGGAGCAGCCGCCGCCATCTTCTCTCCCCGCATTCCCTGGCGGGTGGCCTGGCGTCCGCCTCAACGCCGGCTGGGGGGACGCGCCGGACTACGCCCACGTCCTCGAGCAGGCGGCACACGGTTTCACGCCGGCTCAGATGGCGTGGCTGCGCGCGTTCGACGCACACCCCGCTTGGACCGCCTTCCACACCGTCGCCGTGGCCCCCGCCGTGGACTACTACGGGGCGCGCTTCCGCCTCCCGCTTCGCGAGGATGTCCGACCATACATCGCGGTCCGAAGCCAACTCTGGTACCTGAGGAGGCTGGCATGGTACAACACGTCGCGGGCCGCGCTCCGGCTGGCCGAGAAACGGCCCGCGGAGGCGGAGCGGATTCTACGGGAGACCATCTCATTCGGGCAGAAGGTGGTTGACGAGGCGCAGTGGTCAGGAGAGGAGATCATCCGCGAAGGGCGTCGTGCCCTCTTTCAGCTCGCGGGGCTGACCGGGCGCGCCGTATGGGGCGCCGCTCAAAACAGCGTCGCTCCGTCAGCGCCTCAGGCCGACTCGGGAGCCAATGCGGCTCCCATCCGCACGCTGGACATCAGCCCGAGGGCGAGCACGCTTGCAGCCGTCCGGGACGTTCAACGCTCGCGTACGGCCCGGTACCAGGCGCTCTCCGACCTCGTGACACTGCCCTGCACCGACGTGCGGGAAATGATCTTCGGACCGGACCAGGATATCGTCCGGGCCTTTGACGCCGCTCTGCAGAACCTCGCGCGCTTCCCCTCGGATTCGGCCCGCATCAGCGCGCTCAAGGAGATGGCCGTGACGGGTGAGCTTCACGTGCGAGAATTCTCTGCGCCCGGCGGACTGCCGGAACCGGACCCGCTACTCGAGAGGGCCGTCAGATGGAGCGGTCACGTTTCGGCGCGCTTGCTTGGCGTCCCACGAATCGCGGAGTGTTTCGACCTCTTCTCGTCCGACATCATCTTCCTCTTCTAGAACCCGCGGCGCGTCGGCCGCCTCTAGCGCCTCGCCACGTTGACGGCATCCAGGAGGAGCGGCGGCACAAGACGGCTCCCGCCCAGCCACTTGGCCGCGCTCCCGATCATCCGGATGCGCTTCAACAGCTCGTACGTGTTGCCGGCGACCGCGGCGTCCTTGACGCGCCCCGTGATCTCGCCGCCGTCCACGCGGTAGGCGAGCGCGACCGGATGGCTGAACGAGCCGCTGATGACGTTTCCCTGCCCCACGCCGATCAGCTCGTCCACCACCAGGCCGTGCCCCATCTCCTTGAGCAGGGCGTCCGTGCTTTCAGCGCCGGGCTTGATCACCAGGTTCGAGAAGCCGATCCCCGGCTTGCCGAAGGTGGAGCGGCGCCCGTGCCCCGTGGAGGCGGTGCCGGCGCGGGCCGCCGTCTCGAGATCGTAGACGAACGCCTGGAGCGTCCCGCGCTCAATCAGCGGGAGCTTCGCCGAGAGCATCCCCTCGTCGTCGGCGGGGCGGCTGCCGACCCGGTTCGACAGGAGCGGATCGTCGGTCACGTCGAACGCCGGATCGAACAGCGCCTCGCCCAGCTTCCCGCCCAGCGGCGAAATCCCCTGAAGCACCGTCTTGCCCGACAGCGCCTGGTGGAGCGGCAGGAGCACCGCCGCGCATCCGTGCGGGGTGAAGAGCACCGGCAGCTTCCCCTCGGGCGGCGAGACGATCTTCTGCCCGCGTTCGATGCGCCTGACCACGCTCGCCGCGACCGCGTCCAGCTCCGCCTCGCTCGGCACACCGACGCTCGTCACGTCGTCGTAAGCCATGAGGACGTCGTCGCCCTTGACCTGCGTGACCTCGGCGCCGACGGAGATCGCCGTCGCCCGGCTCTTGAACGACTGCCCGGCCGAATTGGCGAACCTCGTCGTCTCGACGAATCGATCCACCGACGCCGTCACCTGCCACCCGGGGCGCTTGAGCTGGGCGACGACGCGCCGGCCCAGCTCGGCCAGGTGCTCGACGTCCACGCCGGCCGCGGTGTCGTCGAACAGCGCCATGCTCGGCAGGCGCGACGGGCCCGGGAACGCGAGCGCGCACTCCTCGCCCTGATCCGCCGACGCCGCTGCGCGCCGGAGCAGGTCCTCCAGCGCCGCGTCGCCGGACAGGTCGGTGGTGCCCGCGATCCCCACCTTCCCGCGGCTCACGCCGCGGAAGTTGACGCCGGCCTCCTGGCGGAGCGCCGTCTCCTTGAGCCGGCCCGACTCGAACTTGAGGCTCACCTGGCTCTCGTCCCGCAAGAGCAGGTCGAACCCCTCGAAGCGCCGGCTCCGCCTGGCCAGCTCCAGCACGCGGTTGATCATGGGCGGGAAAAGGTAGCTCGCGGCCGCGTCAACTTCCAAACCGGGGCACGGGCTGGTAGGTTGGCGGGCCCCCCACCGGAACGCCCATGGACGACGAACGGAAGCGCTGCGCCTGGATCGCCTCCGACCTGATGCGCGCGTACCACGACACCGAGTGGGGCACGCCGCTCCACGACGACCGCGCGCTCTTCGAATTCCTCGTCCTGGAAGGGATGCAGGCCGGGCTCTCGTGGAGCGGGGTTCTGAACAAGCGGGAGAACTTCCGGCGCGCCTTCGACGGCTTCGATCCCGAGAAGGTCGCGGGGTACGGCGCGAAGAAGATCGCCGCGCTGCTCAAGGACCCCGGGATCATCCGCAACCGCCAGAAGATCCACGCCGCGGTGAAGAATGCGCAGGCGTTCCTCCGGGTGCAGGACGAGTTCGGGAGCTTCGACGCCTACCAGTGGCGGTTCGTCGGGGGGAAGCCGCGGATCAACCACCGGCGCACCCACCGCGGTATGCCGCCGCGTACCCGGGAGTCCGACGCCTTCAGCGAGGACTTGAAGCGCCGGGGCTTCGGCTTCGTCGGCTCGACGATCGTCTACTCACACATGCAGGCGGCCGGGATGGTCAACGACCACCTCGTCACCTGCTTCCGCTGGGCGGAGGTGCAGCGCTAGGCGGCCCCCCGGGACACCGTTTTCTGGTCGAAGTGTCAGGCGCGCAGCGGGTATATCTCCAAACCCAGGGCGTCCGCGGCGCGGATCATCTGCCGGTCGTAGCTGGCGAGCGCGACGTCCTGACCGTGACCGCGCACGAACTCCGCCGAGGCAAGATGCAGCGCGTCGAGGGCGGCGACCGCCGTCGGGAAGGGTTCCAGCGCCCGGGCAAGCACGCGGCGGTCCAACTCCACGAACGCCACGCGCGCCAGGAGCTCGCGCGCTGCCTCGCCGTGGCTGGCCGCCAGCCCGCGCGCGTGGAGGCGCACCCAGACCTCGTACTCCAGCAAACGGCTCGACACGAGCGACGCCTGCCAGAGCGCTGCCGGGGGCTTCCGGTCCTCGGCAAGCAGCTGCGCCAGCGCCACCGACGTATCGAGGTAGATCACCGGCGATCGCGGTCCCGGCGCAGCTCTTCGAGGACCGTTCTGAGCGGCGCGACCGGCACGCCCGCCGGCGGCGCCCCGCCGACGAGCAGCGGCGGCGTCAGCCAGCCCTCCCGCACCGCCTGGGCGAGTGCCGCGTCGCCCAGGGTCTCGGCCCGGCCCGCGGCGGGGGGGACGAGCTCGGCCACCACGCGGTCGCGGTCGGTGATGAGCACCGTCTCGCCGCCCGCAGCGAGGCGCACGTATTCGCTGAGCTTGTTCTTGAGGATCTTCAGCCCGACGGCGCGCATGCGCGCAAAGTAGCCTCTGGAAGCTACCTCGTCAAAGCCCCTGCGGACGGATCGGAAGGTCCGCGCCACGCAGCGAAGCTCGGGAGCTTTCAGCGGTGAGCGTCATCGAAACGCCGCGGGATGACCGCGAACGAGCGCGGCGCTGCACGCACTTCAGTACTTGAGCTTCGCCACCCAGATGTCGCTCTCGTACTGCGAGACGGTGAGGTAGGGCCGGTCCCGGCCGACGTCGGGGCCGGGGCGCGTCACACGCCCGTGACCGGCAAGCTGGTGCTCGTGACCAGCAGTGAGGGATCCCATGAGACGCGCTTCCCCCACTCCCTGGTGGCGGCGTAGTCCGCCATCCGCAGGACGTACGAGTCTATCCTGGGGTAGGCCACGAGGCCTTCCAGGGCCCGCCGCGTCTGGGAGGCCACGAACTTCTTCTCGGTCAGGAGGTAGGGCACGTAGATGTTGAACGCCTCGAACTGCTCCCTGGGCCGGCCGTGGAGCCGTCGCCCGAGCCAGCGGCGGAGCACGCTCCACGCGATCGGGTTCACCAACCTGGGGCGCCGGAGCGGCGCCTGCCCGCTGCCCGCCCGGCGCTGGTTGAAGAAGTCCACCACGCGCCCCACGAACTCCATGGCCGGCATCGCGTCGTCGTCGGCGGTGAGGTGGAAAGTCCTGCCCGCCGTCGCGGGATCCCGGCCTAGCGCCAGGAGCGCGTCGCACACGTAGTCCACGGGCACGATGTCGAGCGTCGTGGCCCGCCGTCCCGGCACCACCGGCAGCAGCCCGCGGTAGATGAGCTTGATCGGGAAGTACAGCACGTTGAAGTTGAACGTCCGGCCCGTGCGACTGTCGCCCACGACGATGGAGGGACGCACGACCGTGACGGGCAGCTCTCCCATGCGCTCACGCAGGAAGCGCTCGGCCTTCGCCTTGGTCTGCTCGTAGGTGTTGTTGAACGGGCCTTCCGGGCCGGGCAGCTCCTCCGGCTTGATGACACCGTGGCGCCGGCCGGCGACGTAGGCCGTGCTGACGTGCACCAGCCGCGCCAGGCGGCCGGCGCGACCGATCTCCGCCCCCAGCTCCGTCATCGCCTGCACGCCCGCGTAGTTCACGGCCTCGGCCTCGTCCAAAGGCAGATCGAAGTCCGTGGACGCGGCCGAGTGGATCAACTCTCCGCACTCGGCGACGATCTCCTGGCGGGCCGTCGCGTCCATCCCGAGGCCCGGCCGGGTCAGATCTCCCACGATCCAGCGGACGCGGCGCTTCGCGTCCTGGGTCGCTTCGTGGTCGTTGAAGAAGAGCCTGAAGAGAACCTCGCGGCCGCGCTGCGCGGCGAAGACCGCGGTCTCGGCACGGACCAGGGCGTAGACCCGCCGGTCCGGCTCCCGCCCAAGAAGGCGTCGCAGGATCTCCGCGCCGATGAAACCGGTTGCTCCGGTGAGGAAGGTGGCGGACATGGCGGCGGCGCTGAACCTCCGGTAGGACGGACGCTGGAAGGCGATGAGCCTACGCCCGAGCGGCCTGCTCGATCCTCACGCGGACCTTGTGCCACGACTCGGTGATCAGGAAGCTCTCGTCCATGTTCGCGGCCATCTGCTCGAGCCGCTTGAAAGGCATCGCGAACGTGAGCATCCCCTGCGGCACCTGCGGCCGCGCGGAGACATCGAACATCCCCAGCACGCAGCGCGGCGCCTCCGAGTGCGCCTCGTGCCAGACATAGCTCACGATCTGGGAGCAGCCCGAGCCCATCGGCGCGATCACGCCGTGCGGATCCGAGCGGTCGTAGTTCGCCAGGGCGAAGAGGCCCGAGAGCACGTCCGGCGTGGCGAAGAAGATGAGCCCGAACGGCTCGTCACCCGCGGCGAGCTTGTCCCACCGCTTGATGACCATGAACTTCCCGGGCGCCTCGAACGCGCGATTATTCGCGGTGTAGGCCTTCACCAGCTCGGGTGACTTCTTGTAGCGCTCGCCCTCGACCACGCCCGGAAGCCCGCACGACAGGAAATACTCGAAGTTGGGACCGAGCGTCTGGGAGAACCCGGTGGAGCGCGCCCAGCCCTTGCACCCCGGGCTGTCCTTGCCATAGACAAACGTGTGGCCCTTGCGGACGCGGTCGAATGCGGCGATGACGCAGTGCTCCTCGTCCCTGCTGTCCTTCGCGTCCTGCGCGCTCACCTCGTCCGTGTAGAAGTACGCCACCGGCAGCTCCGCGCCGGGGAAGTACTTCGCCCACTTCTGCTGGAATTCCTTCTGGAATCGGGCGTCCATCTTTCGACCTCCAGAGTGATCGGGACTCGACGCGGTCGTGCCCCGATCTGGTTCAGATCACCGAATGCGCGCGGACGGCCCCCGGGGCCGGACCTCCAGCCGCGCGGCGGTCTTCGCCCCAGGACCGAGGCGGCACGCCAGCGCCAAGGTGTGCTGTCCGGGTCCGACGCGGAAGGCTGCCTCGTCGAATGGAATCGCGCCGGTCCGGACGTTGTCGGCGTTGCGGACCTCGGCCGCCGTGCCCCCCTCGTATCGCAGTGACCATCCGTCGGGGAGCCGGACCGCGGCGCTGATCGCTGCTCGGCCATCCAGGGTCAACCGGCATCCAGCGATCGCGCCACCCTCCGCGCTGACAATCCAGTGGAGCGGCTGCGCGTCGCCGGGGTTGTCGAACGCGAGCTCGGCAGAAGCCGGCGCGCTCGGCTGCCGCGCCAGGGGCCCGTACCGCACGACGTGCGGATGGATCTCCGTCAGCTCCCAGCCGCCGCCGGCCGCCGCTCCCAGATGGAACTCGCGCTTCACGTCCTCCATCCGCCGCTTCTGCTCGGGCCGGAACACGCCGGCCATCCTCGCTCTTTCCCACGTGCCGATCGCGTCCAGGATGCGGTCGGTAAAGCCGTTCGCCCGCAGCGCCTCGTAGCTGGTGACGAAGGCGTACCCCGCGTCGAACGCCGCCGAGCGGGCCAGCATCCATTCGACGTCCTCGATGCTCGTCCGTTTCGTCATCTCGAACCAGCCGAGCATCCCGGGCATCAGGTTGCGACGGAAGTAAGGCTGGTTCTTGAGCCGGTACTCGGTCTGGCCCTCGCGGAACCCGGCGCCCCAGGGCTCGCCCCAGTTCATCCGCGTGTAGATGTGCCAGAAGAAGTGGCTCGTGCGGCTGGCGTCGGCGATGAAGTGCCGCCGGATGTCGGGCGAGAGGTGCTCGTACCAGGCGGTGGTGAAGAGCGCCTCGCCGTAGTTGCCCATCCCGGTCGCCTGGTCGCCCTCGATGCCGTCGAACGAGATCTGCCTAAGGCCGGTCGCGTTGAACAGCTCCGCAATGTTCGTGGCGACCTCGTGGCCCAGCGCGGCGTCCGTCAGGAACACCTTGTAGCCGTGGTCGGCGAGCAGCGCGACGGTATCGCCGGCCGCATGCCGCGCGGCGGCGGTGCCGAACGCCCCTCGGCGGCAACCCACGAGCCGCCACGGCTCCCGCTCCGACACCGTGTCGTACTGGATCAGCTCGTGGCCGACGACGACCGCCCGCAGCGTGTTGTTGCGGTACTGGGCGAAGAACGCCGGCGAGGCGACGCGGATCTCGGTCTGGCGGGCGTCCACGTCCGCTCTGAGGACGCTCGCGCCGACGCGGGCGAGGCGCCGGTCGGGGACGGGCGTCACGTAGGCGTCATTCGTGGTGATGAAGTTCGAGAGGGTGTGCGCGCCGACCATCACGCCGGCACGCTCCGCCTTCTCGACGCACCGGCGCAGACCGCTGCGGCCGCTCGGGAACCGGTCGCCCAGCGCGAAGTGCCCCCAGGTGCGGAACGGTCCGGGGTGATACAGGTAGCGGAGCCCCGCCCTCTTGGTCCACGCTATCGCGTCGTCACAGTCCCGTTCGCCGAAGTCGAGAATCAGGTAGGCGGCCGAGGCCGTCCGCGCCGTCTTCGCCCACTGCCCGTCGAGCATGGGGTGCGGCAATCCCTCGTCCACCTCAATCGCGCCGAGCGTCGCGAGCAGCGTCCGGGTCGGAGCGCCGAACAGTGCTATCCTCGAGCCGACGACCCCGCCGTCGTCGAACCGTGGCGCTGTGTACCGGTCATGGTCCCAGTTCGCGATGACGCGGTCGCCTCTCCGGTCCCGCGTGTACGCCTGCAGGGTGCTGCCGAAGGACCCGGGCTTGGCGGCTTCGACGCGATAGAGGACGGAGCGCTTCCCCGCCTCGCTCAGGTCGCGGAAGTTCCCGTTCTCGAAGACGTCGATCTGCGGCGGGACGTCGTTGTCGCGCCAGGGGAGCCCGCCCAGCGTCTTGGGATTGAGCGCCTGGAGGCCGACGGCGAACACGGAGTCGCGCACGACGCCGACCGTCTCCCCGATGGTGTCGCCGATCGTCGTCGCGTACGGCCCCCACACGGCGAGCTGGACCGTATCGCGGGGCTCGACGCCAATCAGCTCCAGATCCAGGTGGGTGCGTTTCGACGTGACGAGAAATCGCGCCGTGACGCCGCCCGCGTAGCGCAGGGTGGCGGTGCTGTCCTCCGGCCGCCAGGCGAAGGAGCGCGGGGGAAGCAGCACGCCGGCGACCTGCACGGAGAGGAGCGGCGACGGCACGGCCGTGGCCCGGTAGTCCCGCCCGGTGCTGGCATCCGCCATCCGGACGATCCGGCCCCTGCCGTCGACCGTAAGACGCAGCGCGCCGGCGTCCCACTCCGTGCGTCCCGCGCAGCCGCCGACGAGCACCGTGGCGCCGATTATGCCGAGCAGCTGTTTGAGGCAATCCGCCAAAGCCACGGCTCCTGAGGGAAGCGGCTCTACAATAGGACGGCCGGCGACAACGGGCCAGCCAAGCGACGATCACGATACACAAGCGTGATACTCAAAGATCGGAAAGGCCGGCCGGCCCCGTTGCGCCCGGCCGTCAGGACGCGCACGTTAGCCCCGTACTTCGCGGGGGCCGTATGCGCCGTCCCGTGGTTGCCACGCCGATTCTGCTACTTTGCCTCGCCGGAATCCTCCGGGCGCAGTGCCCCGACGGCACGCCACCTCCGTGCGCCGGGCAGCGTGCGCCGGCCCCCGCGCCCAACAGCGTGGCCGTGCTCTATCTCGACAACCTCTCCCGCGACACAGCCGACGCGTTTCTCGCCGACGCCCTCACGGACGAGATCATCATCCGGCTCGGCCAGGTGCCACGGTTGGACGTGAAATCACGCTTCGAAGTGCAGCGGTTCCGGGGCCGCGCGGCTCCGCTGGATCCGCCTGCCCTCGGCCGGGCACTCCGCGCTGCCTACCTCGTTGCGGGCAGCGTGCAGCGCGCGGGTAACCGGGTGCGGCTGCGGTACGAGGTGATCCGGGCGGCCACCCGCGCCCGGGTAGGGGGCGACGTCATCGACCGAGCCAGCGCTGACCTGCTGACAGTCGAGTCCGACATCGCCCGCGCCGTCGCCACGGCAATCACCGGGCGGCTGCTGCCCGAGGAGCGCGCCCGGCTGGCGCGGCCGCTGACGACCGATCCGGTCGCCTACGAGGAATACCTGCGGGGAGTGGAGCAGATGAACCGCTCCTATGACGAAGCAGCAGTTCGCTCCGCGATCGCCCACTTCGACCGGGCTATCGTGGCGGACCCGGGATTCGCTGACGCGTATGCCAGCGAAGCGCAGGCGTGGGGAGAACTCGCAGACGGGTACGTGTCCCCGCTCGAGGGATACGGCCACGTTCGCGACGCTGCCGCCCGGGCGCTGGCGCTCGACTCCTCACAGGTACGGGCCTACGCGGCGCTCGGATTCGTGGTGCTCGCGCTCGACCTGGATGCCCGCGAGGCCGAGCGACTCGGCCGGCGCGCGGTGGCGCTGGATCCGCGAGGAGATCAGCCGCACGCCCTCTTGAGCTACGCCCTGTTTGCAGCTGGCCGGATGGACGAGAGCCTGCGGGAGGCGGATCGGGCGTGGCAGGCGGATTCGCTTTACGCCATGAACGGCGTCTCGTACGCGTTCTGGTTGGCCCTGGACCACCGCCTCGACGATGCGGTGGCTCTGTTGCGAAGGCTTCGCGTGACGTTACCTCGAGAGGACGCTGACGCGGTCGAGGGGATGCTCCTGGCCGCGCACGGGGACCTCAAGGGTGCCCTTCCCCTCTTGAGCTGGCAGTACTACGGCGGACTGCTCGCGAGCACGTACGTGCGCGCCCAGTTGGCGCGCGGAGACACTGCGGCGGCGCGCGCCACGGTGGATTCCATGCTCGCCGCCCGCACGCACGGCTACTTCAACCCGGTCGCCCTGGCCAAGGTCTACGCGGCTCTCGGCGACATAGACAAGGGCATCGAGTGGCTCCGTCGAGCGTTCGACGAGCGGACACTGTGGCTCGTCATGGTGCGCTGGGACGACGAACTCGCGCCGCTACGCGCCGACCCGCGATATGCGGCCCTCGACCAGCAGCTGCACTACTGACTAGCTGACCGTCTCCGCGCTGTACCGCCCGATGAGGCCCGTGCGCACCGCGTACCGGTGCACCCGCACGAACAGCAGGCAGGCGAGGCCGACGTACAGCACGGCGAGCGCCGTGCCCCAGAGCAGCGGCGCGGTGGGCGCCCCCTGCCGGAGCACGATCCCGCGCATCCCCTCGAACACGTACGACGGCGGCAGGAGGCGGGCGATGACGCGCATCCATCCCGGCAGCGCCGAGACCGGGTAGAACACGCTCGCGAACGGCGAGAGGATGGCGGGAAGCGGCCAGATGAACCACTCCGCCGCCGGGCCCAGGCGCAGGACGATCGAGATGCCGACGATGCCGAGCGCGATCCCGAACAGGAAGAGCACGCCGAGGAACGGCCCCAGGAACATGCCGTAGGTCGTGAAGGGGAGCGCGAACACGACCGTCGCCACCGCGACCATGACGACCAGCCCGACCGCCGAGGTCGCGACGCTCGAGACGACCAGCCCGCCCACGTACTCCGAGATCCGGATCGGCGTCGCGAAAACGTTGAGGAAGTTTCGCGCCCACACGTCCTCGAAGAACGCCATCGTCACGCCCTGCATCACGCGGGTGAGAAAGTCCCACAGCAGCACGGCGCCGAGGAGGGCCGGCACGAAGTTGTAGCCCGAGCCCGTGAAGGTGTTGAGATAGCGAGTGATCAGCCCCCACAGCACCACGTCCACCACGACCCACGCGAACAGCGGCACGATGCGCGAGACGCTGTGGCTGATCAGGTACCCCTGCCGCAGCACGATGGCGCCGACCCGGGAGGCGCGCACGGTCAGGCGGCCCCTTCCTCGAGCGTGAGCGGCTCCCGCGCCACCGTGATGAACAGCTCCTCGAGGTTCGCCTTGCCGTGCTCGCCCGGGAGCGCCTTGGGATCGCCGGCCAGCAGGATCCGGCCCTTCGAGAGAAAGAGCACCCGGTCACACACCTCCGCGACCTCGTACATGTTGTGCGAGGTCCAGAGCACGCCGCCCGTGCCGCGCGCGGCTGCCTCCCGGATCCGCGCGCGCACCTCGCGCGCCGTGGCCGGATCGAGGCTCGCCGTCGGCTCGTCCAGGAGCAGGAGCCGCGGGCGATTGAGCATCGCCTTGGCCAGGCTCACGCGCGTCTGCTCGCCCGAGGAGAGCACACCGCAGCGGGTACGGCGGAACCGCTCGAGATCGTACGTCGCCAGCAGCTCGCCGATCCGCTCCTTGAGGCCGGCCACACCGTACAGCATCCCGAAGATCCGGAGGTTCTGCTCGACCGTGAGGTTGCCGGGGAGCGGCGCGTAGACGGCGGCGAAGTTGGTCCGCTCGATCGCGTCGGAGCGGCGTGCCGCGAGATCCAGTCCCTCGATCCCGATCGTCCCCGCATCCGGCGCGAGCACGCCGAGCACCATGTTGATGGTGGTGGTCTTTCCTGCGCCGTTGGGACCGAGCAGGCCGAGGATCTCACCCTGATGCACTTCGAAGGAAACGCCGTCCACGGCCACGGTCCGGCCGTAGGCCTTCCGTAGGTCCCGGACGTCCAGGACGGCGGGCCGCACTGCCGGCGTGCTAGCCGCCGACCTCGCCCCCGACCAGCAGCTCGGCGAAGCGCACGTGCGGCGCGCCCTCGGTCACCGGCAGCGGCGACTGGCCGCCCTTGCCGCAGCCGCCGCCGACCTGGTTCCAGCGGAAATCTCCCGCCAGCCTGTCAATGCTCTGCAGCGACTTGAAGAGATTCCCAGCCAGGACGACGTCCTTCACCATCTCGGCCACCTTGCCATCGCGGATCATGTACCCGTACGCCGCCGAGAAGCTGAAGTTCTCGAGGAAGGTCTGGCCGCCGATCATCTCGAGCGCGTACACGCCAAGCTTGATGTCCGCGATCAGGTCCTCGAAGGTCCCGCTCCCGCCCTCGATGTACGTGTTGGTCATCCGGACGATGGGCGGATGCCGGAAAGAGATCGACCGCGCGTTGCCGGTAGGCTTCTCCCCCATCGCGGCGGCGGTCTCGCGCGAGTGCAGGCGCCCCACCAGAATCCCGTTCCGGATCAGCTCGGTGCGCCGGGTGGGCGTGCCCTCGTCGTCGTACGGCAGGGTGCCCCGGAGCCCCGCCGCGCTCCCGTCGTCGCCGATGTTCACGATGTCGCTACCGAAGCGGCGGCCCAACGTCATCATCTCGCGCGCCTGCGGGTTCTCGTAGACGAAGTCCGCCTCGGACAGGTGGCCGAACGCCTCGTGCACGAACACGCCCGCCAGCCGCGGATCGAGGACCACCGGATAGGTTCCGCCCCTGACCGACGGCGCGCCCAGCAGCTCCACGGCCTTCGCCGCCGTGGCGGTGAACATCGGCTCCAGCCCCTGCACGCTCCGCCAGCCCTTCCGGTACGCGACCGAGTCGAGATAGCGCTCGATCGTATCTCCGTCGCGGGCCGTGGCCAGGCCGGACACGCCGATCTCCGGACGCACCTCGTGCAGCCAGGTCCCCTCGCTGTTCGCGAAGTACCACTCGGTGCGCGAGTCGTAGTAACCGGACTGGGTGTCGGCGATCTTCGGGGAGGCGGCCAGCAGCAGCGAGTTCAGCTGCTCGAGGAACCGCCGCTTGTCGGCCAGCGGAACCTCGCGCGGGTCGCCGTCGATCTCCGGGACGACCTCGTCCACGTGCGGCGGGACCTCGGCCAGGCGGACCGGCTCGTCCAGGACGACGGCCCGCGACATCTCCACGGCCGCGGCGACCATCCTCGCCAGATCGTCCAGGGTGGTGAAGGACGCGACGCCCCAGCCGCGCCCCCGGACCAGCGCCCGCACGCACCCGCCGGCATCCGCGCTCTCGGCCGCGACCTCGAGCCGCTTGCCGCGGAACGCCACGCGGCTGGCCCACGAGCGCTCGAAGCGCACCTCGGCGTAGTCGGCGCGGGAGCGCTTGAGGGCTTCGGCGAGCCGGTCGCGCATCCCGTCCGCGTGGCTCACTTCGCCTTCCCCGTGCCTCCGTGCCCCCGTGCCTCCGTGCCTCCCGCTTCCCTGAGAGCCTCCTCGTAGTCCGGCCGCACCACCAGCTCGCCGTCGGCGATCACCCAGCGATCCCACGGGAGGATGATGAACGCCTTCGTCTGCATCGCGACGTAGTCGGGCTTGTACGCGCCGGTGCTGAAGGACACCGCCGTCTTCAGCGCCTTGGCCCCTTCCTCGCGCATCACCGAGGCGGCCAGCCGCATCGTGTCGCCCGAATCGCAGGTCTCGTCGACCAGCAGGACCTTCCGTCCCTTGGGGCTCAGGCTGGGCCGGGACACCAGCGCCGGCGCCTCGCCCTCGTGCTCGCGCCGGAGGGCGATGGACGCGAAGTCGCAGCGCAGGATGCTGGCGATGACGGCGCCGGGGATCACCCCGGCCCGCGCGATCCCCACCACCAGGTCCGGCTCGTAGTCGCGGGAGACCTTCAGCGCCAGGCCGCGGCAGAGCTCGCCGAAGAACGGCCAGTCCACCTCCATGACGGCGCGGAGCTGGGGAGACTTGGGAGGGCGCGGCATAGGGGCCTGAAGGTGTCGGGTGTCGGGGATCGGGTGTCAGCGCTTACCAGGGTCCGACGTCGGGAGGCGGCGGGAACGCCCGCGACACCCGACACCTGACACCCGGCACCCGGGACCATAACCCCTAGGTTGGCCGTTGCCAAGCGGTTGTGCGATTACTATCTTCGCAATCCATGGGTCTCTTCCGGCGTCTCCTGGGCGGCCAGACCTACGACGACCGGCCCATCAAGCCGCAGCGCCTCGATTACCTGAACGAAGCCCTCGCCTTAGAGCGCCAGGGCGATTATGACGCAGCCGTCACCAGCTACCGGCTCGCCCTCAGGGACCATCCCAACGAGCCGCGGATCCTCCAGAACCTGGCGATCGCCTTCAGCCGCACGGGCAAGGTGGACGACGCGATCCGCCATTACCGGAAGGCCCTCGAGACAGACGGGACGCTGGCGGGGGCGCATTACGGTCTCGCGTTCCTGCTGATGAAGCGCGGGGACCCGGACGGCGCGGCGCAGCACCTCAAGGCGTTCCTCGGCAATCCGCCGCGCGGCGTGGACGCGCAGAAGTGGATCGGATACGCCGAGCAGGCGCTGGCGGATCTGGGCGCCCCCGCCACCCCCCAGCGCACCGCAGGCCTGGAAGGCGCTTGAAGCGCGGCCACGCCACGGCCGCCGTGGCGTGCGCGCTCGCAGTGCTGGGAACCCATTGCTCCAGCATCTCGAGCGACGCCCACGCTCCGCTGGCCATCGAGTTCGTCCTCCCGCACTTCACCTCGAGCTTCACCGTCCAGGAGTTCGACACGTTGCCGATCGAGGTGCACGTGCTCGACAACGCGGGCGACACCATCCCGGGCGCGCGGGTCCAGGTGGTCTCCTTCGCGCCCGACACGCTGGCGGTGGACACCCAGCCCCTGGCCCTGATCGGCCTGAGGCCCGGCCACTCGCGCCTGGTCGCGACCTCTGGCAACCTGCGCTCCGATCCGCTCGCGGTCACGGTCGTGCGGGCACCCGATTCCCTCGCGATCGCTTCCCCCGGCACCGACACGGTGGCCGCGACGGATTCGGCGTCCGCGCCGCTCGTCGTGGACCTCCTGGACCTCAGAACCGACACGACCCAGGCGATCGGCCTCAGCGGCTACCCCGTCGTCTTCGCCATCGTGTATCCGCCGTTCGCGAGCCCCGCCGCCGCGGCGGTCGGGTTCGAAAACGACACCCTGGCGACCCTGGTGGACACGGTGACGACGTCGGGCGGCGCGGCGTCGGTGAACATCAAGCGGCGCGGCCCGGCGCCGCAGCCCGATTCCATCGTGGTGCGGGCGAGTGCGAGCCGCGCCAACGGCACGGTGGTCCACGGGTCTCCGATCCTGTTCGTCGTCCGTTTCAAGTAGACCGCCGGCAGAGGAGGGGCGCGTGACCGACCGATCCCCCCGGGGCACGCTGACGCAGCTGTTCTACGACGCCGTGGAGCGGCACGGCCACAAGCCGCGGGCGGTGTGCTGCAAGCCCGCCGGCGCGCCGTGGCGCTCGCTCACCCACGCGGAGCTGGCCGAGCGCGTGATGCGGGCCGGTCTCGCGTTGAAGCGGCTCGGCATCCGGCGCGGCGACCGCGTGGCGATCCTCTCGGAGAACCGGCCCGGCTGGCTGGTGGCCGACTTCGCCTGCCTCGCGATCGGCGCGATCGACGTCCCGATCTACCCGACGCTCCCGGCCAGGCAGCTCGTGTACATCCTGCAGGATTCCGGTGCGTCGGCGATCTTCGTCTCGACCGCGCCGCAGCTGGCCAAGATCCTCGAGATCCGCGCCCAGCTGCCGGCGCTCCGGCACCTGGTCGCGATGGACGAGGACGCGCAGGGTCCGGACGTGATCGGCCTGGGGGAGCTGTACCGGATGGGCGCGGAGGCGGAGCGCGCCGGCGAGGGCCGCACGTTCAAGGACGAGGCGCTGAGCGCGAAGCCGGACGACGTGGCGACGATCATCTACACGTCGGGCACCACGGGCGATCCGAAGGGCGTGATGCTGACGCACGACAACATCCGGTCGAACGTCGTGGGCACGCTCGAGGTCCTGCAAATCAGACCGACGGACTCGTGCCTGAGCTTTCTGCCGCTGTCGCACATCTTCGAGCGGATGGCCGGACACTACACGATGTTCCACGCCGGCTCGACGATCCACTACGCCGAGAGCATCGACACCGTCCCGCAGAACCTCGTGGACGTGCGCCCGACGGTGGTGCTCTCGGTGCCGCGGCTCTATGAGAAGATGTACGCGCGCGTCCTCGAGAACGCGCTCGCGGGGGGCGCAGTGAAGAAGCGGATCTTCTTCTGGGCGCGCGCCGTCGCCGACCGGTGGGCGGACCACCGCCTCGCAGGAGAGGCCGTGCCGGGCTTCCTCGCGTTCCAGTACCGGATCGCGCAGCGACTGGTCTTCTCCAAGCTCAAGGCGCGGACCGGCGGCTGCATCAGGTTCTTCTGCTCCGGGGGCGCGCCACTGCCCGCGGACATCGCGAAGTTCTTCTACGCCGCGGGGCTGCCGATCCTCGAGGGATACGGCCTCACCGAGACCTCGCCGGTGATCTGCGTGAACCTGCTCGAGCGGCCGCGCATCGGCACCGTCGGGCCGGCGATCCCCGGCGTCGAGGTGCAGATCGCCCCGGACGGCGAGATCCGCACGCGCGGCCCGCACGTGATGAAGGGGTACTTCAACAAGCCCGAGGCGACCCGCGAGGTGCTCGACGCCGAAGGCTGGTTCCACACCGGCGACATCGGGCACCTGGATGCCGACGGGTGCCTCCGGATCACCGACCGGAAGAAAGACCTGATCGTCACCGCCGGCGGGAAGAACGTCGCGCCGCAGCCGATCGAGCAGATGGTCAAGAAGAACAAGTTCGTCGTGAACGCCGTGATGCTCGGCGACCGGCGGAAGTTCTGCATCATGCTGGTCGTGCCCAACTTCGAGCACATGGAGCGGTGGGCCAAGCACAAGAACCTCGCGTGGGCCGACCACCGCGGGCTGATCCGGAGGCCCGAGGTGCAGGCGAAGATGGAGCGCGAGGTTTTCGGGATGCTCTCCGGCCTGGCGAGCTACGAAATGCCGAAGAAGATCCTGCTGCTCGAGAACGATTTCTCGATCGAGAACGGGGACCTGACGCCGACGCTCAAGGTGCGGCGGCGGATCGTGGAGAAGAAGTACCAGCGGCAGATCGACGCGCTCTACCTGGAGCACGTCCCGGCGATGGTGGACTAGCCCCGCAGCTTCTCGCCGACGAACAGGCCGCCGCCGCGCGCCAGCTCGGAAACGCCGTCCGGGCCGGCGCGCTCGTCTTCCACCGCCAGGCGGAGCCCTGGCAGGAGGATGCGCGTCGCCTCGCGGAGCCAGGGGGCATCCGCGTGGCCGGCACCGAGCGCGACGGCACGCACCGCCGACGACTTGAACGGGAGCGCGGCGGCGACCAGCACGGAGAGAGACGGCCCGGCGCCCATGCCCGGCGGCGGATTCACGGCCACGAAATGGACACCGGGCACGGCCGCGACGATCTCGGCGCCGAACCGGGCCGCCGCGCCGACCAGGACCGCGTACCCCCCGGGCCCGCCGAGGTTGAGGAAGGCAGTCAGCGCCGCAACGTCGTACGGGGGGCTCGACGCGGGCGGCTGGGCGGCCTTCGGCCGCTCCGCGAAGTACGCGACGCCGTCGACGATCGGGAACTCCGCCCTGCACTCGGGGCACCCGATGACGCCGCGGACGATGCGCCGGCCGTCCATCGCGATCGGCGCCGCGACCAGGTACGACTCGGGATGGTCGCGGGGACAGCGCAGGATCTCAGTGAGTTCTATGAACACGAAATAGGAGGGGAGAGTTGTCAGAGGCGAGAAGCCAGAACAGTCGCCAGACGGCAAGGACTGAAGTGGTTACCAGACACCAGTGATCGGAGTCCAGACCAGTTGCCAGTACTTGCGACTGGTCTTGCCTCCGCGCGCTGGCAACTGGTAACCACTTCAGTCCTTGCCGTCTGGCAACTCCCCTGTTCTCCGTCCTTGTTAGGGCCTGAACTCTACCCAAGTGAACTGGCCCGCCTCGACGCGCACGTGCCGGAACACCCTCTGCCCGTCGATCGTGACGCCGAGGTCGTACTCCCCGGCGGGCACGTCGCCGACGGCGAAATGCTCGTGCAGGACCGGGTCGGGGTGCGCCCCGTCGGCGTACGTCTCCGCGTAGCTGAACGGCGCCTCCTGCGGCTCCGGCTTGACCAGCCCGTAGATGCGCGCCCCGCTCACCGCACGGCCGCTCGCGTCCCACACCTGCCCCGCCACGACGCCGGTGCCGGGCAGCGGGTCGATCCACAGCTCCGGATTGACAGCGTACGCCGGAAAGCCCGTCGCGCTCACGACCGCCCTGGCATCGTCCGTCGGCGCGACGTGCACTTCCAGCCGCAGCTGCTCGTGGATCGTGCGGCCGGTGTTGCCCGCCCGCGCGATCGGCTGACCGCGGGCCACGTGCTGGCCGACCGTCACCAGCAGCCGCACGTTGTGCGAGTACGTCGAGAAGAGCACCATGTGCCGACCGTCCGCGGCGAGCGTGGTGTCGTGGCGGATCGCGACGGTGAGGCCGCCCTGCTCCGCCGGCCCGGCGTGCGCGACCACCCCCGACCCGATCGCCAGCACCGGCGCGCCCTCGGGCTCCTCGAACGCGACGCCCGCCTCGGAAGCTCCGCCGCCCGCCGCCGCGCCGTACCGGTCCGTCTGGTCGATGAACGGCTGGTCGGCCGGCGCGATCGGGCGGGCGAAGAACGCGTGCGGGAGCGCGGCCGGGGCCTTCACGCCGATCGTGTCGCCGTGCATCAGGCAGGCCTCCGGCTGCGCGCGGAGGAAGCCGCAGGCGGTACCGAAGAGCGTGTCGCCCGGCTGGCCGGACTCCGGCGGCAGCACCGCGTAGACGTCGCGCGAGCGGGCCGTCGCTTCGGGCGCGTACATCTCGAAGCCGAGCAGGCGCTGCATCCGGATGGCGCCCGAGCTCGTCGCGCCCGCGCACATGATCCCGTCGCATCCGCCCAGCTCGCGCACCACGCGGCCCTCGGGCGGCGCGCCGCGCATCAGCATCCCGACGCACTGCCAGGCGGCCGGCTCCGTGCGCCGCTTGGGCCTCAGGCTCCCCAGGCACCGCTCGCCGCCCAGCACCACCGGGACGATGGCCTTCTCCCCACGGACCACGAAGATCGCGCGGACCCGCGGGCCCAGGACTGGCACGGGCGCCGGGTCCATCCGCTGGAACGGCGCGCGCGGGCGCCACTGCCCCACGCCCTTCAGGGTCGAGACCCAGAGCCCGGTGTCGCGCGCGGCGGCCAGCGCCACGACGTAGGCGCTGGGCAGGGCGCCGACTCCGCTGTCGGTGATGGCGGCCCAGGTCGCGCCGTGGTCGCGCGAGTACCGGATGCCGTCCGTGGTCCCGACGAACACGGTGTCGCCGCGGAGCGCAATGCCGTTCGGCGTCACGTACTGCCACTTCGCGCCAGGCTCGCGCGCCTCCCACGCGCGCCAGGTGCGCCCGCCGTCCCGCGATATCCCCCACCCGTGCCCGGCCGTCCCGTACCAGACGTCGTCGCGCGGCCCGAAGGCGATGGCCTGTACCGGCGCGCTCTCGCCGCGGGCTCTCTCCCACGCCTGCGCGCCCCGCCGCAGCACGTAGATCCCGTCGCCGTACGTCCCGACCCAGACCGCGCCGTCGGGGCCGCGGCCGAGGGCGAGGACGTGCACGCCCCAGCCTATCGAGTCGGGGAGCGGCGGCAGCTGGGTGCCCTGCGCCGCGCCCCGCGCGGGCGCCGCCAGTGCAAGCGCGGCCACCACGGGGGCGACCCACCCTCTGCGTCCGGCAAGGCCCATCACGACCTCGGCTCGATCAGAAGATCGGGGATCTCGACCTCGTCCCGCCGCGTGACGACGAACAGCACTGCCTCGGCGACGTCCTCGGGCCGAAGCATCCGGGAGCGCGGGGTGAAGCCCGGCTTCGCGTCCGGGTCCACCGGGTCCCAGATCGCGGTGTCCACGGGGCCGGGCGAGATGAGGGTCGCGCGCACGCCGCTTTTCCGGAGCTCCTTCTGGAGCACGGCGTGGAGGCCCCGCAGGCCTGTCTTCGATGCGCCGTAGGCTGCGTTGCCGGCGAACGCCACGTGATCGGCGACGGACCCGATGGTGACGACGAGCCCGCGGCCCCGCTGCACCATCGCGGGGAGGAAAGCCCGCAGCACCAGGAACGGGCCGACGAGGTTGCCGTCGAGCTGGCCGCGGAACTCCTCGGGCGTCGTCTCGACGAGCGGCTTCACCAGGAAGACCCCCGCGGCGTTGACCACGACGTCAGGCGCGCCGTGCGCGTCGAGCACCCGCCGCGCCATCCGGGCGACGGAGTCCGGATCGCCGACGTCGCAGCGGACGTCGGTGCGGCGCTCGGCTTCCGCATCCACGAGGCTCCGCGCCAGCCGGACCACGTGCGCCCCGGCGGCCCGCAGCTCGTCCGCGACGGCGAGGCCGATCCCGCGCGAGGCGCCGGAGACCACCGCCGTGCGACCGAACAGGGGGGGCTGGCTCACGCGATACCGGAGCCGCCCTGCACCAGCCGCAGGAACTCGTCGCGGGTGCGGGGGTCGTCGCGGAACGCGCCGCGCAGCGCGGAGGTCACCGTCCGCGAGTGCTGCTTCTCGACGCCGCGCATCATCATGCACAAGTGGTACGCCTCGACCACCACGCCCACTCCGAGCGGCTCGAGCGTGCTGTACAGAGCATCTGCGACCTGGTCGGTGAGCCGCTCCTGGACCTGCAGGCGGCGCGCGAAGATGTCGACCAGCCGCGCGATCTTGGAGAGGCCGACGATCCGGCCGTTGGGCAGGTAGGCGACGTGCGCCTTGCCGAAGAACGGGAGCATGTGGTGCTCGCACATCGAGTAGAGCTCGATGTCGCGCACCAGGACCATGCTCTCGTGCGGCTCCTCGAACATCGCGTCGCGCACCAGCTTCTCCGCGTCGAGGCAGCAGCCGCGTGTCAGCCAGCGCAGCGAGGCCGCGACCCGGTGCGGCGTCTTCTTGAGCCCCGGCCGCTCCGGATCCTCGTCGAGCCGCCGCAGCGTCTCCTCGATCAGCTCCTCGAACGACGCCTTCGAGAGGTCCACGTCACCCTCCAGTGTACTCGACGACGTTGCGCTCCGTCTCCCACAGCACCACCCGGCAGAGGCGGCCGCGGGGGATCGCCGGCGCGAGCTGCTGCCAGCACCACCGCACGATATTCTCCGCCGTGGGGATCGTCTCGGCGAACTCGGGGACGTCGAGGTTCAGGTTCTTGTGGTCGAGGCGGCTCAGGACCCGCGCCTCGATCACCTCCTTCAGCGCCTTGATGTCTACCACGTACCCGGTCGCGGGATCCACCTCGCCCGCCACCGAGACGTCGATGTTGTAGTTGTGGCCGTGGTAGTTCGGGTTGGCGCACGGCCCGAAGACGCGCGCGTTCTCCGCATCCGACCAGGCCCGGTTGAAGAGCCGGTGGGCGGCGTTGAAATGCTCGCGGCGGGTGACGACGACCTGTGAGCCCATGCGCGGATTGCTTGTTGGGGTGGAACGCGGCCGTTAACTTCGCCGCTCAAGAGAGATAATGCCCCGGTCCGCATGACAGTCAAGCCGCTCGGCGCACTTGGCGCCGTCCTCACGGCCGGCGCATCCGCCGGCGCGACCGCGGTCGCGGCGCTCTGGACCTTCCCCTCGATGCTCCTCTCGGCGTTCGTCGTCGCCTGGGGCGCCGAGGCGGCGCAGTTCCTCATCTCGCAGGGCCTCGCGCTGGCGGCGCTCGCCTGGCTGCAGACGCTTCCCGAGTTCGCCGTCGAGGCCGTGATCGCCTGGAACGCGGGCAGGGACGCGGGCCGGATGCACCTCGCCGTCGCGAACCTCACCGGCGCGATCCGCCTCCTCATCGGCCTCGGCTGGCCGATGATCTACTTCGTCGCCGCTTTCTTCGGCCGGAAGACGCGCGGACGCCTGCCGACGATCGTTCTCGAGCGCGAGCACGCGATCGAGGTCGTCGGCCTCGTCCCGCCGCTGGCCTGGTTCGTCGTGATCTGGCTGAAGGGATCGATCGGCTGGGCGGACGCGGTCGTCCTGGTGGCCCTCTACCTCGCGTACCTGGTGGTGCTCCTCCGGGTGCCGCCGCACGAGGAGGAGGAGCTGGCCGACGCGCCCGCCGTCTCGCGCTGGGCGTACAACCTCGGCGGGAAGCGCCGGGTGGCGGCGATCGTCGGCCTGTTCGCGGCGGGGGGCGTCCTGCTCTACCTCACCGCGAAGCCGTTCCTCGAGTCCATGCTGGGGATCGCGGCGGTGCTGGGCGTGAGCGACTTCGTGTTCGTGCAGTGGGTGGCGCCGTTCCTCTCCGAGTTCCCGGAAAAGGTCTCCGCGTTCTACTGGGCGCAGCGGGTGGACAAGGCGCCGATGGCGCTCATGAACATGGTCTCGAGCAACATCAACCAGTGGACGATCCTCGCCGCGATGATCCCGCTCGTCTACGGATGGTCGCACGCCGCCGCCGGGGGCGGCTTCGTCGCATTCCGGTTCGACGCGGCGCAGGAGCTGGAGATCGCGCTCACGCTGGCGCAGTCGTTCCTTGCGCTGCTGCTCCTGATGGAGATGAAGTTCGATTGGTGGGATGCGACGCTGCTGTTCGTGCTCTGGCTGGCGCAGTTCCTCCGGCCGCACTGGCGCGCCCAGGTGCTCGCGCTCTACCTGCTCTGGTCGGCGGGGCTGATCGCGTTCATGCTGGCGGGCCGCCGTCCGTGCGCGGCAACGAGGATCTTCCTCGAGGTCGTCCGCGCCGGACGGAGGCCGCCGGAGCCCGGAAATGCAGCGCCCCGAGCCTGAGCCCGGGGCGTCACACTGGAGCGAAGAGGATTATTGAAGCCCGAATCGAACCCCTGGCCCCGCACATCGGGTTCCGCCTACCCCACTGAAGGGGCCTGACGTCCGCCGGCGCATATGGGACCACCATCGGACCTGTTGGCTCAATAATTTGTCTCTCCGCTCCGTTTCCTCGAAGTTGAGGCCATAATAGGTTTCGCTCGCGAAGGCGTCAAGGGAGCGTTGCATGAAATTCCGTCAACTCGGTCGCACTGGCTACACAGTGTCGGAGATCGGCTTCGGCGCCTGGGGCATCGGCGGCGGCATGTGGCAGGGAGGCGACGACGGGGCCGCTCTTGCCGCGCTGGACGCTGCATTCGACCTCGGTGTCAACTTCGTGGACACCGCGCTGGCATACGGCGACGGGCACAGCGAGAAGCTGGTGGGACGCGCAGTGGCGCGGCGCCGCGAGCCGATCGTCGTGGCGAGCAAGATCCCGCCCGAGAACCGCGTCTGGCCCGCGAGGCCCGGGACGACGCTGGCGAGCGTCTTCTCCGCCGAATACGTACAGCGGTCGGCGGAGACCAGCGCCACGAACCTCGGCCGCGCGGTGGACATCCTTCAGTTCCACGTCTGGCGCGACGAGTGGCTCGCCGAGCCCGAGTGGAAGAAGGTCGAGCGCGTGCTCTCGTCTCTGATCGCGGCGGGGACGGTGCGGCACGTCGGGATCTCGAACACGGAGCACGACCCGACGAGCGCGCTCGAGGCGGTGCGGCACTGCGACCTCATCGAGGTGCTGCAGGTGATCTACAACATCTTCGACCAGCAGCCCGCGGACGCCCTGCTGCCGACGTGCGCGGAGCGACGTGTCGGCGTGATCGTGCGCGTGCCGCTGGACGAGGGAGGGCTGACGGGGGCGATCAAGACCGGCGTGACTTTCCCCCAGGGCGACTGGCGCCACCGCTACTTCCGCGGCGACCGCCCGGCGCAAGTAGCGGCGCGCGTCGAGGCGCTGCGGCCGGCGCTGCTCAAGGAAGCGAAGTCGCTGGTCGAGGGGGCGCTGCGCTTCTGCCTGAGCCACGACGCGGTGGGGACGGTCATCGCGGGTATGCGGACGGCCGAGCACGCGCGAGAGAACTGCGCGGTGTCCGATGGGCACCGGCTGTCCCCGGCACTGCTCGCCGAGCTCAAGAAACACAAGTGGATCAGGAACTTCTATGGATGACAGAACAGTTGCCAGACGGCAAGGGAGAAGTGGGTACCAGACGCGAGCCGCAAGAGGCCAGCCCAGATGCCGGGACTTGCGCCTGGTCTGCGTTCCGTCCACTTGTGGCTGGTAACCACTGAACGCTTCGCCGTCTGGCAACTGTTCCGTAGTCTCAGGTCACTGACACCGAGGAGAGAGTGAACCTTTCCCTGATCGCCGGCGTCGTCTCGCTTCTGCTTTGGATCGTCCTGATCTTCGTCCTGCACGTGCCGGCGGGCTGGCCGCACCTCTTCCTGGCGGCGGGCGTCATCCTTCTCATCCGGCGGGTTGTGACGGGCCGCTCCGCGTGGTAGCGTAGCCGCGTGCTGACACCGGACGCCGGGACCGGAACGGGAATCGCGGGACGCGGGACGCGGCTGGTCGGCATGGTCGCGCCCGCGGTCCTGCTGGTCGCGGTGCTGCTCTACACCGTGCGCGACGTGCTCTCGCCGCTGCTGGTCTTCGCGCTGCTCTGGGCGGCGCTCTGGCCCGAGCGGCGGAACCGCCACGTGGCGCGCCTGCTCGCGATCGCCACCGCGCTCGTCACGCTCTGGCTCTTCTGGATCGCCGGCTCGCTGGTGGCGCCGTTCGTCCTCGGGCTCGCGTTCGCCTATCTCCTTTCGCCGGGCGTCGCGTGGCTCGCCGGGCGCCGCGTCCCGCGCGCCCTCGGCAGCCTGTTGATCCTGGTCCCCTTCCTCGCGCTCGTGATTCTCCTGATCGCGCTGCTCGTCCCCGCGGTGGAGCGCCAGGTCGTCCAACTGGTGCAGCAGCTCCCGGTGCTCTTCACGCGGCTGGCGGACTGGCTCGACCGTTTGCGCACGAGCTTCCTGACGAGCAATCAGGGGCTGCTGACCGAGGCGCAAGCGGCGAAGCTCCGCAGCCTCTCGCCGACGGACCTGGTGGCGATCGTGCAAGAGCGTTGGCAGGACATCGTGCGCGCGGTGTGGGGTGGCGTCGTCGGGATCGGGAGGGGCGTGAGCCTCACGCTCACAATCGTGGGCTACGTGGTCGTGACGCCGGTCGTCACCTACCACCTGCTCAACCAGTGGGAGAAGATCACCGGCTGGGTCGAGGGTCTGGTGCCGCCGGCGCGGCGCGAGGAGCTGTTCGCGTTCGTGAACGAGTACGACCGGCAGCTCGGCAGGTACGTGCGCGGCGCGCTGACCGAGGCGACGCTCGTGGCGACGCTGACGGGGATCGGTCTCGGGGTGGTGGGCTTCCCGGGCGCGCTGCTGGTCGCGGTGAGCGCGGGCCTCGGGAACCTCATTCCCTACATCGGTCTCCCGCTCAGTCTGATCCCCGGCCTCATCCTCGCGCTGACTTCGGGCGCGATCGGGACGTCGCTGCTCCAGCTGATCGTGGTGTTCGGCGCCGTGACGCTGATTGATCAGGTGCTGACCGGGCCGCGGGTCGTGGGCGGCGCCGTCGGGCTGAATCCGGTCTGGGTGATGATTGCGCTCGCGCTGTTCGGCCTGCTGCTGGGCTTCGTCGGCCTGCTGGTCGCGATCCCGCTGGCGGTGCTGGTCAAGCTGCTGGCCACGCGCGCGCTGGAGCGGTACCGGGCCTCGGCGTACTACGCGGGCGTGGAGCCGGGTCCCGCGTCCCGCTGATGGCCGCCGAGAGGAAGAACATCGCGAGCGGCACCCGGTGGGAGCCGGTGGTCGGCTACTCGCGCGCCGTGCGCGTGGGAAACACCGTCTACGTGGCCGGCACGACGGCGACCGACGAAGAGGGGAATGTCGTCGGTCCAGGCGATCCGTACGCGCAGACTCGGCAGGCGCTGCGCAACATCGAGCTCGCGCTGGTCAAGGCGGGCGCGACGATGAAGGACGTCGTGCGGACGCGGGTGTTCGTGAGGGACATCGAGGACTGGGACATCATCGGGAAAGCGCACGGGGAGGTGTTCAAGGAGATCCTGCCCGCCTCGACGATGGTCGAAGTGAGCGGGTTCGTGGACCCGCGGATGCTGGTCGAGATCGAGGCGGATGCAGTGATCAGCTAGGAGACTGCAGAACAGTTGCGAGACGAAGAGTTGGGAGCGGCGGCGAGGAGAAGGTGACGAGCGGAGAGGCCTAGCCGACAAGGCGCTCGATGAGTCTCACGGCGTTCCCCACCCCATCCTCGGACCTGATCCGGCCCCCGAGCGACAGCGCCGCCGCCGGGATGCGCTCATCCCGCGTCACGGTGCGGATGGACTCCGCCAGCCGGGCGGCCGTCAGCTTCCGGCGACGGATCGGGGGCGCGGCGACACCGAGGTCGAACAGCCGCCACCCCCAGAAGAACTGATCGGCGAAGAACGGCACCGTCACCGCCGGAACTCCGGCCCTGAGCCCCGCCGCCGTAGTGCCGGCGCCGCCGTGGTGCGCGACGGCCGAGCAGCGCGGAAACAGCCAGTCGTGCGGCGCGCCGGATATCGCCACGACTGTATCCGAGAGCCGCGTCACCGCCGCGCCGCGAGCACCGAGCAGGATGCCGCGCGCCCCGGCACGCGCCAGCGCCTCCGTCACCAGCCGGCTCGAATCGTCCGTATCACTCCCGCCCATGGACCCGAAGCCCACATAGACGGGCGGCGGCCCCGCGTCCAAGAACTCCTGCAGCTCCCGGGGCGGTGCCCAGCCGGTATCGGCTTCCACGAACCAGTAACCGGTGACGTGCAGATGGTCGCCCCAGTCCGCGGGCTTGGGCAGCACGTGCGCGCTGTAGCCGTACAGGATCGGCGCGCGCAACGTCTCCAGTGACCGGTAGTACCCGCGCGGCAGCGGGCCCAGGTTCAGGACGTCGCGGCGGGCCTCGTCAATCAGGCGCCTCATGACTAGGTAGAGGACACGGCCAGTGACGCCGAAGCCGAGCCGGTTCACGGACCCTCTCCACGGCAGCCACCCCGGCAGGTGGGGAACGAGCGGATGGGGGAACGCACGTGTGGGAGTGACCGGCTGCAGGTACGCGGCGAGACCCTGAATTCGGCCCAGCTCAGCCAGATGCTGGGCCGCGAGGTTGAGCACGGAATAGAGCAGAACGTCCAGCCCCTCGGAGGCGTCCCGCACGTCGGCGAAGTACCCGCGCACCATCGGGCGTAGGTGCCTCCGCATCCACCCCAGAAGATGGATCGGGCTGTCGCCGACGCCGGCGAGATTGTCCGCGAGCGCGCCCGCGGGGTCTGCGGCGACGGGAGAGATCTCGAGGCCCGCGCCGCGGACGAGGTCAGTGAAGGTACGGTCCACGATGATCCTGACGTCGTGGCCCGCGCGCCGGAGTCCCTGACCCAGCGCCAGGTAGGGCTGCACGTCGCCGCGCGACCCGACCGCGGCGATCCCGATCCTCACCCTAGATCTCCCAGTTGCTCCACAGGATCCCGCCGCGCGGCCGGGGCTCCTCAAAGCCGGTCATGGTCATCCGCAGGTCGGACCAGCGGACGCGGTAGCCGTACTTGATGAGGGCGCGATACGCGTCGGCGTACGCGGTCTGGCAGCGCACGGCGACGCGGCGGATGTTCTGCGAGGCCGCCCACACCGCGACCGCCTCGAGCGCCGTGAGCAGCGTCTCGGCAGAAGTCGCCGCGATCTTGAGCACGCGCAGCTCGTCACGCGTCCCGCTCTCGGCCAGGGGCGCGGAGTGGCAGAGCGCGAACGCCACCAGGCGCCCGCCGTCCAGCACCGACACGACGTTGCCGAGCGCGAAGTCGAGCGTGAGCTGGATCTCGCGCGAGAAATCGACGCCCGGCGCCAGGGACGTGACGAACCGGCCGATGTCCCCCAGCCGTGCGGTACGCTCGCGGGCATCGAGTGCACCGAGCACCTCGTACGCGGGCCGGCCGCCCTGCGCGTGCTGCACCTCGTGCGTCATCGTCAGCGTGAGGAAGCCGGGGACGAAGCCGAGCCGGCTGTAGAAGCCGATGTTGTCCACGGTCCGGGGCATCGTCTCGAGTCCGAGGGTCGTGACGCCCTGCGCACGGAGCCAGTCCGCCGCCGCGACCACGATCTCTTTCCCCAGCCCGGCGAGCTGACGGTCGGGCCGCACCGCCAGCGGGCCCATCCATCCTTCGGCGCCGGACTTGTGCGCGATGTTGAAGGCGACGACGCGATCCGACTCGTCCCGCCACAGCATCGCGCCCTCGCCCGCGTCGGCGATGGCGTAGCGCCAGATCGCGCCGTTGAGGAACGGCACCCGGACGCCGACCAGGCCGTCGCGCCGATACCGGTCGGTGAAGGCGTCGGCGAAGAGCCGGTTCAGCCCCGCGATGTCCTTCTCCGTCGCCGGCAGCGGCCCGCGGGCCGCGCGCTCAGGCTGCCACATCCGCATTGCCACCCCCGCTCAGCGTCGCCAGCGACCCGCGCTCCTCCTCGACCACCGCCGCACCGGTCGCCTCGTCGTAGCGAACCCGCAAGACGCGGTCCACCGATTCCCTGACCCCCTCGATGTGCGTGATGAGCACGACCTGGGGGAACAGGCCCTCGAGTCCACGCAGCTGGGCGAGCACCTGAGACCGGTGCGCCTCGTCAAGCGACCCGAAGATCTCGTCCAGCACCAGGATCGAGAGCGGATGGCCCGAGCGCACGGCGATCATCTGGCTCACCGCGAGCCGGAGGACGAGGTTGGTCAGATCCTCCTCGCCTCCCGACATGACGGGCGAGGGCTCGCCGTGCTCCACGACGGTGGGCCGGTAGTCCTCGTCGAGATCAAGCTCGTCGTACCGGCCCTCGGTGAGTGCGCTCAGGAATCCTCCCGCCAGGTCCGCCAGGTCGGGCCGCATCTCCTGGTTCAGCTCCGTCCGCAGGTCGCCGAGTGCGCGATCCAGTTCGTTGTGAAGTCGCAGGTCGGCCTGGAGCCGCGCGGCGTGCGCCGCCCGCGCCGCCGCCTCCTCCGCCGCCCGTTCGGCCGCCCGCAGGCGCTCGGTCGCGGCCCCCAGCTCGGCGCGCGCAACCGTGTGGTCGAGCTCGAGGCGGTGCAGCGTCTCATCCAGCCTCTGCATCTCGACCGCCGCCGACTGGAAGGCGTCCTCGGTGAAGCGCAGTCCGGCAAGCTCGCGCTCCACGCCCGCCAGCGCCTCGATCTGCGCAGCCCGACGCGACTCCGCGGCTTCCAGCTCCGCCCTGAGCTGCGGCGCGCGCTCGGAGAAGACGCCCAGCCGCTCCGCCCGCGCGGCCACCGGCTCGAGGTTGCCGACCTGACGCCGCACCTCCTCGTGGCGCTGCGCGTCGTACCCCGGCTGCAGGCGCAGCATCTTCTGCGTCAGGTCTCCGGCGCGCTCGTCATGCCGCGCCAGCTGCTTCTCCAGCTCCACCGCCTCCTGCGCCGCGCTGGTCGCCACCGCCAGCGCCTGCGCGCCCCGCTCCACTGCCTCGCGCGCCGTGCGCCGACGCTCGTCCAGCGCGGCCAGCTCGGCTGGCGAGGCGGCCAGCTGCTCGAGGCGGGCCCGGAAATACTGCCCGTTCAGCTTGACCTCCTCGAGCTGGGCCGAAAGCAGATCCAGCACGGATCCGTACTCGCTGCCGAGTGGACGACCGCAGGTGGGACACGCGCCCTCGGGCCCCGCCTCGATGATACGCTTCTTCTGGGTCTCGAGGTCCCGATACTGGTCGAGCAGCCCCTGGCGCTTCGACTCCGCATCCGCCCGCTCGCGCACCCAGGCGTTCTGCCGCTCCTCGTACTCACGCTCGACCGTCTCCTGCTGCTGCTTGTCGGCGTCGAGGCGCTGCGCCAGGCCGAGGACCTCGCCGGCCGCCGCGCGCGCCAGCGCGAGCCGCCGGTCCACCTCGGCGCGCTGCCGCGTCACTTCCGCCAGCCGCGCCTCCAGCGTCTGTCGCTGCGCCGCGTCGCGCGCCAGCTCCTCCAGCCGCGCCAGCTCCGCGCGGAGCGGCGCGTACGGCTCCAGCTCTCTCCGGAGCGCACCCAACTCGGCCTGTGCCGCCGCGGCCGCCGCGTGCTCGGCCCCAAGGCGCGTCCCCTCCTCGACCGCCTGCCGCACCCGCTCCTCGGTCAGCCGCCGCTCCGTGACCAGCGACAGATGCCGGTCCCGCGTCTCGGCCAGCGCGCGGAACGCCGGCGCGAGGCGGTCGCGGGCGGCCTGCGCGTCGCCCAGCGCCGCGACCTGGACCGCGAGCTGCCGCTCCGCCTCCGCAGCCTGCGCCGCCGCGTGCTCGCGCGCCGCGCGCAACGCCGCCGGGTCCGGCCGGCCCTGCTCGACCGCCCCCAGCTCGCCCTTGAGCGCCCCCCGCCGCGCGCGGACGCGCTCCTGGGCGAGGCGCAGCTTGTCGTAGCCCAGCAGCTTGGAGAGGAACTGGCCGCGCTCGGTCGGCTTCATCGCCGCCATCACGGCCAGCTCCTTCTGGCCGGTGAAGTAGGTGTTGAAGAACTCGTCGCGCGACATCCCGAGCACCCGCGTCAGACGGTCGGTGACCTCGGCGAGCGAGGTCGTCATCGGCTGCGCGGCGCCGTCGAGGAAGAGTTCCGCGCCGTAGAGCGTGCGCACCACGCGGTACTCGTGCGGACCAATCCCGAACTCCAGCTCGACCTTGACCTCGGAGCGCGGCTTCGCGCGCCGCCAGCGGATGGACTCGCGCGTCCCGCGGGCCGCGTCCATCCCGTAGATGGCCCAGGCGATCGCCTCGAGCAGGGTGCTCTTCCCCGCGCCGTTGGGGCCGATGATCCCGGTGAGCCCGGTGCCGAACTCGAGATCCGTGTCCCGGTGCTGCCGGAAGTTGACGAGGTGCAGCCGGTGGAGGCGCATCAGCCTTCGCCCTCCAGCAGCGCCCGCTCCACCTCGTCCAGGTACTCGCGCCCCAGGGCGACCAGCCGTGCCCGGTCGAGGTCGGCATCGAGCGGCCGGCGGCCGAGGTAGTCCGACACGACATCGGCCAGAGGGTGGGACGAGGTCGGCCCACCCACGCCGACGAGCCGCTCCGGCGGCGCCGGCCGCCGCAGGTCGAGATGGAGGTGCAGGGCCGCCGCGCGCCACGGCCTGAGCGCCTCGTGATTCAGCGCGTGGGCCAGCGCGCTCGGCACGTTCGTCACCACCAGCCGCACGACCGCCGCGTCCATGCCCGACGGCACCGCGACCAGGCGGCCGTGGATGGCCGCATCCAGTTCCGCGGCGGTCATGCCCGCCGCGTCGAGCCACTCGAGATCGGCAATGCGGCGGGCGGGCGGGAGGCTCACGCGCTCCACTCTCCCCGCGCCGAGGTCGGCGACGAGGAAGCCCTTGGTGAGGCCGTGGCGCCGTTCCTCGCGCCATTCGCCCCAGATGTTGTGGCTGGTGTACTCGAGCGACCCGCTGTACCAGACGCGCGGGGCCACCTCGTGGACGATGTGGTAGTGGCCGAGCGCCACGTAGTCGAAGCCGCCCGACGTCAACTCCGCCAGCTCGACCCGCGCGCCGCCGTAGTCGGTGACGCCCTCGGGGAAGAGCCCCGGCACCTCGGGGTGCAAGACGAGCACGTTGTGGCGGAACCGGTCGTCGCGCCGCCACTCGGCGCTCCGCTCGCCCAGGAGCGAGGCGTGGGGCACCGCCAACACCGAGAGATCGAGCGCGGGATAGTCGAGCCGGCGCGGCGCGTCGTCCACCACGTCCACGCCGAGCGTCCCCATCAGCTTGAGGATGGAGCCGGCCTCCACCGAGCGCGGCGTGTCGTGGTTGCCGGCGATCAGGACGACGGGGGCGGCGGGGAGCGCCTCCCGGAGCCGGCGCAGTCCGGTGAACGCCTCGATGATGGCGCGGTTGGTCGGGCGCACCGAGTGGAACAGGTCTCCGGCGAACACGACGGCGTCGGGGCGCTGCGCGATGACGGCGTCCACCGCGCGGCGGAACGCCGCCGCGACGTCGGCCTCGCGCTGGTTGACGCCCGAGGCGTCCAGCCGCTGGAACTGGCGGAACCCGAGATGCATGTCCGCCAGGTGTGCGATTCTCATGATCGGAGGAGACGCCGCCCGGACGCCAGGCGGCCTAGTGCTCGCCGAGCGTGAAGCCCGCCTCGCGGTCCCGCTTCGAGTAAACCCGGAAGGCGCTGATGGTGTTGGTGCGGACGATGCCCGGGACTTTCACCAGCTGCTCCGTGACGCACTTCGCGATGTCGTCGTACGCCTTCACCTTCACGATGGCGATCAGATCGTAGTCGCCCGACACCGAGTAGACCTCCGACACCCCGTCGATCGCGGCGATGGCCTCCGCCGTCTCGGGGATGAGGTCGCGCGAGCAGCGCACCTGCACGATCGCGGTGATCACGCGACCGGCTCGTCGGCGGGGAACGGCGGGACGTCGAGCAGCCAGAGCCCCGCCAGCTCCTCCTGCTCGTCCACCTCGACCAGCAGCCCATCCGCCACCCGCACCGCCCTGGCGCGGCGCGCCGGCCCGAGTCGCACGTGGAAGACCGACTCGGCGGCGTTCGTCTCGATCGCGAGCGCCGTGTCCACCTCGACGGCCGCCACCGAGGGCTGCGAGCGCCGCGTCGGCAGCACCACGTCCCCTTCCTCGACCTTGGACGGCACCGAGAGGCTCGCGGTGCGCACGTCCGGCCAGACCACCACCTCGACGCCGCAGATCGCGCCGCCCGCCACGTCGAGCAGAATGAACGAGCCGTCGCTCCCCTCGAGCTCCACCGATCCCGTCAGCCCGCCGACCTTCTTGCGGCTGCTCTTGATCGCGCCCGTGAGGATGTCGGTCTCCGCGTCCCACTTGTAGCTGATGTGGGGAATGCGGCCCGTCCGCTCGACGACCCGTCCGGCAAGACCCATCCGATGCCCCAAGTAGATGCGGGCCACCAATATAGAGCGCGCCCAAACCGGGAGCCAGACGGCCTCAAACGGGAGTGTCCAGATAGCAGAAAGCGGAGTTCAGAGCAGTTGCCAGACGGCAAGGAGGAAGTGGTTACCAGTTGCCAGCGGACGGGGGCCAGACCAGTGGTCAGTACTGCCACCTGGTCTGGCCCCTCGCAACTCGCGTCTGGTAACCACTTCAGTACTTTGCCGTCTGGCAACTACCCTGCCTTCGGTGTCCCGATTGCCTGTTCCTCTTTGAGGCGAGCGAATTCCCGGACCAATCGGTCGGTGCCTTCCTTGAGCGCCTCGTCGGAGGCCGCGTAGCTGAGGCGCACCCAGCGGTCGTCGCCGAACGCGGCGCCGGGCACCACGGCCACCGCCTCGTCGGCGATCAGCCGGCGGCAGAACTCGGTGCCGCTCGGCACCTGCGCGCTGAACACGTCGTCCACCCTGAAGAAGAGGTAGAAGGCGCCCAGCGGCTCGACGAACTCCACGCCCGGCAGCTCCTTGCGGAACCGCGCGACCAGATAGTCGCGGCGCCTGCGGAACTGCGCGGTCATCGCCGCGACCTCCGCCTCCACCGCGTCGTTGCCGAACGCCTCGGCCGCGGCCCACTGGGCCATCGTGTTCGCGCCCGACGTTATGTGGGACTGCATCGCCGCCATCGTCTTCGCGAGCTCGCGCGGGGCCAGCGCGAACCCGATCCGCCATCCGGTCATCGCGTACGCCTTGCTCGCGCCGTCCACCAGCACTACGCGCTCGAGCAGCTCGTCGGACAGGTCGAGGAACGAGGGCGCCGGGCCGCCGCCGTAGTGGATGCGCCGGTAAATCTCGTCGGCGATGATCCACACGCCCCGCCGCTTCGCCCACTCCGCGATGGACTTGAGCTCGGCGAGCGTGTACACGGCGCCCGTGGGGTTGCAGGGCGAATTCATGATCAACCCCTTCACCGCGTCGTCCCACTCGTTCTCGAGGTTCTGCACCGACACCTTGAGACTCCACTCGCTCTCGCCCACGACCTCCACCGGCGTCGCCCGCGAGAGGTGCACGATCTGCGGATAGCTCGTCCACGCGGGCATGGGGATCAGCACCTTCTCCCGCAAGCCGAACAGGGCGAAGCACGCGTTGAAGACCGACTGCTTCGCGCCGTTCGACACCACGATGTTGTCGGCGTTGACCGCGCGGCCACTCGACAGGAGCGAGAGCCGGCGCGCGATCGCCGCCCGGAGCGGCAGGATCCCCTCGTTCGCCGCGTACTTGGTCTTCCCCTGCTCGGTGGCCCGGATCCCCGCCTCGGCCACGACCTTCGGGGTCGGGAAGTCGGGCTCGCCCGCCCCGAGGTCCACCACGTTGATCCCCTCGGCCTTGAGGCGCGCGGCCTCGGCCGAGACGGCGAGCGTGGCACTGGGCGTCAGCGCCGCGACGTTACGCGAGAAGAGCGCGTTCATGGGATGACCCGATGCTCCCGCAGAATGGTGACGACGGAATCTATCGGAAGGGCGGACACGGTGCCGCGGTACCCGCGCACGGTCTCCGCCTTGAACAGCGAGTTGACGATCGCCTCCTCCGTGGCCTCGACCACGGCCTCGAACAGCGGCGAGATGTGGTCGCCCGCCACCACCTCCGTCGTCCGCGTGAGCCGGCCTTCGGCCAAGGGGCCGCGCCGCACCGAGGCGGCCGTGGAGAAGGCGAGGGCGAAGTCTCCGCTGCCGTTGGTCGCCGGCGAACCGGTGCGCGCCACGCCCAGAAACGCGCGGCGGGCCAGGCGCTCGAGTCCGAGCGCGTCCAGCGGCGCGTCGGTCGCCACGACGATCATGATGGAGCCGTTCCCACCCTGCAGCTCGTTCCTGAGGTAGTAGCGCCCCAGCTCGCGCCCCACCGGCGCGCCGCCGATGGTGAGGATGCCGCCGAAGTTGGTCTGCACCAGCACGCCCACGGTCCATCCGCCGAGCGCTTCCGGGAGCCTGCGCGAGGCCGTCCCGATCCCGCCCTTCCAACCGAAAGCCACCGTGCCGCGCCCGGCGCCGACGCTCCCCTCTTCGACCGGCCCCTCGCGCGCGCCCCTGAGCGCCGCCACCACGTCCGCCTCCGCCACCGGGCGCAGCCGGATGGCGTTCAGGTACCCGTCGTTCGTCTCGCCCACCACGACGTTCGCCGATTGCACGTTCTCGTTCCCCGGCAGAGCCAACAGCCAGCCAAGGACGGCGTCCGCCACGCGCGCGACACACAGCGTGCAGGTCAGGACGATCGGCGACTCCAGCTCGCCCAGCTCCCGGATCTGCGCGATGCCGGTGAGCTTGCCGAAGCCGTTCCCCACCGCCACGGCCGCCGGGACCTTCTCCTGGAACGGGTTGCCCCCGTGCGGGAGAATGGCCGTCACGCCCGTGTTGATCGAGTCGCCCGCCGTCACCGTGACCTGCCCGACCTTCACGCCCGCGACGTCGGTGATGGCGTCGAGCGCTCCGGCGGGCAGGACACCGATCACGAGCCCCACGTCGCGGGCGCGCGGCCGCGCCGGAGGAGGCGCTGGCCGCTGCAGGACGCGTTCTTCGCGCCGCCCGCACGACTGACACGTGTGCCACCGCGGCGCCTGGGCGCAGAGGGGGAAGGCAATGAGTGATAGAACGAGCGGGGCGAGTCGCACGCCCCATTATGCGAACGCGGGCGCGGCTGTCAACCGCGCCGGAGGAGACCCTGGCGACTCCCCAAGCGCTCTGAGCGCCGCCCGCACGACCGACGCAAGCGCCACCGCGCCGCCGCCCGCCTACGGCATCAGGCGCCGCGCAGCCCAGTATCCCACGAAGATGCCGGCGATGGACCCGACGACCATGCCGGTGATGCCCAGCACCTGCTGGCCCAACGCGGCCAGCACCGTGCCGGCGATGAACACGAGCATCATGCGCAGCAGCTTCATCTCGCCCTCCCCTCCGCCGTTGCGATCACGAGTCCCCATGCCGATGCAGAAGAAGGTGGGCACCAGGACGAAGCGCGCAACGGGGATGACGACGCTCACGACCATCGCGCCCCAGAACCCCGCCAAGCCCTTGAAGGCGCGGCGCACGCGCGCTCTCCGATCGAACGTGGCCACCAGCAGCGCGGCCTGCGACGGGGCCCCGTGGTAGCCGGAGAGAGCGAACGGCCGCTCCGGCCGAGCGGCTGCGACGTCGTCGGACACGCCGCGGTGTACCGCGGATCGGCGCCGAGGTTCCTGCTACTTTGTGATGCAAAGTACTTGACAGTTCCAGGGGCGCGGCCTATCCTCGCGGCATGACCACTTCCCCGAATCCGCCGGCGCCTTCGCAGGGGGCGCCGGGAGCGCCGGACGCGGCGCAGGCGCTGGAGGACCTGCGGTACATCCGCCGGACGATGGAGGGGGCGGCGTCGTTCACGGCGCTGTCGGGATGGGGCGTCGTCGCGATCGGCGTGACGGCGTTTCCCGCGGCGTATCTGGCGGCGCGGGCGGACCGCCTGGACGTCCACCGGGTCTGGATGCTGGTGTGGCTGATCGAGGCGCTCATCGGGATCGTGATCGGCGTCGCCACCACGGCGCGGAAGGCCCGCAAGGCGCGGGAGCCGCTGTTCGGGCGGCCCGGCCGGAAGTTCGCGCTGACCTTCGCGACGCCGATGGCGGCGGGGGCGATCCTCACCATTCATCTGTACTACGGCGGGATGGCCGCCGTCCTACCGGGGATGTGGCTGCTGCTCTACGGCACGGCGTTCGCGACGGCGGGCGCGTTCTCGGTCAGCACCGTGCCGGTGATGGGGCTCTGCTTCATGGTGGCGGGGACCGCGGCGCTCGCTGCACCAGCGATGCTGGGGAACGTCTTCATGGCGGCGGGCTTCGGCGCCCTGCACGTGGTGTTCGGGGCCCTGATCGCGCGGAAGCACGGTGGCTAAGCCGGGGACCGCCCGGACCGCGCCGCCGAGCAGCCACGCGCCCGAACTCGACCGCCTGATCCACGAGCGGCTCCGGCTCGGGATCGTGAGCGCCCTTGCGGTCAACGAAGCGCTCAGCTTCGCGGACCTGAAGAAGCTCCTCAACACCAGCGACGGGAACCTGAGCGTGCACGCGCGCAAGCTGGAGGAAGCGCAGTACGTCGCGTGCAGCAAGACGTTCGAGGGGCGGCTCCCGCGCACCGAGTACCGGCTGACCACGGCCGGACGGCGCGCGCTCGAGCGCTACCTCGAGCACATGGAGGCGCTGATCCGGGCTACGCGCGAAGCGTAGCTACTGCACCGGGTGCCGGAGAATGGTCTTGAGCTTCTCCGGCTTGGTGCGCCGGGGATCCGACAGATAGATCTCGTGGTGCCGGCCGGTGAAGCGCAGTCCCTGCTCCTTCGCGAACGCGAGCAGCGCATCCATGGTCGGCCCTTCCGCGGCATATGGCCCGACGTGCAGCATCTGGACGCACTTCCCTTCCGCGATCCGCTCGAGCTTCACCGCCGCGATGCCCTTGCCCCTCCCCTTCTCCTTTAGCAGCTCCGCAGCCATCACCAGGCAACGTGCCTTGACGGAGTCGGGCATCCGGATCAGAGCCTTCCAGCGCCAGCTCCGCTTCGATTGGTCGATCATCCACTTCGACGGGTCGCCGCCGGCCGTCCACCACAGTCCCTCGAGCCCCGCCACCTTGAAGTCCTGGCCGAGCCGCTTCTTCCCCATCTTGATGGTCCAGGCCATCGCGTAGAGCGCGCCGACCGCCGCACCGAACGCGGCGCCATTCGGGTCGCCGGCGCCGTCGACCGCGAGGTAGCGTGCGGGCTTCGTCACGACGAGGACGGGGTGCTTCGGCTTCACGTATTCGGCCGCGTGGAGCTTGTAGAGGTCGAGCTTGGAGACCGTGGCCATGCCGCATCACCGGAAAGAGTCAGTGCGAAAATGCGGCGGCGGCGCGGCCGCTGCCAGATGCGCGGCCGCCGAATCCGCCGCGATCTTGTCGGCTACGGCAGCCCGGCGCGTCGATTGCCCGAGGGTGCAGATCACCGCATGGAAGGTTACCTTGCCTCCCGGATTCCGTAGTCCTCTTTGACAACTCGGGGGTCGCTCGTGGACGCCGCACCGGTCATTGCCCGTGGCCACAGTCTGGCCATCTTCGTCCCGCCCGTTCCCGCGGCGGCCGCACCGTGCCTCCAGGCCATCCCCGAGAGCCGCCCTACCCTCGTCATCACCGCCGATTCCGATCGCGCCGTCGCGCTCACCGACGCGTGCACGCGTCCCGACGTGTTCGCCGTCTCCGGCCTTGCGCGGGCGCAGCGCCGGCTGGCCGCCGGCCTTCCGGCCCTGCTCGTCGTCGCCGCCTCGGATGCGTTGCAGCTCCTCAAGCACTCGCAGCTCCGCGCGTCCGAGTTCCGGACGGTGGTGCTCGCGTGGCCGGAGCAGCTCGACGAGGAGGGCCGCGAGGCGCTGAGCGCGGTGATGGCGGAGACGCCGCGGGACTCCCAGCGGATGGTCCTGACCGCCGTCCCGGGCCCGGACCTCGACGCCCTGCTCGAGCGCTACGCGTTCAAGGCCGTCACGTTCGGCTTCCCGGCGGCGGACGCGCCGCAGCCGCCCTGCCTGGGCCCGGCGTCCTACGTCCTCGCACGACCGAGTCAGCTCGAGGCCGTGCGCCGCCGGATCCTGGATGCCGTGAATCCCGAGAGCGACGAGACGGTGACGATCGCCCCGTGCCCGGCCAGCCGCGAGGAGGCCGAGGCGCGGCGCGGCGCGCCGACGGACGCCGCTGCGGCCATCCGCCTGATCTTCGTGGTCGAGCCGGTGCAGCTCGGGTGGCTCCGCAGCCTCTTCTCCCCGCTCACCCCGCTGAGGCTCCCGACCTCGCTCGCCGCGCTCGAGCACCGAACCGAAGCGGTGCGCGCGCGGTTGGTCCGGACGCTGGAGTCGGAGAACCTGGACCGGGAGCTCTTCCTCATCGGCCCGCTCTTGGAGCGGTTCGACGCCGCCGACGTGGCCGCCGCCGCGCTCCGCCTCGCGGGCACGGAGACCATCGCGCAGACGGCCGAGCCGGCAGCCGGGCGGCCTCAGCCGGGGGGGGGGGCCGGAAGCGCCCCGGGGGCAGCCATTCCAAGCTGGACCCGGCTCTGGGTGGGTGTCGGAAAGAAGGACAACGTGCGTCCGGGGGACCTGCTCGGCGCTATCGTGGGCGAAACCGGCCTGGCGGCCGATCAGATCGGCAAGATCGAGGTCCGGGAGCTGTTCTGCTTGGCCGAGGTCCGCCCGGAGGTTGCCGAGACCGTCATCCGGGCTCTGAACGGCACCACCCTCCGGGGTCGCCACATCACCGCCCGGCTCGATCGGGGCCAGGGGCCCCACCGAAGCGGCCCCCGGCGGGGCGGGCCCCCCAGCCGGGTCTGAAAACCGAGGCGCCACCCCGGGAAACCCGAGGTGGCGCCTCGATTATCTGCGGACGGCCGTGCGGGCTACTTGCTCTTCTTGCAGGCGTCCTTGAGGCCCTTCCCGGCGCGGAACACGGGGGCGATCGACGCCTTGATCGTGATCTCCTTGCCGGTGCGCGGGTTACGGCCCTTGCGGGCGCCGCGCTTGCGGGTCTCGAAATTCCCGAAGCCGGTGATCTGCACCTTCGCGCCCTTCTTCAGCTCGCTCGCGATCACGCCGTTCGTCGCGAACAGCGCCTCGACTGTGCGGCCAGCCTCGGCCTTCGACATCTTCGTCTTGGACGCCAGCGCGCCTACGAGATCGGACTTGTTCACCGGGCAACTCCTCCACTGGGGGGTTCATGGAACAGGGGGCTCGGATGCCCCGAGATGCCCGGAAACCTAGGTATTTCCTTGGTTTTTCGCAATAGGCAACTTCACGCTTGACCCCTTTCGAGCCCCCTCTCATACTTCCCGCGGCCGATTCGCCCACCCAGGACCCCGCCATGTTTCACGGTACCAAACCCGGTTGGATCGAAGTCATCAGCGGCGTGATGTTCAGCGGCAAGAGCGAGGAGTTGATCCGCCGCGTGCGCCGCGCGGTGATCGCGCGGAACAAGGTGCAGGTGTTCAAGTCGCACCTCGACGCGCGCTACGCGGGCCTCTACAGCGTGAGCAGTCATGACGGCACGATCGTGGAGGCGGAGCCGATCAAGGAGTCGCGCGAGATCATCGAGCGTCTGCGCCCCGACACCCAGGTCGTGGCGGTGGACGAGGCGCAGTTCCTCGACGCGGGCATCGTCACGGTGGCGAACGCGCTCGCCGACCGCGGCGTGCGCGTGATCCTCGCGGGCACCGACATTGATTTCCGCGGCGAGCGCTTCGGCGCGATGCCGGAGCTGATGGTGGCGGCGGAGATCGTGGACAAGCTGTATGCGATCTGCGTGGTGTGCGGCGGCCCCGCGACGCGCAACCAGCGGCTGGTGAATGGGAAGCCGGCGCCGTACGACTCGCCGCAGATCATGGTGGGCGGCCGCGAGTCGTACGAGGCGCGGTGTCGCCACTGCCATCAGGTGCCGCGGAAAGACGAAGGTCAGGGTGATCTCCTCTAGGAGGCACGGGGGCACAGAGGCGCAGAGGCGCCAGCGTGGCGCCGATGCCGTGCCGCTGTGCGTCCGTGCCTCCGTGCCTCCGTGTTGAAGGTCGCGCTCACCGGGAACGTCGCCGCCGGCAAGAGCTCAGTGCTGGCGTTCTTCGAGCGCTGGGGCGCCGCGACGATCGACACCGACAAGCTTGCGCGCGAGGTCGTGCTGCCCGGCTCGCCGGCGCTGGCCGCCCTCTACCTGCGGTTCGGCTCCGATCTCGCGCAGCCGGACGGCACGCTCGACCGCGCCGAGTTGCGGCGGCGCGTGATGGGGGACGACGAGCAGCGCGCCGTGCTGAACGCGATCGTGCATCCCGACGTGGAGCGGCTGCTCGCGGCGCGGCTCACCGACGCGGAACGCCGCGGTGCCGGCATCGTGGTCTGCGACATCCCGCTGCTGTTCGAGGCGCTCGATCCCGCCGCGTGGGACGTGGTCGTGCTGGTGGACGCGCCGGAGGAGACGCGGCGCCGCCGGCTGATCGAGCTCAGGGGCTACACGCGCGAGGAAGCGGACGACGTCATCGGCGCGCAGCTGCCGAGCCGTCTCAAGCGGGAGCAGAGCGACATCGTGATCGACAACGACGGCCCGCAGGAGGCCCTCGAAGCCCGCGCCGCGGAGGCGTGGGCCGCCCTGCAGGGCGCGGTCCGGACCCGCCACGCCGGGCCGCGCCGCTGAAGCGGCCGCGCGGCGCGGCGCAGGCACGTTTTTCGCTTGACACCAGCCAGGGCCCCGGATAGCGTTGGGCCACCGCTTCCAACCTTCGCAGACGAGTGGAGCCGTAGATGTCGAAAATCCCGGGAGACAACGTCTACACTGAAGAGCACGAGTACCTCCACGAGACCGATCACAAGGGCATCGTCGCGATCGGGATCACCGACTACGCCCAGGGCGAGCTCGGCGACGTCGTGTACGTGGACCTGCCCGCCGTCGGGGCCAAGTTCGACAGGATGGAGCCGTTCGGCACGATCGAGGCGGTCAAGGCCGTCTCGGAGCTGTTCTGCCCCGTCTCCGGCGAGGTCGTCGAGGTCAACACCGCGATCGAAGGCGATCCGTCGGTGGTCAACAAGGACCCCTACGGTGCCGGCTGGATGATCAAGCTGAAGGTGCGGAACCCCGTCGAGATCAAGGAGCTGCTCGGTCCGGCGGACTACGCCTCGCACATCGGCCAGTAAACTCCAGCGCCCCGGGTCCCGATCCGGGGCGCTGCACGTTCTCTCCCACAGCCAGACTCCCATGTCCTACGTGCCCCATAGCCGAACCGACGTCCGCGAGATGCTGAAGACCATCGGCATCGCGTCCCCGGACGAGCTGTTCGCCGCGATCCCCGCGGCGCTGCGGCTCAAGCGCCCCCTGGCGATCCCCGAGGCGATGTCCGAATGGGACACCGTGCGGGCAGTGAGCACGATCGCGGGCGAAGACCCGCCGCTGCTCTGCTTCGCGGGCGGCGGTCTGTACGACCACTGGGTCCCCGCGATCGTGGACCACGTGCTCCGTCGCTCCGAATTCTATACGGCGTACACGCCGTACCAGCCCGAGGTCTCGCAGGGGACGCTGCAGGTCATCTACGAGTTCCAGACGATGATGTGCGAGCTGTCGGGGATGGACGTGGCGAACGCCTCGATGTACGACGGCGCGAGCGCCTGCGCCGAGGCGGCGATCCTTGCCGGCGGCGTGAAGAAGGACCGGCACACGGTCGTGATGGCGCACACCGTGCACCCCCACTTCCGCGCCGTCACGCGGACCTATCTCGGCGCGACCGGGCGCACCATCGCCGTCGCGCCGCGCAGGAGCGACGGCACGCTCGACCTTGCCGCGGCCGGCAAGCTGCTCGGCGAGGCGTCCTGCCTCGTCGTGCAACAGCCCAACTTCCTCGGCGTCCTCGAGGATCTCGAGGCGTGCGCCGCAGCGGCCCACGCAGCCGGCGCGCTCCTGGTGGTGGCGTTCAATCCGGTCGCGGCCGCGGTGCTCAAGAGCCCGGGCGCCTGCGGCGCCGACGTCGCCGTCGCCGAGGGACAGCCGCTCGGCATCCCGATGAGCTACGGCGGCCCGGTGCTCGGCATCTTCACGGCGAAGAACGACTACATCCGGCACATGCCGGGCCGCATCGCCGGCATTGCCCAGGACCACGACGGCCGCCGCGGCTTCGTCTTGACGCTCCAGACCCGCGAGCAGCACATCCGGCGCGAGAAGGCGACCAGCAACATCTGCACCAACCAGGGGCTGATGGCGCTCGCGGCCACGGTCTATCTCGCCACGGTCGGGCTCGAGGGGCTGAAGGGCGTGGCCGAGGCCGCCTGCGTGAACGCGCACGCGGCGTTCGACGCGGTCACGAAGATCAAGGGCTACGCCCCGCTCTGCCCCGGCGGCGAGTTCTTCCACGAGTTCGCCGTGAAGACGCCCAAGCCGGCGACGGAGATCGTGCACAGCGCCGTCGCGAAGGGCGTGCTGCCCGGCGTCGCGCTCGACCGTTTCGCCTCGCCGATGGAAGACCCGAACGTGCTTCTCATCGCCGTCACGGAGAAGCGCACGGCCGAGGACGTCGACCGGTTGGTGGAAGTCCTCACGAAAGCCTGAGCGGGAGGTTCAGATGCCCAAGCTCACCTTTCACGGCCACGCCTGCTTCGTCCTGGAGCACGGAGGGAAGCGGATCATCCTCGACCCGTTCCTCACCGGCAATCCCAAGGCCGACGTGGCGGCCGCGCAGCTGCCGCCCCTGGACGGGGTCCTGCTCACGCACGGACACGCCGACCACCTGGGGGACGCGGTGCCGCTCGCGAAGCGGTTTCAGGCGACGATCGTCGCGCCCTACGAGCTGGCGCTGTACTGCCAGGACCAGGGCGCGCCCCACGTGCACCCGATGCACATCGGCGGCGCGCACGACTTCCCGTTCGGGAGGGTCAAGATGGTGGTCGCCATCCACGGCGGGCAGGTGGAGGTCGACCCGAGCGGCCGGTATACCACCTTCCCCTGCGGCTTCCTCGTCACGATGGGCGGCAAGACCGTCTATCACGCCGGTGACACCGCCCTGACGATGGACATGCAGCTGCTGGAGGGACTGGTTGACGTGATGCTGGTCCCGATCGGCGACAACTTCACGATGGGGATCGAGGACGCGGCGCGCGCGGTCGCGTTCGTCAAGCCGAAGGTCGCGATCCCGATGCACTGGGCCACCTTCCCGGACATCGAGACGGACCCGCAGGCGTTCAAGCAGGCCGTGGGGAAGCAGGCCGACGTGGTCGTGCTCCAGCCCGGCCGGACCTACGACTTCTAGAGGATGCCCATGCAGCCCTTCCCGTTCCTGCCCCGGCCCGTCCCGCTGATCTTCGAGCGCTCGAAGCCGGGCCGCGGCGGCACGAAGGTGCCGAAGCCCATCACGACGAAGCGCCTCGCCGACTGCGTGAAATCGACGGCGCTTCGGAAGGACCCGCCCCGCCTTCCGGAGGTGCCGGAGTTCGAAGTGATGCGGCACTACGTGGAGCTGTCGCTCCGGAATCATCACGTGGACCGCGCGCTCTACCCGCTGGGGTCGTGCACGATGAAGTACAACCCCAAGGTGAACGAGGACATGGCGCGGCTCCCCGGCTTCGCGGCGGTCCATCCCTTCGCGCCCGACGTCGCGTGCCAGGGCGCGCTGAAGCTGATGCACACCCTCGGCGAGTGGCTGAAGGACATCAGCGGGATGGACGCGATCACGCTGCAGCCCGCGGCCGGAGCGCAGGGCGAGATGACCGGCATCTTCCTGATCGCGGCCTACCACCAGGCGCGGGGCGACGCCGCGCGCAAGACGGTGATCATCCCCGACAGTGCGCACGGCACCAACCCCGCGACGGCGGCGCTGGCCGGCTTCGTGGTGAAGGCGATCAAGTCCGACGCGCGCGGCCAGATGGACCTCGCGACCCTCAAGGCGGCGCTCGGCCCCGACACGGCGGCCGTGATGCTCACGAACCCCAACACGGTGGGGCGGTTCGAGACCGAAGTCGCCGAGATCGCGAAGCTGGTGCACGACGCGGGCGCGCTGCTCTACATGGACGGCGCGAACCTCAACGCGCTGATGGGGAAGTTCCGGCCGGGCGACAGCGGCGTGGACGCGATGCACTTCAACCTGCACAAGACCTTCTCGACGCCGCACGGCGGCGGCGGCCCCGGCTCCGGGCCGGTCGCCGTGAAGAAGCACCTCGAGCCGTTCCTCCCGGTGCCGCTGGTCGTCCGGACTGCGGACCGCTACTACCGCGAGTGGGACCGGCCGCAGTCCATCGGGAAGCTCCACGGCTACTTCGGGAACTTCGGGATGATGGTGCGCGCCTACACCTACATCTCGATGCTGGGACGCGAGGGGATCGGCGAAACCGCCGAGGCCGCGGTGCTGAACGCGAACTACCTGGCAGCCCGGATCGAGGCGAAGTACCCGATGCCGTACGGCCGCGGGATGCACGAATGTGTGGCGACCGGTACGCCGTTCAAGGAGAAGTACGGCGTCAAGACGCTCGACATCGCCAAGCGGCTCCTCGACTACGGCTTCCACGCGCCGACCGTGTACTTCCCGCTCATCGTGCACGAGGCGCTGATGATCGAGCCGACGGAGACGGCGACCAAGGACGAGCTGGACGTCTTCGCCGACACGATGCTCACGATCGCGGAGGAAGCGGAGAAGAACCCCGAGCTGGTGACCGGCGCACCGCACGGGACGCCGGTGAGCCGCTTCGACGAGGCGGCGGCCGCGCGGAACCCGAACGTGCGCTTCGCCTTCGGAGGCTGAGCGCTGGCGGCCATCCGCCCATCCACGCTCCTGCTCGTGGCGACGGTGACCGTTTCAGCCACCTTCGCCATCGTCGCGGCACACCGCGACGACCGGCAGGGCGTCTACCTCTTCAAGCCACTGACCACGTTCATCATCCTGATCGGCGCCGCCTGGCTCATCCGGCCGGCGCCGCCGCTGTACCGCGCGCTCGTGGTCGTCGGGCTGGGGTGCTCGCTCGGCGGCGACATCCTCCTGATGCTTCCCGACGAGCCGATGACGGGCGGGATCGTGGCCTTCCTCCTCGCCCACCTGAGCTACGTCGCCGCCTTCTCCCTGGCCAACCCGGTGGCCGTGGCCCAGCTGGTGTGGCTGCTGCCGTTCATCGTGTTTTCCGGCGCGGTCCTCGCGGATCGCTGGGGCGCGCTCGGACGCCTGAAGATCCCGCTGGTGATTTACGCGGCCGTCATCTCCACGATGGCGTGGCGCGCCGCGATGCGGGGGCAGGCCGTGATGATCCCGCGGCAGACCTTCCTGTTCGGCGTCCTGGGCGCATGCGTCTTCGTGGTGTCGGACGCGCTGGTCGTGCTGCGCCGGTTCGGCCGCAGCTTCCCGGCGGCGCACTCGCTCGAGCTGGGGACCTACTGGGTCGCGCAGTTCCTCATAGCGATGTCGGTGCGCGGCACGATGGCCTGACACTGCAAGTCGGCGACTCCGGATTCGCCTTCCCGCCTGGCCCGCCGTTTGCTACTCTTCTCCCCGCCTGGCCACATCACCGAGACCCGAACGTCCGGGGAGTTCCGTGCCTGCCAAGTCGAAGCGAGCCAACAAGATCGCGCCGCGCCGCAAGGCGGCCTTCAAGCTCACCTACGCCACGATGTTCGACCCACCCGAGGCGCTGCACGAGCGCTACGAGAGCGCGCTCGCGAAGATCAAGGCGCGGCTCGGGCGCGAGCACATGCTGCTGATCGGCGGCGAGGAGCGCCGGGCCTCGGAGCAGTTCGAGGACCGCAGCCCGATCAACACCGACTGGGTGCTCGGCCGCTTCCAGAGAGGGGGCGTGGACGACGCCAAGGCGGCGATCGCCGCGGCGCGCGCCGCGTTCCCGGTCTGGAGCGCCTTGCCCTGGCAGAAGCGGGTGCAGCACCTGCGCAAGGCGTCCCAGACCATCAACGAGCGCGTCTTCGACTTCGCCGCGATCGATTCGCTCGAGGTCGGAAAGAACCGGATGGAGGCGCTGGCCGACGTGCAGGAGACGGCCGACCTCATCGCCTACTACTGCGACCAGGTGGAGAAGCATCGCGGGTTCGTGACGCCGATGGGGAAGGATCCGCTCAAGGGCTTCAAGGCGACGAACACCAGCCTGCTCCTGCCGCACGGCGTCTGGGTCGTAATCTCGCCGTGGAATTTCCCGGTCGCGCTGATGGGCGGTCCATCGGGCGCCGCGCTGGTCGCCGGGAACACGCTGGTGATGAAGCCGGCCACCGACACGCCGTGGGTCGGGTGCTTCCTCGCGCGCTGCTTCCTCGACGCGGGGCTCCCCACGGGCGTCGTGAACTTCGTCACCGGCCCCGGGAGCACGCTCGGCGAGGAGTTGATCACGAATCCGGGCGTGGACGGGATCACCTTCACGGGCTCGTACGAGGTCGGGATGCACATCTTCCGCGCCTTCGCGGGCGGGAAGGCGCCGCGGCCCTGCATCGCGGAGATGGGCGGGAAGAACGCGGTGATCGTCTCGCGGCACGCCGACATCGACGAGGCGGCGCTGGGCTGCTACCGCTCCGCCTTCGGGCTCCAGGGCCAGAAGTGCTCCGCGGCCTCACGCATCTTCGTGGAGAAGCCGGTCAAGGACGCGTTCGTCAGGAAGATGCTCGACCTGCTGGAGCGCACGAACATCGGCGACCCGACGCAGCGCGAGAACTGGCTCGGCCCGGTCGCGAACGCATCGGGGGCGAAGAGCTACGAGGCGTACGTCGAGGACCTGAAGAAGTCGGGCCGCATCCTGTTCGGCGGCCGGCGCCTGACGACGGGTGCGCTCGCCAAGGGGTTCTTCTGCGCCCCGACGCTGGTGGACGACGTGCCGGAGAGCCACCGGCTCTGGCGCGAGGAGATGTTCCTGCCGATCGCGATGGTTGCCGGCGTGGGCTCGCTCGAGGAGGGGATGCGCCGGGCGAACGACGCCGACTACGGGCTGACGGCGGGCTTCTACGGGACTGCTAAGGAAGCGCAGTGGTTCTTCGAGCACATCGAGGCGGGGACGGTGTACGCCAACCGGCCGCAGGGCGCGACGACGGGCGCGTGGCCGGGGCTCCAGCCGTTCGGCGGGTGGAAGGGGTCGGGGTCGACGGGGAAGTCGGCCGGCGGGCTGTATTACGTGCAACAGTACATGAAGGAGCAGAGTCGAACACTGATTGAAGAGGCGTGAGAAGTGAGAGGGTGAACGGCGTGAGAAGGCAATGTGAGAGGTGAGAAGACGAAGTGAGAGGTGAGGCGGGCAATGCCGCATCGCGCCGTCTCACCTCTCACGTACACGCAAGGAGCTCCGTGGGCAGCGAGTGGCTGGTCGTGGTTGACGGCGCTGGTTCAGGTGCCTGGAACATGGCGCTCGACGCCGCGCTGCTTCGGGCGGCGGAAGAGGACGGCCTGTGCGCGCTCCGGCTCTACGCCTGGGACCCGCCGACGCTCTCCTTCGGCCGCAACGAGCCGGCATTGCGGCGCTACGACCGGAACGCGATCGCGGCGCGCGCACTGGCGGTGGTGCGGCGCCCGACGGGCGGGCGCGCGGTCTGGCACGACCGCGAGGTCACCTACGCCGTCGCGGCGCCAGCCGCGGTCTTCGGGTCGCTGCGCGCGAGCTATCGGGAGATCCACGCGATGCTCGCCGAGGCGCTCACGGCCCTCGGCGCGCACGTGCTGCTCGCAGCGGATCGCCCCCCGCCCCCCGCGGGCGTCGGCGCGGGGGCGTGCTTCGCCAGCGCCGCCGGGGGCGAGGTCATGGCGGCGACCGGCGGAAAGGTCGTCGGCAGCGCGCAGGTGCGCGGCGACGGCGCCTTTCTGCAGCACGGCTCCGTGCTGCTGGCCGCCGAACAGGACGTGGTGGCGGCGGTGACGCGGGGCGCGGCCGAGGCGCCGTCGGCCACGGGCCTGGTGGACCTGCTGCCGCCCAACCGCGCGACCTGGGCGGCGGTGAGCGCCGCGATCCACGGCGCGGCGACCAGGCGCTGGGGCGTGCCGGCCGCAGCTGGCGAGCTGCCGGCCAAGGTGCGCGAGCGCGCCGGCGAGCTGCTGCCCCACTTCTCCGACGCCGCCTGGACCTGGCGGCGGTAGATCGCGCCCACGTCGGCCTGGCTTCAAGATGCTTCGCCACCAGCCGATCGAGATGGGCTCCTCCGGATGTCTCGGGCGGCGCGTGCGCGCGCAAAGGCAACTCGCCAAGTCGGGATGGGCTCGGGTCGGATGCCGGCCGACTGACGGCCCCCTCACGCCCGTCGCATACAGTGTGGGCGGTGTGCGGCCGAGGAGCTTCTGATGCGTCACTTGCCATCACTTCTCTTGGCGGGACTCATCGCGGCGTGCAAGTCTGAGTCAACCTCGCCTCCGCCACCGATTGAGCTTCAGGCGCTCGAGCCCACCAGTGCGACGGCAGGACTGAGCTCCCTTTCTCTCGCGGCCGTCGGCTCCAATTTCCCCACGGGCGCGGTAGTCCAATGGAACGGGGCGGATCGCCCGACGACGTTCGTCTCATCCCAGAGACTCGTGGCCGCGATCGGGGCTGCCGACCTGGCGAGCGGCGCGGATATCGCGGTGACTGTGCGATCGGCTGACGGGAAGAGCGCCTCCCAGTCTCGCGCGTTCACGATCATCAACCCGGCACCTACCCTGGGCTCGCTGCAGCCGGAGTCTACAGCGACGCTGAGCGGCCTGTCGGAGGTCCTCGTCCACGGCCACGGGTTCGTGCCCACGTCGGTTGTGAGCTTCGGCGGCCAGCAGCGCGCGACGGCCTTCGGCGACTCGACGACGCTGCACGCGACGCCGGTCGCGTCCGACCTCTCCGCCGGCAGCGTGATCGTCGTCGCAGTGTCGAACCCGCCACCGGGTGGGGGCACCTCCGGCGCACTCAATCTCACGGTCTTGAACCCGGCCCCGCTCCCCATCGGCCTTTCGCCAGCGGCCGCAAGCGCCGGCGGCGGAACCTTCACGCTGACGGTTTCGGGATCGAAGTTCGCCATCGGCGCGGTCGTGACGTGGAACGGGCTGGACCGGACAACGAGTGTCGTCGGGTCGGGCACGCTGACCGCCGACATCGGGGCCGGCGACATTGCGGCGAGCGGATTGAACGCCGTGCGCGTCCGCAATCCAGGGCCCGGCGGCGGTACCTCGAGCCCGCTGCTGTTCACCGTTGGAACGCCGTCGCGCACCGACAGCGCGACTCCAATCGCGACCCTCTCTCTGACGACCTCGTACCTCGTGTCGGACGCGGGCTCCGGGATCATCTACGCCGCCGCGACTGACAGTATCGTCGCAATCAACGGCTCCACCGGTGCCGTCGCCTTCGCGATCCCCGTGAGCGGCCAGGCGCGGCGCCTCGCCATCTCGGACGACGGCGCCTACCTGTACGCGGCCTTTGACAGGCCGCCGGTGATCCGCCGGATCAGACTGGCCACGCGCGCTGTCGACCTGGCCTTCGGCATTGGGACGGACAGCCTTTTTGGCGACACTCTTCAGGCCTCCGATGTTCGGGTGGTGCCCGCCGCCCCGCGGTCGGTCGTCGTCGCCCGGATGTCCAGCATGAGCCCGGGAGCGAGCGGGGTTGCTGTGTATGACGACGGTGTTCTGCGCGGCAGCATCGCGCTCCCAGCCTATCATGTGGAGTTGGCGAGCGACAAGCTCGCTGCGACCGAGAATCCGGCCGTCTACTACGGATTCGATTCGAAGACGACGGAGGCGGCCGTGCGCCAGTACACCGTGAGCTTGGGCGGCGTCATCGCGGGCGGAAAGTGGCAGGGCCTCACCAGCGGCGCCTTCTTCGTCACCGAGATCTTCTACGCCTTTGGGCGACTGTTCGCGACTGACGGATCCGTGATCCTGGCCGAGAGTATGACACGCGAGGGAGCGCTCGCCACGAGCGGCTGGGTGTGCGTAGACCCACCGGCGGGCCGCGTGTACGTACTAAGTCCGGCCGGAGGCATCGCGGCATACAATCCGATCACGCGCGCAGCCATCGGCTCGGTACCAACCGAGTCAGGCGCCAACCACCTAGTCCGATGGGGCGCAGACGGATTCGCCTACCGCACCAACTACACGGTAGTCGTGTTCCGCTCCACGATGGTGAACTAGCGGCGACTAGGCGCCGGCCCCCACCTGGTTCGCCAGGTAATTCGGCAGCCCCATCTGGGCGATCTGGTCGCGCTGCGCCTCCGCCCAGTCCACGTGACCCTCTTCCATCTTCAGGATCTTCGTCAGCAGATCCACCGTGGCATGGTCCGCCGCTTCGCGCGCGACGCGGATCCCGGCGTTGTACGCCTTGATCGCTCCCATCTCGTCTTCCTGATCCGTTCCTATGATCGTCGGGACGTCCTTGCCGATCCGGATCGGATGCAGCTTGGAGACGATCGGCGCTCCTTCCAGGAAGAGAATCCGCTGGATGAGCCACTCGGCGTGGTGCATCTCGTCCACCGCCTGGCCTTCGATCGCCTTGTGGAGCTTCTCGTAGCCCCAGTTGTCGCACATCTCCGAGTGGACCATGTACTGGCTGATGGCCGTGAGCTCGTCCGCCAGAAGCTCGTTCAGCACCGTCAGCACCTTCTTGTCGCCTTTCATCTCGGCCTCCGGTCCTCACCTGGTTGCAGGGGCGCGCGTCGCGCCTCGTGTGGATGTGGCATCCGCATCACGCCAGCGCAAACCGCGCGCCGCCGGGATCGGGAGCAAAGGCTTCGTAATTGAGGAATCGTCCTTGCCGAGGGGTCGCCCAAGCGTAGGTTCGTCGGGCATGTCCAGCGCGCGGGCCGGATTCCTCTCCGCCCTCCCCGATGTCGGCTTCGCGGGAGTCTTCCTCGTCACCTGGATCCGGCCCTCGACCTTCGGGCCGTTCATGGTGAAGTGGCTGCTGGTCGTGATGCTGGTCGAGTTCATCATCATCCACTCGGCCGCGTTCATGGGCGTGGTTTCTTTCGCGCCGGGCGCTCGGGTCGCGCGAGGGCTGAGGATCGTGGGCCTCGGCACGTTCTACACGCTGTTCGCCGGCGCCATCTCGTTCGTCTTTCGCAGCTGGTGGCCGATCACCGCCTTCTGGGGTCAAACGCTGAATCGGCTGCTCGGGGTGATCCTGGGACAGGGACAGGATCTGGGACAGAAGGCGGCCGTGATGGCGGGATGGGCCGCGTCCACGGTCTTCTACCTGCTGGGCTGCTTCGCGACGATCCTCCTGCCGATCCCGCGCCTCGGCATCACGCCCGAGGTCGTGGCCGCGCAGCGGATCCCCGGCGGCGGGCTCTGGGTGGAGCACCCGGAGAAGGTGATTGCCTTCGGCGTCATCTACTTCGGGCTGACCGCGTGGTCGGAGCTCAACGCTCACCGGTGGGCCGGGAAGGTGAAGACGGCAGCCACGTCGTTCGCCGCACTCGCCAAGCCGGGCTCGCCGTAGAAGCGCCGTGGCCCGCAACGTCGAGATCAAGGCGCGCCTCCGCGACCTCCAAGCCACCCGGCGGCTGGTGGAAGGGATCGCGGACGGCCCGGGACAGCTCGTCGAGCAAACCGACACGTTCTTCCGCGTCAAGGGTGCTCGGCTGAAGCTGCGCGAGCGCTCCGGCGCCGATGCCGAGCTGATCTACTACCGGCGCCCCGACAGCCCGGGGCCGAAGGAATCGGACTACGAGACCGTGGCCGTGCGCGACGCCGCCGCGTTGCGCGAGCTTCTGGCGGCGGCGCTGGGAGTCGCCGGACGGGTGCTCAAGCGCCGGCTCGTCTACCGCCTCGGGCGCACGCGCATCCACCTCGATGACGTGCGGGATCTCGGGCCGTTCCTCGAGCTGGAGGTCGAGCTGGCAAGCGGCGAGCCGGCCGACGTCGGGGTGCGCGAAGCGAAGCGCCTGATGGGCGCGCTGGAGATCGGCGAGGAGGCGCTGATCGCGGGAGCGTACGTAGACCTGCTCGACCGCCGCAGCACCTGATCGCCGGCCACTTCCGCCCGCGGCGTCCGCCCGCGGGCTCCGTTCCCGCAGCGTGCTACCGGATGAAGTGCTTCGCGACCACGATGCAGCCGGCCAGCACGCTCAGCACCAGGATCGCGGGGCGCAACCACCCGCGATCCGTGATTCGCGTGAGCCGGCCCGAGAGCAGGAAGCCGACGAGAGCGCCGGGCAGGAGGACGGGGGTCAGCTGCAGCTCCGTGTGTCCGAACTTGCCGGCCCAGGCGAGCCCCGCGATCGAAATCGCGGTGCCGACGACGAAGAAGGCCGAGAGCGTCCCGCGTACCACCGGGCCCTTCTCGCGCTGGTAGAGGAGAGCGATCGGCGGTCCACCGATGGCCGCCGTCGTGCCGAAGAAGCCGGAGAGCGCGCCGGCGCCGAGGAAGCCCGTGCGCGTGAGGCGCACCTCCGGGCCGATCGCGCTGATCGCGGCGCCGAGAATCACCACGATGCCGAGCACCGTCTCGAACCGGTCTTCGGAGATGCCGCGAAGGAACAGCGCGGCGACGACCGTGCCCGCGAAGCGGCCGACCAGAGACCAGGCGAGATAGCCGAATCGAATGCCCCTCCACTCGCGCCAGGTGAGCGCGACGATGAGGCAGAAGGCCGTGAGCAGTAGAGGGCCGGGAACCAGGCGGGGATCGATGAGCAGCAGCAGGGGAGCGGCGATGGTCCCGACGCCGAACCCCACCGTCCCCTGCGAGAGGGCGCCGACGGCCACGATGCCGGACGCGAGCAGAGCGGACGCAACGCTCACGCGGGTACTCCACGGTCGTTCCGCATCATCCGATAGGCCGCGCCGGAGGAGTCTGACTGAGCACCGTTCGCATTCTTCGCGCCGTTCGCACTTCCCTCGCCCCCTAGTGGAGCCACCGCTCCCGCGTCCGCTTCCTGCAGAGGCCGTGCCACTAAGGCACGCTAGACGCCCACGCGGCGTGGCATAGATTCCGCGCCGTGACGGTTTCCGTCCTCCTCTCACCTGACATCGCGTGAGCGCTCCCGCCAGCGGCCGCGGCCCCCTGCTCGAGATCCGGGATCTCGCCGTGCTGTTCACCGGGCCGGACGGCGTGGCGCGCGCGGTGGACGGGATCGATCTCACCGTGGGCGAGGGCGAGACGGTGGGCCTGGTGGGCGAATCGGGGTGCGGGAAGAGCGTCACCGCGCTCGCCGTGCTCCGGCTGGTGGAGCCGCCCGGCCACATCGCCCACGGCAGCAGCGTGCGGCTCGAGGGACGGGACCTGCTCGCCCTGGGCGCGAAGGAAATCCGCGCCGTCCGCGGCAACCATGTCGCCCTGGTCTTCCAGGAGCCGCTCAGCGCACTCAACCCGGTCCTGAGAATCGGCGACCAGATCGCCGAGGCGATCCGCGCGCACGAGCACGTGCCGCGGAGCACCGCGCGGTGGCGGGCGGTGGAGATGCTGACCGCCGTCGGGATTCCGGACGCGCCCCGGCACGCCGCCGCGTACCCGCACCAGCTGTCGGGCGGGATGCGCCAGCGCGCGCTGATCGCGATGGCGCTCGCGTGCCATCCCAAGCTGTTGCTGGCCGACGAGCCGACGACGGCGCTCGACGTCACGATCCAGGCGGAAATCCTCGAGTTGCTCGACAGCCTGCAGCAGCGGCTCGGGATGGCGGTGCTGCTGATCACGCACAACCTCGGGATCGTGGCGGAGCGGACGCGCCGCGTCTACGTCATGTACGCGGGCCAGATCGTCGAAGAAGCCCCCACCGAGCAGCTCTTCGCGCGGCCGTCGCATCCGTACACGGAAGGGCTGATGGGGGCCGTGCCGTCGCTGGAGGAGCGCAAGGAGCGGCTGCGGGCGGTGCCCGGCCAGGTGCCGCCGGCCACGGCGTGGCCTGCGGGGTGCCGGTTCCATCCGCGGTGCCCCTTCAAGTGGTCCAAGTGCGAGAATGAGATGCCTGAGCTCCTTCAGATCGCTGAGGGGCACAAGGCGAGATGCTGGCTCGTGAATGAACCCCAAAGGCGTGAGAGGTGAGAGGTGAAGGGTGAGACGTTCAGGTGAGACGTGAGAAGGGGGAAGGCGTGAGGAGCGAGAGGTGACGACGCCGCCCCTCGTTGAGGTCCGGGACCTGGTGACGCACTTCGCTCGGCGCGCGGGACTGCTCGGCACACGGAAGGAGACCGTGCAGGCGGTGAACGGCGTCTCGCTCGACGTCGCGCGGCGCGAGACGCTGGGGCTGGTGGGCGAGTCCGGGTGCGGGAAGACGACGCTCGGACGCACGATCCTGCGGCTGGTGGAGCGGACCGCGGGAACGGTGCGGTTCGACGGCGAGGATGTCTTCGCGCTCGGCCCCGAGCCGCTGCGGCGGCTGCGCCGGCGGATGCAGATCATCTTCCAGGACCCGTACGCCTCGCTCAACCCTCGGATGTCCATCGGCCGCGCGGTGAAGGAGGGGATGGAGGTACACCACCTCGCGGCCGGCCGGGAGGCGGAGCGGCGGGTCACGGCGCTGCTCGAGGAAGTCGGGTTGTCGGCCGACGCGGCGCAGCGCTACCCGCACGAGTTCTCCGGCGGTCAGCGGCAGCGGGCCGGGATCGCGCGCGCTCTCGCGGTCGAGCCCGAGTTCATCGTCTGCGACGAGCCGGTTTCCGCGCTCGACGTGAGCGTGCAGGCGCAGGTGCTGAACCTCCTGGCCGACCTTCAGGCGCGGCGCGGCCTCTCCTATCTCTTCATCTCGCACGACCTCGCCGTCATCCGGCACATCGCGCCGCGGGTCGCGGTGATGTACCTCGGCCGCATCGTCGAGGAGGGGCCGTCCGAGCCGATCTACGCGCGGGCGCTCCACCCGTACACGCAGGCGCTCCTCTCGGCGGTGCCGGTACCCGATCCGAAGACGAAGCGGCAGCGGATCGTGCTCGCCGGCGAGCCCCCGTCGGCGGTGCATCCGCCGGCCGGATGCCCGTTCCACCCGCGCTGCGCCCACCCCGGGAAGGACGAGACCTGCCGGGCCGCGCGGCCGGAGCTGCGCGAGCTGGAGCCCGGTCACCGGGTGGCCTGCCACAAGGCGGACGCGTGAGGGCAGGGTGACGGTCGCCGTCCTCGCGCTGCTTCTCGTCGTCGTGGTGCTGCTGGTCGTCCTGCTGCTGCGCCGCCCCGCCGACGGGTCGGCGATGCTGCAGCAGCAGCTCATCGAGGTGCGCGGCCGGCTGGACGCGCTGGTCGGCTCGCAAGGCTCCGCCGTGGGCGACGTGCGCGAGCGGCTCGGCCGCCTCGCCGAGGCCACGAAGCGGATGGAGGAAGTGGGCGCGAGGGTGGCCGAGGTTCAGGAGCTGCTCAAAGTGCCGCGGCTCCGCGGCACTCTTGGCGAGACGTGGCTCGAGGAGCTGCTGCGTCAGATCTTCCCAGCCGGCCTCTACGAGATGCAGCACGCCTTCCGCTCGGGCGAGCGCGTGGACGCGGTGCTCAAGGTGGGCGACCGGCTGGTGAGCGTGGACGCCAAGTTCCCGCTCGAGGCCTGCCAACGCATGCTCGCCGCGAAGGGCGCGGCCGCGGACGCGGAACGGCGCGCGTTCCGCAAGTCGCTGCGCGCGCGGATCGATGAGATCGCCGACAAGTACATCCGCCCCGACGAGGGCACGTTTGAGTTCGCGCTGATGTACATCCCTGCCGAGAACGTGTACTACGAGGCCGTGATCCGCGGGGAAGAGCGCGAGGGCGGCGAGAGCCTGGTCGCCTACGCGCTCGGGCGGAAGGTCATCCCCGTCTCGCCGAACACCTTCTACGCGTATCTCTCGGCGATCCTCCACGGCCTGCGCGGCCTCGAGGTGGAGAAGCAGGCGCAGGAGATCCTCGACTCGCTGGGCGGGCTCCGGCAGCAGTTCACACGCTTCGAGGAGGCGTACCGGCTCGTCGGCAAGCACCTGGACCACGCGGCACGCCAGTATGCGGAAACGGACAAGCAGCTCGATCGGATCCAGGATCGGCTCGAGGCGATCACGGGCGTCACGGCGGGTGACGGGTTTCGGGTGTCGGGTGTCAGGGATGGCGATTCCCGGGCACCCGACACCCAGCACCCGACACCTGACACCTGATGGATTTCAAGGACCACTTCTCCGCCGCGGCGGATACGTACGCCGCGCATCGTCCCACCTATCCCGCCGCCCTCGCCGAATTCCTGGCCCGGGAGGCGCCGCAGACGGGCCTCGCCTGGGACGCGGGGTGCGGCTCCGGCCAGCTCTCCGTGCTGCTAGGGGATTTCTTCGAGCGGGTGATCGCGACCGACGGAAGCGCAGAGCAGCTCGCGCGGGCCGCGCCCCACGCCAAGGTCGAGTACCACCGCGCGACCGCGGAAGCCTCGGGGCTCCCGGACGCGTCGGTGGACCTGGCCGTCGCCGCCCAGGCGGCGCATTGGTTCGACCTCCCGGCGTACTACGCGGAGGTGCGGCGGGTCGCGCGCAAGGGTGCCGTGGTCGCGCAGACGGTGTACAACCTCGTCGAGGTCGACTTTCGCGTCGATCTGGCGGTGCGGCGCTTCTATGCGGACAAGCTCCAGCGCTACTGGCCGCCGGAGCGGCGCCACGTCGAGCAGGACTACGCGACGCTTCCCTTCCCCTTCGAGCCCGTCACGGCTCCCAAGCTGGAGATGCGCGCCACCTGGACGCTACGGCACTTCCTGGGCTACATGCGCAGCTGGTCCGGGGTCGTCGCGATGGAAGAGGCGCTGGGACCCCAGCCGCTGGCCGCGCTCGAGCACGAGCTGGAGGCGCTGTGGGGGCCGGAAGGCTCGGCGCGCGCCGTCCGCTGGCCGCTCACGCTGCGGGTGGGGCGGATCTAGGAGCAGGGGTTAGGGGTTAGGGGTCAGCGAAAGGCTCACACTCGGGAGATCACGCACATGCGCGCACGTCTGCTTCCCGCCTTCACCCTCGCCTTCCTGGCCGCGCTGCCGGCCCGCGGCGCCGCCCAGGCGGCCAGCCGCACCCCGCGCCCGATCAAGGTCATCGACACCGACTGGATCGACTCGACCGCGAAGGCGTGCAACGACTTCTTCGACTACGCGAACGGCGCCTGGATCAAGGCCGACACGATCCCCGCGGCGTACTCGTCGTCGGGCGTCACACGGGACATGAGCGACGCCAACGAGCTGGTCGTCCGCTCGGTCCTGGACGACGCGGCCCAGCAGCGCGCGTCGGAGCCGGCCGACTCGACCTCCTGGAAGCTCGGGACCTTCTACGCGTCCTGCATGGACTCGACGGCGATCGAGGCGGCGGGGCTTGCACCGATCCGCCCCTGGCTCACCGAGATCGACCGGATCACCGCGCGCTCCCAGCTGGTGCCCGAACTCGCGGCGCTGCACGTCCGCGGCGTCAACGCGGCCTTCCGTTTCGGCCCGGACGTGGACGCGCACGACGCTGCGCATTACCTGGCGTCGTTCGGTCAGGGAGGGCTGGGGCTGCCGGACCGGGACTACTACACGGAGACCGGCGCGTCCGCCGACTCCACGCGCGAGGCGTACGTGGCGCACCTGACGCGCCTCTTCGTCTTGGCCGGCGAGCGGCAGGCCCAGGCCGCGCGCGACGCGGTGGCGGCGATGGCGCTCGAGACGGAGCTGGCGAAGGCGTCGCTGCGGCGGGTGGAGATGCGCGACCCCGCGGCGACCGACCACCCGATGACGGTGCGGCAGCTGGACACGCTCGCCGCGCACATCTCGTGGCCGCGCTACTTCCGCGCCGTCGGACTGACGGTGCCGGTGCGCAAGGTGAACGTGGGCATGCCCCAGTTTCTGCGGCGGGCGAGCGCGCTGCTGGCGACGGCACCGCTGGCCCAGTGGAAGGCCTATCTCCGCGTTCGCGTGATCGCCGAGTCCGCCCCCTGGCTGAGCACACCGTTCGTGGAGGAGAACTTCGACTTCAACTCGCGCTTCACCGGCGCGAAGCAGCTCCTGCCGCGGTGGAAGCGCTGCCTGCGCGAGACCGACGGCGACCTCGGTGAGGCGCTCGGCCAGGCGTACGTCGCGAAGACCTTCCCACCCGATGCGAAGGCGCGCGCCAAGGCGGTGATCGACGACGTGCGCGCCGCGTTCCGCGAGCGGCTCCAGCACCTCGCCTGGATGTCGGACGCGACCCGCACGCAGGCGCTCGACAAGCTCGATCACATGGGCGAGAAGGTCGGCTACCCCGATCGCTGGCGCGACTACGGCAGGCTGGTGGTGAAGAACGGCCCGTTCGTCCTGAACGTCGCCCGCGCCAACGCGTTCGAGTGGCAGCGGACGGTCAACCGCCCCGGCCAGCCGGTGGACAAGACCGAGTGGGGCATCACGGTGCCCACAGTGAACGCCTATTACGACCCGAGCAAGAACGAAGTGGTCTTCCCGGCCGGCGCGCTCGTGCCCCAGACTTTCGACCCGAAGGCCGACGACGGCGCCAACTACGGCTCCCTGGGCGGGAGCTGGGCAGGCCACGAGACCACGCACGGCTTCGACGATGAGGGCCGCCACTACGACGCGGAGGGCAACCTGCGCGACTGGTGGACGCCGGCCGACTCGGTGCATTTCTCCCAGCAGGCCGAGCTCGTCGTGCGACAGTTCGACGGCTACGTCCAGGTGGACACGTTCCACGTGAACGGCAAGCTCACGGAGGGGGAGAACATCGCGGACTACGGTGGACTCTTGATCGGCTACGACGCGCTCGAGCGAGCGCTGCAGCGCGACGGGCGTCCGGGGCTGATCGAGGGCTACACGCCGGGGCAGCGGTTCTTCCTCGCCTACGCCCAGAGCTGGCGCGTCCACAACCGGCCCCAGCGGCTGCGCAGCCGGGCGAAGACGGACCCGCACGCGCCGGAGTTCTGGCGGGTGAACGGCCCGCTCTCGAACATCCCGGCGTTCGCCCAGGCGTTCGGCTGCAAGACGGGCGACCCGATGGTCAGAAGCCGGGACAGCATTCCGCAGATCTGGTAGGCCACAAACAGACGGGCGGCCCGGAGCAATCCGGGCCGCCCGTGCATCAACCGCCGCGAAGCCTTACTGCAACCGCGCGTACTTCGCTTCGAGCTCCTCGTGCGACTCCACGTGGTCGGCGTTCTGAATGATGACGCCGTCCACCGGGCACACCTCGAGGCACTTGGGGGTGTCGAAGTGGCCCACGCACTCCGTGCACTTTTCCCAGTCAATCACGTAGACTGGGTCCCCCTGCGTAATCGCCTCGTTGGGGCAGTCGGGCTCGCAGGCGCCGCAGTTGATGCACTCTGCCGTAATCGTCTTGGCCATGAGCGGGCTTCTCCCTCGAATTGAGTCTCGCGCGCGGCCCATCCGGGACGAGGACCGCAGTCGTCGAATGGGGAGTACTGCAAGAAGGATGCGCGACGGGGCCCCTCGCGGCGGCCGGCGGCCAAGAGCTGAGAACCAGTTTCAAGCGCCGGGGCTAGGACCCACGGGTCACCCGAGGAGGCCGGGAACGACCTCGCCGGCCGTGCCTTGGAGCCGGATGTCCGCGATGCCGTCGAGCTCCGTGCGGCCCGGATCGACGATGATGACGGATGCGCCGGTCGCCTTGGCGGCGTGCGCGACACCTGCGGCCGGATAAACTGCCCCGGTGGTGCCGATGACGAGGCACGCTTCCGCCTCGCCTGCGGCCAGGAACGCCGCCTCGACGGCACGCGCCGGGAGCATCTCCCCGAACCAGACGACGTCCGGACGCATCAGGCCGCCGCACTCCGGGCAGTGCGGCAGGCTCTCGAGGCTCGTGGCGTCCACTGCGGCGCCCTCCGCCCGATACTGGCATCGCGTGCAGCGGTCGTGGAAGAGGGAACCGTGCAGGCGGATGGGTTCGGCGCGGTGCGCGGCGTCCGCGTCGCCGGCCACCTCTCTCGCCGCCCGCTCGTGCAGGTCGTCCACGTTCTGCGAGACCAAGGTGACGCCAGGGCGGGAGAGCGCCCAGCGGGCGAGGGCCACGTGCGCCGCGTTCGGGCGGCACCCCCGCACCGCCTCGCGGCGCCACGCGTACCACTCCCAGACGAGCCGCGGGTCGCGCCCGAAGGCGATCGGGGTCGCGAGCTCCTCGGGTCGGAACTGCTTCCAGAGGCCGCCCGCGCCCCGGAAGGTCGGGATGCCGGACTCGGCGCTGACGCCCGCGCCCGTAAGCACGACCACGCGCAGCGCTCGCGCCAGCGCGGCCCGTGCGGCCGCGATCTCGGCTTCGGCCGCCCCGCTCACGCCGCAGCCGCGCTCGCGCCCTTCGGCGAGCGCGCCATCACCCGGCAGAGCCACACGCCCAGGAGCACCGAGACGACGAGTGCGGCCAGGGACGCGAGGCGGACGGCGCCGGCGATGGCGGTGTCCTGCGGGAGGAGGTGGAGGCTCCCCAGCAGGTAGTTCCAGTCGTGCACCGGATCGCCGCCGCCCAGCGAGTAGAGCGGCAGCGCCTCGGCGCGCGCGTCGGCAACGTAGACCGCAAGGTTCGAGAGGCTCATCGAGAGCCAGGCGCCGCCCACCGCGACGCCGAAGTAGTCCCGCTGCCGGAGCATGATCAGCGCGACGGCGAGCGGCGCCGCCAGCTGCGTGATGCTGCCGCCGGCGATCCCGAGCCATTCGCCGAAGGGTCCGAAGAGCACGTGCCCCAGCTCGTGGATCGCGAGGGTGATGCCGGAGAAGACGCTGCCGTATTCGCCGTCGGCGTAGTGGCGCCAGCCGGCGTAGGCGACGTACGCGAGCACCAACGCCCGCGGCCACCACATCCGTCCCCGCGCCCAGGCCACCGCGTCATTGCGCTTCCGCCCCCACCAGGAAGCGGAGTTCGGTGGGGCCTGTTCTGCCCCCGCACTCTCACGTCTGGTAACCACTGCCACCTTGCCGTCTGGCAACTTCACTGCGCGCTGACTTCCGCCTTCTGCGTCCCCATGAATATCCGGTCGTACGCCCACAGCAGCACTGCCGTCAGCACGCCGATCGCGGACACGACGAACCACATTGCCGACGGCCGGCGGACGACCGTCCCGAAGTAGCGCACCAGCCACCCGCCGAGCGGCCCCCCGACCAAGTAGCCGACGGCGATGGGGAGGAAGGCGAAGCCGATGAAGGTCGCCTCCTGGCCCTTCGGGGCGAGCTTCGAGATGTACTCGTAGTAGCGCGGCGCCTGGGTGAGCTCGCCGATCGCGATGCCGACCAGCGTCGCCGCGATGAACAGCGAGCTGCCGGAAAGGGTCAGCAGCAGCCACGACAAGCTCGTGATGAGCACCCCCGAAGCCATCGTGGTGATCGGCTTGAGGCGCCGCGTCAGCCAGGCCACGGCCACGGTCAGCAGGATGACGCCGGTGCCCTCGATCGAGATCAGCGCGTCGATGGGGGAATGCGCGTCCACGTAGCCGCGCACGTAGAGCGGCAACGCGACGTACACCTGCCAGAAGACGACGTAGAACCCCGAGAAGAGAAGCAGGAACACCAGCACCCGCAGGTTCGTGATGACCCGCAGCATGTTGCGCGCGGCGGCCCCCACCGTCTGCACCTGGTGCTCGGCGGGCACAGGCAGCTCGCGGAAGAAGATGACCGTGACCACGAACATGGCGAAGGCGAACAGCGCCGACATGTAGCAGACGCTTTCCACGCCCAGCGAGCTGCGCACTCCCGACGCGAGGAGTGGCCCGAGGGCGCCGCCGACGTTCACGATCGTGTAGTAGATGGAATAGCCGAGGGAGCGCATCGCGTCGCTCGAGCCGCGGGCGGTGGTCCCGGCCACGACCGGCTTCACCAGTCCCGGGCCCAGAGCTGGGATCATCAGGATGACGAAGACGACCCAGTAGAGCGGGACGGCCGCCCGCACCGGCGCGAGCCAGTCGGCCGTGATGGAACCGATGAGGAAGTAGCCGACGGACAGCACGAGGTACGCCAGCGAGAGGATCCTCCGGTAGCCGAGCCGGTCGGCCAGGGCGCCGCCGAAGATCGGCAGGAACCAGACGACGAACCCGAACACCCCCTGCAGCAGCCCGGTCTGCTCCTCCGAGAAGCGCAGGCGCTCGTGCAGGTAGATGGCCAGGACGGCCTGCAGCCCGTAGTACGCGAGCCGCTCGAACAGTTCCGTGCCGTTGGCGATCCAGAAGGGTCGCGCGAAGCCGGTGCGGATCTCCTGCCAGCGCTGGGCGAGGCTCACGGCGGATCCTCCGTCAGAAGCGGGGGAAGTCGAACACGGTGACCGACGAGATGCGCTCGCGGCTGCGGACCACGTCCTGCGGCTCGCCGTTGAAGATCCCGAAATGCTGTCCCACGCCCAGGCGCAGCTCGGGCGAGAGGCCGCGGCTCAACGGGATGCCAAGGTCCAGCCGCCAGGTGCGGCGCGATCCGCGGGGCAGCGCGACGCGGAGCCCGGCGCCCACCGTGGCGATGAGCCCGGTGTTCTGGCCGAAGATCGCGTCGCCCGCCCAGCCGCGGCCTGCCTCCGCGAACGTCGCCGCGCCCACGTCGGCCGCGCCGAACACCTGCCCGAGAAAGTAGCGCTGTTCGAGGTGGATCACGATCCGGCGACCGACCGGCAGCGCGGGGTCGCCGTAGCCCCTGAGCCCGCTCGGGCCGGCCAGGAGGAGCTGGAACGGCGTCCGTGTGTTCCAGCCGCCGGCCGCCTCGACGTCGAGGACCGTCGTGGCGCGGGGCCCGATCTCGTAGACCACGAGCTGGCCGTCGGCCAGCACGCCGTCCCACTTCCCGTCGGCCGTCAGATAGCGCCCCTCGACCTTGGCCCGGCTGAACAGGATGCCGCGCCGCCCCAACTCCGTGCCGGAGGCGAACTCCGTGGCGGCGAACCAGTCGTGCTGGAGTCCCGCGCCGCCGAACAGGCTGCGCCCCAGAACCAGCCCGGCCTCCGCGCCCTCGGGCACGTCCTCCAGCGCGTGCACCGCATCCAGGCCGATGCGCGGGTGGAAGGTGAGCTTGCGCGCCCCCAGCAGCACGTGGAGGCGGATGCGGCGCCGTTCCTCGAAGCGCCCCGCGAGTGCGGCCGCCGCCGCCGAGTCGAGATCCGGACTCGGCGCCAGCGGCGAGCCCTGGACCAGGACGCGCTCCGCCGAGAGCACGGCGCCGAGGATCCGGAGCTCACCCGGCACGCCGAGCCGCAGCGCGGCGCCCGCGTCCGCGCCGATCGAGACCTGCGGCTCGAGGATGCTGCCGAGCGCGGGCGACACCAGCGTGAACGGCTCCTTGCGGTACCGGACCGATTCGCGCCACGCCACGCGGTCGAACTCGCTCTCGAACGCGCGCCGGATCGTCTCCTCCGCGACCGGCCCGACCTCCGACTTGCCCCCCATCACCTCCACCTCGATCCGGCGGCCCAGGAGATGGGGATCCAACGCGTCCGCGTAGTACGCGGGGCGGCGCCCGAAGTCGTTGTAGAAGGTCCGGAGATGCAGGCCGCGGCCGAAGACGTTGTCCTCCGTCACCACCAAACGCTTGACCGGGAAGCCGCCACCGCGCAGGCGCAGCCGCACCTCGAGCGACAACTCGTCGCGGGTCAGCACCAGGATCTGCACACCCCCGTCGCCGGTCGCGACCGGCACGACCAAGGCGCTGCGGATGTACGGGCGCGCGCGGAGCAGGCGCTCGGTTTCGGAGAGGCGGCGGGAATCGCAGGCGTCCCCCACGGCGAACAGCAAGTCGCGGCGGATCGTCTCGTCGGTGGTCTGCCAGTGGAGATCGTTGACAAGGGCCCGGACGAAGGAGGGGATGACGCTGTCGTCGGCGCTGTAGATGGTCCGGGCATCGATCTGAATGGCACGGATGGGGCGGCCGTCGCACACTCCCTGGGCGCGGAGCGGCGCGGCATGCGACAACGACAAGGCGAGCGCCGCGGCGAGCGCGGCGCGCGGTGCGGTCAGGGCGTGAACAGGTCCGACTGGGCCTTGCCCTCTTCCTCGACCTCGGGCGAAAGCAGCGCGCGGAGCCGCTCCTCCCACTTCTCGACCTCGAAGCGTCCCTCGTTCGACAGGACGCGCCGCAGCAGCGGCGACAGCTCCTGCAGGGCGTCGAGCAGGTCCCCGATGACGCCGCGCGCCTCCTCCATCCGGAAGATCTCGTCGGGCGCGGTCACCATCTCCTGGAGAATCGCGCGCTCGGAGCGCGACGCGATGAACGCCTCCGGACGCGTGGAGACGTAGACCTCGGTGCGGCGGCCCGGTCCCCGCCCCTCCTCGATGGGATGGAGCCCCACGATCTCGTCGGACCGCCAGTACTTCCCGTAGCCCAGGTACACCATGCGGCCGCTCTTGATGTCCATCGCCATGACAGGCTCCTATCCCTTGCCCATTCGCTTCTTGAGTTCCTCGAGCTTCACGTCCGCCTCCGCCTCGCGCGCCGCGCGATCCATCCGCGCCTTCAGCGCCTCCTGCTCCGCGTCCAGCTCCGGCCGGTCCACGCCGGCCCGGCCCAGGCTGGCCCACGCCTCCGCCGAGGAGCGCCCGGCGTCGATCGTCCCGCGCCGCTTCGTGACCTCCTCCAGCTGGCGCATCATCTCGGCCACGTCGCGCTCGGCCAGGGCGATCTCTTCCCGCTGCGCGACGGCCTTCCTCTCCAGCACGACCGCCCGCTCGCGATGCCGGGCGATGTAGCCGTCGGCCACCTGCACCGTCTCGGCGTCGTTGATCCCCGCCGCCAGCTCGCGGCGCCGCTCCGCGGTCTCGATCTCGCGCCGCGCGAGCGCGAGCTCGCGGTCGGTCTTCTCCGCGGCCTCCCGCATCTCGCTCAAGCTGGCGCGCGCGTCGACCAGCGCGGCGCGCATCCGGCCCGCGAGATCGTAGAGATCCTCGGGCGGCGTGGCGCTCGCCAGTGCCGCCTCGAGCGCCTCCCGCAGGCGCTTAAACACGGATTCCGGCAACCGGCGTCAGCTCTTCTTGACCGTCTTGGCGTAGAACGCGCTCGGCAGCTGGCGCGTGCTGCGGGACTTGCACTTCGGACACGCCGGCGCGCGGCCGCCGTGCTCGCTGATCCGCTGCACCACCACGAAGCGCTTGCCACACTTCTCGCATCGGTACTCGTACGTCGGCATGGCCCCGACCTCCGCGAAACGCCATGGATATTGACGCGCGTGCGGGGCGGGGGCAAGACTACCGATCATGCGCCTGGCGTCCGCCGCCGTGCTGCTCCTGCCCCTCGCGCTGGGTTGCGACGGCGGGCTCAAACCCGAATTCACTTCCGCGTATTGCCCGACCGGCATCTGCGGCACCATTCACTTCCTCGGCGCCGTCCCGGACTCCACGGAATGGGTCCGCGTCGTGGTCTACGATTCCGTTCCCACGAACACGACCCAGCTGACCGCGTTCGCGGGCCTCTCCGACGCGCTGCCGCTCGGCGCGGACTCGGCCTACTACTCCTGCTGCATCACGCCCCTGCCGCCGGGAACGTACCCGTGGGTGCTGGTGGTGTGGAAGAAGCTCGGCGCGCTCGACGTCACCACCGCGCCCGCGCTGCTGCGGGAGATCGGCGCATATCAGAACCCGGCGGACACGACGCAGTTCGGGCTCGTCGGCGTCCCCTCCGGCTGGGGGACTGGCGGCATCAACATGGTGGCCGACTACGGGAAGATGCGCAGCATCTCCGACTTCTTCCCGCCCGCGAGCGTCGCGCGGGCGCCACGGCGGCCGGGCCGCTGATGGAGCGCGGCCCGGCGGCCGGGCGCCGCGTCTCCCTCGGGCGACTGCTGCTCGTCCTCGCAGCGGCGCTGGGGTTGTGCGCGGAGGCGCGCGCGCAGGCGCCGGCGCACTCGCTGGCGGGCGTGGTGGTGAGCGGGGCCGACAGCACGCCGGTGGCGGGGGCGTTCGTGGAGATCGCCGGCACTACGCTGCACACCACCACCGATGCCGGCGGGCAGTTCGCGTTCCGGCGCACGCCGCCCGGCATCCTCGTGCTGCGCGCCGCGCGCATCGGCTTCCTCCCGGCCGCCGTCCGGCTCCGGACCGACAGCGCCGCGACGCCCGCCGTCACCGTCGTGCTGGTGCCGGCTCCGATCGAGGTCTCTCCGGTCGTCGTCACAGCCAGCCGCGAGACGCACCTGGCCGAGGACGCGCCGACGTCGGTGTCCGTGGCGACGAGCGAGGACATCGAGCACCGCGCCACCCTTGGCGTGGACGAGGCCATCGCACTCGTTCCCGGCGTCCAGATCCTCGACGGCCAGATCAACATCCGCGGCTCGTCCGGCTATGCGGAGGGGCTTGGGAGCCGGGTCCTCCTCCTGATCGACGGCGTCCCGGTCAACCAGGGCGACCGCGGCGGCATCAACTGGGATCTTCTGCCGGTCACGGAGGTCGAGCGCGTGGAAGTGCTGAAGGGCACGGGCAGCGCGCTCTATGGCTCGGCCGCCCTCGGCGGCGTGGTGAACGTCATCACGCGCGAGATCGCCGACGCGCCGCAGTTCACCGCCCGCCTCTTCTCCGGCGCGTATGCGGATCCGCCGCCGCTCTGGCGCTGGCGCTCCGCCCGCGCGCTGTTCGCCGGGGCAGATCTCGGAATGTCGCGGCGGGTGGGGCCGCTGCGGCTCCTCGTCTCCGGCGGCGCGCTCGACAACCAGGGGTACCGGGAGAACAACAGCGACCGGCGCTCGCACGCACTCGCCAAGCTGGTCTTCGAGCCCGGGCCCTCGCTCCAGGCGGAGCTCTACGCCTCGGCCGTGCACGAGAACGTCGGCAACGTGGTCTTCTGGTGCGAGCAGGGCCAGTGCGTCGACCGGGGGCTGGCCTATCAGCCGTTCCGCGTGGATTCCACGACGCTGCGCGACCGGCTGCTGTCCGACAAGTACCAGGTGCAGGCGACCGCGCGCCGGATCCTGGGCCCGGTCCTCGCGCTGAATGCCCGCGTGTCCTGGTTCCGCACCAGCTTCCAGGACCGGTTCCGGGCGGACTCGAACGGCTCGACGGCCGACCGGTTCGGCGCCGAGCTGGGGGCGGAGTGGCATCCGAGCGCCGGCCACGTGATCAACGCCGGCATCGAGGATACGTATTCGACCGTCACCTCCGACCTGTTTGGCGATCACAGCCAGACGGAGCTAGCGTGGTTCGCCGAGACCGAGACGCAGGTGGCCGACTCGGTGCGCGTGTCGCTGGGCGGGCGCCTCGACGCGATCGCGGTGGATGCCGTCGGGTGGAGCGCCGTCGGGAGCCCGCGCCTCGCGGTCACCTGGCAGCTGCCGGCGGTGCGCCTGCGGGCCAGCGTGGGCCGCGGATTCCGCGCTCCGTCGCTGGCGGAGCGCTTCACCAACACCGCCGAGCAGGGGATCCGGGTCATCCCGAACCCGAATCTGCAGGACGAGACGAGCTGGGCGGGCGAGGCCGGTGCGACGACGCGGCTGGGGGAGCGGTTCGAGCTCGACGCGGCGCTGTTCTGGAACGAGTACCAGAACCTCATCGAGCCGGGGCTGGTGAGCGGCGGGACGCAGATCCAGTTCGCCAACGTCACACGCGCCCGCGTCCGGGGGCTCGACCTCACGGCGCGCGCCGCGGCGCTGGCGGACGGGCATCTCTCCGGTGAGCTCGCGTACACCTTCCTCGACGCACGCGACCTCACGCTCGACGAGCCGCTCGCCTTCCGGCCGCAGCATCTGGCCACGCTGAGCGCGGACTGGGTGTTCGGCCGGAAGGCGGGACGCGGGAGCACGCTCGCGGCCGGGTTCGACGCCCGCCTGGCGAGCAGCCCGCAGCGGGTGGAGATCTTCGAGAGCGACCGGCGGGTGCCGGCGCAGACGCTCGATCTGCGCGCCACGTGGCGGCGCGGCGGCCTCGAGGTCATCGGCAAGGTGGAGAACGTCTTCAACTACATCTACACGCTGGTGCCGCGGACCCTCGAGCCCCCGAGGACGTACTCGCTCTCCCTGGCGACGACCTGGTAGGCGGAGGCAGGATGGCCGACCCCCTGTCGATCCTCGACGAGCTGACGCGGTTCGCCCGCAGCCTGTCCGGAGCGGCGCTCACCGAATCAGTGGCCGAGCGCACCGCGGAGCTGCTCGAGCGGCTCTTCGATCCCGTCGCCCTGGCCGTGGCCATCGGCAACCACGACGACGAAGGCCGCCTCGTCCTCGCCGCCGCACGGGGCGAGCCGGCGCCGCGCGCGAACGACCCGTTCCTCGGCGCGGCGCAGCGTGCCGGGCGCGTGATCCGCAGCGACGACGCCGGCGCCCTCGGCGCGCCGCTGGTGGCGGCCGGGCACACCATGGGGGTGGTGGCCGTGTGGGGGCGGAAGGCGGGTGCGTACGACGCGGCGGCCGAGCCCGTGCTCGCGGCGGTCGCGGCGCAGGTCGCGCTCGCCCTGCAGAACGCCCAGCTCCTCTCCCTGCTCTCGGCGGGCAAGCGCGAATGGGAGCAGATGGCGGACGCCATCACGCAGGCGATCTGCATCCTCGACGGGCGGGGCATCGTGCGCCGGGCCAATCGTCCCTTCGCCGCCCTGGTCGGGACGCCGGTCACGGCGCTGCCGGGGCGCCCCTGGCCGACGCTCTTTCCCCCCGCGTGGGCGGAGCCGCTGGCGCGGGTGCTGTCGGATCCCGGCACGGCGAGCTCCGCCGAGATCCGGCAGGATCGCCGCATCTACACGGCCGCGGCGCTCCGGCTCACGGGCGAGAGCGACGGCTCCGCGGTGCTCCTCATCGAGGACCACACCGAGACGCGGCGCCTCCAGGAGCACCTGATCCAGTCGGAGAAGCTGACGGCGATCGGGCAGCTCATCGCCGGCGTCGCCCACGAGCTGAACAACCCTCTGGCCTCGGTGCTCGGGTTCGCCGACTTCCTGGTCGAGTCGGGGGACACGCCGCCGAACCTCACCGAGCCGCTGCGGGTGATCCAGCAGGAGGCTCAGCGCGCCGCGAGCATCGTGAAGAACCTGCTCACCTTCGCGCGGCGCCAGGAGCGCGAGCGGCAGCGGCTCGCGATCGGCACGATCCTCCACCGGACGGTCGCCCTGCTCAAGAACCAGCTGCTCGGCCTGAACGTGGAGCTGCTGCTGGCGGTTGACGGCGATCTTCCGGAGGTCGAGGGCAACCTGAACCAGCTCCAGCAGGTGTTCCTCAACCTCGCCAACAACGCGGCGCAGGCCATCGCGGCGACGGGCCGCCCGGGCACCGTCAAGGTGCACGCGCGGCGCTGGCTGGACGGCGCGGCCGTGGACGTGGTCGACGACGGACCGGGCATCCCGGAGGCGCTGCAGGAAAAGGTGTTCGAGCCCTTCTTCACCACCAAGTCCGAAGGCGAGGGGACGGGATTGGGGCTGGCCATCTGTCAGGGCATCGTCCGGGAGCACGGCGGCCGCATCACGCTCAGCTCGAGCCCGGGCAAGGGCGCGACGTTCACCGTCGAGCTGCCCGCCGCGCGCGAGGCGGCGACCGCGGATGCCGCGCCCGCGCAGGCCAGCTCCGCTACCGGCCACGTGCTCGTGGTGGACGACGAGCCGCACATCCGGCACTACATGCGGGCGACCCTGGCCGCATGGGGGCACAAGGTGGACCTGGCGGCCGACGGCGAGGACGCGCTCGCGCAGGCCCTCGCCCGCCACTACGACGTCATCATCACGGACGTGCGGATGCCGAAGCTGGGCGGCCGCGAGCTGTACGAGCGGCTGCTGCGCGAGGCGCCGGCGGTCGCGGCGCGCGTCGTCTTCGCGACGGGAGACACGGTGCGGGACGACACGATGGTGTTCCTCGAGCGGTGCGGACGGCCGTTCCTGCACAAGCCCTTCAAGCTGGCCGAGCTGCGAAATGTGCTCGCCGCCGCCCTCGCCAGAGATCGGGAGACAGGAGTCAGTTGACCGGTCAGTTGCCAGACGGCAAGGGAGCAGTGGTTGACAGACGCCAGCCGTGAGAGGCTAGTCCAGTTGCCAGTACTGGCCACTGGTCTGCAATCCGGCTGCTGGCAACAGGTAACCACTTCAGTGCTTGCCGTCTGGCAACCGCCCTGTCCACTGGCCGTCTCCTGTCTGCATACTTAAGGGCATGATCTACGTGCTGGTGCCCGCCCACAACGAAGCGACGACGGTGGGGCTGCTGCTCTGGAAGGTCCGGCAGGTCTTCACCGCGTTTCCGCGTGAGTACCAGCTGCTGGTCGTGGACGACGCGTCGACGGACGGGACGGATGCCGTGCTCGCCCCGTACGCGCGCGCCCTGCCGCTGACCCTCGTCACCCATCGCCAGCGCCAGGGCTACGCCCGGAGTCTGGAGGAGCTGCTCCGGCTCGCCACCTCGCGCACCGACCGGCCGCGGCGCGATCTGGCCGTGGTGCTGCAGGCCGACTTCTCCGACCCGCCGGACGACGTCCCCGAGATGGTGAAGCGGATCGAGAGCGGCGCCGATCTCGTGCTGGCCGACTACCGCCGGCGGCCCGGACTGCCGCGCACCGAGAAGCTGGCCCGGCGCCTCGTGCGGCTGCTATCGCGACGGCAGGGGAGCGCCGACGGCGCGCGCGAGCACGTCGGGACCCTGAAGGCGATGCGCCTGATCACGCTGGCGCGGGTCCTGTCGGCGCAGGGCGGCCACCCCCTGCTGACGCAGGAGGGGTGGGCGGCCGACGCCGAGTTGCTCGGCGCCGTGGCGGGACAGGCACGCCGGGTGGACGTCGTGCCGGTCACGAGCGCGGTGCAGCCGCGCCGCCGCGCGTCGCGGGCGAAGCCCCTGCGCTCGGTCTGGGCGGTGTGGCAGGCGCTGAGGAGCGAGCGAGCGGCGCCGGAACGATCCGATGGCCCGGGCGGCCCGCGCCCAGAGCGCGGTCGCTCGCGCGGCCGTCACGAATCGCGCGGCCCGGCGCCCGCGTCGGTGCCGTCCACCTGATGCGCGTCGTCCTCCTGGCGGCCGCAGCGCTGGCGGTGGGCGCCGGGGGGGCGCCCGGGCGGGAGGCGCCGCCCCCGCGCTCGTCGGTCCTGAACGACACTCTGCCGCTCCGCGTTCCGTTCGCGCCGGGCGAGCGGCTGGAGTACCAGGTCAAGTTCGGCATCTTCCGCGTCGGGCACGCGGAGATGGAAGTCCTCAGCATCGACACCATCCGCGGCGAGCCGACGTACCACGTGCGGTTCGCCGTCCACGGGAGCGCGATCTTCTACTCGATGACCGACACGCTCGAGTCGTGGTTCAGTGTGTACGATCTCACCTCCCGCCGGTTCGTCCAGAACAACAACGAGGACGGCAAGCTCTACCAGCACACGTACGAGATCTTTCCCGATCGCGGCTACTTCATCCAGGACGATCGGGACACCCTGCCGACGACGGCCGAGCCGCTCGACGACATGTCGTTCTTCTATTTCGCGCGCACCGTGCCGCTCGACACCGGGCAGACGTACGAGTACGCGCGGTACTTCCGGCCCGACCGGAACCCGGTCACCCTGCGCGTCCTGGGCGAGGACTCGGTGAGCGTGCCGGCGGGACGTTTCGCCGCGATCGTCATCCGCCCCGTGTTCAAGAGCCGCGGCCTGTTCGCCGCGGGGGGCCGCGCCCAGATCTATCTGGCGGACGATTCCACGCGGATCCCGCTGCTCATCCGGAGCTGGATGTCGGTCGGCAACCTCACGATCAGCCTCCGCAATCGGAGATCGCCATGAGCGCCGGGAGCGGGATTCCCGAAGCCGATCTGAAGAAGGTCAAGACCGTTCCCATCGCCCGCCGGGCGAACAAGGTGGAAGAAGACCTGCTGGCCAAGGCGCCGGCCGACGACCGGAGCTTCGACGCGTTCCTCGACTCGCTGCCCGACATCCTCGCGGCCCGCGAGCTCAAGACCGTGATCGCCGACATCGCGGCCGCCGCGCGCCGCAAGGCCGTGGTGACGATGCTGGGCGGGCACGTCATCAAGGTCGGGCTGGGTCCGCTCCTGATCCATCTGCTGGATCGCGGCGTGCTGACGCACGTGGCCATGAACGGCGCCGCCGCGATCCACGACTTCGAGCTGGCGGCGTTCGGTGGCACGAGCGAGGACGTGGCCGCCGGGCTCGGCGACGGAACGTTCGGAATGGCGGAGGAGACCGGAAGGGAGATGAACGCGGCCATCGCGGCCGGGCAAGGCGAGGGCATGGGCCTCGGCGAGGCGCTGGCGCGGTGGCTCAGCCGCCGCGGCGCCCTCCCCGGCGGCGACGCCTGCGTGCTGCTCGCCGCCTGGAGGCGCGGGATTCCGGTCACGGTGCACGTGGCTCTGGGCGCAGACATCATCCACCAGCACCCCGACGCCGACGGCGCCGCCACCGGCGAGCTGACCTTCCGCGACTTCCGCCGGCTCGCGGCGGCGCTGCCGGCCCTGGATCACGGCGGCGTCGTCCTGAACATCGGCAGCGCGGTGATCCTGCCCGAGGTGTTCCTCAAGGCCCTCACGGTCGCGCGGAACCTCGGCGCGGGGAAGCCGACGCACTTCACCGCCGTGGACTGCGATATGATCCGGCACTACCGCCCGCGCCTCAACGTGGTGCAGCGCCCGACCCAGGACGGCGGCGCCGGCTACCTGCTGACCGGCCATCACGAGCTGCTCGTCCCGCTGATCGTGTGGGGCGTGGATGCGGCCCTGGCGCGTCGCTAGAGTTTTCGCGGCGGTCGTGCTGGCGGGGTGCGCCGGCCACGCCGCTCCCGTCGCCACGGCGCCGCTCGGCGTGGACCCGGCCCGGGAAGCGGCGGGGGCGCGCGCGGTCGCCGAGACGTTCATCGCCGCCGAGGCCCGCGGCGACGAGGCGGCCGACACGCTGCTGGCGCCGGGAGCCGACTTCATCAACAGCGGCATCGCGGTGTCCGCACGGCCTCGGCTCGCGGCGGTCACCGGCCGCGGCGAAGCGACGATCGAGAGTCTGCGGACGGAGGTGGCCGGCCAGCTCGCGTGGATCGTGGCGGTCTATCGCTGGACCGGCGGGGCGGGTCAGATCGTGGAGCGGGGCCGGGCGACGCTGGTGCTCGAGCGGCACGAGGCCGGGTGGCGCATCCGCCACGTGCACTCGAGCGCCGTGCCCCCGTGGTGATGTCTCGAACGCACGAGCGCCCCAGCTGTCCGGGGCGCTCGCTCAGCATCGTGCCTGATCGCCGTCCGCTACAGATCGCCCTCGCTCCGACCCTCGCCGGAGATCACGTCCTTGACCCGGCGCGCCGTCGACGGCGAGATGAGCTTGATCACCCAGTAGACCACCAGCCCGACCAGCGCCAGCATGATGATCGTGGTGGCGAGCGACATCACCGCACCGATGACCCACAGGGCCAGACGGAGAACGAAGTAGGCCACCACTGCCAGCACCGCAAAGCCCAGGATCTTGCGCAACATCAGGAACCTCCCATACATGCCTTGAACGGCCCTACGAACCTATGGGGCTGCGGGTTTCACGCAAGCAGGCGGAGATGAGCACCAGCTACGACTGCATCGTCATCGGCGGCGGCATCGTCGGCGCGGCAACCGCCCGCGCGCTGGCGGGCCGGGGGCGGCGCGTCTTGGTCCTCGACCGCGCCATGCCGGGCGGCGAGGCCTCGGGCGCATCGGCCGGCATGCTTACGCCGCAGGTCGAGGTCCAGGCCGACGACCCCATCCTCCCGCTCGCCATCGCCGCCCGGGAGCGGTACGCCGAGCTGGTGCCAGAGCTCGACCGCCGCACCGGCGTGAACGTCGGCTGGGCGGGGGGAGGCAGCGTGCAGGTCGCCTTCGACGCGGAGGAGGCGGCGCAGCTCGAGGCCCAGGTCGGGGCGCAGCGCGCACTCGGCCTCAAGGCGGAGTGGCTGGGCCGCGCCGAGCTGGCGCGCCGCCACCCCGGCATCGGACCGGCGGTGCTCGGCGCGCTGTTCGCCCCCGACGACGCGCGCGTCAACAACGTCACCTTGACGGCGGCCCTGCTGGCCGACGCGGTCCGCTCCGGCGCCGAGGTCGCGGATCACGAGGAGGTGACGGAGATCGTGGTCGACTCCGCGCGCGTCACGGCGGTGAAGACGGCGCGCGGCCGCTACGCGACGGCCAACGCGGTGGTCGCGGCAGGCGCGTGGTCTCCCGCCCTGCGCGGCCTCCCCCGCGCGCTCCCGATCGAGCCGGTGCGCGGGCAGATCGCCGTCGTGACCTGGCCCAGGGGCGAGCCGGCCGGCGTCCTGTTCGGCCGCCACACCTATATCGTCCCCCGCGGCGAAGAGGCGATCCTCGGTTCCACGATGGAGAAGGCCGGGTTCGCCAAGGACACCACCGCCGGCGGAATGGCCACGATCTTCACGGGCACGATCGCGATGCTGCCCTCGCTCGCCGAGCAGCGGATCCTGCGCACCTGGGCGGGACTCCGCCCCCTGACGCCCGACGGCTGCCCGATGATCGGCCCCGACCCCGACGTGGCCGGGCTCTGGTACGCCACCGGCCACGGCCGCAAAGGCGTCCTGCTCGGTCCGCTCACGGGCGAGATCGTCCGCGATCTCATGCTCGACGGGAAGACCGCCTGGGACATTTCACCCTGCTCCGTCACCAGATTCGACAAGCGCACGTAGGGATCGGCGGGTGTACACGACGTGCGCGTTCTGCTCCGGCGCCCTCGGCGGCGACGGCGGCGCCTCCAGCCTCGGCGTCGGCAAGCGTTTCGCCTTCGACGAGTGGAAAAGCCGCGCCTGGGTCATCTGCCAGCGCTGCGGCCGCTGGAACCTCACGCCGTTCGACTCGCGGCTCGAGGCGATCAGCGCGCTCGAGCGGATGGGCGCGCAGGGGCGCGTGGCGGCCACCACCGACCAGGTGGCCTTGATCCGTGCCGGAGCATACGACGTCGTGCGCGTGGGCAAGCCGCCGCGCATCGAGATGGCGGGGTGGCGCTACGGCGAGCGGCTGAAGGCCCGGGAGCGCGAGCGCCTCAAGATCATCATCCCCGTGACCGCGGTGGCCGTCGGCGCCACGATCGCCCTCAACGTCGCCGCCGGCGGCTCGATCGGCGGCTTCCTGTGGCAGGTCCCGAACATCAGCAACTCGATCTACACCTGGTCCGTCGGCAACCGGAAGGTGAACATCGAGCCGCCCGTCTGCTCACGCTGCGGCTCCATCATGGTGCTGCGCGCGAAGCACGTGCAGCAGGCCATGCTCACTCGCACGGCGCACGAGGACCTGGCGCTCCTGCTGCGCTGCCCCACCTGCCAGGTCCACGGCACGCTGCTCGAAGGCCCCGACGCCGAGCAGGCGCTGCGCACCGGCCTGACCTACCACAACCTGAAGAAGGGACGGCGCATCAAGCGGAAGGCCGAGGAAGCCGCATCGTACGTCGAGCGCCACGGCGGCCCGGCGGAGCTCCTGGCCAACACCGCGCGGCGGGAGGTCACCGTGTCCACGCTGCGTGGCGCCGAGGGACTCGCGGTGGAAATGGCCGTGGACGAGCAGGCCGAGGTCCGGGACCTCGAGCGGGAGTGGCGCCGCGCCGAGGAGATCGCCGAGATCGCGGACAGCCTCACCGTGCCGCCCGCCATCGAGCAGGAGCTAAGAGACCTCAAGGAGAAGCGTCAACCAGACAGTTGACGATTCCCTGGCCCCGGCTTTTCGCCCCGGCTATGTTACGGCACATCAATGTCTAGCCAACCGCTCCCGTTGATCCAGATCGCGCCCCGGCGCGCCCCGCAGGTGTCGGCCGAGACGGTGGGCCGCAAGCCGCCGTGGCTGAAGGTGAAGGCGCCCGGCGGCCCGAACTACGCCCACGTCCGCCACGTGATGCAGGAGCTGAAGCTCAACACGGTCTGCGAAGAGGCGCATTGCCCGAACGTGGGCGAGTGCTGGGAGCACCGCGCGGCGACGTTCATGATCCTGGGCGACGTCTGCACCAGGAACTGCTCCTACTGCGCCGTGGCGCACGGGACCCCGCGGACCCTCGACACCGAGGAGCCGCGCCGCCTGGCCGAGGCGGTCGCCGCGATGGGGCTCAAGTACATCGTGGTCACGTCGGTGGACCGCGACGACCTGCCCAACGGCGGGGCCGAGCAGTTCGCCGACGTGGTGAAGGAGACGCGGCTGCGCCTGCCCGACACGGCGGTCGAGCTGCTGATCCCGGACTTCAAGGGGAACGAGGCGGCGCTCCGGCTCGTGGTCGAAGCGAAGCCGGACATCCTCAACCACAACCTCGAGACGGTGCGGCGGCTGTACCGGCTGGCGCGCCCGGGCGGCCGGTACGACCGCGCGCTCGAGCTGCTCTCCCGCGCGAAGACGATGGCCCCCTCCCTGCCGACCAAGTCGGGGCTGATGGCAGGACTCGGCGAGGAATGGGAGGAGCTGCTGACCGCGATGCGCGACCTCAGGTCCGTGGGCGTGGATCTGCTCACCATCGGCCAGTACCTGCGTCCGTCGGCCGCGCACCTTCCGGTGGCGCGGTTCTACACGCCCGACGAGTTCGCGGAGCTGAAGCGCGTCGGCCTCCAGATGGGCTACCGGCACGTCGAGTCCGGTCCGCTGGTCCGGTCCTCCTACCACGCGTGGGAGCAGGCCGAGCGCGCGATGGCCTCCTGCTGAAGCTCGGACACCGATGACCGACACCTTTGTGGCCGCGGGCAAGAAGGCGCCCAAGGATGCCGACGCGCTGCGCAAGATGCTGCGCGACATGCTCCTCATCCGCCGCTTCGAGGAGAAGTCGGGCGAGGCGTACGCGTTGGGAAAGATCGGCGGCTTCTGTCACCTCTACATCGGCCAGGAAGCGGTGGCCGTGGGGACGATGGCGGCGCTGCGGCCCGACGACTACGTGCTCACCAGCTATCGCGAGCACGGCCAGGCGCTGGCGCGCGGGGTGGCATCGCGCGCGGTGATGGCCGAGCTGTTCGGCAAGGCGACGGGGTGCTCGGGCGGCAAGGGCGGCTCGATGCACCTGTTCGACGTGTCGAAGAACTTCCTCGGCGGGCACGCGATCGTCGGCGGCCACATCCCGCTGGTGACGGGCGTGGCGTTCGCGATCAAGTACCGCGAGGGCGACCAGGTGGCGGTGGGGTTCTTCGGGGAGGCGGCGGTGAACAACGGCGCCTTCCACGAGGCGCTGAACATGGCGGCGCTGTGGCGCCTGCCGGCGATCTACATCTGCGAGAACAACCGCTACGGGATGGGCACGGCGCTGGAGCGCGCTTCCGCGATCTACGACGTGGCGCAGCGCGCCTGCTCGTACGACATGCCGGCCGAGGTGGTGGACGGGATGGACGTGCTGGCGGTGCGCGACGCCGTCGCTCGCGCGGCGCAGCGGGGGCGTGACCGCTACACGCCGACGCTCCTCGAGATCCGGACCTACCGCTTCATGGGCCACTCGATGTCGGACCCGATCCACGGCCACTACCGCACCAAGGACGAAGTTGACGAGATGAAGGCGCGGGACCCGATTCACACTTTCGCCGACAAGCTGCGCGCCGACAGGATCCTCGACGACGAGCAGTGGCAGGCGATGGAGGCCGACGTGACGGACGAGGTGGAGGACGCGCTCCGCTTCGCCGACGAGAGCCCCGAGCCGGGCCCCGAGGCGCTCACCGCCGACGTGTACAAGGACTGACGGATGGCCGTCCTCACCTACCGCGACGCGCTCAACCAGGCCCTGCGTGAGGAGATGGCGCGGGACGACCGCGTCTTCTTGATGGGCGAGGAAGTCGGCGTCTACCAGGGCGCGTACAAGGTCAGCCGCGGCCTGCTGGAGGAGTTCGGGCCGATGCGCGTGGTGGACACGCCGATCACCGAGCTGGGGTTCGCCGGCGTCGGCGTGGGCGCCGCGATGGTGGGGCTCCGGCCGGTGATCGAGTTCATGACCTGGAACTTCGCGCTCCTCGCGATCGACCAGATCGTGAACTCCGCCGCCAAGATGCTCTACATGTCGGGCGGGCAGATCCCAATGCCGATCGTCTTCCGCGGGCCGGGAGGCGCGGCCTTGATGCTCGCCGCCCAGCACTCGCAGTCCTTCGAGGCGTGGTACGCGAACGTGCCGGGGCTCAAGGTGGTCACGCCCTCGACGCCGGCCGACGCCAAGGGGCTCCTCAAGAGCGCGATCCGCGACGACAACCCCGTGATCTTCATCGAAGGGGAGATGCTGTACAACACCAAGGGCGAGGTGCCCGAGGGCGAGCACGTGATCCCGCTGGGCGTCGCCGACGTCAAGCAGCCCGGGACGGACGTCACGCTGGTCTCCCACGCCAAGATGGTGGCGGTGGCGCTCAAGGCCGCGGAGGAGCTGGCGAAGGACGGGATCTCCGCGGAGGTGATCGACCTCCGGACCCTGCGCCCGCTCGACACGGCCACGATCGCTTCCTCGGTGCGGAAGACCAACCGCTGCGTCGTGGTCGAGGAAGGCTGGCCGTTCGCGGGGTTCGGCGCGCAGATCGTGGACGAGATCCAGCGCGCCGCGTTCGATGACCTCGACGCCCCGGTCGTGCGCGTCACCGGCGCCGACGTCCCGATGCCGTACAACCGTCACCTCGAGAAGCTCGCGAAGCCCGACGCCGCGAAGGTCGTGCAGGCAGCCCGCCAGGTCCTCTACCTCCCCCCCCTGTAGCGATGGCCACCAAGATCGTGATGGAGGCGCTCTCGCCCACGATGGAGGAGGGGCGCCTGGTCGCCTGGAAGAAGAAGGAGGGCGACGCGGTCAAGGCGGGCGAGACGCTGGCCGAGGTCGAGACCGACAAGGCCGTGATGGAGCTGGTCGCGCGTGGCGAGGGGGTGCTGCGCAAGATCGTGCTGGGGGAAGGCGCGACGGTGCCGGTGGGAGCGCTGGTCGCTATCGTCGGCGCGGCCGATGAGGATATCTCGAAACTGGCGGGCACGGCGGCACGGGCGCACGGAGGCACGGAGAAGGCGCCCCCCCCGCGCGCCGCCGCCGCTCCGGCCGCGATGCCGGCCGCCGTTCCCACCGCCGCCGCAACGCCGGCGGGCGCGCCGCAGATGCCTTCCCGTGCCCCCGTTGCCTCCGTGCCTCCGTTGCCCGCAGCCCCCTCGCGGACGCGTTCGTCTCCGCTCGCACGGAGACTCGCCCGCGAGCGGGGCATCGATCTGACGCTCATCACCGGCACCGGCCCCGCCGGCCGTGTGCTCAAGCGAGATGTCGAGTCGGCGGGCACGGCGGCACGGGCGCACGGAGGCACACAGGCGGCGGCCGCAGCACTGCCTTTCCGTGCCGCCGCTGCCTCCGTGCCTCTGCTGCCCGCCTTCACCGACGAGCCGCTCACCGCGATGCGCAAGGCGATCGCGCGGCGGCTCACGCAGTCCATCGGCCCGGTCCCCCACTTCTTCCTCACCACCGAGATCGACATGGAGCGCGCCTGGGAGGCCCGCGAGCAGCTCAAGGGCCTCGGCGAGGCGTACCAGATCTCCTTCAACGACCTGGTGGTGAAGGCGGTCGCGCTGGCACTGCGCCAGCATCCAGCGGTGAACGCGGCGTTCCTCGAGGACCGCATCCGGCACTACGGCGACGTCCACGTCGGGATGGCGGTCGCGGTCGAGGACGGGCTCATCACGCCGGTGATCCGCCACGCCGACCGCAAGGGACTGCTGGAGATCGCGGCCGAATCGAAGCTGCTGGTCGAGCGCGCCCACGCGCGCAAGCTCCAGCCGGACGAGTACACGGGCGCGACCTTCACCGTTTCCAACCTGGGGATGTTCGACATCGAGGAGTTCACCGCGGTCATCAACCCGCCCGAGGCCGCGATCCTGGCCGTCGGCCGGATCGCCCAGCGGCCGGCGGTGGTGGACGGCGCCGTCCAGCCGCGGCGCACGATGCGCGTGACGATGTCGTGCGACCACCGCGCCGTGGACGGGGCGACCGGCGCTGCTTTCCTCAAGACCCTGAAGCTGATGCTCGAGAACCCGCTGGCGATGCTGCTCTAGGAGCCTCCCGTGGCGACGACTTTCGACGTCCTCTTCCTCGGCGCCGGCCCCGGCGGGTACGTGGGCGCCATCCGCGCCGCCCAGCTCGGGCTCACCGTCGGCGTGGTCGAGAAGGACAAGCCCGGCGGCGTGTGCGTGAACATCGGGTGCATCCCCACCAAGGCGCTGCTCCACTCCGCCGAAGTCGCCAACCTGCTCCGCCACGCCAAGGATCTCGGCATCACGACCGGCGACGTCTCGACCGACTACCGCGTTGCGATGAAGCGGAGCAGACGCGTATCCGAACAGAATTCGAAGGGCGTCGAGTTCCTCTTCAAGAAGCACAAGATCGAGCTGATCAGGGGCACCGGGAAGCTGCTCCCCGGCCGCAAGATCGCCGTCACGCCGACGGAGGGCGCGCCGGTCGAGCTGACGGCGAACAAGGCCGTGGTGGTCGCGACCGGGTCGCGGCCCAAGGACCTGCCGCAACTCGGCCTCAAGCTCGACCGCAAGACGATGATCTCGAGCGACGAGGCGCTCTTTCTCGAGGCCGCGCCCAAATCCATCGCGATCGTCGGCGCCGGCGCCGTCGGGTGCGAGTTCGCCGATATCTTCAACGCCTTCGGTGCAAAGGTCACGCTGCTCGAGGTGCTGCCGCGGATCCTGCCGGTCGAGGACGGCGAGATGTCGGACGTCGTGGCGAAGGCGTTCCAGAAGCGCGGCATCACCGTCCACGCGGGCGCGCAGATCCAGTCGGCGGCCGTGGAGAAGGATGGGGCCACGATCACGTTCACCGTGGCGGGGAAGGCGGAGACGCTCAAGGTCGAGAAGATCCTGATCGCCACCGGGCGCGCGCCGAACACCGAGGGGATCGGACTGGAGGCTGCCGGCGTGAAGCTCACCGACCGCGGCTTCATCCAGGTGGACGGGACGCTGAAGACGACCGCCGCCGGGATCTACGCGATCGGCGATGTGGCCGGGCCGCCGCTGCTGGCGCACAAGGGGAGCCGCGAGGGGGTCGTCGCCGCCGAGACGATCGCCGGCCAGCACCCGCATCCCATCGACTACACCGGCGTGCCGGGCGCGACCTACTGCCACCCCGAGGTGGCGAGCGTCGGCCTCACCGAAGAGAAGTGCAAGGAGCAGAAGCTGGAATACGCGGTCGGCCGCTTCCCCTTCAGCGCCAATGGCCGGGCGCGCACCGCGGGCGAGACCGACGGACTGGTCAAGATCATCCGCGGGAAGAAGTACGGCGAGATCCTCGGCGCCCACATCTCCGGTCCGCACGCCACCGAGCTGATCCACGAGCTGGTGGTGGCGCGCGCCAACGAGTACACGGTCGAGGAGATCGAGCTGGCCATCCACGCGCACCCCACGCTGTCCGAGGCGGTCGCCGAGGCCGCGCTCGACGCGATGGGCCGGGTCATCCACATCTGAGCTTCTCGCGGCCGGTCGGCTCCGCGCTGACCTCGATCGTCGCGGGCTCCGCGTCGGGCGGAGCGGTCATCTGTCTCGCACTCTTCGCCGCCACCGCCGGGGACACGCGGGTGACGCCGGCCATCGCGCCCGCCCTCGCGGGCATCGGCGGCCTCCTCGCCGGCGCGCTGGTCGCCTGGAGCCTGAGCCGCCCCGTCGAGAACACCTACTACCGCTCCGTCCTCGCCATGCTGGGGATCTTCGGCACCGCCCTGATCGGCGCCCTCACGGTGCCCGCGCACGTGCTGGCCGGCCGCTGGGGACTGGCGGCGCTCGGCGCCGTGTGCGTGGCGGCCATTCCCCTCGCGCGCCGCGCCTTTCTCGGCCGGAGCGCGTAGAGCGTGGCTGGGCGCCGGCTGGCGGTCGCGGACCTCGGCACCGTGCCGTACGGCGCGGCGCTCGAACGGCAGCGCGGCCTCGCGGAAGACCGCATCGCCGGCCGGCTGGCCGACGACCTGCTCCTCCTGCTCGAGCACCCGCCGGTCGTCACGCTAGGGCGCGGCGCGCGGGACTCCAGCCTCCCCATCGCGCCCGAGCTGCTGCGCCGACGCGGGATCGAGGTCTTCGAGATCGAGCGCGGCGGCGACGTGACCTACCACGGCCCCGGCCAGCTCGTCGGCTATCCGATCTTCGACCTCGGAGGGCACCGCCGCGACCTTCACTGGTTTCTCCGGCAGATCGAAGAAGCGCTGATCGTGGCGCTGGCCCGCTTCGGCATCCCCGGCGAGCGGCGGGACGGCTACACCGGCGTCTGGACGGCGGGACGGAAGATCGCGAGCATCGGGATTCACGTGCGCCAGTGGGTCACCTGGCACGGGTTCGCGCTCAACGTGACGACCGACCTCTCGCCGTTCTCCCTCATCGTGCCCTGCGGCATTCCGGACGTGGTCATGACGAGCGTGGCCAAGGAGCTGGAGGCACAGGGGCACGGAGGCACGGAGAACCTGGGCACGGAAGTGCGCGAGGCCGTGGTCGAGGCGTTCGTGCGCACCTTCGGCTTCAGCGGAGCGGACACGGTGGAGCTAGCGTCTTCAGTGGAAAGGTGAGCGCGAGTGGGGCAGAGCCCTTTGGGGGACCGCTACCCCACTCGCGTCAGTTCTGCGGAATCAGTCGAAGCCCACGGCTGCGAGGCGCAGACAACGACTTGAGGGTCTTGCACCTCTATAGACGCACGAGACCGGCAAAAAGTTTCGTCGTCATGTCTCTAGGACACCAGGACACTTAGAGCGGACAGTGTGAGCAGGAGCCAGGCCACCATCCAGCCCGGTCCTGCCCACGGCATCACGAGGCTCCATCCCGCCAGGGCCGCCAGCACCGGATAGCCCCCGAGGACGCGCGCCACCCGCCGCCTGAACTGCCTCCCGTCCACCCGCATCCAGGTCCTCCCCACCTCGACCGTCCGGCTCGCGACCACCGCCGCCGCCGCGGCCAGGGCGAGGACCGCCAGAAGGCCAAGCGGCCAGCGGCCGGCCTCGGGCTCGCCCAACTGCGTGTATAGCTCCGCCACCGGCCCACGGCCGTGAGCCGCGCCAGCGGCCATGAGCGCCGGGACCCGGAGCCAGGCGAACGCGAGCAGCTCGAGCGCGAGGACGCGCAGCCAGGCCGGCGACCGCGCGGACTCGACGAGCATCTGGACGACCAGCGCGATGAGGGCGGTCGCGACCGGCCCCGCCAGCAGGGCGAACGCCCAGAGCGCGGCGGCGTGGCTCCCGTCGGGTGCGAAATCCGCACGGAGTGTGAACGAAGGGCCCACCGAAAGACCCAGCCAACGGAACCCGGCCAGGGACGACGCGGTGCCCGCGACGACGGCGTCGGCGGCGAGCGCGAGCCACGCGGCGGGAACCGCCGCGAGGACCCCAGCCATCGCGAGCAGCGGAGGGGAAAGAGGCTCCTTCTGCGGCACGAGCAATAATAACAGCGTTGCAGAAGTTGCAGAGTTGCCGGAGAGAGCCGTACACTAACCGCGTGTCGAACGATGCGTTTGCCCTGGCCGGGCGGGTCGCCGTCGTCACCGGCGGATGCGGGACGATCGGCGGCGCCCTTGCGTCCGGTCTGGCCGCCGCCGGAGCGACGGTGGCGGTCCTCGACTGCCGCCGCGACGGCGCCGAGCACAAGGTCGACGAGATCTACCGCGCCGGCGACCAGGCCCTGGTGCTGGTGGCGGACGTGCTGGACGAAGCCCAGGTCCGCGCAGCGCGCGACGAACTGCTGCGCCAGCGGGGACGGGTGGACATCCTGGTCAATGCGGCGGGTGGCAACATCGTGGGCGCCCGCAGCGACGACCGGCCGGTCTTCGACGTGCCGTTCGACGCGTTCGGCGAGGTTATGGACCTCAACGTCCAGGGCACCGTGATCCCGTCGCTGTCGTTCGCCGAAGCGATGGCCCGCCAGGGATCGGGGTCCATCGTGAACATCTCCTCGATGGCGGCGACGCGGGTCCTCACGGGAGTCCTCGGATACTCGGTAGCCAAGGCGGGCATCGAGATCTTCACGCGATGGCTGGCGACCGACCTGGCGCGCCGACATGGCGAGAAGATCCGGGTGAACGCCATCGCACCCGGGTTCGTGATTTCCGCCCAGAACCGCGACGTGCTCCTCAAGCCGGACGGCAGCTACACGGAGCGGGCCCGCGCCATCGTGTCGCACACGCCGATGGGCCGCTTCGGCCGCCCCGAGGAGCTGGTCGGGACCGTGCAGTGGCTGTGCAGCGACGCGGCGTCGTTCGTGACGGGCGCCGTCATCCCGGTGGACGGAGGCTTCAGTGTCTTCAGCGGCGTCTGACGCGAAGCTGGTCTTGAACGAGGATCGGTTCTTCGATCCCGACCCGGCGATCCGCAAGGTCGCGCGCGAGGTCTACGAGCGGACACGCAACCTGCCCATCATCAGCCCGCACGGCCACGTGGACCCGCGCCTGCTCGCCGACGACGCGCCGTTCCCCGAGCCGACGGCGCTCATCCTGACGCCCGACCACTACCTGCTGCGGATGCTCTACTCGCAGGGCATCCCGCTGGAGCGGCTCGGCATCCAGCCCAAGAACGGCGCGAGCGCCGAGCAGGATCCGCGGAAGGTCTGGCAGGTGTTCGGTGAGAACTACCGGCTGTTCCGCGGCACGCCCAGCGACGCGTGGCTCAGCTACGAGTTCTACCACGTCTTCGGGGTGCGGACGAAGCTGACCGCTTCGACGGCGCAGAAGGTCTACGACGAGATCGCCGAGAAGCTGGCGTCGCCGGAGTTCCGGCCCCGCGCGCTGTTCGAGCGGTTCCGCGTCGAGGTGCTCGCCACGACCGACGCGGCGACGGATACGCTCGAGCACCACTCCCGGATCCGCGCGTCGGGGTGGAAGGGCCGGGTGATCCCGACCTTCCGCCCGGACCTGCTCCTGCAGATCGCCGGCGCCGGGTGGCGCGCCGAGCTCGACCGCCTCGGGATGGTCCAGGGGCGGCCCGTCGAGGACTACGCCGCGTTCATCCACGCGCTCGAGGGGCGCCGGGCTTACTTCCGGAGCCTGGGCGCGAAGGCGACCGACCACGACGCGATGGAGCCCTACACGGAGCGGCTAGGCGACGCCGAGGCCGAGCGGCTCTTCCAGGTGGCCCGCGCCGGCCGCGCCGACGTGGCGGACCAGCGGCGCTTCCAGGCGCACATGCTGATGGAGATGGCGCGCATGTCCACCGCCGACGGGATGGTCATGCAGCTCCACGCGGGCTCGCTTCGCGAGCACAACCGCCCGGTGCTGGAGCGCTTCGGCCCGACCCTGGGCCACGACATGCCCGTCGCGACGGAATACACCCGCAACCTGCGCGAGCTGCTCAACACGTACGGAAACGACACGCGCTTCCGGCTGATCGTCTTCACCCTCGACGAATCCACCTACGCGCGGGAGCTGGCTCCGCTCGCAGGCCACTACCCCGCGATGCGCCTGGGACCTGCCTGGTGGTTCCACGACAGCATCGAAGGGATGCAGCGCTACCGGCAGCAGACGACGGAGACCGCCGGGATCTACAACACGGCGGGGTTCAACGACGACACGCGCGGCTTCTGCTCCATCCCTGCCAGGCACGACCTGTCGCGGAGGATGGACGCCAACTGGCTGGCCGGCCTGGTGGCACGCCACCGGGTGGACCTGGACGACGCGCACGAAATGGCGCGCGCGCTGGCGTACGACCTGGCGAAGGACGCGTACAGGCTGGGATGAGGGGTTAGGGGTCAGGGGTTAGGGATGGAATATCGCGAGCTCGGCCGCACCGGCTGGAAGATTTCCACTATCAGCTTCGGCGCGTGGGCGATCGGCGGCGACGCCTGGGGCGGCGCCGACGACGCCGTCTCGCTCGCCGCTCTCCGCAAGGCGGCGGATCTCGGTGTCAACTTCTTCGATACCGCGGACGTCTACGGCGACGGGCGCTCGGAGCGCCTCCTGGCACAGCTCAAGGCGGAGCGCCGCGACATCGTCGTCGCCACCAAGGCGGGCCGCCGGCTCAACCCGCACGTCGCGGGCGGCTACAACCGCGTCAACCTGACGGCGTTCGTCGAGCGCAGCCTCAAGAACCTCGAAACCGACGCGCTCGACCTGCTGCAGCTCCACTGCCCGCCGACCCCCGTGTACGACTCGGCGGAGGTCTTCGGCGTCCTCGACGACCTAGTACGTGCGGGCAAGATCCGGCACTATGGGGTCAGCGTGGAGACGGTGGCCGAGGCGCTGCGCGCGATCGAGTGGCCCGCCGTCCAGTCGGTGCAGATCATCTTCAACCTGTTCCGCCTCAAGCCCGCCGAGCGCTTCTTCGCCGCGGCCGCGGCGAAGCGGGTCGGCATCCTGGCGCGGGTACCGCTGGCGAGCGGGCTTCTCTCCGGCCGTCTCAAGCCGGACACGGCGTTTCCCGCGGGCGACCACCGGAACTTCAACCGGCGCGGCGACGCATTCGACGTCGGAGAAACGTTCAGCGGCGTGGACTACGCCGAGGGGATACGGGCGGCCGAGGAGCTGAAGCCGCTCGTGCCCGCTGGCGCCACGTTGGCGCAGCTTGCCCTGTGCTGGATCCTGATGTTTCCCGAAGTCGCGGCCGCGATCCCCGGCGCCCGCAACGCCGAGCAAGCCGAAGCCAACGTGCGCGCGGCCGCGCTGCCGCCGCTGTCCCCGGACGCCATGGCGCAGGCCCGCGCCGTCTATGACCGCCACTTCCGCGCCGCCATCCACGATCGCTGGTGAGCACGGCCTCCACCGAGGATTCGCCATGAACCGGACAATGCGGGCGCTCGCGTGGGCCGCGGGTGCGTCGTTCCTGGCCGCGGCCGAGCTGCCGGCCCAGACCGCGCCGGCGGACAGCTTCCCCGTGGTGACGCTCCCGGGGACGCAGCTCCGGACGCTCCACTCCAGCGCGACGGGCCGGAACTACGACATCCAGGTGTCCCTGCCCGCCGACTACGCCCGGAACCCGAGCGTCCGCTACCCGGTGCTCTACGTCCTCGACGGGCAGTGGGACTTCAAGCTGATGCTGTCCGTGCAGGGCGGTCTCGTCTACGACCGGTGGACGCCGCAGATCATCATCGTCGGGATCACCTGGTCCGGCGCCAACGCCAACTACGACTCGCTGCGTGCGATGGACCTGACGCCGGCCGCGACCCGGCGTCTGCCCGGCTCGGGCGCCGCGCCGCAGTTCCTTTCTTTTCTCAAGGACCAGCTGATCCCGGTCGTCGAGACCACCTGGCGTGCGGACCCGCGGCGCCGTGTCCTGATGGGCAGCTCGTTCGGCGGACTCTTCACCCTGTACGCGCTGTTCACCGACCCCAGCCTCTTCGCCGGGTACGTGGCGGGGAGCCCGGCCGTGACGTACGCGGGTCGCGCCGCCTTCGCGCTGGAATCGGCGTACGCGGCGTCGCACCGGGAGCTACCCGTGCGGCTCTACGTCGCCGTGGGCTCGATCGAGGAGCTGGCTGCGCCGGTGCAAGAGTTCTGGGGCGTCGTGCGCGGCCGGAACTACGCGGGTCTCCAGCTCGAGACGCGCGTGATCGAGGGGGAGCGCCACTCGGGGAACAAGCCCGAGGCCTTCAACCGGGGGCTGAGGTACATCCTCGCGGGCCCGTGACCGGGTGCCTGCCAACCCTTCCCGCCTTCGATAGGTCGAAACTCTACAGGTAGGGGATCCGTAGGATCTCCCCGGAGGCCACCGACGACCTTGGGGGGCGGGACGTGGCGCCTGCACCGAAGGGCACGAAGACCGAGCTGCTGCGTGGCACGCTCGATCTGCTGATCCTGCAGACCCTGACGATCCGGCCGCTTCACGGCTACGGCATCGCCCAGCACATCGCCCGCCTCTCCAACCAGACCCTGAGCGTCGAGCAGGGCTCTCTCTACCCGGCGCTGGAGCGGCTCCAGGCCCGCGGCTGGGTGACGTCCCGCTGGGGGCCCTCCCCCACCGGCCGCCGCGCCCGCTACTACACCATCACCCGCTCGGGCCGCCGCCAGCTCGGCGAGGAGATCTCGGCGCTCGACGCCGTGTTCCTCGCCATCAACCGCGTGCTGCGGCGCGCGTGAGGCCGGAGGCTCCGTGTCCCTCTTCGACGCGCTGCGGTTCCGGCTGGAGGCGCTGGCCCACCCGGGCCGGCACGCCCGCGAGACCGCCGAGGAGACGGAGTTCCACCTCGAGCTGGACGCGATGCAGATCGCCGAAGACGCGCGCCACCCCGTCCCGCCCGCGGAAGCCCGCTACGCCGCGCGCCGGCGCTTCGGCAACATGACCCGGTACCGTGAGGAGGCGCGCCGCATGAGCGGCTTGACCTGGCTCGACACGTTGGAGCAGGACCTGCGCTTTGCGCTCCGCAGCTTCCGCCGCACGCCGGGCTTGACGGCGGTGGCGGTCCTCACCCTCGCGCTGGGCATCGGCGCCAACACGGCGATCTTCAGCGCGGTCAACGCGTTGCTGCTGCGCCACCTGCCGTTCCCGCAACCCGGGCGGCTGATGAGCGTTAGCCTCACCGTGCCGCAGCGCGGCAACTTCCCGCCGCGCGACGACATCGTCTGGTCGTGGCCGAAGTTCGAGGCGCTGCGCGGCATGCAGCACGTGTTCGCGCAGACCACGCTCTGGACCAGCGAGATGATGACCATCCGCTACGGCGACCAGACGCTGCGCGACAACGCTGAGTACACCGACGGTGGCTACCTGCCGACGCTGGGAGTCCGGACCGCGCTGGGCCGCAACTTCACGCCGGACGAGGCCACCCGCTTCCAGGCGGCTCACGTCGTGATGATCAGCGACGCGCTGTGGCAGCGGCTGTTCAACGCCGACCGCGCGGTGCTCGGCAAGGCGTTGATCCTGAACGGGGTGCCCTACACGGTCATCGGCGTCGCGCCCCCGGGATTCCAGGGTCTGTCGGGACAGGCGCTGCTCTGGCTTCCGCTGATGGCGCCGACCAATCCCCGCGCCACTGCGCCCGCCCCGTACAACCACGCCTTCGCCGCCGTGGCGCGGCTCGCCGACGGGGTGAGCCCCGAGCGGGCGACCGCGACGGTTGCGACCCTCGGCGCGCGGGTGGACGCGGCGTACCCGGATCAGAACGGCGCCGGGTGGCACTGGGGTGCGACGGCGAAGCCGCTCGACGCGGCACGCGTTGACCCGAGGGTCAGGGGCACGCTGCTGGTGCTGTTCGGGGCGGTCGCTCTCGTGCTGCTCATCGCGTGCGCCAACGTGGCCAACCTCTTCCTGGCGCGGGCATCGGGGCGCCACAAGGAGATCGCGGTGCGGCTCGCCATCGGCGCGGGGCGGCGGCGGCTGGTGCGGCAGCTCCTGACCGAAAGCGCGCTGCTCGGGTTGACCGGCGGCGTGGTGGGCCTGGCCGTGGCGTGGGCGGGCGCGCGCGCCCTCGCCTCACTGCAGCTCTCGAGGGTGCTCCAGCTCAACAACGCCGCGGGCATCGGCCTGCTCGGCAACCAGACGATCCACCTCGACCCGTGGGCCCTGCTGTTCACGCTCGCGCTCGGAATCGTGACCGGGATCGTCTTCGGCCTGGTGCCGGCGCTCCAAGCCACGAAGCCGTCGCTCACCGAGGACCTCAAGGACGACGGAGGCCCCGGGAGCCGCGGGCTCAGCAGCCTCGCCAGCCGCAACGTGCTCGTGGTGGCCGAGATCGCGCTGGCCGTCGTACTGCTCGCGGGCGCGGGGCTGGTGCTGCGGAGCCTGGGGCGCCGGATGGGCGTGGACCCGGGCTTCGATCCCACCCACACCCTCACCTTCCGCGTCAACCGCGCGCCCGAGTGGTCACCCGACTCGATCATCCGGTTCTACGACGTGGCGGTCCAGCGCATGTCGGAGCTGCCGGGCGTCACCGCAGCCGGGTTGACCGACTGCCCGCCGCTGGTGAGCTGCGCGGGCATCCTGGTGGACCTGCGCGACCGGCCCGGGGCGGCGCCCGGCACGCAGCCCGTCGCCGGCGTGCACTGGATCACTCCCGCCTGGACGAAGGTCGAGCGGATCCCGCTGCTGCGCGGGCGCCTGCTCGACGAGCGCGACCGGCAGGGCACGCCGATGTCCGTGCTAATCAGCGAGACCGCAGCGCGGCGCTGGTGGCCGGGCCAGGACCCGATCGGGAAGGTCATCGGGCAGGCCCTCGCGGGGCCCGGCGGTGGCATTGACTCCGCGTTCGTGGTCGGCGTGGTGGGCGACGTGCGCTACCAGGGGATAGACTCACTGCCCCGGGCCGAGATCTACGTGTCCTACTACCAGCTGCCGTTCTACTATCGGATGATGGTGTTCGTCCGGACGCGCGGCGATCCGCTCGCGCTGGTGGGCCCCGCCCGACAGGCGCTGGCCCGCTGGGCGCCCGGCTTCCCGATCTACGACGTCGCCACGATGGAGGACCGGATGGGTGTAGCGCTGGCGTACTCGCGCCTCAGCGCCCTGCTGCTGGGTCTGTTCGCCGCCGTGGCACTCGGGCTCGCGGCGATCGGTGTGTACGGCGTGATCGCCTACTCGGTGGTGCAGCGGACGCGCGAAATCGGTATCCGCGTGGCGCTCGGCGCCACCAGCGCCGACGTGGCAACGATGGTCGTGCGTCGCGGCCTCGTGCTCGGCGCCATCGGCGGTGGAGCCGGCCTGGTGGCGGCGCTCGCCGTGACGCGCGTGCTGAGCGCGCTGCTCTACGAAGTCGCACCGCGCGATCCGGTCACCCTGGCGGGCATCGTGGTCGTGCTGGCCGCGGTGGTGCTGCTGGCGAGCTGGCTCCCGGCGCGCCGGGCGGCCGCCGTGCCCGCCGTCGAGGCGCTGAAGGGATGAACGCGGCCCTCAGCGCCCCAGCGTCTCCTGCTCCGCGACGATGCGATCCAGGAGCGCGTCCAGGTCCGGGTCGAACTCGTCGGCCCTGGGCGGGTAGCGCTCGGCGACCATCCGCATCCCCCGCCACGGATCGATCGGGCAGTCGAAGTCCCCGACCAGAGCCTTGACCTTCCGGTTGTCGAACGTGACGGACGGGCTCTTGTCGCCAAGGAGCGGTCCGGCCCATTCGGGGTAGTAGCGTACCAGGGTGTCGGAGGCGACGTGCGCCAGCTTCAGCGGGACGCCGAGCGCGGCGGCGATCGCCTCGAAGATCTCGTTCCACGGCCAGGCGCGGTCCCCCGTGATGTGGAACGCTTCGCCCAGCGCCCCGGGTGCTCCGAGCAGACGCGCAAAGGGGCGCGCGAAATCCTCGGCGTGGGTGACCGTCCACAGCGCCTCGCCGTCGCCGTGCAGCACGACCGGCTTGCCTCGCAGCAGCCGCGACACCTCGATGTGCTCCGGCATCGGCGTCGGCATCCGCGTGCGGTAGGTGTGGCTCGGACGGACGATCGTGTACGGCAGCCGGCTCTGCGCCCGCAGCAGGGCCTCCATCTCGGCCTTGGCGCGGGAATAGTCCCAGTACGGATTGTCGAGCGGCGTCGCCTCCGTGATCGGCAGGCCGCGCACCGGCTTCCGGTACGCCGAAGCCGAGCTGATGAAGACGTACTGACCGCAATGACCCGTAAAGAGCTTCAGGTCCCGTTCGAGCGCCGCCGGCGTGAAGAGGCGAAACTGACAAACTGTATCGAAATTCAAGGACGCGAGCCGGCCGTAAGCCGTGTCGTCAGCCACGTCCCCGGCGATGAACCGGCATTGATCCGGGAGCCCGAGATTGTGGCTGCCCCGGTTGAATACCGTCACCTCGTGACCGAGTCGCACCGACTCGTGGATGCAGTCGAAGCTGATCTCGCCGGTGCCGCCGATGTAGAGCACGCGCATGGGAACCCCCTGGGCGCCACCCCCCGCGGGCCGGCCGCCGGCCTGAAAGATACCTGAGATAAAGTCATCTGTTGACTTTGGGCCGCCGATTCAGTATGGAGACATTCCAAGACGCGCCGGAGCGGCGCGGCCTGGAGGGCAAGCCAGCCCGCCGGAGCCCGAAAACGCGGTATTCGACGAAGGAGTCGCTGCATGCGCCCCGAGCAATGGGCGACGTTCAAGAAGGCCGCGCGGCTCGAGAAGCTGGACCGGATCCCGATGGCGATGATCATCGACAGCCCGTGGATCCCGGGCCACCTCGGCCTGAAGCACATGGATTACTTCCTCGACCCCGAGCTGTGGTTCCAGTCCAACCTGAAGATCCACCGCGAGTTCCCGGAGATCATCTTCGTCCCCTCCTGGTGGATGGAGTACGGGATGGCGGCGGAGCCCTCGGCGCTCGGCGCGAAGATCAAGTTCTGGCAGGACAACACGCCGAGCGAGTACCACACGCTCTACCACATCGAGGACATGGACCTCTGGCCGGACTACGAGGTCGAAGCGGACGCGTTCATGGGTATGACGCTGCACCGGATCCGGATGCAGCGGCAGCGCATCCTGGACACGGGGGAGATCCTGCCCTTGGTCACCTCGCGCGGCCCGATGTGTACCGCCGGGTTCGTCCGCAGCACGACGGACTTCATGGTCGACCTGGTCGAGAAGCCAGAGTGGGCGCACAAGCTGCTGGACCGCTGCACCAGCCTGATCATCGACTGGCTGAAGGCGCAGCAGAAGGCGATGGGGCCGACGGTCGAGGGGCTGTTCATCCTCGACGACATCGTCGGGTTCGTGAACGAGGAGCACTACCTCGAGTTTGCGCACCCGTACCTGAAGCGGATCTGCAACGCCTTCCCCAAGGACTGGGTGAAGATCTACCATAACGACGCAGAGATCACGGCCTGCCTCGACCACCTCCCCGACGTCGGGTTCAACGTGTTGAACTGGGGCAAGCAGACCGACATCGCCGAGGTGAAGGCGCGGGTGGGCGACCGGATCTGCCTGATGGGGAACGTCAACCCGCTCGAGGTCGGCGTGCGCGGCACGCCGGAGGAGGTCCGGGCCGCCACGCTGAACGTGCTGGAGAAGAGCGGCGGCGAGGGGATCATCCTCTCGGTGGGCGGTGGGACCAGCCCCGGGATGCCGCGAGCCAACATTCTCGCGATGCTCCGGGCGCTGGAGGAATTCAACGGCAGCCGGCGCGCGGCGCCGGTACACGCCTGAGGAACTGAGATGCCGGATTACGCGCTGATGAACCAGTGCCTCTACGAGGGCAAGGCCGCGGACGTCGAGCGGATGACGAAGGAAGCCCTGGCCGAGGGGCGCACCGTGCAGGAGGTGCTCACCGACGGGCTCATCGCGGGGATGAGCGTGGTCGGCGAGGACTTCAAGCACAACATCCTGTACGTGCCCGAAGTGCTGATCGCGGCGCGGGCGATGAAGGCCGGGATGTCGGTCCTCAAGCCACTCCTGACGGCCAAGGACTCGGGCGTCAAGTCGGCCGGCGTGCTGCTGATGGGGACGGTGCGGGGCGACCTGCACGACATCGGCAAGAACCTCGTGTGCATGATGGCGGAGGGCGCGGGGTTCGAGGTGCACGACATCGGCGTGGACCAGAGCATCGAGAAGTTCCTGGCCGCCACGGAACAGCACAAGCCGGACATCGTCGGGATGAGCGCCCTGCTGACGACGACGATGGCCTACATGAAGGTCGTGATCGACGGCTACAAGGAGCGGGGGCTGGGCCACATCAAGATGGCGATCGGCGGCGCGCCAATCAGCGAGATGTACGCCGAGGAGATAGGCGCCGACGGGTACGGCGCCGACGCGTCGAGCGCGGTGGACCTCTTCCTGCGCCTGGTCGCCGAGAAGAGGGCGACGGTGAGCTGAGCGGGCGCCCCGTGGCTTCGTACCAGATCCTCTACTGGCAGGACATCCCGACGCAGGTGAAGGCGTGGGACGACTTTGACGAGGTCAAGGTCGAGCTCTCGGCCCGGTTCATCGCGCGGATCGACCAGGCCGCGCAGGCGCAGGAGCTGACGGGGACCGACGACTATCTCGCCCAGTGGCGCTGGGGCGATGCCGCCGAGCGGGAAGGAACCGCGGCGGAGTTGGCGGAGGCGCTGCGCCGCGAGCTCGAAGACTCCCGTCCCTGAGTAGCTTCCAGTCATGACGCAACCTCTCCACGAAGCTGCCCGCGCGCGGTGCCTCGTCACCGACGGCGCCATGGGCACCGCGCTGATGGCCGCCGGGCTCGAGGCGGGCGGGTGCGGCGAGTGGTGGAACGTGGCCCACCCCGAGCGGATCCTCGAGATCCAGCGCCGCTACGCGCAGGCGGGCGCCGACTGCCTCATCACCAACACCTTCGGCGGGAGCCGGATCATGCTCGCGCGCCACGGCCGCGGCGACCTGGTGCGGGAGATCAACCAGGCGGCCGTGCGCATCGCCCGCGAGGCGTTCGGCGGCCGCGACGGGTACGTGCTCGGCAACATCGGCCCCCTCGGCGCGCTGCTCGAGCCGTACGGCGACCTGTCGGAAGAGAAAGCCCGCGCCGCGCTCGAGGAGCAGGCGGCGGCGCTCGTCGAGGCCGGCGCCGACGGCATCATCATCGAGACGGAGACCTCCCTCGAGGAGACCGGACTGGCGATTGACGCGGCGCGCGCCGCGCGCGCGCCGTCGGTCGTCGCGTCGTTCGCCTACGACCTTTCGACCGACGGCTGCTTCTACGTCACGATGATGGGCGTCCTGCCGGACGGGGCCGCCGCCTTCATGGAGGAGCGCGGGGCGGACGTGGTCGGCCTCAACTGCGGGACCAGCGTGGACATGAAGGCCGTCGCGGCCGTGGTGCGCCAGTATCGCGCCCGCACGGCGCTCCCGATCATCGGCCAGCCCAACGCGGGCAACCCGGTGCTGGTGAACGGCAAAGTGGTCTACCGGCAGACGCCCCAGGAGATGGCGGCCGCGGTGCCCGAGGTCCTCGAGGCGGGCGCGACCATCGTCGGCTCGTGCTGCGGGAGCACTCCCGAGCACACGGCCGCGATCCGCCGCGCCGTGGACGACTACGCGCGGCGGCACGGGGCGGCCGGCGCCTAGGCCAGCGGTGCCGACCCTTTCCGAGCGCCTCCATTCGTCCGACTTCCTGGTCGGCGTCGAGCTGGTATCGATCCGCGGCTCGATGTCGGAAGAGACCGCGGTGCGGGTCCGGACGCTCGCGAACCGTCTCGTCGAATCGCCGCGCGTGGACTGGATCTCCATCACCGACAACGCCGGCGGCAACCCGCAGCTCCACCCCCAGGCCCTCGGCAAGCCGATCCTCTATGCGGGCAAGGAGGTGGTCATCCACCTCACCTGCAAGGACCTGAACCGCAACGCGCTCGAGAGCGCGGCGTGGCAGCTCGACAGCGAGGGCTTCCACAACGTGCTGGCGATGACGGGCGACTACCCCGTCACCGGAAGCGGGGGCCGGGCGAAACCCGTGTTCGACCTGGACTCCGTCTCGCTGATCGCGATGCTGGACCGGATGAACCGGGGGTTCGACGACAAGCACCTCAAGACCGCGTTCTGCATCGGGGCCGTCGTCAACAACTACAAGCTGCACGAGGGCGAGGTCGTCCCGCAGTATCTCAAGCTCCGGAAGAAGATCGAGTGCGGCGCCCACTTCATCACCAACCAGGTGGGGTTCGACGCCGCGAAGGCGCGGGAGCTGAAGCTCTACATGGACCGGCACGGCATCGGCGCGACGCCGCTGATCGGCAACGTGTTCGTCCTGACCGCGCGCGCCGCGCGGCTGTTCGCCGCGGGGCGCATCGCGGGCATCGTCGTGACCCCCGAGCTGTTGGAGCTGTGCGAGCGGCAGGGCCGCTCCCCCGACGGCGGGAAGGCGTTCTTCCGCGAATTCGCGGCGAAGCAGGTCGCGGTGTTCCGCGGCCTGGGCTACCACGGGGCGTACCTGGGCGGGATCCACGACGCCGCCACCGTCGAGCGGGTGCTGGAGATCGAGAAGGCGTTCGCGCCGGACGACTGGAAGTCGTTCGCCCGCGAGATCAGCCACTCGCGGCCGGGGGAGTTCTTCTTCCATCCCGAGGCGCGCGAGGGCGCGGCGCCGCAGCCGACGCCCCGGAGGCCGCGGGCCGGCTTCATGTACGCGTTCTCCAAGTGGACCCACGCCCTCACGTTCACGCCCGGCCGCCCGCTCAGCCGATTGGGCGCCTGGGTGGTCTCACGCGCTCGCGACACCTTCCAAGGCCCGAGGCCGATGCGCGAGATCGAGCGCGCCACCAAGCTCGTGCTGTACCGCTGCAAGGACTGCGGCGACTGCTCCCTCCCCGACATCGCCTTCCTCTGCCCCGAGTCGCAGTGCGCCAAGAACCAGCGCAACGGCCCGTGCGGTGGGACGCGCGATGGACGGTGCGAGGTGGACGGCTACGGCGACTGCATCTGGCTCAGGGCGTACGAGCGCCGCAAGCACGAGGGCACGGAGGCACGATTGCTGGAGCACGCCCCCGTCGTGCAGAACCAGGCGCTCCGGGGCACGTCGTCCTGGGCGAACAATTGGCTGGGCCGCGACCACGCGGCGCACCCGACACCCGACACCCAACACCCCACACCCAGCGGCGACTAACTCCCATGCCCGACACCAAGCTCCACATCATCGGCGACCTCATCAACAACGCCTACGGGCGAGCCCGCAAGGCCTTCAGCGCGCGCAGCCTCGAGGGGTACCAGGCGCTGGCGAAGGGGCAGACTGCGCTGGGCTGCGAGTGGCTCGACGTCAACATCGACGGCACGCAGCAGATCCAGGTCCGGCCGCCGGAGATGCTCGCCTTCCTCCCCGACCTGATCCCTGCGCTGCAGGCGGTCTCGCCGCTGCCGCTCTGCATCGACAACCCTTCGGTGAACTACCAGCGGGTGGCGCTGGAGCACTACGACCGTGCGCGGGCCGGCGGGAAGCCTCCGATCGTGAACTCGATCGCGGCCTCGCGCGAGCGGCTCGACGAGATGATCGAGCTGGTGAAGGCCTACGACGCGATGGCGGTCGTGGTGGTCTCGGAGCGATTCGTGGAGGGCGGGACGTCGCAGTGCTTCAGCCCGCAGGACTCGCTCGCGGCGGCGCGGGATTTCGTCGAGATGCTCGCGGTCAAGGCCGGCCGCAGGACCGACCAGATCCTGCTCGATCCCGGCCTGGCGCCGGTGGGCGCCGACACCTACGGCCTGGTGAACATCGGCCTCGACGCGATGCGGCTGATCCGCGCCGAGCCCGACCTCGCGGGCGTGCACATCTCGGTGGGGCTCTCGAACTTCGCCTGGGGGACGCCGAAGCACATCCGCGGCGATCTGGAGAAGGCCTATCTGAGGATCGCCACCGACGCCGGGCTCGACTTCTCGATCGCCAACCCGGAGAGCGGCACCACGCCGCTGCCGGCCGGCCACGAGACCGTGAAGCGGCTGCAGTACGCCCTCGACCAGGGCCGCGCGGCGCCGGGTGAGGAGCGCGAAACGGCGGGCTTCCGGCAGGCGGAGGCCGTCATGGCCATCTGGGCGGAGAGCTGAGCCCGGAGCTCCGAACGCTGTTGGAGCACACGCGGATCTAGATGCCAGAAGAGCTACGGCTGTACACGGACGGCGCGACCGGTGGGGATCCCACCCAAGGAGCCATCGGCTATCGCCTGCTCGATGCGAGCGACGAAGTCCTGCTTGAGCACGCGCAGCAGATCGGCGCGGCGACGAGCAACGAGGCCGAGTACCGGGCGGTGATGGTCGGGCTGTCGGCCTGTCAGAAGTACACCCGTGCTCGGATTCACTGCTATGCGGATAGCGAGCTCATGGTCAAGCAGCTTCGAGGCGAGTACCCGGTGAGCGATCCGCGGCTGAAGCAGCTTGCGGAGCGCGTGAAGCGTCTGGCCGAGCAGTTTCGGAAGGTCAGCTTCAGCCACGTGCGGTCCACGGACCCTGAGATGGCCCGGACCGCGCAACTGGCCAGCGGAGCGCTGAATGCAGCGGGTAGTTAGCCCGCGGATGTGACCCATGCGCCCACCCGTCGGCGACTAACGCGCACGGAGTATCGCAATGGCGCTCGGCTCAGTCCTGTACCTGTCCAGAGAAGACGTGGAAGCCACGCGCCTTCCGATGTCCGAGATCATCCAGGCTCTGGAAGCCATGTTCAGGGAGAAGGGGAACGGTGAGGTGGAGATGCCCCCAAAGCCGGGCATCCATCCCCGTCCCGACGCGTTCATCCACGCCATGCCGGCCTACATCCCCAGCCTCCGCGCGGCCGGCCTCAAGTGGGTCTCCGGGTATCCCGGCAACCAGGCCAGGGGCCTGCCGTACATCTCGGGGCTCCTGATCCTCAACGATCCCGACACCGGCGTGCCGCTCGCCGTGATGGATTGCACCTGGATCACCGCCCAGCGCACGGGCGCGGCGACGGCCATCGCGGCCAGGTACCTCGCCCGATCCGACAGCTCCTCCATCGGCATCGTCGCCTGCGGCGTGCAGGGGCGCAGCAATCTGGAGGCACTGGCGTGCCTCTTCCCGGTCAAACGGGTCAAGGCCTTCGATCTCCATCCGGAGGTCGCGCAGCAGTACTCTCGTGAGATGGCAGAGCGGCTGGGCATCGAGGTCGAACCCGTCAGGACCCTGGCCGAGGCGGTCGAGGGCCTGGACATCGTCGTCACCAGCGGGCCGATCCTCAAGAACCCGAGACCGCCCATCGAGCCGGGATGGCTGGCCCCGGGGTCCTTCGCCTCGCTAGTGGACTTCGATTCCTATTGGCAGGGCGCAGCGCTTCGGGAAATGGACAAGCTGGCCACGGACGACCTGGCCCAGATGCGCTATTACCGCCAGGAAGGCTACTTCCGGGAAACGCCGGAGGCGTACGCCGATCTCGGCGAGATCGTGGCGGGGAAGAAGCCCGGTCGCGAGTCGGAGAGCGAGCGAAACGCCGCCATCAACCTGGGCCTGGCCCTGGACGACATGGCCACCGCCATCCGCGTGTATCAGCGCGCGAAGGCCGGCGGCATCGGGAGAGAGCTGCCGCTGTAGCTCCCGGGCTCCAACCGGGACCGTTCCACGTACGTTCCGGTTCGGTGAACGAACGGAGACCTATGAACCGTCAGGTAGATCGTCTGGCTCTGGTGGCCGCTGCTGCCGTCGTCTTCGTCAGCACGGCGGCCGCGCAGCAGGGGCCAATCGAGTCCGATCTGGCTCGGCTCGCCGATGGTGCGGGGTTGCAGGTCTTCAACCGCACCGTGAGCAGCCTGTCGGACGCCGCGCGAAACGGTCTGCACCTCAGCGAGAAGCCGGGCGATGGGGTCGCCTACCTCCGGGGCATCACGTTCACCAACGGCACGATCGAGTGCGACATTCGCGGCAAGGACGTCCAGCAGCAGAGCTTCGTGGGCATCGCCTTTGGCGGGGTCGATAGCATGACCTATGAGGCGGTCTACTTTCGCCCATTCAACTTCCGGGCGGATGATGCGATCCGTCGGGGCCACTCGGTCCAGTACATTGCGCACCCGGCTTTCCAGTGGCCGAGGCTGCGTGCGGAGCATCCGGGAGTGTATGAGCAGCCGGTACACCCCGTGCCGGACCCAAACGACTGGTTCCACGCGCGGATTGTGGTTTCCGGGTCGCAGGTGAGCGTCTTCGTTGACGGCGCGACGACTCCCAGTCTGGTGGTGCACCGGTTGAGCGAGCATCCGGCGGGGTTGGTCGGTCTCTGGGTCGGGAACACTTCCGGCGGCGACTTCGCCAATCTGCGGATGCTGCCCGAGTGATGGTGGAGAGCTGCAGCTCGTAGCCGCGCTCGCGGCACTGGCGCCCGTGTTCCTTCTGAAGCTGTGAACCCCAGGGCGTGACCGAGCCGTCGTCGCGCAGCCGGCGCGGCGCGCTACACGTCGACGAGGATCTCCGATTCGGTGACCTGAAGCTCGACGCCGGCCGCCTTGGCGGCCTCCGCCAGCGCGGCCTTCAGCATCACCTGCGGATCCCGGCTCACTTCAAGCCGGCGCAGCAGCCCCTCGCCCTTCTTCGTGCCGACCGTCAGCGTGATCTTGAGCCCCTTCCGCTTGCACGCCACGCGGGTGCCGTCGGGCAGTTGCACGTTCATCGGCTTGATGAAGGCGTCGGCGTAGTGCACGCCCACGCCCGACTTGTCGGCGGACTGCGGCGGCAGCTTCTCCTTCGCCGCGGGATTCACGTCGCACAGCTTGGTCATCGCCCTTCTCCCGTGATCGTGCCCTGCGAAAGTGCGTAGTGCAGGGTCTCCAGCGCCAGCCCCCACTTGTGCTCGCGGCTTGGCGCCGCGCAGTAGCACCCCGCCACGCCCCGCCCCCGCGCCCACTGCAGCACCGCGTTCAGCGGATGCCCCAGCAGCGGCTGCTCGGAGGTGATGGCGCGCATGATCCCCTCCGCGTCCTCCAGATACGAGCACATGAAGGTGTGCCCCACGTCCCCCGGCGCGGGAGCGCAGTGGAGATCGGTGATCCGGTACGCTTCCTCCCGAGGCGCGAGCCGGATCCGATAGTCGAAGGCGAGCGGCCGGCCCATGTTCGAGCAGGTCGTGCCGTCGTAGCGGAAGGTCGCCTCCACCGACCGGTCCTCCAGCACGCGCAGCTTGAGCCGCTGCTTCGACCAGCGCGCGAGCACGTCCGACGAGACCGAGTACCGGGCGCCGAGCGTGAGCGGCGGCCGGCCGGCCTGCGGTTCGCCCTCGCCCGCCTTGGGGCCCGGGTGCACCGCCTCGACCTGCCGCAGCGGATGCCGGTACGGAGCCCTCCGATACCGGCAGCCCAGCAGCGAGCAGTTGGTGCACGGCACCAGCGCGGTCAGTCGCTGGACCCGGTCCAGGTGCGGCGTCACGCCGAAGACCGCCAGCAGCGACTTCTTCGGCTGGAGCATCCCCGACGCCAGCACCTGGATGGTGCCGGGCAGCTCAGGCCAGCGCTCGAGCCCGATCAGGTCGCCCAGTCTCTTCTGCTCGGCGATGTCCCAGTCCGGATACCCGGGGCTGTAGTGCGGCAAGATGGCGGCACGCTGGCCGTCGGCCCACTCGCACAGCCGGAACGCCGCGGCCGCGACCAACGCCTCCACGACCGCGGAGCCGTAGACCTCGAGGAAGAAGTACTCGTCAGGCTTCCCTTCCTCCCAGAGCCGGCGCGACTCCGCCTCACACTCGCCGCCCGCTCCCACTGCCACGAGGAACACCGACTCGGCCCCCGCCTCCAGCAGCCGGTCGTACAGCCGGGGCGAGGCGAAGCTGGCGGACTCGATCGTCACCCGCTTTCCCCCGTCCACTAGCGCGAGCGCGGCCTGGCGCGCGCACCACCACGGCCGGCCGTGCGCCGCGTACCAGTCCCGCGCCCACTCGGCCAGCTCGAGCGCGCGCCCCGTCAGCTCGTGGTCCTTGGGATAGCCGAGGAGGCGGCGATACTCCGCTTCCTCGACCCGGACCGTGGGGTGGGGATCGCTCTGCTCGAACGCTTCGCGCAACGCCATCGCTCCGATTACTCCGGACGGGCCGCCGACGTGACGGGCTGGAACTGACACCCTTCGACGAAGTAGTGAAAGAAAGCGGGATGGGTTTCCAGCCGGCAGTGCGTCACCCGGCAGACCAGTTGCTCCAGCTCGTCCCGCTTCGGCCGCGAGAGCAGGGCGATGCTGGCTCCCTCGATGGCGGCGTTCCCGACCTGCAGGATCTTCTCGTCCGCGATGTCCGGGATCAGGCCGATGCGCCTGGCCGATGCCACGTCCAGGTTGCGGCCGAATCCGCCGGCCAGGTAGAAGACGTCGAGGTCCTCGAACGCAAGGCCGTACTGATCGAAGATGATGTGCAGACCGGCGACGTTGGCGCCCTTCGCCTGCGCTAGCTCGTTGATGTCGGCCTCGCGGAGCACGATCGCTCGCTCGCCGCGCGTGTCCAGCACCACCTCGGACGAGCCGTCCTCCAGGCGCCCGAGGCTGTTCATCCGGCCGGTGCGGAGCAACTCGCCGAGCGCGTCCACGAGCCCCGAGCCGCAGATGCCCTCGGGGGGCACGTCGCCGATGACGGTGTTCTCCACGGCGCCGTCGTCCCGGATCCGCACTTTCTCGATGGCGCCCGGCAGTCCCGGCATGCCGCACAGGATCTTCCCGCCCTCGAACGCCGGCCCGGCCGGGCACGACGCCGCGAGGATCTTGTGCCGATTGCCGAGGATCAGCTCGGTGTTGGTGCCGATGTCCATCACGGCCACGAGCCGCTCTTCCCGCGCCAGGTCCACGGCCAGCATGCACGCCGCCGCGTCGGCCCCTACGTGGCCGCTGATGATCGGCAGGCCGTAGATCCGCGCCCTCGGGTGGATGGGGAGAAGCAGCCGCCGCGCCGTCCCCACGAGGCTTGTCAGCTCCCGCTTCCCGCTCTTCACCTCCAGCTCGGTGATGGACTGGTACGGGTTCTGACCGATCGAGTACACGTCCTGGCGGAAGAACAGGTCGCGCATCGTCGAGTTCCCGACGACTACCATTTCGTAGATCGTGCCTGGCGGGACGGGGAATTCCTCGATCGCGTGGGTGAGGTACCCAGCGAGAGTGCGCTGCAGGAGCTTCCCCTTGTGGTGCGTGTCGTAGTGGATCCGCGACATCACGTCCGAGCCGCCGAACCGCTGCGGGTTCTCGAACGAGCTGTCCGCCACCACCTCGCCGGTCTCGAGGTCGAACAGCCGCAGCACCACCGTGGTCGTGCCGAGGTCCGCGGCGAGCCCGTGGATCGGCCCGCCGCCGCGCTCGATCGGCTTGCCGTCGAGCAGGATCCGGTCGCCCTCGCGCGTGACCGCGGGCTCGAGCGGGGAGGTCCGGTGGGTCGCCGGGAGCCGGAAGGCGTGGCGCTCGATGCGCATGTCGCCGCGCCGCATCGTGTGGTACCGGACCAGGCCCGTGTCGTGGACGACGCGCGCCTGGCACGAGAGGCGGAAGGGGTCCTTCAGGTGGCTCTCGGCCGGCGTCCGGGGCGAGAGGCGCTCCATCCCCTCGGCGATCTCGACCAGGCACTCCTTGCACTTGCCCTGCTTGATGCACGAGGTGGGGACGAAGACGCCGAGCGTCTCCGCGTACTCGAAGAGCGACGAGCCCGGCGGGACCTCCGCTTGCCGGTTGTTGCAGTGCAGCTCGACCGTGCTCACCGGCGCGCGCTCACCGCTGGATGCGCGCCGATCCACCCTGCGCGAAGGCCCGCACCTGCTCTGCGGTGGCCATCGTCGTGTCGCCGGGGAAGGTGGTGAGCAGCGCCCCGTGCGCCCAGCCGAGCTTCACCGCCTCCGCGGGCTTCTCGCCGGCCAGCAGGCCGTAGATGAACCCGGCCGCGAAGCCGTCGCCTCCGCCGACGCGGTCGTGGACGTCGAGGTCCACCGTGGGCGCGATGTGGCGCTGGCCCGAGACCCACGCCACCGCGGTCCAGGCGTGCCGGCTGGTCGAGTGCACCTCGCGCAGCGTCGTGGCCACGGCGGCCAGGCGCGGGAAGCGCGCCACCGCGACGTCGATGGACGCCCAGAAGGCGGCAGGATCGAGCTTCGACTTCGCCGCGATCGCTGGCCCCTTGATGCCGAGGCCTTTCTGCAGGTCCTCCTCGTTCCCGATCAGCACGTCGACCTGCTCGACGATCTTCCCCAGCACCTCGGCGGCCTTCTTCTCGCCGCCCCAGATGCCCCACAGCCGCTCGCGGAAGTTGAGGTCGAAGCTGGTGACCGCGCCGGCGGCCTTCGCCGCCTGCATCCCCTCGACGATGAGCTGGCCGGTGGTGGCCGAGAGCGACGCGAAGATCCCGCCGCTGTGGAACCAGCGCACCCCGCCGGCGAAGATCGCCTTCCAGTCGAAGTCGCCGGGCTTGAGCCGGGCCGCGGCCTCGTTGCTCCGGTTGTAGAAGACCACGGGCGCGCGCACGCCGTGGCCGCGGTCGCTGTACACCGTGGCCATGTTCGGGCCGGTGACGCCGTCGTGGGCGAACCGCTTGTAGAACGGGCGCACCCCCATCGCGCGCACCCGCTCGGCGATCAGGTCCCCGATGGGATAGTCCGCCATCGCGGTCACGATCGCGGTGTTCATCCGGAAGCAGTCGGCGAGGTTCGCCGCGACGTTGAACTCGCCGCCGCTCACGTGGATGTCGCAGTGCGTCGCCTTGCGGAACGGCACGATCCCGGGATCGAGCCGGTGCACGAGGGCGCCGAGACTCACCAGGTCGAGGCCCCCGGGGGGGGCAGGCGGGATCACCAGTTCTGCAGTCACGCGGGACTCCCGGTGGGAGCGAAGGGATCGTTGCGCAGCCGATACAGGGTTTCGCCGGCCTTGGGGACGAGGAGGTACCCTTCGGCCTCCCGGCCCCGCCACTCGTCCTGATCGATGCTCGCCGGGTCGCGGTAGCCCAGGTTGATCTTCCGACAGAGCGCCTCGCTGATCCCGGTCGCGAGCGTGACGGTGGTCCGCGGGCGCTCGACGCCGTTGTCGAAGGTGCCGAGCCCCTTCACGTGGGTCGAGTGCGCGAGCACGCCGCCGGGCACGTCGGCGAAGCGCCCCATCTGCTTCAGGAAGTAGTCGCGCACGTGGTAGCCGATCCGCTCGATCAGCGCGCCGTGCGTCACCGAGATCCGGGTGATGTGCGGGGCGTAGATGATCAGCTCGCCGCCGTCCGCCACCACCGGCTCGAGCTTGTACGCGCACTTCCCGCCGACCCACATCTCGTCGTACATCGCCGGCGCGCACGAGAGCACGCTCCGGAACGGCCGCTCCTTGTAGACGATGTGGATCCGATCGGAGAGGTCCGCGGCCGCCGACCAGGTGTCCTCCGGCGCCCCGCAGAACAGGCCGGCGAGCGCGTCACCGCGGACCACCATGCTCATGCAGAGCCGCGGCGTCGGCAGCAGCTTCGCGGCGGCGTCCACCACGGCGCGGGTCGGCGTCCACTTGCGGCCGATGATCGCCGGGCTGGTGACCAGCGCGCCGAGCCAGTGGAACATGTTGATGATCTCGGGGCCCGCGATGCCCGGGAAGAGGTACTTGTTCCCGCCCGAGAAGCCGACGACCTCGTGCGGGAAGGTGGGCCCGACGATCAGCACGACGTCGTAGTCGAGGACCGCGCGGTTGATCGTGACGGGGACCGGGTCCTGCATCCGGCCGCCGGAAAGCTCCGCGACCTGCGCGCTCGGGATGTGGCCGATCGTCGCCAGCTGGCGCGGGTCGTCCCAGGCGTGGTTGAAGACGCGGCACTTCGCGTACTTCGTCTTCCGCTCGCCCGCCGCGAGGCCCAGCCGCCGGTCGATCGCCTCCTCCGACAGCGGCGGATGCGTGCCGAGCGCGATGAGGAAGTCGAGTGCGCGGGCGCGGCCGCCGAGCACGTCGTGAAGCGAGCGGAACATGACGTCGATCGGGCCGGAGCGCGTCTGGTCCGGGATGATCGCCAGCACGCGCTTGCCTGCGAGAGCCTCCCGCTCGACGAACTCGGCGGCGATCGCCCGCACCTCCTGCTCGGTGAGGGCGCCGGTCGGTGAGCCGCGGCCGATCATCGCTTCAGCGCTACCCTTCCCAGTTGGTGTGGAACACGCCCTCCCGGTCGATCCGCCGATAGGTGTGCGCGCCGAAGAAGTCGCGCTGGGCCTGAAGAAGGTTCGCGGGGAGGACGGCGGAGCGGTAGCTGTCGTAGTAGGCCAGCGCGCTGGAGAACGCGGGCACCGGCACTCCCGCCTCCGCGGCGGCGGCCACGACCTTGCGCCACCCCGGGGCGGCCTCCCTGATCGCGGCGACGAAATACGGGTCGAGCAGGAGGTTCGGCAGCGCGGCGTCGCGGTCGTACGCCTCCTTGATCTTGGACAGGAACCGCGCCCGGATGATGCACCCCGCGCGCCACAGCGACGCGATCGAGCCGAAGTTCAGGCTCCACCGGTACTGGTCGTTCGCCGCGCGCAGCAGCTGGAACCCCTGCGCGTAGGAGCAGATCTTCGACGCGTAGAGGGCGTGCCGGATGTTCGCGATGAACGCCGTCTTGTCCCCGGTGAACTCTGCCTCGGGGCCCGGCAGGACCTTCGCCGCCGCCACCCGCTCCTTCTTGAGCGCGCTCATCATCCGCGCGAACACGGCGATCGCGATCGTCTGGGCGGGGATGCCGAGATCGAGCGCGGCCGCGCTGGTCCATTTCCCCGTGCCCTTCTGCTCCGCCGTGTCGAGGATGACGTCCACCATGGGCTTCCCGGTGTCGGGGTCCTGCCGCGCCAGGATCTGGGCGGTGATCTCGATCAGGTAGCTGTCCAGCTCCCCCGTGTTCCACTCGGCGAAAATGTCGTGCATCTCCACCGGCGAGAGGCCGAGCACGCGCTGCAGCAGGAAGTACGCCTCGCAGATCATCTGCATGTCGCCGTACTCGATCCCGTTGTGGACCATCTTCACGAAGTGTCCCGCCCCGTCCGGGCCGATCCACTCGCAGCACGGCTGACCGTCGGGGGCCTTGGCCGCGATCTTCTGGAAGACCGGCTTCACGAGCGGCCAGGCCTCCGGATTCCCGCCCGGCATGATGGAAGGGCCGCGGAGCGCTCCCTCCTCGCCACCGCTCACGCCGGTGCCGACGTAGAGGATGCCCGTCCCCTCGAGCACCTTGATCCGCCGCCGCGTGTCCTCGAAGAAGGAGTTTCCGCCGTCGATCAGCACGTCGCCCTTCGCCAGCTTCGGCGTGAGCTCGCCGATGACCGCGTCCACCGGCCCCCCCGCCGGCACCATCACCAGGATCCGGCGCGGGCGCTCGAGGTCCCCCAGGAACTCCTCCAGCTTGGCCGCGACCGCCATCTGCCTGCCGGCGAACGCGGCCCGCGAGGCCTGCGCCTTCTCCGCGTCGATGTCGTAACCGGCGACCGGGAAACCGTTGCGCTCGATGTTCAGCGCCAGGTTCCTGCCCATCACGCCGAGGCCGATCACGCCGACGGCCTTCTTCGTGCTCATCGTGCCTGCCTTTCGATCCCGGCGCCGCTCAGACGCCGGAGTACGCGTTGAACCCGCCGTCCACCGGAATGACGGCGCCCGTCACGAACGCGGATGCCGGCGACAGCAGCCAGAGCACCGCGCCCAGCAGGTCCTCCGGCACGCCGAACCGGCCCATCGGCGTGTGCTCGAGGATCTTCTTCCCTCGCGCCGTGAGATTGCCGGTCGCCTTCTCCGTGAGGAGGAACCGGTTCTGCTCGGTCAGGAAGAACCCCGGCGCGATCGCGTTGACGCGGATCTGGGGCGAGTACTCCTGCGCCATGTGTACCGCCAGCCACTGGGTAAAGTTGCTCACCGCCGCCTTCGCCGCCGAGTAGGCAGGGATGCGGGTGAGGGGCCGGAGCGCGTTCATGGACGAGACGTTGAGGATGACCCCGCCCTTCTGCTGCGCCATCAGCCGGCCGAATACCTGCGACGGCAGCAGCGTGCCGAGCAGGTTCAGGTCGAGCACGCCGCGCAGCGCCTCGGGCGGCAGGTCGAAGAACGAGGCGTCCGGCCCGGTCGTCGCCTTCGGCGCGTTGCCCCCGGCCGCGTTGATCAGCGCGTCCACCTTGCCGAACTCGGCGACGATCCGGTCCCGGGCGGCGGCGAGCTTCCCCGCGTCGAGAACGTCGCCGTAGACGATGATGAACCGGCCGGCGCCGGTGGGGATGCGGGACAGCAGCCGCTCGGCGAGCGCGGGATCGCGATCCAGAATCGCGACGTTGGCGCGGCACCCGACCAGGGCGCACGCCATCTCGCCGCCGAGGATGCCGGCGCCGCCGGTGATGACGACGCTGCGACCGCCGAAGTCATACAGCTTGCTCAGCTCGTCGAGGTTCATCGCCCCTTCTCTCCGGAGTGGGCCCCGGCAAAGGTGGGCGCGCGGGCGCTCGCGTGCCAGTACTCGCGCGCCTTCCCTTTGCCCGCACGGGCCGCCGGGATATGTTCTCCGGCGGACCGACGTCAAGTCATCATATGTCTTCGGAGGCGGCCATGGGCGCAAGGGTTTCGGGGGGCGTGGCGGCGCTGGTGTGGTTTGCGTGGCTGGGAGGCGTAGCGCCGCTCAGCGCCCAGGCCGGGCCCGCTGCCGCCCCCGCCTGGCAGAACCCGAGCCTCAGCGCCGCGGCGCGCGCCGCGGACCTCGTCGGCCGCATGACGCTCGACGAGAAGGTGTCGCAGATGGTGGATCAGGCCGCCGCCATCCCCCGGCTGGGCATCCCGGCGTATCCGTGGTGGAACGAGGCGCTGCACGGCGTCGCGCGCGCGGGACTAGCGACGAGCTTCCCGCAGGCGATCGGGATGGCCGCCACCTGGGACGACTCCCTCATCTTCCGCGCGGCCACTGTCATCTCCGACGAGGCCCGCGCCAAGTACCATGAAATCCTGCGCCAGGGCGGCACGCCGCAGCGCTTCCAGGCTCTGACCTTCTGGTCGCCCAACGTGAACCTGTTCCGGGACCCCCGCTGGGGCCGCGGCCAGGAGACGTACGGCGAGGACCCGTTCCTTTCGGGCCGGCTGGCGGTGCAGTTCGTCCGCGGACTCCAGGGCGACGATCCGCAGTACCTCAAGACCGTCTCGACGCCCAAGCACTTCGCAGTCCACAGCGGGCCCGAGCCGGCGCGCCACACCTTCGACGTCGAGCCGACCGAGCGCGATCTCGACGAGAGCTACCTGCCGCAGTTCCGCGCTGCGATCGTGGAGGGCGGCGCCCAATCGGTGATGTGCGCCTACAACCGTGTGGATTCGTTCCCCGCGTGCGCCAGCGACCTCCTGCTCAAGCAGATCCTGCGCGGCCGCTGGGGCTTCCGCGGGTACGTCGTCTCCGACTGCGATGCCGTCGGCGACATCTACCGGACCCACAAGGTGGCGGCGTCGGCCGCCGCGGCCTCCGCGAGGGCGGTAGAGGCCGGGACCGATCTCGACTGCGGCCGAACCTACGACAGCCTCGTCGCCGCGGTGCACCAGGGGCTCGTGAGCGAAGCCCTCATCGACACCTCAGTCACGCGGCTCTTCACGGCGCGGTTCCGGCTGGGAATGTTCGATCCGCCCGCGCAGGTGAAGTGGGCGCAGATCCCGTTCGGCGACCTCGACTCGCCCGCGCACCGCACGCTCGCGCTCGACGTGGCCGAGGAGTCCATGGTGCTGCTCAAGAACGCCAGCGGCGTCCTGCCGCTCAAGAAGGACGTCGGCACCATCGCCGTCATCGGCCCCGATGCCGACCAGGCGTGGGTGCTGCTCGGCAACTACAACGGGACGCCGGCCGACCCGATCACCCCGCTCCGCGGGATCCGCGAGGCGGTCTCCCGAGGGACGCGCGTGATCTACGCGCAGGGCTCGGACTTCGCCGACAGCGTGCCGGTGATGAGCGTCGTGCCGTCCGCCGTGCTCACCGCCGCCGGCGGGCAGCACGGCCTCGACGTCACGTTCTACGCACACCGGACGATGGACGGGGCGCCGCTGTTCACGCGCGTGGACTCGACGCTCGACGCCGACTGGCAGGAGGGCGCGCCGCGCGCCGACATGGACCCCGACGACTTCGGGGTCCGGTGGACCGCGACGCTCCGGGCGCCGGTTACCGGCACCTACCGGCTCGGCCTCATCGGCACGGTGAAGTACTTCCTGTACCTGGACGACAGCCTCGTCCTCAAGTCGTTCTTCCCGCAACGCAACGACGAGCCCAGCCGGCCGTTCTTCCCGACGATGGCGACGGTCCGGCTCGAAGCTGGGCGGGACTACCACCTCCGGGTCGAGGGGCAGGAGTCGTACGGCGTGGCGGGGCTGCAGATGCTGTGGGCGCCGCCGAGTGAGATGCTCGAGACGCAAGCCGTGCAAGCAGCCGAGCAGGCGGACGTCGTGGTGCTGTGCCTCGGCATCACGTCGCGGCTCGAGGGCGAGGAGATGCGGATCCACACCAACGGCTTCGTCGGCGGCGACCGCACGAGCCTCGACCTGCCGGCGCCGCAGGAACGGCTGCTGGAGCGGATCGCCCAGACGGGCAAGCCCACGGCGCTGGTGCTCCTCAACGGCAGCGCGCTCTCCGTGAACTGGGCGCAGGATCACGTGCCGGCGATTCTCGAGGCGTGGTATCCCGGCCAGGCCGGCGGGACGGCGATCGCGAACGTGCTCTTCGGCGACTACAACCCCGGCGGTCGCCTGCCGGTGACGTTCTACAAGAGCACCAGCGACCTGCCGCCGTTCGACGACTACCGGATGGCCGGCCGCACCTACCGGTACTTCGAAGGGACGCCGCTCTATCCCTTCGGCTACGGCCTGAGCTACACGACGTTCGCCTATGACCGGCTGCAGACCAGCTCCGGCACGCTGCGGGGCAACGACACGATCACCGTTTCGGTGGACGTGCGGAACACCGGCTCGAGGGCGGGCGACGAGGTGGTGCAGCTCTACGTGCGGCACCTGGGCTCGAAAGTCGCGCGGCCGAAGCGGGAGCTGCGCGGCTTCCAGCGCGTCACCCTGCAGCCTGGCGAGCGGCGGACCGTCCGGTTCCGCCTTTTGCCCCGGGCCCTGGCCTACTGGGACACCACCTCGCACGGCTGGAAGGTGGAAGACGATCGCGTCGCGCTGGAGATGGGCGCGTCGTCGACGGACGTCCGGGCGACCAAGACGATCCGCGTGGCCGGCCAGCGCTGAGCGTTCCGAGCCCCGCGGCGCGCGAGACTGGGAGGGGGGGACGATGACGCGAGCGGCGTGGCTGGCGGCGTGCCTGCTCCCGATCGGGGGCCGGGTCGCTGCGGCCCAGCAGGAGCCGCGCCGGACTGACGCCGCCCCGACATCGGGGTCGGTGCTTGCGCCGTCCGCAACGCGAGTCGCTCAAACGTCGTGGTCACCCCTCCGGCTGAACGACTCGGCGTACTTCGAGGCGCGCGGCGTCAACGTCCTGGTGTTCAATAACTGGTACAGCGGCCTGTTCAGCGACTCGAAGCTGAGCGGCGTGGAGCTGATCCACCACGGCGTCCGCACCGCGACGAACGGCGACGTCCGCCTCTCGCCCACTCCCGAGCAGTGGGACCCGATCCCGACGCTGTCGGGGAGCACGGTCGACCGCTCTGCGCAGCGCGTCCAGGCGTTCCTCACGTACACGGACTACGCTCTCGCTTACGTCGTCGACGTGCGCGCCGACGGCCCATCGGTCGCAGTCAGCGTGCGCCTTCCCGCGCCGCTGCCGCCGGCCCTGGTGGGGCGCGCCGGATTCAATCTCGAGTTCCTTCCGTCCGCGTACTTCGGCCGGACCTGGCTGATGGACGAGCGGAGCGGGCTCTTCCCCCGCGAGGCCGGCGGCGCGATGGACAGCGTGGCCGGCCGACTCGAGGCAGCGCCGCTGGCCACCGGCTCCACGTTGGTGCTCGCGCCCGAGGACCCAGAGCGCCGGGTCGAGATCGAGGCCAAGGGCGGCACGCTCGCGCTGTACGACGGGCGCGACAAGGCGCAGAACGGCTGGTTCGTGGTGCGCGGCCTCCTCCCCGCCGGCCGCACCGGCACGGTGCTCGAATGGCGGATCACGCCGCACCAGATCCCCGGCTGGATCCGGACGCCGGTGATCGCCCACTCGCAGGTGGGCTACCATCCGCTGCAGGAGAAGGTGGCCGTACTTGAGAGCGACCCGAACGACGCGTCGGACGTCACCGTCATGCTCCTCAAGATCGCGGCCGACGGGACGCCAACCGTGCGCCTCTCGAAGCCGGCCGCGCCCTGGAGGGGGGGGCGCTTCCTGCGCTACGACTACGCGCGCTTCGACTTCTCCGAGGTGCGCGACAGCGGCGTGTACGAGATCGTCTACCGCGGCGTCCGCTCCGAACCGTTCCGCGTCGCGGACGACGTCTACGGCCCGGAGGTGTGGACGCGGTCACTCGACACCTACCTCACCGAGCAGATGGACCACGTGCTCGTGCGCGACCGATACCGGGTCTGGCACGGCGCCTCCCATCTCGACGACGCGCGGCAGGCACCGCCCAACCACGTCCACTTCGACCTCTACGCGCAGGGGCCGACGACGGACACGCCGTATGGGGCCGGGGAGCACATCCCGGGCTTGAACGTCGGGGGCTGGACCGACGCCGGCGACTTCGACATCCGCACGCAGAGCCAGTACGCGGTCGTCGAGACGCTCGCCCAGGCTGCCGAGGACTTCGGCGTGGACTGGGACGAGACGACGGTGCGCGAGAACGAGCGCTACGTCGCGATCCGGCGGCCCGACGGCGTCCCCGACATCCTCCAGCAGATCGCGCACGGCGTCCTGCAGCTGCTCGCGCAGTTCCGCGCCGTGGGGCACGCCATCCCCGGGATCATCGCGCCGACGCTCGAGCAGTACACCTTCCTGGGCGACGCGGGCTCGATCACGGACGGGCTCGTCTACGACTCTTCCCTGGCCGGCATGCCGCCGCGCGACGGACGCTCCGGCGTGCCCGACGACCGCTGGGCGTTCACGAGCCGCTCGACCGCGCTCGACTACGGCTCGATCGCTGCGCTCGCGGCGGCGAGCCGGGTCCTGCGCGGCCACGACGATTCGCTGGCGGACGAGTGCCTGCGCACCGCCGTGCGCGTCTGGCGGGACGATCATGCGGCGCCGCCGGCGCTCTTCCGCGCCGGCAACACCACTGGAGGCCGCCTCGAGGACGAGGAAACGCGCGCCGCGGTGGAGTTGCTCCTCGCCACGCGCGGCGGGCGCGAGTACGCCGAGCGATTGACGGCGCTCGCGCCGCACCTCGATTCGGCCTTCGCCTTCCTCGGCGGGCTGGGCGTGCGCGCGCTGCCGTACATGGACGCCGGGTTCCGGGTGCGGATGGAGGGCGACACCCGCGTGTACCGCGCGCGCCTCGACAGCCTGCTGACGAGGAACCCGTTCGGCGTGCCGGTGACGGCCGGCGGATGGGGTGGGAGCGGCGCAGCGCTCGGGCTCGCGATGCAGACCTTCGAGTTGCACCAGGCATTCCCGCGGATCGTCGGACCGGAGTACGCTGTCCGCGGCCTGGACTACGTCCTCGGGACGCACCCGGTCTCGAGCGTTTCGCTGATCTCGGGCGTCGGCGCGCGGAGCATGACCGTGGCATATGGGCACAACCGGGCGGACTTCTCCTTCATCGGCGGCGGCGTCGCGCCCGGCGTCGTGATCGTGCGGCCGGACTTCCCGGAGCTGAAGGAGGACTGGCCGTTCCTCTGGTTCGAGAACGAGTACGTGATCGGCGAGGCGGCGCTGCTGGTCTACGTGGGCAACGCCGTACACGCCTTGTTCCATTGAGGACCGCATGAAGCTGCGATACGCGCATCGGCTCGTGCTCGCGTTCACCCTCGCGGCGAGCGCCTGCACCCCTCACGTCAGGCCGGCCACGACTCCCGCGCCGCACTGGCTGGGCACCTGGACGTCGTCCCAGCAGCTCGTCGAGCCGCGCAACATGCCCCCGGCCCCGCTGGCCAACTCGACCCTGCGCCAGGTGATCCACGTGTCGCTCGGCGGGCCGCGGATCCGGGTGACGCTCTCCAACCTCTTCGGCGACGGGCCCATCGCGATCGGCGCGGCGCGCATCGCGCGGTCGGCGGGCGGCGGCGCGATCGAGCCGGCGAGCGAGCGAGCGCTCACCTTCGGCGGCGCGGACTCGGTGACGATCGCGGCCGGACAGTCGGTCACCACGGACCCGCTCGATTTCCCGGTGTCCCCGCTTTCGAGTCTCGCCCTCACGCTCCGCATCGGCGTCGCGCCGAGCGCGCTCACCGGGCATCCCGGCTCGCGAACCACCTCGTACATCAAGGCGGGCGACTGGGTCTCGGCACCGGATCTCGCGGACGCCACGACGACCGAGCACTGGTATCTCGTCGCCGGACTGGACGTCGTCGCCGAGGGCTCGGCGGTGGTGACGCTCGGCAATTCCATCACCGATGGGCACGGCGCCGGCACGAACCGGGACGACCGGTGGCCCGACAACCTCGCGCGGCGCCTGCAGGCCGATCCGCGCACGCGGCAGGTCGCGGTGCTCAACGCCGGCATCGGCGGGAACAGGATCCTCGCGGACGGTCTCGGTCCGGCCGCGCTCTCGCGCCTGACGCGTGACGTGCTCGACCAGAGCGGCGTCCGATGGGTGATCGTGCTCGAGGGCGTCAACGACATCGGGGGAACCAGGAGCGCCGCCGCGGCCGACAGCGTCGCGACGGGCTTGATCGCGGCGTACGGGCGGATGATCGCGGCCGCCCACGCGCGCGGCCTCAGGATCTACGGCGCGACGATCCTGCCGTTCGGCGGTTCGTTCTACGACGGGCCGGGACACGAAGAGGCGCGCCAGAGGGTCAACAAGTGGATCCGGACCGGAGGGGCGTTCAACGCGGTCATTGATTTCGACGCGGTCGTGCGCGACCCCGCCGATCCGCACCGGCTCAGGCCGAACGCCGACAGTGGTGACCACCTGCACCCGGGCGAGGAAGGGTACCGGATGATGGCCGACGCGATCGACCTCCGGCTGTTCGCACGATGAGCACGACGCTCCGCACACCTCGTGGGGTCACTCCCGCGCCCCGCGCGAGGCTCCGCCTGGTCCTCTCCGCGCTGGTGGCGAGCGCCCTCGCGTGGCACTCCGCGCAGGGGCAGCAGCTCGCCTTCACGCCGTTCCACGCGAACGGGATCTACAGCGTCGGCGAGCGCGTCGGATGGCGAGTCGCCGCCCAACCGGGACAGGTCGCGGTGCCCGGCCGGTACCGCTACACCGTCAAGCGGGACGGCCAGACGGTCATCGGCAGCGGCATCTTCGACCCGGCGTCGGGCACGGCGACGATCGAGACGTCGCTCCGTCAGCCCGGGATGGTGCTCGTCGAGGTCCGACCTCCCGTCCCCGACAGCGCCTTCCGCGGCGCGTCCAAGAGCGAGATCGGCCGCGTGCTGCTCGGCGCCGCCGCCGCGCCGACCCGGATCCGGCCGTCGGCGCCGCGCCCGAAGGACTTCGATGCCTTCTGGGCCGCGAAAATCGCCCAGCTCGAGGCAATTCCGGCGGAGCCCGTGCTGACGCCGGGTGAGAGCGGCCGGCCGGGCGTCGAGTACTTCACGATCCGGATGAACAACATCGGCGGCGCCCACGTCTACGGGCAGCTGGCGAAGCCGGAGGGCGCTGGCCCGTTTCCGGCCCTGCTGATCTACCAGTGGGCGAGCCCGCCCTACCCGCTGCAGAAGTCGTGGGTGACCGATCGCGCCGCCGAGGGGTGGCTGGTGTTGAACGTCGAGCCGCACGACGTGCCGAGCAACATGCCGCAGGCGTTCTACGACGCGCTCCCCGCGCTGATCAAGAACTACCGGACGATCGGGGAGCACAGCCGGGACCGGAGCTACTTCCTGCCGATGTATCTCGGCGACTACCGCGCGTCGGAGTACCTCGCGGGCCGGAGCGACTGGGACGGCAAGACGCTCGCGGTGATGGGCATCAGCATGGGCGGCCAGCAGAGCTTCGCGGTCGCCGGCCTGAATCCGAAGGTCACGGCGCTCCTGGTGGACGTGCCGGCGGGCGGCGACGTCCTCGGCCAATTGCACGGGCGCGCCGCGGCCTATCCCAACTGGGACGTGTCGCGGCCCGACGTCCGCCACACCGCTCCCTACTTCGACGTCTCGAACTTCGCGCCTCACATCACCGCGCGCTCGCTGGTGGCGATGGGCTTCATCGACGAGACGTGCCCGTCGGCGAGCGTGTGGGCGACGTTCAACCAGATCCGGGGACCCAAAGAGGCCGTGCCGATGGTGGACTCGCCGCACAACCACATGGCGACGCCCGAGGAGCAGCAGCCGTGGACGCGCCGCTCGGCCGAGTGGCTGAACGCGCTCGTCCACGGGCAGACGCCGTGAAGATCCGCGGGCTCCGCTGGTGGATGATCGGGCTGCTGATGCTGGGCTCGATCCTCAACTACCTCACGCGGAGCACCCTGGCCGTCGCCGCTCCGACGATGCTGGACCAGTTGCACGTCACCACCAGGCAATACTCCTGGATCGTGGGGACCTTCCAGGGCGCGCTGATGCTCCAGCCGGCCGCGGGCTGGGTGTTGGACGTGGTCGGTCTCAAGACCGGATTTGCGCTCTTCGTGGTCGCGTGGTCCTTCATCAGCATGGCGCATGCACTGGCCCGCACTTGGCCGGTGTTCGCCGGGCTGCGCGGCCTGCTCGGCCTGGCCGAGGGCTCCGCGAACCCCGCCGGGATGAAGGCGACGGCCGAGTGGTTTCCGGCGAAGGAGCGAGGGCTCGCCGGCGGCGTGTTCAACATCGGCGCTTCGGTCGGCTCGATGCTCGCGCCTCCGCTCGTCGTCTGGGCGATCCTGGCCTACAACTGGCAGTTCGCCTTCGTCATCACCGGCGGCATCGGCTTCGTGTGGGTGGTGCTGTGGCTGGCGTTCTATCAGTCGCCGGCCCGGCACCGCGCGATGTCGGACCGGGAGCGGGAGCACATCGCCTCGGGGCAGGAGCAGCACCTCAAGAGCGACGGGACGCGCCCCTCGATCCTGGGCATCGCGAAGCAGCGCAACTTCTGGGGCATCGCCATCCCCCGCTTCCTCGCCGACCCCACCTGGGGCACGCTCACCTTCTGGGTGCCGCTCTACTTGTCGCAGGCGCGTCACTTCGACCTGAGGCAAATCGCGCTGTTCGCCTGGATGCCGTTCCTGGCGGCGGACCTCGGCTGTGTGTTCGGCGGCGCCGTGAGCATGGCCCTCCAGAGGCGCGGCGTCCGCCTGATCAACGCGCGGCGGTGGGCGTTCACCCTGGGCGCGGTCATGATGACGGGGGTGGCCTTCGCCGGCTTCGTGAGGAGTCCGTACGCGGCGGTGGCGCTCATCAGCCTGGCGGGGTTCGCGCACCAGACGCTCTCGGTCACGGTGATCACGATGGCCTCCGATCTCTTCCGGCAGAACGAGGTTGCCACCGTCGCGGGGATGGCCGGCACCTGCGGCAACGGCGGGCTGCTCCTTTTCAACCTGCTGATCGGAGGCCTCGTCGCCACGGTTGGCTATACACCCTTCTTCGTCTGCCTCGGCCTTTTCGACCTGGTCGGCGCCACGGTTCTCTGGGCCGTGGTGCGCGAGCCAGTCACCGCGTCACCCTCCCTGAGCCGATCATGACCGTCATCCGCAATCCGATCCTCCCGGGCTTCAACCCCGACCCGTCCATCGTCCGGGTGGGCGACGACTACTACGTCGCCACCTCCACTTTCGAGTGGTATCCCGGGGTCCAGGTCCACCACTCGCGCGACCTGGTGCACTGGCGGCTGCTGACCCGGCCTCTGAGGCGGGCGAGCCAGCTCGACATGCGCGGCGACCCCGATTCCTGCGGCGTCTGGGCGCCGTGCCTGACCTTTGCCGACGGCCGGTTCTGGCTCATCTACACCGACGTCAAGCGCTACGCGCGCACCAGCGTGCCGAGTGCTTCGGGCGCTTCGATGCGCGACTTCCACAACTACCTCGTCACCTGCCCGACGATCGACGGCGAGTGGAGCGATCCGGTCTACCTCAACAGCAGCGGCTTCGACCCGTCGCTGTTCCACGACGACGACGGCCGCAAGTACCTCGTCAACATGCTGTGGGACTACCGGCCGGGGCACAACCGGTTCGGTGGCATCGTGCTGCAGGAGTACTCGGTCGCGCGACACACGCTGGTCGGCGAGCGCACGAACATCTTCCGCGGCACGGATCTCGGGCTCACGGAAGCGCCGCACCTATACAAGCGGGGCGGCTGGTACTACCTGCTGACGGCCGAGGGCGGCACCTTCTGGGACCACACGGTCACGATGGCGCGCTCGCGCTCGCTCCGCGGGCCGTACGAGCTGCACCCCGATGCCCACATCCTCACCGCGCGCCACCGGCCCGAGCTGCCGCTCCAGAAATCCGGCCACGCCGACCTGGTCGACACGCAGGACGGCCGCACGTGGATGGTGTACTTGTGCAGCCGGCCGCTGCCGAACCGGGGGCGGAGCCCGCTCGGCCGGGAAACCGCCATCCAGCCGATGGCCTGGTCCACGGACGGGTGGCTGCGCACGACCGACGGCCAGGGCGTGCCGCAGCTCGAGGTCCCGGCGCCGCCGCTGCCGCCGCACCCCTTCCCCGCTCCGCCGGCGCGCGAGGACTTCGACGAGCCGCGGCTGCCGATCGACCTCCAGTGGCTGCGCTCGCCGTTTCCGGAGGAGCTGTTCAGTCTGACCGCGCGCCCCGGCCACCTGCGCCTCTTCGGCCGCGAGACTCTCGGGAGCTTCTTCCGCCAATCACTCGTGGCGCGCCGGCAGCAGGCGCACTGCTACAGCGCGTCCACGGCGATCGAGTTCGAGCCGGAGCACTACCAGCAGTCGGCGGGGCTCGTCGCCTACTATGGCGGCAACAAGTACCACTACCTGTATGTCTGCCGCGACGAGGCGGTGGGCAAGCACCTGCGGGCGATGTCAGCATTCCCCGACGGGCCGGCGGCCGACGCGTTCACGCCGCCGATCCCGGTTCCGGCCGACAGGCGCATCCAACTGCGGGTCGAGGTGGACTACTCTCGTCTACGGTTCGGCTATCGGGTGGACGGCGTGGATCGAGCGTGGCGGTGGCTGCCCGAACTGTTCGACGCCAGCATCCTGTCCGACGAGGCGAGCGCGCCGGGCGCGCCGAACTTCACTGGCGCCTTCGTCGGGATGGCGTGCCAGGACCTGGCCGGCACAGCGCGGGCCGCGGACTTCGACTGGTTCGAGTACCGCGAGCGCGAGTACCGCGCCGGTCCGCCCGAAACGGCGCGGGACTAAGGCCGGCGGCCCGCCGGCCGCACCGTCAGCAGCGCGATCGCCGCGTTCGGCAGCGTGAACGCGTAGTCGCCCGCAGCGTCCGGCCGGACGCCTGTGGTCCGGGGAGCGCCGATGGTGCCGTCGGACTTGAATTGCATCCCGCCGTAGCGCACGCCCGCCGCGCCGGCGCCGAGGTTCGGCGCCTCGAGCAGCAGCAGCGAGGCATCGCCCATCGGGCGGGCCAGGTGCACCCGCACCAGCCCCGCCGCGCTGGTGTCCTTGTTGAGCACGAACACGCTCACCGCGCAGCCGCTGCAGGCGCTGACGGCGTAGGCGGTGACGTTGGCATTGGCCTCGACGCCGATGCTCATGAAGCGCTTCCCCGCCGCGTGCTGTGCGAACAGGTACAGGCCGTAGTACAACGGCTGGGCGACGTTGCGGTAGGTCCAGCGGCCGGTGCGGTCCGGCTGACCGTACGTGTCCACCGGGTTGTACGAGCTGCCGCCGCCCGGGCGGTAGCTGATGTGGTAGTCCACGTTCACGAAGCCGGCCGACGCCAGCGTGAATGCGTAGTCGAGCCCCCACAGCGCCGACGCGAATGCGTTGCTGACGCCGGGCATCCCACCGCACGACGCCGAGTTGGTCTCCGCCATCGCGATCGGCAGGTCGCGTTCGTGCGCCACGCCCGACAGGTGCGCCGCGTCGCTCATCACCTCGTCCATCAGCTCGCGCGACAGCAGGCGCGCGGCGCTCACCGTCAGGCCGCCGCACGTCGTGGCCGAGTAGTTGTGCACAGTGAGCCACTTCAGGCGCTGCGGCCCCACACTGTCCGCGAACAGCGTGAGGTCGTCCGGGTTGCGCCAGCCGCAGCAGGTGGCCGGCCCCACGATCGCGTAGCGGCGCGCCACGCTGTCCGCCTGGAACGCGCGCAGGTAGGCGAGGAATTCCCGCGCCTGGTCGCGGGCCGCGTAGCCCTTCGGCCGGTACGGCGTGCGGGCGAACAGGTCTGGCTCGTTGCCGGGCTCGAGCGCGAAGACATGCGCGGGAGCGATCTCGCGGGCGACGCCCGCCGTCACCTCGCCGAGCGCCCAGGCCGGGCTGCCCTGCTTGAGGTTGAGCCCGACGATGAGCCGCCAGCCGCTCCCGCCGGCCGCGGCGTCGAAGAGGCGCAGGTCCTCCGACCGAAGGTCCGCCTGGCACGCGTCTGGAAGCGGTGCGTGCGCCCGGTCCCAGCAGGTGTTGTCCTGGCTGTTGCCGCCGAGGCGCAGGAACCCCGGTCCGAGGTTCCGCATGAACCGGAAGAAGCCCACGTTGGGGAAACCCGGGTGGCCGAGCGCGTAGACAGGCTGCTCGGCGGCACGGGCGGCGGCGCTGTCACCCTGGAACGCGCCGATACCCTGGCCCGCGGTCGAGACCTCGAGGCTGAAGCCGACGAAGTCGCGCGGGATGGTGCCGTACAGCTGGTCGTTCGCGACGGTGATGGTCGCGAGGCGCGGCGCGTCCGCGCCCTGGGCCAGTGCGACGGCTGGTCGCACCAGCGCCAGGGCGAGGACGCCGAGAATGCGGGTATTCACGTGTCGCCCCGGCCTACTGCGGCGGCCGCGGTGCGGGCGCCGGCGGCTGCGTGCCCGGCTGCGCCGTCAGGCCCGGCGGCGGCCGGAAGAAGAACGGCGGCATCTCCATGATCTCGCGCCCGTGGCTCGTCAGGAACGCCCGGAGCTCGTTGTACGGACGGTGCGGGTTGTTGGACGAGAACGTGGAGCGGATCCACGTCTCGTGGTACCACCGCTCGAACGGCGGGTGCTCCGCCCACAGCAACTGGTCCTCGAGGTTCTCGAGCGGCGCCTTGGCCTGCCACGCGAGCTGCCACATGGACGTGGTGTCGGGCGCGGCCAGCGCGTCGGCGAGCTTCAGCGCCGCCTCGCTCTGGCGGGCGTCAATCAGCAGCCCGAGCGCCACGTTCTCGTGAAAGTACTCCGCCTGGTCGGGCGTCATCTGCGTTTCGGCCTGGGCTTCCTGGGCGAGCGCGCTCTGCAGCTGCGAGAACCGCGAGCGCAGGAGTGGAATGGCGCTGTCGAGCGGCATGCCTCGGAAGAACGCCATCCCGGGCCGCGGCGCCGAATCAGGCGGCGTCGGCCTGCCAAGAACCCGGTTGTGCAGCCGCGTGATCAGCATCTGCAGCGCGTTCGACGCCGTCCACAGCCGGTCCGGACGGTCGAGCAGCGTGAAGTACTGCCCGTACGTCGCGGCGGCGGCATCCGCGCCGGCGCCGAAGTACTCGTGAGAGAACCAGCTGATGTAGCGCGAGGCCGCATCCGGCGCGGAGAACGCCGCGGGCGCGTTCCAGGTGATGTCCGCGATCATCCGCACGCCCATCACGTACTCGCGCACCTCCGACATGTTGACCAGCATGTACTCGGTGGCGCCGGCCTGCACGATCTTCTGGAACTCCGTCGCGATCGTCGCGGGCGCGACCGTGCTCACGTTCTGCTTGCTCAGGTTCCCACCCAGGTAGGCGAGGTGGTAGTACACGCCGTGCTTCCACTTCCCGAGGCTCTGGGGCAGGCCGCGCATGTGCCCGTCGTTGTCGTCCGGCCAGACGATGATCACGTCGGACGGCAGGTCGAATGTCTCGGGATGCTGCTGGTAGGCTGGGAGCATCTCCGTGTACATCGTGAAGTGGAACAGCGGCGTCTTCCCCGGCGGGAGCAGCTCCCGCACCATGTTCACCTGGTCGGTGATCACCTCGTGGAAGGTCCGCGCCTTGTCCTCGTCCGTGGTGCCCTGCGGCCAGGTGTAGCCCCGATCGTCCGTGTTGCGCATCCCCACCGGCCAGATCACGTCGAGGTGGCGGTTCTCCAATACGCCACCGCGCCAGAACGTCAGCATCCCGTCCTTGTTGTTGAACCAGTCGTACTCCGGCCGGATGCCGCGCTCGACCCCGAGGTTGAACCGCGTCAGGCCGAACGGATTGGAGACGAGGATGTCGTAGTGGTGCGAGGTGTAGTAGAGCCCCCAGTCACTCGCCAGCTCCTGGACCTCGTAGCGCCGGTGCACCCGCGTGTACGGCGCGACCATGTTCATCTTGAGCCGCAGCGCCGTCTCGAAGAACTTCTTGTACCAGTCGAGCGGGACGTCGCCGAGTTGGTCCGGGTAGCCCTGCGCGTTGAAGGGCCGCGGCAGGATGTCCTCGTCGTCGTGGAAGAAGCCGCGGTACCTGAACGTCGGCGGCCCCTGCTCGAAGCGCGTCGCCTTGAGTACCAGCGGGTCGTGGCGCTCGGGCAGGTAACCGGTCCACAGATACAGCGGATCGATGCCCAGCCGCTCCGAAAGCGTGTACGCGGCGAACGCGGTGCCGCGCGGATTCGAGCCCACCAGCCAGACCGTCTTCGGGGTCGTGACGACGCGGTAGGCCTCCCACTGCCCCTGCATCCCGCGCGTGTCCACCTCTTTGGGGAGGGTGAGCGTCCCGAGGGTCACGAGCCGGATGCTCGCGCCGCCGGTGCTGGGCGTGTCCACGAGGGCGGGGTGGAAGCCGCTGATCCTCTCGATGTCGCCGGCCAGGAACACCGCCGCCTGTCTCACGTTCAGCGGCTCGTCCTTGCCGACTACGATCTCGGCTCCGCTCCCGCCGCCCGCCAGCACCACGTCGCCGGCGGCCGCCGGGCCCGTTTGAACCCACGTGCCGCGCACGGGCGCCGACCAGGGAACGGCCTGCGCGACCAGGTGACTCGTCGCCAGCACGCAGACGCACGAGCAGAGCAACGCAACGAACCCGCTTCGACGATGGCTCATACGCTCCTCAGCATTCGATGATGATCTTGAGTCCCTCGCGCCGCTCGGCGACCGCGTACGCCTGGGCCACATCGGCCAGGGAGAAACGGTGCGTCGCCAGCGAGCAGAGGTCCACGCGCCGGCTCTCGACCAGCTGGATCGCGCGCGGATAGGTGTGCTTCATCCGGTGAACCACTCTGACCAGCAGATCCTTGCGCCGGGCGACCGACGCCGTGAAAGCGACCCGGTCTTCGCTGGGTATGCCGACCAGGATTGCCCGGCCCCCGGGCTTCACGGCGGCGACGGCTGCCTCGACGGCCTCCGGGTCGCCGGCCGCCTCGAACGCCACGTCCACGCCGCGGCCGCCGGTGGCCGCGAGGATGTCCTCGGCCTCACCTCCGTCGTGCACCGCGAACGCCGTCGCCCCGAGCGCTCGGGCGGCCTCGAGGCGATGCGGCACGTCGGCGCGATCGGTGGCGAAGAGGCGCGTGGCGCCGGCGACTCTTGCGACCTGCAGCGTCAGCAGGCCAATCGGCCCGGAGCCGAAGACCCCGACGCTCATCCCCGGGCCGACCGCCCCGAGTTCGACGGCGTACATCGCGACGCCCAGAGGCTCGAGCAGCGCGCCCTCGACGTCGGACAGCGCAGCTGGCAACGGCACCAGGCAGTGCTCCGGCCAGGCGACGTACCCGCACAGTGCACCGTCCTGCGGCGCGTGCCCCGCGAAGCGCAACACGGAGCAGAGATTCGGGTTCCCTTCCTCGCAATAGCTGCAGCGCCCACACGCCTGCGCCGGATCTATCGCCACGCGCTCCCCGCGCCGCGCGCCGCCTTGGATCACCCCCGCGCACTCGTGCCCCAGGACCAGCGGCGCCTCGATCCGGTCGCCGCCGATGTGCCCTTCGCGGAACCAGTGGACGTCGGAGCCGCACACGCCCACCGCCGTCACCTTGACCAGCGCCTCGCCGCTGCGCGGCGTCGGCACCGGCTCGTCGTGGAGACGCATGTCTCCCGCGCCGTGAATGCGAGCGACCTGCATGCGGCTGTTCATTCCGGCTCCATATCTATCCGATCCGAAAGCGATGTCAAACGGGCCGGCTTGCGCCACAGCCGCTCTGGCGTTGCGGTGTCGCAACGCGCAGCGTTGAGGAACCGCACGCAGCTCCGGGCGGCAGGAGGCTGATATGACGCTCAAACAAGTGCTCGTCGAGGAAGCTGAAACGACCTACGCCATCACACGGAACCTGGTTCGCCGGGTCGGCGACGCGGAGCTCCTGTGGAAGCCGGCAAGTGACAGAACAGAGTGGATGAACATGGGCCAACTCCTGATGCACTGCGCGAGCTTCGGCTGCGGCAAGGCGATTCAGGGCTTCGTCCGGGGCAACTGGGGCGTTCCTGAGGGCGGGGCGGAGGTGGGCGCCGACATGCACGTGCCGCCGGCGGCCGCACTTCCCAGCGTCGAGAGCGTCGGCCAGGCCCTCGAGATGCTGGAGGCAGACCGGGCGCTCGCCCTGGCCTGCATCGCGGAGACGCGCGAGGCCGACTTGCTGGCGCAGCACCTCACGGCGCCGTGGGGCGGCCCCGCGATGCCACTGTTCCAGCAGCTGCTCCGGATGATCGCACATCTCAGCCAGCACAAAGGCCAGCTCTTCTACTATCTCAAGCTGATGGGGAAAGACGTCGGTACCAGCGACCTCTGGGGGGCATAGATGCACGGCTACTCGGGCGAACAAAGACATGGCGCGCTCGGCACGTGCCGGCTCGCGGTCGTGCTCGCCGCCGCGCTGTGCGGCCCGGCCGCCCCGGCGCGAGCGCAGCCCGACACGGCGACGGTGCGGGCGCTCAAGGCCGTCGCCGACGGAGTCCTCCGGGACGCGACGTTCGACTTCGTGGACTCGGCGACCGGGCGACGCTATGCCGCGCCCGATTCCGCGCCCGCCGGCGCGCGGCTCCGCATCGCGAGCCCCTACAACGACTGGCGCTACTGGAACGGCGTACTGAACCTCGCGATGCTGCGGGTCGCCGACGAGCTGCACGCGGCGCGCTACGCCGCTTTCGCGCGCCGCAACGTGGCTTTCGCCTTCGACCACTACAGGTACTTCGAGGACCGGCATCAGCGCGAAGACAAGTGGACCTATCCGTTCGGCCAGCTGTTCACACTGGAGGACCTGGACGACTTCGGCGCGGAAGGCGCGACCGTTATCGAAGTGTCGGCGTGGGATCACGACCCGCGCTACCAGGGCTACGTGGATCGGGCGGCCGCCAATGTCGCGAGGCGGCAGGATCGCCTGCCCGACGGCACGTTGGCGCGCGGCCGCCCGCACCGCTGGACGGTGTGGGCCGACGACCTCTTCATGAGCGTGCCGTTCCTCGCCCGGATGGCCGTCCTTGCCGGCGACCGCCGCTACCTCGACGACGCGGCCCGCCAGGTGATCAACTTCCACCGCCATCTCTTCGACGAGCGCGCCGGCCTGATGTACCACAACTGGTATTCGGACACGGAACGTCCCGGGGCGGCGTTCTGGGGCCGGGCCAACGGCTGGGCGCTGATGGCCGAGGTAGAGCTGCTCGACCGGCTGCCGCCCGGCCATCCGCAGCGCGACACCGTGTTGGCGATGTTCAGCCGCCACGTGGCGGGCATCGCGCGGTACCAGGACGCGACCGGGCTGTGGCACCAGCTCCTGGACCGCAACGACTCGTACCTGGAGACGTCGGCCAGCGCGATGTTCACCTACGCGATCGCGCGCGGCGTCGAGCGGGGTTATCTGGACGCGGGCTGGGCGGCAATGGCGCGGCGCGGCTGGGCGGGAATCCTCACCAGGATCCGGCCGGATGGGCAGATCGAGGGCACGTGCGCCGGCACGGATGTCAGCGACGATCTCGCCGACTACTATCGGCGGCCGACCCCGGTCAACGACCCGCACGGCGTCGGCCCCGTGCTGCTGGCGGGGACGGAGATCCTGCGGCTCGTACGCTGACCGCGCGGCCGGACTGCCGGCTAGTTCGTACCCTCCAGGCCGATCATCCGGTACCGGCCCGAGAGGTGCAGCAGGCCGAACAGGTAGAGGCAGCCGTCGTAGTAGCGCCACCGCCCGCGCGTAGGCTCGATCGTCCACAGCTCGCGCACGAAATCGAGCGAGCGCGGGTTGGTGGAAACCAGGCTGGCCACGGCGTTCATGGCCACCAGCCCCGGCGAATGGGCCGGCACGATCTGCTGTCCGTCGAGCGTGTACATGAGGCCGTACGTTCCGATCCCCTGCGCCGAGAAGAACGCCTGCAGCCGGCTGGCCTCCTCGACCTCCCACCGATCCCCGCCGAACCAGTAGCGGTCGATCGCGACGTTCTGGATGACCCGCCAAGCGTCCGCCCGGAATTCCGCGTGTCCGCCACCCCACGGCGCGGTGGGCGTGCCGTCGAAGCTCGCGTAGTCCGGGAACAGCCCGGTCACCGGGTTCGCCGCTCGCTTGAAGAACGCCCGGCCCGCCTGCGCGACCGCGCGCCAGGTGTCGTTGTCCTCCTTCGCCCAGCGCCCGAACAGCTCGTAGAACGCCGGCAGGTGGTACGACGGATCGGTGAACTGCGCCCCCGGACCGTGCGGCACGAAGACCACCAGGCTGGTCGCGGGATCGAACATCGGCGTGACGCCGGAGCCGGCCGCGGCATAGCGGTCCTGGTGGAGCATGTGGTGCAGGATGTCGTCGGCCGCCGCCTCGTACGTCGTGTCGTTCCAGCGCTTCCAGGCGAAGAGCAGCGCCATCGCGAAGTACTGCTCGCCGTCGGGCGCGGGCCCCGGATCGCGCACCGTGCCGTCCGGGTTCGCCTCCCAGGCGAAGTATCCGGCGAAGTTGCCGTCGGGGTGGCGGAGCCGCCGGCGCGCGAAGTTCCACAGCCGGTCGAACTGCGGGCGGAGCCCCGCCTGCACCGCGAGCATCATGCCGTACGACATCCCCTCCGAGCGGACGTCGTCGTTCCCGCTGTCGAGGATGTATGCCTCGTCCGTCCCGAGCGTGTCATAGTTGCGGATGGTCGAGTCGCCGAAGAAAAACGCGTCGATCGCGCCGTCCACCTTCGCGGTGATCTCCGCGTCGCTCTTGCCGATCTCCCGGAACAGGTTGCGGTAGACGCCGCTCCGCGCGGCCGGGATCGCGACCGGCGCCACGCGTGGCGACGGGTGGCAGGCCGGTGCGAGGAGCACCGCGATCGTCAGCACACATGGCAGCGTTTTCATCCAAGCCTCCGCTCACTCGACCCGGTTGCGCAGGGTGCCGATCGCCGGCACCGTGATCTCGATATCGTCTCCCGATCGCAGCGCGAACTCGGCCGGGGGAACGATCCCCGTCCCCGTCAGCAGCAGACATCCGGCCGGGAAGCTCGTCTCGCGGTAGAGGTACGCGACCAGCTCCTCGAGGGGGCGCCGCATCCGCGCCAGCGTGGTGCTCCCTTCGCACGCGACTGCTCCGGCGCGCATCACGCGGAGCGCGATGCTCGTCGCCGGGGGGAGCGGCTCCTCCCGCACCAGGAGCGCGGGGCCGAGCGCGCAGGCGCCGTCCCAGATCTTGGCCTGCGGCAGGTAGAGCGGATTCTCCGCCTCGATGTCGCGGGCGCTCAGGTCGTTGCCGATCGTATAGCCGACGATTTCGCCCCGGGCGCTTATGCAGAGCGCCAACTCCGGTTCGGGCACACTCCAGCGGGCGTCGCGCCGTAGCCGCACCGGCTGGTCGGGTCCGCGCAGGCGCCATGCGGCACACTTGAAGAACAGCTCCGGACGCTCGGCCGCGTACACCCGGTCGTAGAACGACGCTCCGCCACCCCCGGCAGCCTGGGATTCGTCGATCCGCGCGGTGCGACTCCGGTCGTAGGTCACGCCGGCGCCCCAGACCTCCTGCCCGGCGGCGGGAGCCAGGGGCGGCGCTTCCAGGCGCGGGCCGCGCGGGCCGCGCGCCGCCGCTGCGCGGAGATGGTCGACGAGCGATGGACGATTGACGAGCGTGTCCCACTCCTCCGAAAGCCGAACGAGGGCACCGTCCGCCTCGAGCACGGGGCCGCGCGCGGTGCGATAGAGCTTCAGCGGACCATTCATGCGCTCCTCCCGGCGTCCCGCTCGGGCGCCGCCTTGAGACCCGCCTCGAGCACCTCCACGATCCGGTCCACGTCGTAGACGCAGCCCGCCCAGGTGCCGCCGCTCGCGCGCTGCAGTGCCGCCCAGAGACGCGTATCGGCGGGCAACGCCGGATGCACGGCGAGGCCCGGGTGCGGCTCGCGCTCGTGGAGCAGGGCGGCGCACCGCTCGGGAGGCAGGACCTCGCCCGCAACACCGACCAGGTTCACCGACCCGGTCAGCGCGTTCCGGTCGATCACGATCTCGATCAGATCGTCGTCGCGCACCTTCCCGATCGGGCCACCCTCGAGGGCCTCGGGCCCGACGTGCCCGATGCACGCGCCGGTGGAGACGCCGGAGAACCGGCCGTCGGTCACCAGCGCGACGTGCTTGCCCCACGGGAGGCACTTCAGCGCGAAGGTGATCTGCGCCGTCTCCTGCATCCCGGTGCCCGACGGGCCGTTGCCGATGAGCACGATCACGTCGCCCGGCCGGATCGGCCGCCCGGTCTGTCCCTTGACCGCGCGGATCGCCTCGCGCTCGTCCGTGAAGACGCGCGCCGGGCCCCTGTGCCGGAAGACCTGGTCCTCGCCCACCACCGTCGGGTCCACGGCTGTCGCCTTGATCACCGATCCCTCGGGCGCGAGGTTGCCGACCGGGAAGACCACGGTGCTCGTCAGCCCCGCGCGCCGTGCCGCGTCCGGGCCCATGATCACGTCGTCGGGCGAGACCTTCGCGCCCGCAGCGAGCCGCGCGTGCGACGCGCGCCGCCGCTCGCTGTCCTCCCACCAGTCGAGCGTCGCATCGAGCGTCTCGCCGGTCGCGGTGAGCACGCCGCCGTGGAGCAGCCCCATCCGCCGCAGGTGCAACATCACCTCCGGCACTCCGCCGGCCATGAACACCTGCACGGTCGGATGGTTGCGCGGGCCGTTCGGCAGCGCGTCGACCAGCCGCGGGGTCGCGCGGTTCACGCGGATCCAGTCGTCCACCGTCGGAGGCGTGAGCCCCGCCGCGTGCGCGATGGCGGGGATGTGCAGCAGCAGGTTGGTCGAGCCGCCGAACGCGGCGTGCACCAGCATCGCGTTCTCGAGAGATTCGGCCGTCAGGATGCGGGCGATGGGAATGCCCAGGGCGTGGAGCCGCAGAAGCGCGAGCGCCGAACGCCGCCCCATCTCGTACCACGAGGCCTCGCCCGAGGGCGCGAGCGCGGTGTGCGGCAGCGCGAGGCCCAGCGCCTCCGCCACCACCTGCGCCGTGGCCGCGGTGCCGAGGAACTGGCACCCGCCGCCCGGCGACCCGCACGCCCGGCAGCCCATCGCAGCCGCGTAGTCGAGGTCGATGAGATCGCGCGCGAAGCGGGCTCCCAGACTCTGCACCTGCCCCGCGTCCTCCGCTCCCGCCGCCGGGAGCGTGACGCCGCCCGGCACGACGACGCCTGGCAGCCGCCCGGAGGCGGCGAGCGCGAGCAGCGTCGCAGGGAGTCCCTTGTCGCAGGTCGCGACCGCCATCACGCCCGCCGCAGTCGGGAGCGACCGGATCAGCCGCCGCATCACGATCGCCGCATCGTTGCGGTACGGCAGGCTGTCGAACATCCCCTCCGTGCCCTGGGTGCGGCCGTCGCAAGGATCCGAGCAGTACGCCGCGAACGGGATGGCGCCCTGCTCGCGCAGCGTCTGGGCCGCCTCGCGCACCAGCAGCCCGATCTCCCAGTGGCCGGTGTGGTAACCCAGCGCCAGCGGCCTGCCGTCGTCGCCCCTCAGGCCGCCGAGCGTGCTGACGATGACGTATTGCGGCCCCGTGAGAGCGGCCGCACTCCATCCCATGCCGACGTCCTGCGTGAGGCCGAAGATGTCTCCGCTCGGCCGCTCGCGGAGCAGCTCGGGCGTGAGCGGCAGACTCCCGGGGGGCCCTGCGCCCTCCAGTCGGGCGGCGGCCACCGCGTCCGCGGAGCCGAGCACCGCGTCGAGAGATGGCATCGCGGAAATGGGGTTCATGCGGACAACCTTGTGGCCTGGGCCACGGGACCGCCAGCCGTGGCGACTTGCAGAATCGCGCCGGCCGGCTCATGTGTGCGAAAGGAGGAACGATGGAGCTGACCGGACAGAACCTGATCGGCGGAGAGCCGAGCGGCGGCGGCGCCGCCTTTCGCGCGGTGGATCCCGCGACCGGCGCGGCGCTCGAGCCGGAGTTCCGGGAGGGAGGCGCCGCGCTGGTGGACCGCGCCCTCGCCGCCGCCGAGGCGGCGTTCCCGGCGTACGCGCGCACCACCCCCGGCGACCGTGCCGCCTTCCTGCGCGCGATCGCCGACGAGGTGCTCGGGCTCGGCGAGGCGTTGCTCCAGCGCGCGCACGCCGAAACGGGGCTCCCCGCCGCGCGGCTGGAGAGCGAGCGCGGGCGCACCGTGAACCAGCTCAGGCTGTTCGCGGACCATCTCGAGGAAGGCTCCTGGGTGGAGGCCCGCATCGATCCCGGCGATCCAACGCGCTCGCCCGCGCCGAAGCCGGACCTCCGCCGGATGCTCGTGCCGCTCGGCCCCGTCGCCGTGTTCGCCGCGAGCAACTTCCCCTTCGCGTTCTCCGTCGCGGGCGGCGACACGGCGGCCGCCCTCGCGGCCGGCTGCCCGGTCGTCTGCAAGGCCCACCCGGGCCATCCGGGCACCGCCGAGCTGACCGCGGCGGCGATCTACCGGGCGGCGCGCGCGCGCGGCATCTCCGCAAGCGTCTTCTCGCTCCTCCACGGCTGGGGCCACGAGGTCTCTCTCGCACTGGCCCGGCATCCGCTCACCCGCGCCGTCGGCTTCACCGGCTCGCTCCGCGCGGGGCGCGCGCTGTTCGACGCCGCCGCGGCACGGCCCGATCCGATCCCCGTCTACGCGGAGATGGGCAGCGTCAACCCCGTCTTCCTCCTGCCCGCCGCCGTCGCGGAGCAGGGGGAAGCGATCGCCCAGGGCCTCGCGCAATCCATCACCCTCGGCGTGGGCCAGTACTGCACCAACCCCGGCGTCGTGCTCGGCGTCGGAAGTCCGGACTTCGACCGCCTGGTGCGCGCGCTCGCCGAGCGGCTGCGCGCCGCGCCGGCCGGCGTGATGCTGTACGACCGCCTGAGCGAGGCGTACGCCGCGGGCGTCGCCCGCTCGCAGAGCCGCGGCGCCGAGTTGCTCGCCGAGGCGCCGCCCGACGGGAAGACCTGCGGCGCGCCGGCGCTGCTCCGCACCGACGTCGCGCATTTCCTCGCCGACCCCGCCCTGCGCGAAGAGGTGTTCGGCCCTTCGTCCCTCGTCGTGACGGCGCGGGACGTCGCGGAGCTGGTGCGTGCGGCGGACGCGCTCGAGGGCCAGCTCACGGCCTCGATCCACGGCACCGCCGCTGAGCTCGAAGCGCATGCGCCGCTGGTCGAGGCGCTGCGGCGCAAAGTCGGGCGCCTGATCTTCAACGGCTTCCCGACCGGGGTCGAGGTCGGCCACGCGATGCAGCACGGCGGGCCCTATCCCGCCACCACCGACGCGCGCACCACCTCCGTGGGCACCGCGTCCATCGTCCGCTTCGCGCGCCCCGTCTGCTGGCAGGACTTCCCGGACGCGGCGCTGCCGCCCGCGCTCAGGAACCGCAACGTGCTGGGGATCTGGCGACGGGTGAACGGGGCGATCACCCGCGAGGACGTGCGCGCCGGGCTCTAGCGTAGCGGCAGGAGCAGCGCCAGCAACAGCGTGGTCACCATCGCCGTCGTGCCGACCACGGCCGACAGCGGCGTCCAGCTCTTGAGAGTCTCGGCCTCGCTCACGCCGCCGACCCGGCTGAAGACCCAAAACCCGGCGTCGTTCATCCACGAGCCGACGAGCGAGCCGCCGGCGATCGCCGTGGCGATGTAGACGGGATGGAACGGCAGGGAGACGCCCTTGATCATCGCCGCGATCATCCCCGCCGTGGTGATCATCGCGACCGTGGCCGAGCCCTGCGCTGTCCGCAGGACGACGGACACTGCGAACGCGAGGAGGAGCAGCGCGACGCCGGTGCCCTGCGCCCCCGCGCCGATGAAGTGCCGCACGAGCGACCCCACGTCCGCGAGTTGCAGTGCCGCGCCGAACGAGCCGCCGGCGCCGACGATCAGGACGATCGCGCCGGCGCCGAGCAGTGACGACTCGACCAGGCGCGCGAGCTCGGCCCGGCTCGGCCGCTGGCCACGCCAGTAGAGTAGCAGCGCTGCTGTGGCGGCGAGAAACAGCGCCACGTTCGGGTTCCCGAGGGTGGACGTGAGAGGCGTCAGCACGTTCCACGTCGCCGCGCCCGACGGGACCGCGGTCCGGAGCGTGGCCACGATGGTGTTGGACGAGATGAGCAGCACCGGCAGGAGCACCGGCGTGAGCGACGGCACGAGTCCGGGCAAGACCGCCGGCGCCGGGACATCGGGCACGCCCGGCGCGAGCGGCTGGGCTTCCACCGTCATGCGCCGGCTGGCCCAGCCCGCGAACACGAGCCCGACGGCCGCCGACGGGAGCGCCACGACGATCCCCGCCAGCACCATCGTGCCCAGATCCACGCCGAGCGCGCTCGCCATCGCCAGCGGCCCGGGATGCGGCGGCACCAGCGCGTGCGTCGCCACGGCGCCGGCGGACACCGCGAGCAGGTACTTGAGGTAGTCGCGGCCCGTGGTCCGGTACATCGAACGCGCCAGCGGAGCCAGCAGGAAGAAGATCGTGTCGAAGAACACCGGCAGGGACAGGACGAACGCCGTCGCGCCGAGGGCCTGCGCGCCCCGCCGCTCACCGAGCAGATTGACGAACCCGCGCACGATCCGGTCGGACGCCCCGCTGCCCGACATCGCGCCGCCGATGATCGCGGCCAGCGCGACGATCACGCCGAGCTGCCCCGCCGTCCGCCCGAACCCGTCCGCCACCACCGCCACCTTGGCGGCTGGCTCCCCAGCGGCCAGGAGCGCTACGAGGATGGCCGCGGCCACCAGCGCCAGAAAGGCGTGCAGCCGCAGCACGATGATGGCCCCCAGGACCACGGCGAAACCGAGCAGGAGAATCGGGAGAGGTGGCATCGGCTAAGGGGGGGTGGACACGGTGATAAGATGATAGTATGAATTGCACCGGCCGTTCAACTGATGGAGGGCGTCACATGCGGCACCATCGTCTACCGCTGCTCGCGGGCGCGGTTTCCCTGGGTCTCGCGTTCGCCGTGGCCGGCTGCGACGTCTCGACCAGCGTCGGCAGCTACTATGTCACGTACCGCGTCAACATGCTCGGGCTCGGCACGATCGACTCGGTGCTCTACAGCCCGGGCACCGGGAAGTGCACGAGCTCGTGCAACGCGGATTCGACCCTCAACAGGGTGACGAACCCATCGCTCACGTCCCTGGGGATCTACTCGATCGAGTTGTTCTTGCCGTCTGGGGCGACGGCTCAGGCGACGCTGTATGGCTCGGGCACGGCCGCCGGCACCGCACAGTTCGCGGTGATCTGGATGACGGCCAGCGGCACGATTCGGGGTGACAGCCTTACGGCGGCCACCGCGGCCGCGACGAAGTTCTCAATCAGCATCCCGAAGATGACGCTGTAGCGCGCGCCGGCTCCGGCCGGACGCGTGTGACGCCGTAGCAGACGATTGGTGGTGTGGGGCCGGCCCGCCGAATCGGGCGGGGCCGGCCCCTTCGCTTGCCCATCCCCGAAAGGCCTAGAAAGCACCCCACCTCCCCGCTAGCTTCGGCGCATGGCGCCGCACACCGTCACGCTCGCGCTGGTCCAGATGGCAATGCACCGCGACAAGGCCTCCAACGTCGCGAAGGCCCGCGCGGCCGTCGCGGACGCCGCCCGGCGCGGGGCCCAGATCGTCGTCCTCCCCGAGCTCTTCGCGTCGCCGTACTTCTGTCAGGTCCAGGATCCCGACCTGTTCGAGCTGGCCGAGCCCGTACCCGGCCCTACCAGCGAGGCGATCGCCGCGGCGGCGAAGGAGCACCACGTCGCGGTCGTGACCCCGCTGTTCGAGCGGCGGGCCGCGGGCATCTACCACAACAGCCTCGTCGTGTACGGCCCGGACGGCACGGCGCTCGGCATGTACCGCAAGATGCACATCCCGGACGATCCGCTGTTCTACGAGAAGTACTACTTCACCCCCGGCGACCTGGGCTTCGTGACGGTGCCCACGCCGTTCGCGACGCTGGGGCCGCTGATCTGCTGGGACCAGTGGTACCCGGAGGCAGCGCGCGTGTCGGCGCTCCAGGGCGCACAGATCCTCTGCTATCCGACCGCGATCGCCTGGCACCCGAAAGAGAAGGCCCGGTTCGGCGCCGAGCAGCTCGCGGCGTGGCAGACGATCCAGCGCTCGCACGCGATCGCGAACGGCGTGTTCGTCGCCGCCGTCAACCGCGTCGGGCACGAGGGACCGGCCGACGGCGGGCTCGAGTTCTGGGGCCACTCGTTCGCCGCGGATCCCTTCGGCGTCGTGCTGGCCGAGGCCGGCGAGGGCGAGGAGACGCTGGTCGTGCCGCTCGACCTGTCGCGCCAGGAGGAGGTGCGCCGGAACTGGCCGTTCCTGCGCGACCGGCGCATCGACGCGTACGGCGGCATCGCGAGCCGCTTCGGCGGCAGCACTTCGCCCTGATGCCGAAGAGCCCCCTGCCCTTCGACCTCGGCTACCGGATGCCCGCCGAGTGGGAGCCGCACGCGGCCACGTGGCTCGCGTGGCCGCACGAGCCGACGGACTGGCCGGGGAAGTTCGAGGCCGTGCCCTGGGTGATCGCCGAGATCGCGCGCCATCTCCAGGAGGCCGAGCGCATCCGGCTGATCGTGCGGAACCGGCGGGAGCGCGCCCACGCCGAGAGTGCGCTCTCCAGGTCAGGCGTCTCGCTCCGCCGCGTGGACTTCGTCACCGCGGCGACCAATCGCTCCTGGACCCGCGACTTCCTCCCACTCGGCGTCGTACGCCGCCGCCGCGGCCGCCGCGAGCTGGCGGCGGTGAAATGGCGCTTCGACGGCTGGGCGCGCTACCCGAACCACGCGGCGGATGAGGCGGCGGGCCACCGCATCGCCCGGCGCCTGAAGGTGCCGGTCTTCTTCCCGGAAGCGGCCGGACGGTGTCTGGTGCTCGAGGGGGGCGCGATCGACGTGGACGGCCAGGGCACGCTGCTCGCGACCGAGCAGTGCCTGCTCACCGGCCGTCAGGCGCGCAACCGCGCGCTCGGCAAGGCGGGCACGGAGGTCGCGCTCCGGGACTACCTCGGTGCGGAACGGGTGATCTGGCTGGGGAACGGCATTGCGGGCGACGACACCGGCGGCCACGTGGACGACTTCGCGCGGTTCGTCGCGTCGGGCGTCGTTGCGCTCGCCGAGGAGAAGCACCGCTCGGACCCCAACTACCGTCCGCTCCACGAGGCCCGCGAGCGGTTGAGCGGCGCGCGCGACGCGCGCGGTCGCCGCCTCGAGGTCGTCCGGCTCCCGATGCCGCGGCCCGTCCTCTTCGCCGGCGAGCGCCTCCCGGCGAGCTACGCCAACTTCTACATCGGCACCGGCGCGGTCCTCGTGCCGACGTTCAACGATCCCTCGGACCGCGTGGCGCTCGGCATCCTCGCCGAGTTGTTTCCGAAGCGGACGGTGGTCGGCATCCACTCCACCGATTTCGTCCTCGGCCTCGGCACGATCCACTGCAGCACCCAGCAGGAGCCGCTGGTCTAGCTGCCGCTCCGCCCTCGTGCCGCGCGCGCAGAAGTGATAAGATGACCGCGTGGCAGGAGACCCCGATCGCACCAACGCGATGCTGAACGGCGCGGAGAGCGCGCCGGTGCGCTGGGGCGTGCTCGGCGTCGCCGACATCGCCGTGAAGCAGGTGATTCCCGCCATGCAGCGGGGCCGGCTGTCGCGCATCGTCGCGATCGCCTCGCGCGAACGGGCGAAGGCCGAGGCCGCGGCGCGCGCGCTCGGCATTCCGCGCTCCCACGGCTCGTACGACGCGCTGCTCGACGATCCGGACGTCGAGGCGGTCTACATCCCGCTCCCCAACCACCTGCACGTGCCGTGGTCCATCCGCGCGGCGGAGGCGGGCAAGCATGTCCTGTGCGAGAAGCCGATCGCCTGCTCGGCGCCGGAGGCGCGAGCGCTGCTGGCGGTTCGCGAGCGCACGGGCGTGGTGATCGGCGAGGCGTTCATGACGCGCACCCATCCGCAGTGGCGGCGCGTGCGCGAGCTGGTGGATGCCGGCCGCATCGGCGAGCTGCGCCTGGTGACGGGCCACTTCAGCTACTACCGCCGCGACCCGAACGACGTGCGCAGCAAGGTGGAGTGGGGCGGCGGCGTCCTGCTCGACATCGGATGCTATCCGGTCACGATGTCACGCTGGCTTTTCGGCGCCGAGCCGCTCGAGGTCTCGGCCGTCCTCGAGCGCGACCCCGACTTCAAGGTGGACCGGCTGGTCTCCGGCCTGCTGCGCTTCCCGTCGGGCCAGGCGGCGTTCACCGTCGCCGGGCAGGCCGCCCTGTTCCAGCAGATGCAGATCTTCGGGACGAAAGGCCGCATCGAGGTCGAGATCCCGTTCAACGCCCCCGCCGACCACGCCACGCGCATCCTGGTGGACGACGGCCGTGACCTCGTGGGCGGGGGCATCGAGGCCATCACGTTCGAGCCGGTGAACCAGTACACCCTCCAGGGCGACCGCTTCTCCGAGGCCGTGCGCGGCCGGGGGACCGTGCCCGTGCCGCTGGAGGACGCGATCGCCAACATGGCGGTGCTCGACGCGCTGTTCCGGTCGGCGGAGTCCGGCCGTTGGGAGCGACCATGACTGAGGCAGCAGAGACCGGCACCCGCGTCGGCGGGTACCGCTGGACGATCGCCGCGCTGTTGTTCGGCGCGATGACCGTCAACTACGTCGACCGCCAGGTCATCGGCCTTCTCGCGCCGATGCTGACGCGCGAGCTGCACTGGAGCGAGTCGGACTACGGCGTCATCGTTTCGTATTGGAGCATCGCCTACGGCCTCGGCGCCATGTTCATGGGCCGCCTCCTGGACCGGATCGGCGTGCGGCGGGGCCTCACGCTCGCCGTCTCGACCTGGAGCCTCGCGGCGATGGCGCACGCCCTCGTCAGCACGGTCACCGGGTTCTCCGTCGTGCGCGCGCTCCTCGGCCTCGGCGAGTCGGCCAACTTCCCCGCCGCGGGGAAGGCGGTGGCCGAATGGTTCCCCAAGAAGGAGCGGGCGCTCGCGGTCGGGGTCTACAACGCGGGCCCCAACGTCGCGGTCGCGGTGGCCGCCGTGCTCGTTCCGTTGATCACGCTCGCCCTTGGCTGGCGATGGGCGTTCGTCGCGACGGGCATGCTCGATCTGCTCTGGCTCGCCTGGTGGCTCGCCGTCTACCGGGATCCCGAGCGGCACCCGCGCCTCACTCCGGAGGAGCTGGCCTACATCCGCAGCGATCCGATTGAGTCCACCGCCCCGATGCCGTGGGGGCCCCTCTGGTTGCGCCGCCAGACGCTGGCGTTCCTAGTCGGCAAGACGCTGACCGACCCGGTCTGGTTCTTCTACATCTTCTGGCTCCCGAAATTCCTCGACGCGAAGTTCGGGGTGAAGCTCTCGGGCCTGCCCCTTCCACTGATCGTCATCTACACGGCTGCCAGCGTGGGCTCGATCGGCGGTGGTTGGACTTCCGGCGCGCTGATCAAGCGCGGTTGGACCGTCAACTGGGCCCGCAAGCTCACCATGCTCCTGGCCGCGCTGGCGATCGTGCCGACGATCCTCGCGCCGAGAGCCGGAAGCCTCTGGATCGCGATCGCGATCGTAAGCGTGGCGGCCACCGCCCACCAGTGGTGGTCAACCAACCTGCAGACCCTCCCGAGCGACATGTATCCGACGCAGGCGGTCGCTTCGGTCATGGGCATCGGCTGGTTTGGCGGGATGCTCGCTTCGTTCGTGTTCCAGCGCGCCACCGGCAGCATCCTCGAGGTCACGCACGGCAACTACGTGCCCGTGTTCGCCGTCCTCGGCTTCCTCTACGTCACGGCGCTGGCCGTCATCCACCTGCTGGTCCCGCGCATGGAGCCCGCCCGGATCCCGTCTGCTTGACAGGCCCCGGCATGGGTCGCCACCTTCGCGGCGCGATGAGATAAGGTCAGTTGATGACCATGCCGGAGATCAGCGCATGACCGTGCCGCGTGCCTCCTCTTTGCTCGGGTCCCTGCTGCTCGCGTGTACGCTGCTCGGCCCCGCGAGCGCGCGGCTTTCCGCGGACAACGGCTACGAGCTGTGGCTGCGCTACCACCGGATCGCGGACCAGGCGTTGCTGCGCGCGTATCGCGCAGACATCGCGCAGCTGGTGACACAGGGCGGTTCGCCGACGCTCGAGGCGGCGCGCGCGGAACTCGCGCGCGGCCTCCAGGGCCTGCTCGGCGTCACGCTTCCAGCCTCGTCCGAGGTCGCGAGCGACGGCGCGGTCGTCCTCGGCACGCCGTCCGGCTCTCCGCTGGTGGCTTCACTCCCCCTCGCGGACGCGCTGCGGCAAGCGGGGGACGAGGGCTTCGTCCTGCGCGCGATGCGCGTGGGCGGACGGCGGGCGCTCGTGATCGCGGCCAACCGGGACGTCGGCGTCCTGCACGGCGCGTTCGCGCTGCTGCGCCTGCTCCAGACGCACGCGTCGCTGCGCGGCCTCGACATCGTCGGCGCGCCGCGGATCCAGCTCCGGATGCTCGACCATTGGGACAACCTGAACCGCACGGTGGAGCGCGGATACGCCGGGGCTTCGCTCTGGGAGTGGGACAGCCTCCCCGACCACCTCTCGCCGCGCTACACCGATTACGCGCGCGCCGACGCCAGCATCGGGATCAACGGCGTCGTGCTGAACAACGTCAACGGCGACACGCGCGTGCTCACCGCGCCGTACCTGGCGAAGGTGGCCGCCCTCGCCGGCATCTTCAGGCCCTGGGGGATCCGCGTCTATCTCAGTGCGCGCTTCAGCGCGCCGGTCGAGATCGGCGGCCTCACGACCGCCGATCCGCTCGACCCCGCCGTGCAGGGGTGGTGGAAGCGGAAGGTCGACGAAATCTACCGCCTCGTCCCCGACTTCGGTGGCTTTCTCGTGAAGGCCAACTCGGAGGGCGAACCCGGCCCGCGGGACTACGGGCGCAGCCACGCCGACGGAGCGAACCTGCTCGCCGACGCGCTCGCCCCGCACGGCGGCGTCGCCATCTGGCGCGCCTTCGTCTACAGCAACGACGTGCCCACCGACCGGGTCAAGCAGGCCTACGACGAGTTCGTGCCGCTGGACGGAAAGTTCCGCCCCAACGTCCTGATCCAGGTGAAGAACGGCCCGCTCGACTTCCAGCCGCGCGAGCCGTTCCATCCGCTGTTCGGCGCGATGCCCCGCACATCGCTGATGGTGGAGCTGCAGGCCACCAAGGAGTACCTCGGCCAGGACACGCACCTCGCGTACCTCGGGACGATGTGGCATGAGGTGCTCGACGCCGACACCTACGCGAAGGGCCCGGGCTCCAGCGTCGCGCGGGTCGTGGACGGCTCGCTCTTCGGCTACGCGAAGACCGGGATCGCCGGCGTGGCCAACGTCGGCACCGACTCCAACTGGTGCGGCTCGATCTTCAATCAGGCGAACTGGTACGCCTTCGGCCGCCTCGCGTGGGACCCGTCGCTCTCCGCCGCCGCCATCGCCGACGAGTGGATCCGGATGACGTTCTCGAACGATCCGGCAGTGGTCGCCCCCGTGAAGGGGATGATGCTCGCCTCCCGCGAGGCCGTGGTGAACTACATGACGCCCCTCGGCCTCGCGCACCAGATGGCGGAGGGCCATCACTACGGCCCCGGGCCCTGGGTGTCGGGAGGCCGCCGCGACTGGATGTCCGTCTACTACAACCGGGCCGATTCGGTCGGCCTCGGCTTCGACCGCACGCCCGGCGGCAGCGACGCCGTGAGCCAGTACTTCCCGCCGCTCAGGCAACGGTTCGCCAGCCGCGACTCCGTTCCCGACAACCTCCTGCTCTGGTTCCACCACGTCGGCTGGACGCAGCGCCTGCGCACCGGCCGCACGCTCTGGGAGGAACTGCTCCGGCACTACCAGATGGGGATCGACACGGTGCGCTGGATGCAGCGGGCCTGGGACGCACTCCGGGACCGCATCGACGCCGAGCGGTTCGATTCGGTGCGCGCGTACCTCGGGATCCAGGCGGCGGAGGCGCGGTGGTGGCGCGACGCCTCCGTCGTCTATTGGCAGTCCTTCAACCACCTCCCTCTTCCCGCCGGGTACGAGCCGCCCCGGCACACACTCGACTTCTACGAGCGGCTGCGCTGTCCGGCCGACCGCACCAAGCCGCGCTGTCCCGCCATCGAGGAGACGCCATGAGCCCGAAGAAGCCGCAGGACGCCTACACCCCGCGCCCCGAGCATCACTTCACCTTCGGACTGTGGACCGTCGGCAACGTGGGCCGTGACCCGTTCGGCGACCCAGTGCGCCCGGCGCTCACGCCCACCCGGATCGTGGAGAAGCTGGCGGAGCTCGGCGCTTACGGCGTCAACCTGCACGACAACGACCTCGTGCCGCGGGACGCGTCGCCGGCCGAGCGCGACCGGATCGTGCGGGACTTCAAGAAGGCGCTCGCGGCGAGCGGGATGAAGTTGCCGATGGCGACGACGAACCTCTTCGGGGACCCGGTCTTCCGCGACGGCGCGTTCACGAGCAACGACGCCCGCGTGCGCGCCTACGCGCTCAAGAAGACGATGGCCGCGATGGATCTCGGCGTGGAGCTCGGCGCCGAGACCTACGTCTTCTGGGGCGGACGGGAAGGCGTCGAGACCAACGCGGCGAAGGACCTGCGCGTGGCGCTCGGCTGGTTCCGCGATGCCCTCAACTTCCTGTGCGACTACGCCCGCTCGCAGCGCTACAACCTGAAGTTCGCGCTCGAGGCGAAGCCCAACGAGCCGCGCGGCGACCTCTTCCTCCCGACGACCGGCCACATGCTCGCGTTCATCTACACGCTCGACCACCCGGAGATGGTGGGGCTCAATCCCGAGGTCGCGCACGAGCAGATGGCGGGGCTCGACTTCAGCCACGGCGTCGCGCAGGCGCTCGAGGCGGGCAAGCTCTTCCACATCGACCTCAACGGGCAGAAGCCCGGGCGCTTCGATCAGGACCTGCGCTTCGGGAGCGACGACCTGCGCTCGGCGTTCTTCCTCGTCAAGCTGCTCGAGGACGCCGAGTGGCCCGGGATGCGACACTTCGACAGCCACGCCTACCGCACCGAGGACGAAGCCGGCGTCTGGGACTTCGCGCTCGGCTCCATGCGCACGTACCTCATCCTCAAGGAGAAGGCGGCGCAGTTCCGCCGCGACCCCGAAATCCGACAGCTGCTCGCGGCGCTCCGCAAACGCGCCGACGCCGAGCGCGTGACCTTCTCCAAGGCGCAGGCCGCGGCGCTCAAGGCTCGGCGCTTCGACCTCCCTGCGCTGCGCGCGCAGGGCTACGCGTACGAGCGCCTCGATCAGCTCACCACCGAGCTGCTCCTGGGCGTCCGCTGAGCGGGGCGGCGGGGTTTCGGCAATCCCGAGCCGGTCGCGGGACATTCGGGCCGGGGGTGGCCGCCGGGGGTTTCTTGACAGCGGCGCCACCGCACGTAGTATCGGTGGGCGTATGGTGATCTTATCACCCGATAACCGGGGTAACTCGCGTTGTGCCTGGCTGGGCCGTGGCCGTGCGGCGGCGACGGACTCCGCGTCACCGCTCACGCCATCTCCCAACACGACGTCTTTCGGGAGGGTCCGTTGATGAAAAAGTGGATACTGGTCTTGGCCGCCCTGTGCGTGGGAGGCATCGCCAAGGCGCAGAACACCGGGCGGATCACTGGCACGGTGACTGCCGCCGAGGATAGCCGTCCGCTCGGGGGCGCGAGCGTGAACATCCTGGGCACCAACCGCAACACCTTCACGAACGGCCTGGGGGTGTACACGTTCGATCAGGTCTCTCCGGGCACGCGGCAGCTCCGGGTGCGGTATCTCGGGTACGCCGCGCAGATCAAGGCGGTGGCCGTCGCAGCCGGCGAACTCGTCACGCTGAACTTCCAGCTGGCCGCGGCGCCGATGCAGCTCGAAGGGCTGGTGGTGACGGCCTACGGCGAGCAGGAGCGGCGCGACGTGACGGGCTCGATCGCGAGCCTGGACCTGGGCGACCTGCGGGATATCCCGCTCCCCAACCCGGCGCAGCTGATCCAGGGCCGTATGTCAGGCGTGGACGTCGTGAGCAGCGGGTACCGCCCGGGCGCCTCGATGAACGTCATGATCCGCGGCGTCCGGTCCATCACGGCGGGCAACCAGCCGCTGTACGTGGTAGACGGCGTCCCACTGTACAACGCGAGCATCGAGAACTTCAACCCGGCGCAGATCGCCTCGATCGAGGTCCTGAAGGACGCCTCGGCGACGGCGCCCTACGGCTCCGCAGGCGCGAACGGCGTGATTCTGATCACGACGAACCGCGGCGCGGCGGGAGCGGCGGGCGGCACGTCGAGCGTAACCTACGACTACCAGTACGGCGTGCAGACCGCCCTGCACCTCGCGGACTATATGAACGGTCCGCAGCTCGCGCAGGAGCGGCTGGACGCGGATCGCCTGGCCAACGTCGCGCCGACATGGGCGTACGACAACAAGTTCGTCGCCTACTGCGCCCTGAACGTGCAGTGGAACCCCAGTACCAAACAGCCCGATACGACGGCGGCCGGCACGACCCACTATCGCGACGCGTATCCGGGATGCCCGCAGGGGACGGACTGGCAGCGGGCGATCTACCGCGCCGGGAGCCAGCAGCAGCACCGCATCAGCTACAACTCGGTGTCCGGCAACGCGCGGCTGGCGCTGTCCGGCACGTATTTCAAGCAGAGCGGCATCACAATCGGCCAGGACTTCGGCCAGTACTCCGGCACGATCAGTTTCGAGAACACGTATGGCCGCCTGCGCATCGGCGCCACGGCCTCGGGATCGCGGTCCATCGCGGACATCGGCGGAGACGCTTCGCTGTGGGGCGAGGCGGGCGCCAACAGCTCGCTCGGCGCGCCATACATTGACACCACCGGGTTGCCTAGCGCCAGGCTCTGCAGCAGCTGCACCCTGAACCAGTTGCCAACGGGCGACCCGCTGCGCATCAATCCGCTGCGCGAGGCGTCGGCCTTCGTCCGCCAGGACGTCACTAACCGGCTGCTCGGCTCGCTGTTCGCCGAGCTGACGCTGCCCTACGGGTTCCAGTACCGCCTCTCCTTCGGACCGGATCTCCAGAACTTCAGCGACGGGCAGTTCCAAGGTGCGAACACGACGATCAACGTCGGAAACCCGATCGGCAACGCCCAGGCGGGGCTCGTTGCCCGGGAGAACTTCAGCTTCGCGCTGGACAACATTGTCACGTGGAACTACTCGAAGGGGGACCACAAGGTTGACGTCACCGGCCTTTACAGCATCGCGAAGACCCGCATGCAGTCCGACTCCGCGGCGTCCAAGACCCTGCCCTACGACTATCAGCTCTGGTACAACCTGGGCACGGGCTCTGCGCCGCAGCCGCCGATCAGCTCGTTCACCACGACGGCGGTGAAGTCGGTCATGGGCCGGATCAATTACACGTTCATGAACCGGTACAGCCTCACGGCGACCGCCCGGCGCGACGGCGCGAGCGTCCTCGCTCCCGGCAAGAAGTACGCGACGTTCCCGTCATTCGGCCTCAGCTGGCAGCTCGGGGACGAGCCGTTCATGAAGCCGCTGAGCTTCATCTCGGGGCTGAAGCTGCGGTACAGCCTCGGCAAGACCGGGAACTCGTCCATCAACCCGTACCAGACCGAAGGCAACCTGTCCCAGACCTTCTACAACTACGGCAGCGCGACCGCGAACGGGTACGTGCCGGGCACGATTCCGAATCCGAACCTCGTGTGGGAGAAGACGACCCAGTCGGACTTCGGCATCGACTTCGGCATCCTCAAGAACCGGATCAGCGGCACGTTCGACGTCTACCGGGAGAAGACCAGCGACCTGCTGCTCACGCGGTCGCTGCCCGCCTCCACCGGCTTCACCTCGACCCTCCAGAACGTCGGGAAGACGGGGAACGCCGGCTGGGAGCTGAGCCTCAGCACCGTCAACCTGGTGGGCGGCCACGGCGGCCTGCGGTGGACGACGGACGTGAGCTTCACGCACAACCAGAACTACATCATCAGCCTCGCGGGCGGCGTCGGCGACGACGTGGCGGACGCCTGGTTCATCGGCCAGCCGATCAACCTGGCCAACGACGCGCTCCACCGGGTCTTCTACGACGTCAAGTTCGTAGGCATCTGGCAGCTCGCCGACTCGCTCGCCGCCAAGCAGTTCAGCGAGAAGCCGGGCGACATCCGGGTGGCCGACCTCAACGGCGACGGCAAGATCGACGGGTTCGACCGCGTGATCACGGGCACCACGTACCCGCGGCTGATCGCCAACGTCTACAACCGGTTCACCTGGGGCCCGTTCGACCTCTCGGTCCTGCTCCAGGGGCGCATCGGCTACACCATGCTGGACGGTTTCCGGTACAACGTCAACCTGTACGACCGCTACAACGATCTGAACGTCCAGTACTGGACGCCGGAGCGGTGCGACGGCGGACCGGACCCGACGAAGCTCGATCCGCCGGCGGGCGTGACCGCGGCGCAGCAGGCCGCCATTCCGAACTGTAACTACTGGTGGTCGCCCAGCGCCGGCCGCCAGCAGCCGCGTTTCGACGAGCAAGGCAACAGCGGTGTCAACAATTTCGCGCCGGGCTACCGCATCGGCACCCACTGGCGGGTGCGGAACATCACCTTCGGCTACACGCTGCCGCGCTCCGTGACCCAGCTGGTGCGGGGCATCAACTCGATGCGGCTCTACGTCGAGGCGCAGGACCCGTGGGTGTTCAGCAGCTACTACGGCTACGATCCCGAGAACGGAAGTTCCAACGGTCCGCCGAGCTACCGCACGGTGCTGGCCGGCCTGACCCTGGGCTTCTAGGGCGAGAACCACTCAACCGAGGCTGACCATGACGAAGCTGACATACATCCTCCTGGGACTGGCTCTCGCGGGACTCGCGGCCTGCACGGATCTCAGCGAGCAGTTGGTCGGGAACATCACCACCCAGTACTTCGCGTCGGGCGCGGGCCTGGATGCCGCCGTGATGGGCGACTACTCGCTGCAGCGCGGCTTCTGGGGAACCGAGCAGTCCTTGGAAGCGACCGAATTCGGCACGGACCTTGGCACCACCGGGGACCAGCCCGGCTACAAGTACCTTGACACGTACGCCGGCGGCATGAATCCCAGCAACGACGCATGGTCGGTCCCGTGGAACGCCTTCTACCGCGCCATCAACTCGTCGAACGCGGTGGTCAACCGGGCTCCGGCCATCACCGACATGGATCCCACGACGAAGGCGACGCGCATCGGCGAGGCGAAGTTCCTCCGCGCCCTGGACTACTTCATGCTCGTCCGGATGTTCGGATCCATACCGCTCTCCACCACCGAGTCCCAAGGCGTCATCACCATGGCGCACCGCACCCCGGTGGACTCGGTCTACCTCCAGATCGTCCAGGACCTGCGGGACGCCATCAAGGTGCTCCCGGTCAGCCAGAACAACTTCGGCCGGGCGACGAAGGGTGCGGCCCAGGCGCTCCTGGCGAAGGTCCTGCTGACCCGCGCGTACCATCCGTACCCGTACGAGCAGGCCAGTGGGGTCGTTCAGTTCCTGACCAGCCCACCCAACTTCCTGCGCGAGTCAGGTGCGTCGTCCGCCACCGACTTCACCCAGGCCGAGGCAGAAGCGGATTCCGTGATCCCGGTGGCGGCGGGAGGCCTCGGCCTCACCGGCAGCTACTCGCTCCTGGTGCCCTACGTGGCCAACTTCTGCAAGACGCCCATGACGGGGGGACCGGGGAATTACTGCCTCCTCCCCAGCAGCGAGAGCAACGCGGAGCTGATCTGGTCGGTGCAGCAATCCACCACCGCCGGCCAATTCGCGATCGGCGGCGGCAACATTGACTTCGTCTTCTTCCTCTCCTTGTATGACGATCTTCAGGGCATGGAGCGCGACTGCAACAATGGCCGCGAATGGCGCCGCGGCCGCCCCACGATGCACGCCACGAGACTGTGGCAGCGGTTTACTGATTCCACGTACGCGACCACGCTGGACACGCGGTATGACGGCACGTTCCAGAGCGTCTGGTACGCCAACGCCACCACTACCGGCGCCTGCTACCAGACCCAGGCCGCCAGCCGGTTGAACGGGTATACCATAGCGGCCGGCAACTGTCCGGCCGAGTTGCCGAAGTGGAGCAACACCGGATGCACCATCAACGATGGGGTGGCGTTCAAACTCGGCGACACGGCGGTCTTCCAGCCGGGCTACATCGTGAACGGCGTGGCCTCCTGCACGGGCACCGGCGGCGCCTGCTCGCAGGCGTTCCGTCAGTCGAAGAGGTACTTTGTCCTCGAGCCGCAGCAGGCGGAACCCGCTCCGAACGTCACTGCGATCGGGCAGTACGACTTCCGGCGCTACCCATCCATCAAGAAGTTCAATGACGATCAGCGGCCGGACTTCAACAACCAGGACGGCGGCCGGGACGTCGTCATCCTGCGGCTCGGCGGCGTCCTCCTCGACGCGGCGGAGGCCGCCTGCGCGGCCGGTTACAACAGTGCGACCTGCACCGGCTCGCAGCAGAACATCCTGAAGTACATCACGCCCCTGCGCCTGCGTGCCGCGGACTGCGTGGCCAGTCACGGCTGCTCCGCTGCGACGCGGACGGCCAACCAGACCATGATCATGGACGCCAACCACATGCCGGCCACGATCACGCTCGAGTGGCTGCTGGACGAGCGCGGCCGCGAGCAGATCGGCGAGTACCAGCGCTGGTTCGACCTCGCCCGCACCGGCTTGTTGCACCGTGTCCCGGATTACAACTTCGAGGCCTCGCCCGCCTACGGCGGCTTCTTCACCGTGAGCAAGCACGCCCTGCGGCCCATCCCGCAGACGCAGATCGACAACACGGCGGGCGGCGTTTCCGCCTTCCCGCAGAACCCGGGCTATTGACGGTTCCGGATAGAACGACCACGGCCTGATCCGTGGGCAAGCGTAGTCCGAGGGCTCCGGCTGCGAAGTCGCGGCCGGAGCCCTTTGGCTCTCCTCCACAGCCATCCGGCGCTCCGCGCTACAAGGATCCCGGCGCCCCGGTGTCGGAGCGCGTCCGGGATCTGCTGTCCCGCATGACCCTCGAGGAAAAAGCGGCGCAGATGGTCTGCGTCTGGAACGAGATGTCCGCCACGCTGGTGGACGAGCGGGGGGCTTTCGATCCCGCGAAGGCCGCCGCCGCCTTCGCCGACGGCCGCGGGCTCGGCCAGGTGGGACGCCCCAGCAGCGCGGGCGGCGGCCTGGGTCCGCGCGCGACGGCGGAGCTCACCAACGCGATCCAGAGGTTCTTCCTTGAGAAGAGCCGCCTCGGCATTCCCGTCATCTTCCACGAGGAGTGCCTCCACGGTCACGCCGCGCTCGAGGCGACCAGCTTCTCCCAGCCGATCGGCCTCGCCTCAACCTTCAACACGGACCTGGTCGAGTCGCTGTACACGATGACCGCGCACGAGGCGCGCGCGCGCGGGACCCATCAGGCGCTGACGCCGGTGGCGGACGTGGCCCGCGAGCCCCGCTGGGGCCGCGTGGAAGAGACCTTCGGCGAGGACCCGTACCTGGTCTCCCGGATGGCGATGGCCGCGGTGAGGGGGTTCCAGGGCGACGCCTCCTTCAAGAGCCGCCGCCACATCATCGCGACGCTCAAGCACTTCGCCGCACACGGGCAGCCGGAATCCGGCATCAACTGCGCGCCGGCCGAGATGTCACCCCGCACCCTGCGCGAGGTCATCCTGCCGCCGTTCCGCTCCGCGATCACGCAGGCCGGGGCCATCAGCGTGATGCCGTCGTACAACGAGATCGACGGGCTCCCCTCGCACGCCAACCGGTGGCTGCTGCGGGACGTGCTGCGCGGGGAGTGGGGCTTCACCGGCTTCGCGGTGTCCGATTATTACGCCATCTGGGAGCTGAGCTACCGGCCCGACACGCACGGACACTCCGTCGCCGCCGACAAGAAGGAAGCCTGCGCTCTCGCGGTGCGGGCGGGCGTGAACATCGAGCTGCCCGAGCCCGACTGCTACCGGCACCTGGTGGAGCTGGTGAAGGAGGGGACGCTCAAGGAGTCGCAGCTCGACGACCTGGTCGCCCCGATGCTGTACTGGAAGTTCCGCCTGGGGCTGTTCGACGACCCGTACGTGGACCCCGCCGAGGCGGAGCGGGTCGTGGGGTGCGAGGAGCATCGCGTGCTCGCGCTCCAGGCCGCGCGCGAGACGATGGTGCTGCTCAAGAACACCGGCGGTCTCCTCCCGCTCGACCCGGCGCGGCTCCGCTCCATCGCGGTCATCGGCCCCAACGCCGACCGCCGGCTCCTCGGCGGCTACAGCAGCGTGCCCAAGCGGTCCGTCACCGTGCTGGAGGGAATCAAGGCCGCCGTGGGCGACCGCGTGGACGTGCGCTACAGCGAGGGGTGCAAGATCACGATCGGCGGCTCCTGGCAGGACGACGTGGTCACGCCGAGCGACCCGGAGAGCGATCGGCGCCAGATCGCGGAGGCGGTCCAAGTCGCCGCCGGCGCGGACCTGATCGTCCTGGTGATCGGCGGCAACGAGCAGACCTCGCGCGAGGGATGGGGGCTCAAGCACCTGGGCGACCGGTCGAGCCTCGACCTCGTGGGACGGCAGGAGGAGCTGGCCGAGGCGTTGATCGCCACCGGGAAGCCGGTGGTCATCTGCCTGTTCAACGGGCGGCCGATCTCGATCCGCTGGCTCGCGGAGCACGCGCCGGCGATCCTCGAGTGCTGGTACCTCGGCCAGGAGGCCGGCACGGCGGTCGCCGAAGTGCTCTTCGGCGCGGCCAATCCCAGCGGCAAGCTCCCGATCACCTTCCCGCGCTCGGCGGGCCACCTCCCCGCGTTCTACAACTACAAGCCGTCGGCACGGCGTGGCTACCTGTTCGACGACGTGACCCCGCTCTGGCCGTTCGGCTTCGGCCTCAGCTACACCACGTTCGCTGTGAAGAACGTCCGGCTCAGCGAGCCGGTGATCGCTCGCGCCGGCACGACCCGCGCGCTGGCGGAGGTGACCAACACGGGGGCCCGGGAAGGGATGGAGGTCGTGCAGCTGTACATCCGCGACCGGGTCAGCTCCGTGACGCGGCCGGTCAAGGAGCTGAAGGGCTTCGCCAAGGTGTTCCTGCAGCCGGGGGAGACCACCACGGTCGGCTTCGACCTCACCCCGGAGACCCTGGCGTTTCACGACATCGCGATGCGTGAGGTCGTCGAGCCCGGCGAGTTCACCGTGATGGTGGGCACGTCCTCGCGCGATCAGGACCTGCAGGCCGTCACGCTCACCGTCGTCAGATAACCGAAGGGACCAGAGAGCGCCATGCCCGAACGCCGCCAGAAGCTCTCGTTCGTCGAGAAGGCCGGGTACAGCCTGGGAGACGGGGCCGCGAACTTCGTCTTCATGACGATGATCCTCTTCCAGCTCAGCTTTTACACCGACACGATGGGCATCACCGCCGCGGCGGCGGGCACGCTGCTCCTGGTGGGGCGCCTCTGGGACGCCTTCTTCGACCCGATGATGGGCATCGTGGCGGACCGCACCAACACGCGCTGGGGGAAGTTCCGGCCCTGGGTCCTCTGGACCGCCGTGCCGTGGGCCGTGGTGCTGGTGCTGGCCTACACGGTCCCGCACTTCAAGGGCACCAGCCTTCTGGCCTACGCGATCGTCACCAACATCCTGCTCATGACCCTGTATTCGGCGAACAACACGCCGTACTCAGCGATGACGGGCGTCATGACGGGCGACGTCAACGAGCGCACGGCGCTGTCGTCGTACCGGTTCTTCTCCGCGATGTTCGCGCAGCTGATCGTCGGTGGGTTCACGCTGACGCTGGTGGCGAAGTTCGGGCACGGCAACAACGCGCGCGGCTGGCAGATGACGATGGGCCTGTGGGCCGTGCTGTGCGTGTTCCTCTTCGTCATCACGTTTCTCACCACCCGTGAGCGGATCCAGCCGCCGCCTGAGCAGAAGTCGTCGCCCCGGGAGGACTTCGGCAATCTCCTCAAGAACGGGCCGTGGATCGCGATGTTCGCGCTCACGCTGTTGCACTTCACCTACGTGGCGCTGCGCAGCGGCTCGTTGTTCTACTACTTCACCTACTACGTCGACAAGAATCGGTTGTACGACTTCCTCGCCCGCCTGGGGCTGGTAGCGTCGCCCGCGGGCGGCGGGGCGTTCCACAGGCTGCTGGACACTTTCGGCCTGATCGTCAACGAGACCCACAGCAACGTCTCGTCGGTAGGGTTCAGCTTCTTCAACATGTCGAGCCAGGCGGTGCTCATCATCGGGGTGGTGGCCTCCACGTTTCTGGCGATCCGGTTCGGGAAGAAGGCGGTCGCAATCACGGGGTTCTCGCTGGCGACGCTCCTGGCAGCGGCGTTCATTCTGCTGCCCTCCGGCGCGATCGGCGCCACCTACCTGCTCGAGTGGGCGAGGGCCCTCAGCTACGCCCCCACGATCCCGCTCATCTGGGCAATCTTCGCGGACGTTGCCGACTACGGGGAGTGGACGAGCGGCCACCGCACGACCGGCCTCGTGTATGCGACGATCTTCTTCGCGCTCAAGGCGGGCCTCAGCCTCGGGGGCGCCATCGGCGGCTGGCTGCTGTCGGGCTACGGGTACCAGGCCAACGTGGCGCAGACGCCGCACGCGCTCCTGGGCATCCGCCTCACGGCCAGCCTGTACCCTGCCATCTTCCTCGCCGCGGTGGTCGTCTGCATGGTGTTCTACAAGATCAGCAAGAAGATGAACCTGCAGATCCAGGACGAGCTGGCCAAGCGCCGCCTCGCCTACCAGCCCGCGAACGCGGGGGGCAGCTGATGAACGCCCCCGCCCGCGGGCTGATGCTCGCGGTCGTCGTGCTGGCGACAGGCTGCGCGCCGCGCCGCCCGCCCGATACCGCGCCCGCGGCGCCGCTCACCTTGAAGCAGGCTTTCGCCCGCGCCTTCCTCGTCGGCGCCGCCCTCAACCAGGCCCAGTTCTCCGGACAGGACACCGCCGGCGCGCGCCTCGCCGTGGAGCAGTTCAACGCCGTCTCGCCCGAGGACGCGCTGAAGTGGGAACGGTTGCATCCCCGGCTCGGCGGCTACGACTTCAGCATGGCCGACCGGTACGTCGCCTTCGGCGAGCAGCACCACATGTTCGTCGTCGGCCACACCCTCGTGTGGCACAATCAGACCCCGAGCTGGGTATTCCAGGACGCGGGCGGCCGGCCGGTGAGCCGCGACACCCTGATCGCCCGGATGCGCGACCACATCCTGACCGTCGTGGGGCGCTATCGGGGACGGGTGAACGGCTGGGACGTCGTCAACGAGGCGCTGGACGACGACGGCGGGATGCGCCGCACGCCGTGGGACAGCATCATCGGCGATGATTACGTGGCCATGGCGTTCCGCTTCGCGCACGAGGCCGACCCGTCGGCGCAGCTCTACTACAACGACTACTCCGTGGAGAACGCCGCGAAGCGGCAGGGCGTGGTCGCACTGGTCCGGCGGCTCCAGGCCGAGGGGGTCCCCGTCGCGGGCATCGGCATCCAGGGACACTACCGGCTGGACTTCCCGACCCTCGAACAGCTGGACAGCACGATCACGGCCTTCTTTGGCCTGGGCGTGAAGGTGATGATCACGGAGCTCGACGTGGACGTGCTCCCGCGCGCCGTGCGGCAGACGGGGGCCGACGTCGCCCTCCGGGCCGCGGCGCGGCCCGAGCTGAATCCCTGGCCCGTCGCGCTCCCCGATTCGATGCAGCAGGGGCTGGCGCGCCGCTACGCCGATCTGTTCCGCGTCTTCCTCAAGCACGCCGGCGAGATCAGCCGCGTGACGTTCTGGGGCGTCACGGATGCCGGCTCCTGGAGGAACCGGTTCCCGGTGCCCGGGCGCACCAACTATCCCCTGCTGTTCGACCGGCAGGGCAAGCCGAAACCGGCGTTCGACGCGGTTCTCCGTGTCGCGCGCGAACGGGCAGAACCTTCCAACAGGTAGGGTTCCATGGCTCACCGATCGCAAGCAAGAGATCGCGCGGTGAAGCACCACCTGGGGCGAATGCCGAGGCAGAGCCTCTCCGACAGGCTGGCGCGCCGGATCCGGGAGCTGATCCAGCAGCGGGAATACCGGCAGGGCGACCGCCTCCCGGCCATCATGGAGATGGCGCAGAGCTTCGGCGTGGGGCATCCGACCGTCCGCGAAGCGCTGAAGAAGCTCGAGGCCGTCGGGGTGGTGGAGATCCGCCACGGCTCCGGCGTCTACGTCAGCCGCAGCGAGGAGGTCATGCTGCTGGCGACCCCGGACTACGCCCCGGTCGTCACCCAGAAGCTCCTCGCGGACCTCATCCGGTCGCGCATGCCGCTGGAGATGCAGTCTGTCGCGGAGGCCGTTCCGCACCTCACGACGCGGCACCTCAAGGAGATGCGCCGGTTGCTGATGGAGGCGGAGAAGCATCTCGACGACGACGGCGTGCTGAACAGGGTGAACATGCAGTTCCACCGCCAGATCGCCGTCGCGTCGGAGAACGCCGTGCTGCTCCAGCTGCTGGACGTGCTGCGCGAGATGTTCCAGCACGAGCAAATCATGATCCTGGACATCTTCGGCGCGCGGAAGGACGATCACCGCGGGCATCTGGCCATCCTCGACGCGCTGGAGCGCCGGGACGCCGACCTCGCGGTCGCCCGCATGCGCACGCACCTCCAGAACGTGCTGGACGCGGTGCTCCAGTGGGATCCCGAACGGCATCCCGTGCACTGACGGCCGCGGCGCTGCTCGCCTGCGCGTGCGCTCCTCACGCGCTCGCGCAGGCGGGGCCCGCGGATGCGGTGGCGGCGACGACGACGCCAATCGCGTTGCGGGCGGCGCAAAGACCGTCTCCTCAAGTCGGGCAGGCTTGGTCCGGCGCCGCCGCATCCTACGTCAGCGACCGCAACGGCCCCGGACGCTTCACGCTGGCCGCCGCGGGCGCCTCGGCGCCGATCGCCGTCAGCTCGGTCGACTTTCCCGGGGTCGTTCGCGCCGCCCGCAGCGTGGGCGCCGACGTCGGCCGGGTGACGGGCCACGCGAGCGTCGTCTCGCTCGACAGCTTGGGAGCCGCGTCGGAAGTCGTGGTGGCCGGCACCCTCGGCCGGAGCCCCCTGGTCGATGCGCTCGTGCGCCGTGGGGCGCTCGACACCAGCGGCGTCGCGGGCCGATGGGAAGCGTTCCTCACTCAGGTCGTGGAGCACCCCTGGCCCGGCGTCGCCCGCGCCTTGATCATCGCCGGCAGCGACAAGCGCGGCACGATCTACGGCCTCTACGGCCTCTCGGCCCAGATCGGCGTGTCGCCCTGGTACTGGTGGGCCGACGTGCCTGTGCGCCGCCGGCCGGCGCTGTTCGTTCTGCCGGGCCGGCACGCCGAGGGACCGCCGGCAGTGAAGTACCGGGGCATCTTCCTCAACGACGAGGCGCCAGCGCTCTCCGGATGGGCGCAGCAGACGTTCGGCGGCCTGAACCACGCGTTCTACGAGAAGGTCTTCGAGCTGATCCTGCGGCTCAGGGGGAACTACCTCTGGCCGGCGATGTGGGGCAACGCCTTCAACGAGGACGACTCCCTCGACGCGCCCCTGGCCGACGAGTACGGCGTCGTGATGGGCACCTCGCACCACGAGCCCATGCTGCGCGCGCAGCAGGAGTGGGCGCGGCACGGCACGGGCCCCTGGAACTACGAGACGAACGCCGCGGTGCTGCGGGACTTCTGGCGGCAGGGGATCCGCAACATGGATTCCCACGAGGGCATCGTCACGATCGGGATGCGCGGCGACGGCGACGTGCCGATGAGCGACAGTGCCAACATCGGCCTGCTGGAACAGATCGTCGCCGATCAGCGCCGGATCATCGCCGAGGTGACGGGGAAGCCCGCCTCCCGGACGCCGCAGGACTGGGCGCTCTACAAGGAAGTGCAGACGTACTACGACCGCGGGATGCGCGTCCCCGACGACATCACGCTGCTCTTCTCCGACGACAACTGGGGCGACGTCCGGCGCCTGCCGGACATCGGCGCGCCGCCGCGTGCCGGGGGCTACGGCCTCTATTACCACTATGACTACGTCGGCGGGCCCCGCAGCTACAAGTGGATCAATACCAACGCGATCCCCCGGGTGTGGGAGCAGCTGCACTTGGCCTGGGCCTCCGGCGTGGACCGGATCTGGATCGTGAACGTCGGCGACCTCAAGCCGATGGAGCTGCCGATCCAGTTCTTCCTCGACTACGCCTGGGACCCGGCCCGCTGGCCGGCGGAGCGGCTGCCCGACTACACGCGGGAGTGGGCGGCGCAGCAGTTCGGCCCCGAGCACGCCGCGGCCATTGCCGCCGTCCTGGCGGACTACGGACGCTACAGCGCCCGCCGCAAGCCCGAGCTGCTCTCCGCCTCCACCTTCTCCCTCGGCGAGTGGGAGACGGTGACCGGCGAGTTCCATCGCCTTACCGCCGAGGCAGTGCGGATCGGCCGGGCATTGCCCGCGGTGGACCGCGATGCGTACTACGAGCTGGTCCTCCACCCGATCCTGGCCCTCGGCAACCTCTACGATCTCTACGCCATGGTCGCCCGGAGCCACCGCGACGCGGCGGAAGGCCGGGCCACGGCTAACCTGCGAGCCGACAGCGCGCGCGCGCTGTTCGCCCGGGACGCCGCCATCACCGCCTACTACAACGACACGCTGGCTGGCGAGAAGTGGCACCACATGATGGACCAGACCCACATCGGCTACACGACCTGGGACCAGCCGCGGCAGAACATCATGCCGGAGGTGCGGGAGATCACGCTCCCCGACGCCGCCGAGATGGGGGTGGCGATGGCGGGGTCGGACCACTGGTGGCCGATGGACACGGCGCAGGCCGTGCTGCCCGAATTCGACGTGTTCCGCTGCCCCGCGTACGACGTCGAGGTATTCAACCGCGGGACCGCTCCCTTCTCGTTCGAAGCGCACCCCAGCGTGCCGTGGCTCGTCGTCACGCCGGAGCGCGGCCGGGTCGACCGCGAGCTGCGCCTCCGCGTGACGGTGGACTGGCGGCGCGCACCCCTGGGCGCGGACCTGCGGCGCGCCGGCATCACGATCACGGGCGCGGGCCGCAGCGTCGTCGTCTACGCCGACCTCCGCAATTCGGTGGAGCTCCGGCCCGAGACCGTGCGGGGCTTCGTGGAGGGCGGTGGCTACGTCTCGATCGAGGCGGAGCACTTCACGCACGCCGTGGACGCGACGCCGATCAGGTGGGTGAAGATCGCCGGTCTGGGCAGGACGCTGTCGGGCGAGACGCCCTTCCCGGTCACCGCGCCGCGCCAGACGCCGGGCGGGAACAGTCCGCATCTCGACTACCAGCTGTACCTCTTCGGCGGCGGAGATGTCGTGGTGCGCGCGATCGTCTCACCGACGCTCGACGTCCATGCGGCCGGTCTACGCTACGCTGTCTCGTTCGATGACCAGCCGCCGCAGATCGTGAACGCCGCTGCCGACACGACGCTCCGGGCATGGGAGCGGTGGGTGAGCGACAATGCCATTGTCACGATCACGCAGCACCACCTCGCCAGCTCCGGCGAGCACGTCCTGCACTTCTGGATGGTGGACCCCGGCGTGGTCCTGCAGAAGGTGGTCGTCGAGCGGGGTCAGGTCCCGCCGTCCTATCTCGGCCCGCCGGAGAGCTTCCATCGCCCGTAGCGCTCGGCGGTTCGTCCGGTCACTTCGCGGAGATCCAATGAGACGCGCACCGATCCTGCTCGCGGCCGCCGTCCTGGCGCTTGCCGCCTGCGCCGGCGTCCGGACCGGCGCTCCTGCTCCCTCCGCGCCTCAGCCCGGCATCGAGGCGCGGTTCGACTGGTTCGAGTACACCGGCGACGACTCGGTCTATCGCGCTTTCCCCGCCGGAAGCGGCGAGTACCTCAACCCGATCCTCGCCGGCTTCTACCCCGATCCGACGATCTGCCGCGAGGGCGGCGACTACTACCTCGCGACGTCGAGCTTCGCGTACTACCCCGGGGTCCCGCTGTTCACCAGCGGCGATCTCGTGCACTGGCACCAGATCGGCTCCATCCTCGACCGACCGTCGCAGCTGAACCTGGACAGCGCGGGCGTCTCGCGCGGCATCTTCGCCCCCAGCCTGAGCTGCCGCCCCGGCAAGTTGTGGATGATCACCACGCTGGTGGACCGCGGCGGCAACTTCCTGGTCACGGCGACGGACCCCAGAGGACCCTGGTCGGACCCGGTCTGGCTGCACTTCGACGGCATCGACCCGTCGCTCTTCTTCGACGACGACGGCAAGGTCTACATCGTTAACAACGGCCTGCCGGAGCTTCCGCAGCTCTACGGCCAGAGCCACCGGGCGATCTGGATCCAGGAGTACGACACGACCGCGCAACAGCTGGTGGGCCCGCGGCGGATGATCGTCAACGGCGGAGTCGATCTCTCGAAGCACCCGATCTGGATCGAGGCCCCGCACGTCTTCAGGAAGGACGGCTGGTACTATCTGATCTGCGCGGAAGGCGGCACGGCCGAGCAACACTCGGAGGTCGTCTTCCGCAGCCGGGCCGTGTTCGGCCCGTACGAGCGCGGCCCGGTGGAGCCCATCCTCACCCAGCGGCAACTCGATCCCACGCGGCCATTCGCCGTCTGGGCCACCGGACACGCGCAGTTCATCGAGACACAGAACGGCGAGTGGTGGGCGGTGTTCCTCGGCACGCGGCCGTATGAGGACTTCACCTTCAACATCGGGCGCGAGACGTTCATGCTCCCCGTCGCGTGGCACGACGGGTGGCCGATCATCCTGTCCGGGAACGAGACCGTGCCGTACGTGGCGCGCGCGCCGAACCTCCCCCGGGATTCGCGCGGATATCAGCCGCTCTCGGGCAACTTCACCGTGCGCGACGACTTCAGAACGCCCCTGCTCTCGCCCGAGTGGGTCTTCCTGCGCACGGTCCGGCAGCCGTTCGTCGACCTGTCATCCGACCCCGGCTGGCTGAGGCTCAAAGCCCGTCCGGTGCCGCTCGAGGGGCCGGACCAGCCGGCGCTCGTGGCGCGGCGCCAACAGCACGCCTGGGCGACCGCCACCGCCGCGATGCGCTACCGGCCGCTGGTCAACGGCGACAAGGCCGGTCTCGTCGCCTTTCAGAACAGCGACTCCTGGTACTTCCTCGGCGTGACGCTCGCGGACGGCCGGCCGGTCATCGAGCTGCAGGAGCGGGCGGGACCTCGCACGCAGGGGAGAACCGCTGTGATCGCCACGGCACCGTTCGAGGGGTCACCGGATGCGACGCTGTACCTCCGGATCCGCGCGCGGGGCGCGCGTTACGACTTTTCCTACGCGTACCGGCCCGACGCCTGGGTGCTTCTCAAGGGCGACGCGGACGGCACGATCCTGAGTACCAAGGTGGCGGGCGGCTTCGTGGGAACGATGCTGGGGATGTACGCGTACCACCCGGTCCCGTGACTCAGGGCCCGATGCTTCCTTCGGGGTGCGTCGACACGTAGATCGCGCCCTGGCCGTGGTTGAGGCCCCAGCGCGCCGTGGCGGCGGCGCCATCGTAGTGCCGGATGTACACCACGCTCCCCAGGTTGACCGTGCTGAGCGTCTCGACGCCCCCCAGGTGATTGTTGTCCAGGTACACCTGGACCTGGGTGGACGTCGCTTGCAGGCTGTTCGCGCCCCTGGGCTGGAGCCAGATGGGACGGAGCGCCTGGATCGCGTCGTACACCGTCTCGAACTTGTGCTCGAGGATCTCCCGCTGCGTGATGATGCTGCGGTCCGGTGCGACCCGCGTGCTGGCGGGCGTGCGCGCCGCGCACGCGGCGAGAAGTAGAAGGACGGCCGGGCGGAACATCGCTGTACGCATATGGAGTCATGGGCACGTGGTCGGTGCCCCCTCCTCACGTACTACATTGGGCACGTCCCCGCGCCGATGCAAGAACCGCCGGCACCGCGCCTCACCCGGCGCTTCACCGCCTGACAATCGGCAATCCTGAGTATCTTGGTGGGAATGTCGGAGCCCCTGGACGTCCGCCCCCGGGACCGCGCGCGCCTCCCGCCCGGCCACTACGAGACCGTGAAGTGGCCGGTGCTGCATTACAGCCACGTGCCGCAGGCCGACCTCTCCCGCTGGACCTTCCGCGTGTTCGGCGAAGTCGAGCGGCCCTACGAGATCTCGTGGGCCGAATTCGGCGCCCTTCCGCGGCGCGACGTGCTCTGCGACATCCACTGCGTGACCAAGTGGTCGCGCTACGACAACGTCTTCTCGGGCGTGCCGGTCTTGGGCTTGCTCGAGCAGGCCGGCGTCCGGCCGAGCGCCACGCACGCGCTGGTGCACGCCGATCCCGACTACACGACCAACCTGCCGCTGGCCGATCTGCTCCGGGACGGGAACCTGATCGCCACGCACCACGACGGCGAGCCGCTGCTGGCCGAGCACGGCGGCCCCGCGCGGCTCGTCGTTCCGCACCTCTATTTCTGGAAGTCGGCGAAGTGGGTGCGCGGCATCGAGCTGCTGGAAGGCGACTACCCAGGCTTCTGGGAGCAGAACGGCTACCACAAGCGGGGCGATCCGTGGGCGGAGGAGCGATACGGGAGGCCGGATCCGGTCAGAATGCGGCGGGGGCCCCGGAAGTAGCAGACGGCAGGAAAGCGGAACTCAGAGCAGTTCCCAGACGGCAAGTTGACAGTGGTTACCAAATGCCAGGCGTGAGACATGAGAAGAGGCCTCGCCACGAAGCCGGCACGAGGCCTCTTCTGATTCTACGTACTCACGCCTTGGAACCACTGCCACCTTGCCGTCTGGCAACTGTCCCGACTACTGATGACCGTCCTCTCCGAGTAACTCGAAGAACCTGCCAAACAGCAGGATCCCCTTCCACAGCTGCTCCAGCGTCAGCTTCTCGTTGGGTGCGTGCAGGCGATCGTCCGGCAGGCCGATGCCGGCCATGACGACGGGCGCTCTGCGCTGCTGCAGCAGCGGCACGATCGGGATGGAGCCGCCGCTCCGGATCGGCGCGATCCCCTTCCCCCACACCTCGCGGAACGCAGCGTCCATCATCTCGAAGGGCCGGGAGTCGAGCGGCGTCTGGGCCGGGTCCACGGTCGAGAAGACCTTCACCTCGACCTCCGCGTACTTCGGGGCGAGCCGCTTGACCGCCTTCACGAGCTGGGCGCCCGCCTCCGTGCCGCGCTGGTCCGGGACCAGGCGCAGTGAGATCTTCGCCGTCGCCTCGGCGGGGATCACGGTCTTGCTCCCCGCGCCCGTGTAGCCGCCGACGATCCCGTGCACTTCCAGCGTCGGGCGCGACCAGATGCGCTCGATGAAGCTGTACTTCCTCTCACCGATGAGGCCCTTGGCCCCCGCCTCCGCCTTGAAGCCCTTCTCCTTCATCGGCAGCGCGCGCCACGCCTTCAGCTCCTTGGCGGTCGGCCGCTTCACCCGATCGTAGAAACCGGGGATCCGGATCCGGCCGTCCTCCCCCTTCAGCTTCTCCAGCAGGTGCCAGAGCGTCTCGATGGCGTTGGGCGCGGCGCCGCCGTACAGCCCGCTGTGCAGGTCCGCCTTGAGGGTGCGCACGTGGATCTCGGCGTGCACGATGCCACGCAGCCCCACGTCCGCGCTCGGCTGGCCCGGCGCCACGATGTTCGTGTCCGTGACGAGCACCGCGTCGGCGCGGGTGCGGTCGGGCTCCCGCTTCAGGAGCTCCGCGAGGCCGTGCGAGCCCGTCTCCTCCTCGCCCTCGATCAGGTAGCGCAGATTGACCGGCAGAGAGCCGCGCGTGGCCTTGAGGGCCTCGAGCGCCGCGACGACACAGAACACCTGGCCCTTGTCGTCGGCCGTGCCGCGCGCAAACAGCATCCCGTCGCGCACCGTGGGCTCGAACGCCGGCGAGATCCACTCCGCCACCGGGTCGGGCGGCTGGACGTCGTAGTGCCCGTAGCAGAGCACGGTCGGTGCGCCGCGCACCTCGGGGCCGATTGCCCAGAGAATCGGGTGGCCGCCGGTCGCGATCGTCTCCACCCGACAGCCGAGGCGCTCCAGGCGTCCGGCGATCCAGGCGGCCGCGCGCCGGCAGTCGGCGGCGTGCTCGGGCTGCGTGCTGATGCTGGGGATGCGCAGCCAGTCGGAGAGGTCCGCCAGGAGGCGCGCCTGCTCGCGCGCTACGTAGTCCGAGAGAGCCGTCATGTCGCGATAACGTAGAACCAGGAGGGGCTGTCCGCCAGGCGCGCCGGAAGGGGCCGTCCGCACACCGCCGCCATTTGTCGCGCCGCACGCACTTCAGCCGCCCGACGCCGAAGCCACCGCAACCGCGACTGGCCGCGTCGCGCACTTCCTGTATCTTCCCGAGGGCCATGCGGTTCACGTCGTCGTACGCCGTCTTCCGCTACGGGCCCGGGGAGAAGGTCCTCGCCAAGGCGCGCTGGTTCAACCGCGAGGGGAAGCCGGAAGCGGCGGAGCAGGAGTATCGCTCGGCGCTCGCCGGCGATCCCGAGCTGCGCGCCGGCTGGCTCGAGCTCTTCGAGCTGCTGCGCCAGCACGGGCGGTACGCCGACGCGCTGGAGGTCGCGCGCCGCGCCGAGGCGCATTTCGGGCCCGACGCCGCGATGCCGCTCGCGATCACGGGCGCCGCGCTCGCGGAGTTGGGGCGCACCCGCGAGGCCGTCGAGGCGCTCGAGGCCGCCATCGAGCGGGACGGCAACCTCGCGCTGGCCTGGCACGAGCTGGCCTACGCCGCCTTCCGCGCAGGCGAGTACTCCCGCGCCCTGCTGGTCCTCGACCGCGCCTTCACGTTGGAGCCCCACACCGACACGCTGCTCCTGCGCGGCCGGATTCTCCGCGAGGCCGGCCAGTACGACGCCGCCGAGGTGGCGTTCGAGGGCGCGCACCAGTCCGCCGAGCACGACCCGCCCCGCCGCGAGGCCGCGCGGGAGATCCTGGCGACGCGGCGGGCCGCCGCCCTGGGCGGGAAGCGACCGCGCGACTTCACCGCACGCGAGCGCGCCTTCGCGGAGCTGGGTGCCGTGCTCCTCGACGGCGGCGCCGAGATCCTCTCCGGCGGGGACCATGGCGCGATCGTCGGCCTGCTGGCCGGGTCTCTCGGAGCGTTCACGCGGCTGGCCGGGACGCTGGGCTGGCCGGTCACCGCCTGCTGCGGCGTCCACGCGGAGGACGAACCGCTGGCCGTGGCCGTGGGGCGCGCGATCGGCGCGCAGCTGCTGCCGGCGGCGGCGGTGGACGCCGAGGACCGGCCGCTGCTGGTGACCGTGCACGGCGACGGAGAGGAGTGGCAGAAGCAGCTCGCGCGGCTCGACCGTTGGAAGAGCGGCTACACGTTCGCGCTCACACAACCCGCCGACACGACCGACCCGGCGGACGTCATCGGGACGCTCCGCTGCTCCGGGAACGCGGCTGCCATCCATCCGCTCGCCGCACGCGCCCTGAAGGCGCCGGCCGGATTGCCCGTGGGGGACGACGAGATCGCCGCGCTCGCGCGCCACCCGCTCGCGCGCTGGCACACCCGCGGGCAGCCGTCCGAGATCGTCTAGGGGCCTTCCTCCCGCACCGGCAGCGCCGCCCACGGATCGCCGGCCGCGGCCCTGCGCTTCAGGTCCGCGACCGCCCGCACCACGTCACCCCCGTCCGCAGCGAGCAGCGCCTCGAAACGGTCCAGGTCGGTGCGGTAGAGGCGCGCCGCCACGACGACCGCGTTGTTGAGTGGGCGCTCTGCCAGGCGGCGGCCGTCGATCGTCCGGAGCGTCTTCCCCACCGGACCAGCGAGATCGTCCCGCGCCTCGCCGAAGATCCGTTGCCGCTCCGCGTCGAGCGCCGCGCCTTTGAGTCCGCCCGCGTACAGCCGCTCCAGCTTCGCCGCCAGCGTGTCGTAGAAGTGGGCCAGGCGGATCTCGTCCTGCCAGCGCGCCACGGCGAATGCCGCCGAGCGCCGGTCACCTCGCGCCAGGAAGAACCGTTCCGCCCCGCGGTACCCGACGAAGTCGGCGAGGGACTCGTTGAACGGCACGTTCCCCGGCACCCATATGGTATTGTGCAGGATCTCGTGGATGACCGTCGCCGCCAGGTCCACCGAGTCCTCGCGGACGATCGTCGAGAGCAGCGGGTCGTTGAACCAGCCGAGCGTCGAAAAGGCTTCCGAAACCCGCACGTACGTGTCCAGCCCCCGGCGCTGCAGCCGCGCCGCCTCGGCGAGGGCCCCCGCCTTGTCGAAGAACCCCTTGTACGGCACGCGCCCCACAATCGGGTAGTTCCAGGTGTACGCGGCGAGGCGGTCGGACGGGCTCGCCGACAGCACCAGCACCAGCGTGTCGCGTTCGATCCGGGAGTACGTGGTATAGGTCCGGCGCGCCGCGAGGTGGAGCGACTCGGCGGCAAAATCGCGCGCCGCGAGCACGAGCTGCAGCCTGCCGCGGGTGAAGGCGTCGGTGGCCGCTTCCGCCACGACCTTCGCGATCGGCCGGCGGCGGGCGAGGATCAGCGCTTCCTCGACCGCGGCCCGCGTCAGATAGCGCACCTCGCGGCTCGCCGCCCAGGCCACGGCCGCCGCGACCACGAGGACGCCGAGCGCGGCGCCGACGATCTTGAGGAGGGTGCGGACGCGGACCCTTATGGCAGCCACACGAGGCCGAAGCGCTGCGTCGCCGTGCCGAGCGTGCTGAAGCCCTGATACGCGTAGTCGAGGCGGAGGTTGTGGAAGACGAGCCCTCCGCCGAGCGTCAGCGACTTCCGGTCGCTCGGCGCCCGCCCCGTCGCGATCCCGGCCCGCCCGAGCAGGCCGACGCCGCCCGACACCACGCCGCCCTCGACACCGAAAATCCAGTACGACTTGGCGCCACGCGGCGACACCCAGTCGCCCACCACCATCAGGCGCGGCGTGCCCTGCGGGTCCACGATGTTGAACGAGAAGCCGGCGCGCACCGTGCGCGGCAGCGGAGCCGGTGTGCCCGTGCTCGTCTTCAGGTCGGGGCCGAGGTTCTCCACCACAACGCCGAATGCCGCGATGTCGAAGATCGCGAACGCGCCGCCCACGTCGTAGCCGAACCCGGACGCGTCGTAGAGCGTCGTGTCCGGGATGGACATGTGCTCTTTCAGGTACTTCGCGCTTCCGCCCAGCGAGAACATCCCCAGCCGCCAGGCCACCGCCCCCACCGCAGCCGCGTTGTAGGCCCCGACCATCGCCCCGCCGGGATCGGCGATCCCGCGCGAGCCGCCGAACAACGGATCGGGCCGGTACACTGTGTCGGATCCGAAATTCAGCATCTCGACGCCGAGGCCCAGATCGAACTCGCCGGCGCGGAACGCCACTCCGCCGCTGACCAGGTAGGAGTCCAGCAGGTACTTCTCGTAGCTGATGCCCAGCGCGGCGTGGCTGATCGCCGCCAGCCCGGCCGGGTTCACGAAGATGTTTCCCTCGTCGCCCACGACCGCGGCGTACGCGCCGCCCAGGCCCAGCGAGCGCGCGGTGGCGGGGATCGTCAGCAGCGCCCCGGCGGTCGTGCCCGTGGACTGGGCGCGCGCGCCCGGCGCCGCCCCCGCGACCGCCAGGCCAAAGGCCGGCACCAGGGCCGCCCACCGGCGGCGCACGGTCCTCATGGTCCCTTCCGCGCGACGTAGATGCGACGCCGCACGACCGAGCCGCCGAGATCCACGGCGACGATGTAGACGCCGTTGACCACCCGGCGGCCATCATCCGTCGTCAGGTCCCACACCACGCTGCCGGCCGGAGGCGACGCGAACGACCTCACGCGCGCGCCGGAGAAGGTGTAGATCGCAACGGTCCGCGGCGTGCCCGTGTAGTTGATCGTGACCGTGCTGCCGCGGACCGGGTTCTCCGACAGGTTGATCGGCGCGGCGGTCTGCGCGGCCAGCGCCGTGAGCGCCGACGCCACGTTGAGCTTCCCGTAGCCCCACGACGCGTTCGGCGTGAGGTTGCTTCCGCCGTCGAACGGGTGCCGCCCGAAGCTGTCGACCTGGGTCGCCCGTGTGAGCAGGACGCGCGCGGCCGCCGGAGTCAGCGTCGGCATCCTCTCCAGGAGCAGGGCCACCGAGCCCGTCACGAACGGCGCCGCCATGGAGGTGCCCTGGTCCACGACGTGCTGGCTGTCCGGCATGATGCGCGCCGTCGCCCAGGCGGACGTGCGCGACAGGGCCGACGCCACACCCTTCCCCGGCGCCGCCAGATCGGGCTTCAGCACGCCGTCGCGCCGGGGGCCCGGACTCGAGAACACCGCCAGGTCGCCCAGCCGTTCCTGGTTGGCGTAGACCCGCGTCTGCCCGCTCACGTCCTGCCACGAGAGCCGCGTCACGTACGCGCCGACCGCCAACACCTGCGTCGCGGTGGCGGGCGAGAGCACCAGATAGCCGTTGGTGGAGCCGGCGGTCAGGCCGACCGGGGCCATCGTGTTCTCAGCCACCCACAAGTGCAGCGGCTTCCCGCTGTGCGCCGCGACGCCGGTCACGCGGACCGTCCACTGCCCGGCCGCGACATCGGTGCCGCCGCCGAAATCTCCCAGGACGATGAACGCCAGGTTGTCCGGCGTCAGGGCGATTCCCTTCCCCGATCCGTTCTCGATGTGGATCTGCCCCTCGGTCCCGTCCTGCGTCACCGTCGCGGTCGGCGTGTTCGTCGCTCCGGAAGTCGCGGACGTCCCGTCCGGTCGCAGCACCGTGACGTTGACCGTGTCCGACGCGGCGTACCAGAGCTGGAGGACGACGTAGTCGTTGTTCGGTCCGGCCTGCGCCGTGTAGGCGGGGATCGTGACGGCGAAGTCGGTCGTCTGGGCGGGAGACGGGACCGCCGCCGTGCCGTGCAGGCGTGCGGCCGCGAGCACCGGCGTCGTGTTCTGATTGTCGCCGTCGTTGCCGGCCGCGGCGACGACGATCCGCCCCGGCCCGACCAGCGAGTCGAGTGCCTCCTCCTCGGGCAGCGTCCCGTCGTGCGGGCCCCACTGCGACCCGAGACTGAGGTTCACCACCGCCGGCCTGCCGAGCTCGGCGGCGCGGCTGAAGATGTAGTTGACGCCGTCCACCACGGCGTCCGAGAGGAACGTCGTCTTCACGACGATCAGGTCCGCGCCGGGCGCCACGCCGGCGAACTTCCCCGCCGGGAGAGCGCCACCGGTCGCGCTCCCGTCGCCCGCCGCCGTCCCCAGCACGTGGGTGCCGTGCCCGACCGAGTCCCGCGACGCGCAGCTGCCTGCGCTCAGCGTCGCCTGGCTGCACTCGACCCCGTAGCCGAAGGTCGTGGTCCCGACGAGACCCGGCCCGGGCCCGTTCAGCGTCTGGTCCCACAGGTCGAGGACGCGTGAGCGGCCGAGCGCGTCGACGACGAAGTCCTTGTGGGTGAAGTCCAGCCCGGTGTCCACGAGGCCCACGATCACGCCGCGTCCCACCGAGCCGGTGAAGCTGTCCGCCGCCACCATCTGCCTGAGGCCGGCCGCGCCGATCGCCGCCGTCCCCACGTCGTTGAGCGGCCCCCAGGGGCGGGCGCCGTACACCGCGGCGACCGCGCCGTCGGCGAGCAGTGCCGGCAGCGACGCGAGCGGTACGCGGGCGCTCACCAGCGTGCCGGCCCGAGTGCCCAGACGCGCCCCGTCCCGGAGCAGCGGGCCCGCGTCGGCCGTCTTGAGCCGGACCATGAGATGTGCGACCGGCACGCCGTCGGCATCGCGCGTGACCGCGACCATGCGCGAGGCGACGGTATCGCGCGCCAGCAGGGCCGCTTCGGCCGGCGACAGTGCCGCGAGAGCGCGCACCGTCGGGCCGAGCGGGCGCTCTTGAGCGCGCGCGGCGCCCGGCCACGCCGCCGCCGCGGCCAGCACCGCCCAGGCCGCGCCGAACCATCTCGGCCGACTCCCGTGAGCGTCCTCCGCGCCGCCCGCACGGCGCCGCTCCGTGCCGACGACCACCGCGCCGGACCATCTCGCCCAACTCCCGTGAGCGTCCTTCGCGCCGCCCGCACGGCGCCGCTCCGTGCCGACGACCACTGCGCCGCGGAGCGTCACGGGCGCCCGGTCCTAGCGAAGACGGACAATCGCCAGCTGGGGGTTGCCGCTGCCGCTCAGCGCCAGCCCGCCCGGCTCAGTGAAGGTCACCGTGAAGGACGGCTCTCCCGCGCTCAGCACGATGTCCAGGTACGAGCCCGACCCCGAGCTGATCGTGCCGCTCACCGCGAACGAACCGCCGGACGCCGCCGCCGGCTCCAGCGGGAAATCCCGGACGAACGTGACGCCGTCGCGGACGTGGAGGCTGTCGTAGGTCGAGCGAAAACGCCAATGGGTGTATGTGAGATCCGGATCGGGGTTGAACGACGCCAGATCCGCCACGTACAGCGCGAGGGCCCAGCCGCCCAGCAGCTTCGCGAGGCCGGTGCTCCCCGCCGCGGCGACGACGTTCGCGTCGCCGGTCAAGGCGGTCTGCTCCAGTCGCCGGGTCGTCGCGGCCCCGTAGCGATCCACCAGATAACGCAGGAACAGCCACTGCGCGCCGCGCTGCTCGAGCCCGTCCGCCCCCGTCGTCGTGATCACCGCGTTCGCCGCCGGGTTCAGCAGGTAGAGATAGGCATTGTAGAGGTCGCCGAACAGGAACCGCGCCGCCGTCTCCGTATCCGCCTGCACGCTGTCGTAGTGCCGCCCCCCCAGCTCCTCGGCCAGGTGCGACATCGCCTCGTTGAGCCACAGCGCCTCGATCGGCCCGCGCCGCACCAGCACATGCTGGTTGAACGAGATCATGTGCTGGAACTCGTGGATGAAAGTGGGCGCAATCAGCTGCCGGACCTGGGTGGCCCGATGCGCGCACGACATCGTCCCGTTCGGGTCGGGCACCATGGCGTAGAACACCTCCCCGTTGTTGTAGGAGGCGCGCGTCGCCGGGGCCAGATCAGCGGCCAGGAAGAAGCCGCTCACGAACGACGACCGGCAGTCCGGCCGGCCGACGAGCGCGTTCACCTTCGGCGTGAGCAGGATGATGACCACCCCGTTGCCGTCGATGTCGGACGGCGCCCCGAAGGCCAGGGTGTCCAGCGGGTAGAGGACGGTGTCGAACTGCGTCGCGAGCTGCTCGAGGTCGGAGGTCGTGAAGCCGCCGGGCGGCGCGGCGAGATCCAGGTAGATGGCGCTGTGCGCGCCCACCACCTCGGCCGACGCAGTGACGGTCGCCGTGGAGGTGCAGTCCAGGCTCGCGCACACCCGGAACGTGCGCTGCGAGCCCACGGCCGGCGGGCCGGCTCTCGCCGGGGGCGCCGCCGGTGGTCCGAGGCGCAGCGACGCCCGAGCGGCGGCCTCGTCCATGCGGCGGATCGCGTCGTGGAACCGCACCGCCGCCGGCAGCGGGGCGGACGCGGGAGACGGCTGGCGGGTGGCCGCCGTCAGGGGGAGCGAGCCCGTCAGCGAGAAAATCGAGCTCAGGTCGGCCCGCGCCGTCGCGAACTGCGCCACCACCAGGTACTCCGCCCCGGCGGTCCCCGCCGCCGGGAACCGGAGGGGGCCCGCCGCGCGGCTGCCGGTGTACAGCGCGTACGCGCCGGGCTCGAGCGCGACGTCGCCCACGACGGCCTTCGGGGCGGCAGGCTGATCGCCGCATCCCGCGGCGAGGACCGCCGCCGCGAACGCGGGCGCGAGGACGCCTCCGAGCCGCGCGCGGACCACCATGCTCACCTGCACAGTGGGCGTACGCTCGCGGCCGCGCCACGGCCTGTCAAGGACAATCCCGCGCCGGTGGAGGCCGTCTTGGCAACGTCGGCGTTCCTCGCGCCGCCCGCACCTGCGCCGCCGTTTCCCAGAATCACCGCTCGTCTTTGACAGCCCCGGAAGGCCGGGCTAGCTTGCGTTTTCCGATGGCCTTCGCGCACCTCCATACCCACTCCGAGTACTCGCTTCTCGACGGCGCCAACCGCATCCCGGACCTCGTCGCGCGGGTGAAGACGCTCGGGATGGACAGCATCGCGCTCACCGACCACGGGAACATGTTCGGGGCGTGGCTCTTCCATGAGGAGGCGAAGGCCGCGGGCGTGCGGCCGATCGTCGGGATGGAGGCTTACGTGGCCTTCGGGCCCCGCCAGGCCCGGGAGAAACCGCCGGAGGCGCCCGGCGCCTACGCCCACCTCGTCCTGCTCGTGCAGAACCGCACCGGGTATCGGAACCTGGTGCACCTCACCTCGATCGGATTCGTGGAAGGGTACTACCGCCGCCCGCGCGTGGACCGCGAGACGCTGGCCCGGCACGCCGAAGGCCTGATCTGCCTCTCGGCCTGCATGACGGGCGAAGTGGCGCTGTGGCTCCGGCAGGGCGCGTACGAAAAGGCCCGGGAAGCCGCCGAGTGGCATGCCCGCACCTTCGGGGACGGCCGCTACTGGCTCGAGGTGCAGAACCACGGCCTCGCCGAGGAGCCCGTCGTCCAGGACGGGATCTTCCGGCTCGCCGAGGAGCTGGGGCTGGGCGTGGTCGCGACCAACGACGCGCACTACCTCACGCGCGAGGATGCGGCTGCGCACGACGTGCTGCTGGCGATCCGCTCCGGCAAGGATCTCAGCGACCCGAAGCGGTTCCGGTTCGAAGGAACCGAGAGCTACGTCAAGTCGGAAGAGGAGATGCGGCGCGCCTTTCCCCCGCGCGACGACCTCTTCGCCAATACGCAGCTGATCGCCGAGCGGTGCGAGTTCGACTTCGAGAAGCGCTTCTTCCTCCCCGAGTTCCCGCGTCCCGCGGAGTACGCCACCGACAACGATCTGGTGGTGGCCCTGGCCGAGGAGGGCGCGCGGCGGCGCTACGGCGAGCCGCTGCCCCCGCCGGTGCGCGAGCGGCTCGACTACGAGCTGGGCGTCATCACCAAGGTCGGCTACGCAGGCTACTTCCTCATCGTGGCGGACTTCATCCGGTGGGCCCGCGAGCGCGGCATCCCGGTCGGCCCCGGCCGCGGTTCGGCCGCCGGCTCGCTCGTGTCGTTCGCGATGGGCATCACCAACGTGGACCCGCTGAAGTTCGACCTCCTCTTCGAGCGGTTCCTCAACCCCGAGCGCATCTCGCCCCCCGACATCGACGTGGACTTCTGCGAGGAGCGCCGCGGCGAGGTGATCGAGTACGTGCGCGAGCGCTACGGCCGTGCCTCCGTGGGCCAGATCGTGACCTTCGGCACGATGAAGGCGCGCGCCGCGGTGAAGGACGTGGCCCGGGTCCTCGGCGTCCCGCCCGGCGACGCCGACCGTCTCACCAAGCTCATCCCCAGCGGTCCCGCCTACTCCCTGACCCTCCGCGAGGCCGCCGAGAAAGTGCCGGAGCTGCGGGAGCTGGTGGCGCACAACCCCACCTACCAGAAGCTGGTGGAGTTCGGCAGCGGCATCGAGGGGCTGTCACGCCACATCTCGGTGCACGCGGCCGGGATCGTCATCGCGCCGGGTCCCCTGACCGACTACGTGCCGGTGTGCACGATGCCGGGCAGGGGCACGGGCTCCGGCGCGAGCGACGACGCCATCATCACGCAGTACGACATGGTGGGCCTCGAGAAGGTCGGGATGCTGAAGATGGACTTTCTCGGCCTCACCACCCTCACCGTGCTGCACCGGGCGGTGCAGATGATCCGTGAGCGGCACGGCGTGACGATCGAGCTGGACACGCTGGACCTCGAGGACCCGGCCGTGTACGACCTGCTCCGCAACGGCCGGACGGCGGGCATCTTCCAGTTCGAGTCGAGCCTGGCGACGGATGCTCTGCAGCGCATGCGGTGCGACCGGTTCGACGATCTGGTGGCCGCCAACGCGCTGCTGCGCCCCGGTCCGCTCGACAGCGGGATGCACCTGGTCTACATCCGCCGCAAGCGCGGCGAGGAGCCGGTGCGCTACGCGCTCCCGGAGCTGAAGGAGATCCTCGAGCCCACCTACGGCGTCATCGTCTACCAGGAGCAGGTGATGCGCATCGCCAACGTCCTGGCCGGCTACTCGCTGGCCGAGGCGGACGTGCTGCGCAAGGCGGTGGGCAAGAAGAAGCAGGAGCTGATCGAGGAGGAGCTGGGGCGGTTCGTGGCCCGCTGCCTCGAGCGCGGCTACCGGAAGAAGGTGGTGGAGGAGCTCGCCGCCCAGATCCGGACCTTCGGCCGGTACGGGTTCAACAAGTCCCACTCGGTCGCCTACTCGATCGTCTCGTACCAGACCGCGTGGCTCAAGACCCACTACCCCGCCGAGTTCATGGCGGCGCTCCTCTCCTCGGCCATCGGCGACACCAAGAAGGTCGTGCCGTACATCGCGGAGTGCCGGGACCTCGGGATCGAGGTAATCCCGCCGGACGTGAACGAGTCGGGGTGGCACTTCACCGTGGTGGACGACAAGCGCATCCGCTTCGGCCTCGGCGCGATCAAGAACGTCGGCCGCACGGCCATCGACGCCGTGATCGCGGCGCGCGCCGCCGAGGGAGCGTTCCAGTCGCTGCACGACCTGGCCGCGCGCGTGGACCACCGGATCTGCAACAAGCGGGTGCTCGAGGCGCTGGTGGCGTCCGGCGCGACCGACGGCCTGGGGGGCCACCGCGCCCAGCTGTTCGCCGCCGTGGACTCCAGCCTGGCGGAGGCGAGCCTCAAGCAGGCGGAGACCGCCTCCGGCCAGGGGACGCTGTTCGGCGACGCCGGCGGGAACGGGGCCCACGGCAACGGCGCACGCCCGGGCCCCGCCGCGCTGCCGGCCGTGCCGGAGTGGACCGAGGCCGAGCGGCTTGCGCGGGAAAAGGAATTGGTGGGATTCTTTGTGTCGGGGCACCCGCTCAGCCGGTACGCAACCGAGGCCGCGCTGTTCGGCACCCACACCACGCGCGACCTCGGCAAGTGGACTGAGGGCAAGCTGGCGGTGGCCGCGGTGATCACCGCGGTGCGGCGGCAGATCGCGCGCAAGAGCGGCGCGGAGTGGGCGAAGCTCACGATCGAGGACTTCCAGGGCACGGCCGAGTGCCTGGCGTTCCCCGAGGCGTGGGCGAAGCTCGCCCGGATCATCGTCCCCGACGGTGCCTACGTTCTGACCGGCGGCTACTCGATGCGGGACCGCGGCGAGGAAGACGCGCCGTTCATCGTCGAGGACGCGCAGCCCCTGGCCGAGCTCAGGACGGCGGGGCGCATCGGCCTCTCGCTCCGGTGGGGCCCGAAGGGCCGCGCCCCCGAGACCGCCAAGGCGGTCGCCGCGCTCTGCTCCGCGCACCTGGGCAGCGCGCCGGTCTACCTCGACTGGAGCGGGGACGCGGACGCCCGCGACGTGGCGCGCTTCCGGTCGCGCTCGCTGGCGGTGACGCTCGACGAGGAGCTGCTGGACGCGCTGCGCGGGATTCTCGGCGCCGACGCGATCACACTCGTGAAATCGGGGTGAGTGAATGGCCACAGCCCTGGCCCTGGACTTCGAGAAGCCGATCGCCGAGCTGGAACGCCAGATCGAGGACCTCAAGAAGCTGGCCACCCAGCGCTCGCTCGACGTGGCACGCGAGATCGCGCCGCTCGAGGCGAAACTGGCCGAGCTCCGGACCGAGATCTACCGCCACCTGACCCCGTACCAGCGCGTGCAGGTGGCGCGCCACCCGCGGCGCCCGTACGCGCTCGACTACATCAACGCCCTGTTCACCGACTTCATCGAGCTGCACGGCGACCGCCTCTACCGCGACGATCCGGCGATCGTCGGCGGCATCGGACGCCTGGCCGGCCGGAGCGTGGTCGTCATCGCCCAGCAGAAGGGTCGCGACATCAAGGAGAACCTGAAGCGCAACTTCGGGATGCCGCACCCGGAGGGCTACCGGAAGGCGCTGCGCCTGATGCACCTCGCCGAGCGCTTCCGCCTCCCCGTGGTGTCTCTCATCGACACGCCCGGCGCGCACCCCGGCCTCGGGGCCGAGGAGCGCGGCCAGGCCGAAGCCATCGCGAGCAACATCGAGGCGATGGCCGCCCTCGAGACGCCGCTGGTGGCGGCGGTGATCGGCGAGGGCGGCTCCGGGGGTGCGCTGGCGATCGCCGTGGGCGACCGCGTGCTGATGCTGGAGAACGCCATCTACTCGGTCATTTCGCCCGAGGGGTGCGCCGCGATCCTGTGGCGCGACTCCAGCCAGAAGGAGCGCGCCGCCGAGGCCCTCAAGCTCACCGCCCCCGACCTCCTGGCGCTGGGGCTGATCGACGAGATCGTGCCCGAGCCGCCGGGCGGCGCGCACGCCGACCCCGACGCCGCCGCCGTCGCCCTGGGCGCGGCGCTGGAGCGCAACCTCGCCGAGCTCGACGGCCTGCCGGCCGAGACGCTCAAGGCGCGCCGCTCCGAGAAGTACCTGCGCATGGGCAGGTTCGAGGAAACCTAGGCGTGAGCGGCCAGCTGGTCGAAGTCCAATTCAAGGGGAACCGCAAGGCCTTCTTCCGGTGGGGCGAGCCGGAGCCCCTCGCCCCCGACGAGGCGGTGATCGTCGAGACCGACCGCGGGCTCGACTGGGGCCGCGTCGCGGCCACCGGCGCGGGGGCGAGCCTCAAGTGCGAGCGCTGCGTGGCGCGGATGCGTGCGCCCCAGCGGAGCGGCGAGGAAGGCGAGGGCGACACCGCCGAGCCGTCCGCAGCCGGGCCGGCGAGCGCCGCCCCCGCGCAGCCGGAGCGTCGCGTCGTGCGGCGCGCCACGGCCGCCGACACGGAGATCACCGAGGAGCTGCGGCGCACCGAGGACGACGTCCGCCGCAAGGTGCGTGAGAAGGTCGCGACCCACCGTCTTCAGATGAAGGTGAGCGATGCGGAGTGGCAGTGGGACCGCAACCGGCTCACGGTCTACTTCACCGCCGAGCGGCGCGTGGACTTCCGGAACCTGGTGCGCGACCTCGCATCGGCGTTCCGCACGCGCATCGAGCTCCGGCAGATCGGCGTCCGCGACGAATCCAAACGGCTCGACGGGATCGGGCGGTGCGGGCGCCAGCTGTGCTGCACCTGGCTCCCGGAGCTGCGCCCCATCGGGCTCCAGATCGCCAAGGACCAGCGCCTCAGCCTCAACCCGACGCAGATCTCGGGCGCGTGCGGGCGGCTGCTCTGCTGCCTGCGCTACGAGCACGAGTTCTACGTCCAGAGCCGCAAGCGCTTTCCGAAGGAGGGGAAGGTCCTGGTCACCGCGAAGGGCGCCGAGAAGGTCGTCAGCGTGGACATCTTCCGCGAGCGGGTCACGCTGCGGGCGGAGGACGCCACGACCCGCGTCGTGCCCCTCGCCGATCTGAAGCAGGAGGTCGACGCGACGGCGCCGCCTGCGGAGCAACCGTCCGCGCCCGAGACGCCGGCCCAGGGCGTTCCCCGGCGCGGCCGCCGCGGCGGGCGCCGGCGACGGCACGGCCGGTGAGCCGCTTCTACCTCACCACCGCGATCGACTACGCGAACGGCGACCCGCACTTCGGGCACGCCCTCGAGAAGATCGGCGCGGACGCCATCGCCCGGTACCGCCGCCTGCGCGGCGACGCCGTCCACTTCCTCATCGGCATGGACGAGCACGGCCAGAAGGTCGCGCAGGCCGCCCAGGAGCGCGGGATCCCCCCGCAACAGCTCGTGGACGAGCTCGCCGACAGGTTCCGCGCCATGTGGAGCCGCCTCGACATCTCGTACGACCAGTTCATCCGCACCACCGACGCCGCGCACAAGGCGGGCGTCCGCGCGCTGATCGAGCGGATCTTCGCGCGCCACCCCGACGACTTCTACGAGCACGCCTATCAGGGGTGGTACTGCGTCGGCTGCGAGACCTTCAAGCGCGACGACGAGATCGTGGACGGCAAGTGCGTCCTGCATCCGACCCGCACGCTGAACTGGAGCGAGGAGCGGAACTGGTTCTTCCGCCTCGCCGGCTACGCCCCCTTCCTGAAGCGGCTCCTCGAGGAGCGGCCGGGATTCCTGCAGCCCGAGGCCCGCCGCAACGAGATCCTCGGTCTGCTGGAGCGGGGCCTCGAGGACGTGCCGGTCAGCCGCGCGCGGCTCGCCTGGGGCATCCCCTTCCCGCGGCCGACGAGCGACGGCGAGCAGCAGGCCACCTGGGTCTGGTTCGACGCGCTCCCCAACTACCTCACCGCCACGGGCTTCCCTGCCGAGGGCTTCGAGGCGCGCTGGCCCGCGCAGCTCCACGTCATTGGCAAGGACATCACCAGGCACCACTGCGTCGTCTGGCCCGCGATGCTCGAGGCCGCGGGGCTCCCGCTCCCCGAGCGCGTCTGGGCCCACGGCTTCATCGGCCACGGCGGCGAGCGGTTCAGCAAGTCGGCCGGCGTCCGCCTCGAGCTGCGAGAGGCGGTGGAGCGCCACGGGCCCGACGCTTTCCGCTACTTCCTGCTCCGGGAAGTCCCCTGGGACGCGGACGGTAACTTCTCCTTTGAGCGGTTCGACGAGCGCTACGTCGCGGAGTTGGCCGACGCGTTCGGCAACCTCGCCTCCCGGGTGCTGGCGATGCTCGACCGGTACCGCTCGGGCGTCGTCCCGGGGGCCTCCGAGCCGACCGCCCTGGACCGCGCCGGCGAAGCCGCGATGACCCGGTACGCCGAAACCATGGACGGCCTGCTGCTCCATCGCGGCTGCGCCGCCGCGTGGGAGCTGGTGAGCGAGGCCAACGCGTTCGTGGAGCGCCAGGCGCCCTGGGCGCTCGCCAAGGCGAACGACGCCGCCGCGCTCGACGCCACGCTGGCCGCGCTCGCACGCGCCCTTTTACGCCTAGCCGTCATCACGGGGCCCTTCATCCCCGCCGCAGCGCGCACGCTCTGGGAGGCCTTGGGGATCACCGGAGACCACACCGGCCCGGACGCCTGGGCCCTCGCCCTCGCCCCGCGCATCGCCGGCGCCAAGACGCGGCGCATCGCGCCCCTCTTCCCCAAGGCCGACCGCGTCGCCACGGCATCATAACACGTTGCGGCGCATGCGCTTACAAAGTGTGCTTTGTTGCCTTGACGCGACAGGGGCCGGGGTGCTAGAGTAGGGCGGCTCCGAAGGCATCCCCCTCAGACCGGCACGCGCGTCGCGCCGGGTTCTGATGTCATTGGTGGCAGGAGTTCGGATGGCGAACCACCGCTGGACGGTCATGCTCGTGCCTCACGGCTCGGACGGATCCAAGGCCCTCTCGGTATCGGGGACCCTGGTGAAGCTCGTGGCCGGGGTCGCGACCGTCGTGGCGGCGTCGATGCTGGCGGCGACGATCGGCGTGGTCTCGCACTCGGTGGATCTGGCGCGGAGCCAGCGGCTCGAGCGCGCCAATCAGGCGCTGTCGACCGAGGTCCAGCGCCTGAACCAGCGCGTGGGGGTGTTGTCGGACACGCTGACGGTGATCTCGCGGCGCGACGAGGAGATGCGGCTGGTGGCCGGCCTGGAGCCGCTCTCGCCCGAAGTGCAGCAGGCCGGCATCGGCGGGCCCGCCGGCGCGTGGCCGGAGCGCGAGCAGCTGCTGACGGAGGGCGGCTCGGTGGGGCGCGAGGCGTTCAGCGTGCACACCGACCTGGATGCCCTGATCCGCCGCGCCAACCTGCTGGCGACGTCGTTCCAGGAGGCGGCCGAGAGCATCGCGGCGCACACGCAGGAGATGGCGGCGATGCCGTCCATCATGCCGACGATGGGCTTCCTGACGAGCAAGTTCTCGTTCGTCCGCTACCATCCGATCCTGCACGAGAACCGCCCGCACGAGGGCATCGACATCACCGCGGCGTACGGGACGAAGATCATCGCGCCGGCGGCCGGCCGCGTGATCAAGGTCGGCTACGAGAACGGGTACGGGAATCTGGTCGCCATCGACCATGGGTACGGCCTGGAGACGCGGTACGCGCACATGTCCCGCTGGGCGGTGCGCGTCGGCCAAAACGTCAAGCGCGGCGACCTCCTCGGCTACGTCGGCTCGACGGGCCTCTCGACCGGCCCGCACCTCCACTACGAGGTGCTGCGCGACGGACGGGCCGTGGACCCGCTCAAATTCATCCTGCCGGATGCTATCGCAGATTGAAGAGAACAGAGAGAAGACTCTAGATAAGTTGCCAGACGGCGAAGTGTTGAAGTGGTTACCAGCCGTAAGTCATGAGGGGCCAGACCAGTTGCCAGTACTGGCAACTTGCCTGGCCCCTTCTCACCGACGTCCTGTAACCACTTCTTCCTTGCCGTCTGGCAACTGTTCTGAACTCTGTCCTTACTGCCCCTTCTTACTGGGTGCCGTGAAGTCCACCTTGGGCACCTCCCTCGCGGCCGCGCTGGTCACCTCGAAGTACTCCCGCTCGCCCTTCCCGATCAGCTTCGCCGTCAGCACCTGCGGGAACCGCCGGATGTAGCTGTTGTACGCCTGCACCGCCGCGTTGTAATCCTGCCGCGCCGTCGCGATCCGGTTCTCGGTGCCCTCCAGCTGATCCTGCAGGGCGCGGAAGTTCTCGTTCGACTTGAGCTGCGGGTAGTTCTCCGAGATCGCGAGCAACCGGCTCAGCGCGCCCGTGAGCCCCTGGTTCGCCTCCGCCATCTGTCCCAGGCTGCCGCTCTGCACCGCGCCGCCCAGGCGGGCGCGTGCGTCCGCGACCGCCGTGAAGATCGTCTGCTCCTGCTGCGCGTACCCCTTCACCGTCTCGACCAGGTTGGGCACGAGGTCGGCCCGCCGCTGCAGCTGGACCTCGATCTGGCTCTTGAACGCGTTGGCCTGCTCGTCCAGCGTCTGGATGCGGTTGTACCCGCACCCCGACAGCGTGGTCGTCACCAGGACCGCAATCGCGCCCGCAACTGTGCGCCTCATCCCTCGCTCCTCAGGTGGTGGCAGACTGACCGGCATCACTACGCCGCACGGATAAGATAAGTGTCGGACTCCCCTCCCGCCGCCGGGCCCCTGGCAGCCGCGGCCAGGGGCCTGCTCGCAGCGTCTTCAGCCGCTACGGCGCGGGGGGCGGTGCCGCAGGGCCCGTTCCCTTCACGTACCGGTCGAACCACGCCACGCGGCGCTCCATCCTGTCGCGGACGAAGCTGGGGCGCGTGATGCCGTGCCACTGGCCCGGGTAGACGACCAGCTGCGTCGGCACGCCGAGGCGGCGCAACGCCTCGTACATCTGTTCGCTCCCGGTGATTGGCACGTTGAAGTCGAGCGCGCCGCCCATGAACAGCGTCGGCGTACGGATGCGATCGGCGTGGAGGTACGGATACGACAGCCGCACGTACAGCGGCGTGCTCGTCCACGGCGTCCCCAGCTCGAGGTCGTACTGCACGACGTACTGGTCGGTTCCGTAGAGCGCGAGGACGTCGATGGCGCCGGCGCCGGCCACCGCGCCCTTGAACCGCGTGGTCGTGGCGATGGTGTAGTCGGTCGTGATGCCGCCGTAACTCCAGCCGCCGATGCCCAGCCGGGCGGAGTCGGCGATCCCCTCTTTCACCGCCTCGTCCACGGCCCCGAGCACGTCCATCACCTCGAAGTGCCCCCAGTCCGCGAAGATGGCGCGCCCGAAGCGCTGTCCGCGACCGGAGCTGCCGCGGTAGTTCACCGCCAGCACGGCGTAGCCGTTGGCGGCGAGCCACTGCCGGTCGAGAGAGAAGTCGTACTGGTCCTGACCGTTGGGCCCGCCATGGATGTCGAGGAGGAGCGGCGAGCGCATGCCCGGTGCCACGCCAGCGGGGCGGATGACCAGGCCGTGGACCTCGGTGCCGTCGGCGCTGCGGGAGACGAGGTCCTCGGTGGTGCCGAGCTGCAGCACGGCGAAGAGGGAGTCGTTCTGGTGCGTGAGCGCGCGCAGCGAGTCGCGCTCGAGCGCGTACACCTCGGCCGGGCGCTCGGGGGTAGCGACGAGGAGCGCCACACGCCCGTCGTCGTGCGCGGCGACGGTGTAGCCCAGAACGGCGCGGCGACCCTGCGCGACGGGCTCGACCGTTCCGTCCCGGGCGCGGGCCCGCGCGAGATACACGCGGCGGTCGTCGGTGACCAGCACCCGCACCGCACTTCCGTCCGCCGTGAAGGCCGGGCGCGAGACGGGTCGGTCGAGCGCCGCGGTCAGCACACGCGCCGGCCCGGACGCGTCGCTCGGCACGACCGCCAGCTTCTCGAGCTGGTACGCCGACCAACGCGGCTCGTCGCCCCGGGTGAACGCGATCCACTTGCCGTCGGGGCTCCACGCCAGCGGGCCCGCGTCCGGACCCGGGAAATCGGTGAGTCGCACCTGCCGGCCTCCCGGCCTGGCGTCCATGACCCAGACGTCGGAGTTCGCCCCCGAGTCCGGCGCCGGCTCGGGTGAGCGCACGAAGGCGAGGCGTGCCCCGTCGGGAGACCAGGCGGGCGAGTCCTCGTCGGCGTCGCCGGTGGTGAGCGTGTCCACCTTGCGGGTCGTCACGTCCAGGAGGAACAGGTGATCGTGAGCGCGGGTCAGGTAGCCCTCGCGATCCCGCTTGAAAGCGTAGCGGTCGATGACGATGGGGTGCGGCCGCGAGGTATCGGCGGCGGCACTGTCGCTCCGAATGCTCGCGACGAGCGCGAGCCGCGTGGCGTCGGGCGACCACGCCATGTCGGAAACGCCGTCCCGGATGGTGGTGATGCGCTGGGCCTCGCCGCCGCGGCGGTCGAGGAGCCACACCTGCGCGCCGTCGCCGCCCTGGCGCGCGGAGACGAAGGCGAGCCAGCGCCCGTCCGGGCTCCAGCGCGGGGACGACTCGCTCTCCGGCGTCGAGGTGACGCGAATCGTCTGCGCGCCGTCCCAGCTGGTCATCCAGATGTCACTCTCCGCGCGGTCCTTCGCCGAGTCAATCGCGGAGACCGTGTAGGCGACCCACGTCCCCTCGGGGGAGAGCTGCGGGTCCCGCACGGTGCGGAGCCTGTAGATGTCGGTCGCCGCGACCGGCCGGCGGGCGGGCGCCTGAGACGGCGCGGGCTGCGCGTGCACGGGGGACGCCGACGGCAGCGAGGACACCAGGGCGGCGGCAAGGAAGGGGCTCCAGCGGGGGATCGTCATCGGGACTGCCTCAGGTGAAGAAGGGGAGGATGCGCTGCGAGAAGCTGCGGCCCGCCGAATGGCGGTGCAAGAGTAGCCGCCAGACGCCTGGCACGATCGCGTGTGCCGCTCGAAACGCCGAACACCATACAGCCACCATAGCAACATCTTATCGACATTCCGCCACGCGCGTTCGCCCAGGACTCGAGTCAGCCAAGCGACGATCTCCGAGTTGACAAGTTTAGATTCTCCTGAGTAAGTTACCGGCCGGTTAGTTACTAAATGAGGGTCTGGATATGGCACTGCATCAGCATCATGACGCCAGCGACCATCCTCCGCGCTGGCAGCGGCGCAAGGACGCACGACCGACGGAGATCCTGGCTGCGGCCCTCGCGGAGTTCGTCGAGCATGGCTACGCCGCCACCAAGCTGGAGGACGTGGCGCGTCGGGCCGGCATCACCAAAGGGACCCTCTACCTCTACTTCGAGAGCAAGGAAGCCCTCTTCAAGGCGATGGTGCGGGAGACGATCGTGCCGCTGCTCACGGCCGCTGAGCGGATGGTGGACGACCACGCCGGGAGCCCGGACGAGCTGCTGCGCCGCCTGGTCCTGCAGTGGTGGGAATCGCTCGACGGGGCGCAGTTGGCCGGCATCCCGAAGCTGGTGATGTCGGAGGCGTCGAATTTTCCCGAGCTGGCGCAGTTCTGGTTCGACGAGGTGGTCCAGCGGGGCCGGCAGATCTTCGCGGGCGTGCTGCGCCGCGGAATCGACGGCGGGACGTTCCGGGAGGTGGACGTGGATCTCGCGGTGCGCACGATCCTCGCTCCGGTTCTGATGGCCGCCATCTGGAAGCACTCCTTCGAGGCCTGCGAGCGCGAGCGCTTCGCGGTCGAGCCGTATCTCGAGGCGAGCATCGGCATCTACCTGCGCGGCGTCGCCGCGCCGGACGGAAACCCGGGCCCGAGCGGAGCCGGTGTTCGCGCCGCCCGCACGGTGCCAACTACCAGCGCGGAGACCACCGCGCCGAAGGCGGAGGCCCGGAATGCATAAGTTCGTCGGGACCGCGGTCGCCGCGGCACTCTGCTGGAGCGTGGCGGCCAGCGCGCAGAGCGCGCCGGACGCAAGCTTCGGCCGCAACGGAAGCGGCATTGGCGCCGCCCGCACGGTGCCGAGCTCCGACGCGGAAGCCGCCGCGCCCGGCGCCACGCGGCTGACGCTGGCCGAGGCCGTCCGGATGGCCTCCGGCATTGCCCCGGCGGTCGAGGCCGCCGGCTACCGGGTCGCCGGAGCCGAAGCCCGCGCGAACGAAACGCGCGCCGGCCTGCTCCCTTCCCTCTCCCTGTCGGCGGCCTACTTCAACCGGTCCGCAACGCTGGCGAGCACGGGGTTCTCGTTTCCGCCCAACCTCGGGTTCTCGCTGCCGGCCCTCATCGGCCCCTACGACAACGTGGACGGCCGGATCCGGGTGAGCCAATCGGTGGTGGACGTCGCCACGTGGCAGCATCTCAAAGCCGACCGCATCCAGGTGCAGGGGAGCGAAGCCGACCGCGGCGCCGCCGTGCAGGGTGCGGCGCGGGCCGCGGCGCTGGCCTACCTGCGCGCCGTCCGGGCCCAGGCGCTGCTGGGGGCGCGGCAGGCGGATTCGGTCACCGCCGCCGAGCTGCTGTCTCTGGCCGACGCGCAGGTCCAGGCGGGCGTCAGCCCGCCGCTGGACGCCACGCGGGCGCGCACCCAGCTGGCGGCCGCCCGGGGGGCGTTGATCGTCGCACGCAACCAGCGGCAGAAGGCCGACATCGACCTCGCGCTGGCGCTGGGGCAGGATCCGGCGGCCGTCTACGCCCTCGCCGACACGTTGACGGGCGACCTCGGCACCTCAGCTGCGCCGCTGGACTCGGCCGCGGCGCTCTCCCTCGCGCTGGACCGGCGCGCCGACCTCGCGGCGGAGCGCGACCGCGGGCTGAGCGCCGACGCGCAGCGCAAGGCCATCGGGATGGAGCGGCTGCCGCGGCTCGATCTCGAGGGGGACTGGGGCCCGAACGGGAAGACGCCCGGCACCACGCTGAACACCCGCGATCTCGCCGTGTCCGTCACCATTCCGCTGCTCGACGGGCTCAAGCGCGACGCGCGCGGGGCCGAACAGCGGGCCCTGGCTGCCGAGAGCGGCGTGCGGGAGCGGGATTTGCAGCGCCAGATCGCGGCGCAGGTGCGCTCCGCTCTGCTCGACTTCGCCTCCGGCGTCGAGCAGCACGACGTCGCGGCGCAGGGCCTCTCACTGGCCGAGGAAGAGCTGTCCGAGGCACGCGAGCGGTTCGCCAGCGGCGTGGCCGGCAACATCGACCTGATCAGCGCACAGTCGACGCTGAACCAGGCGCGTGACGCAGAGATCGACGCACGATTCACCACCGCGGCGGCGCGGGTCAACCTGGCGTACGCGGCCGGCGTCGTGGAGACGGTTCACTAAGACAAAGACGAGTTGCGAGACGTCGAGTTGCGAGGGAAGGCAAGGCCCCGCGGGCGTCAACGCGACGGTACAGTAGATTCTGAGGAGATCGAGGATGGCTACAGTGGCTGAGAGAACGGTGGCTCCAGTCGGACCGGACGACGCGGACGAGGGCGGAGAGCGCGGCAAGCGCCCGGTGCTGCTGATTCTCGGCGTCGTCGTGGGTGTGATCCTGCTGGTGCTGGGGATCCGCGCGATCTGGTACGCGAGCACGCACGTGAGCACCGACGACGCTCAGGTGGACGGACACATCACGCCCATCCTGCCGCGCATCGGCGGGTTCGTCGCGGCCGTGCGCATCCGGGACAACCAGGCGGTCAAGGCCGGCGACACGCTCGTCACGCTGGACGACCGCGACTACCGGGCGCGCCTGGCCCAGGCGGACGCGGACCTCGCGGCGCTGATCGCCACGGTGGGGTCCCGGAAGGACGTCGGGCAGGCGGTCGCCCAGCTCGACCAGTCCAAGGCGGCCGCCGCGGCCGCCGCCGCGAACGTCACGCAGGCCGAGGCGAACGCCGAGAGGGCGAGCAGCGACCTGGAGCGCTACCGGGTGCTCGCGGCGCGCAACATCGTGAGCCGGCAGCAGCTCGACGGGGCGGAGGCCGCGTCCCGAGCCGACAGCGCCCTGCTCCTCGCGGCGCAGCGCAACGCCTCCGCGGCCGGGGAGCAGGTGACCGCCGCCACCGCCGCGCTCCGCGCCGCGGCGGCCCGCGTGGCCTCGGCGCGCGCCGTGCGCGACCTCGCCGCGCTGCAGGTCTCCTACACGGTCGTCACCGCGCCCGTCTCCGGCGTAGTGAGCAAGAAGTCGGTGGAGGTGGGCCAGCTGGTGCAGCCCGGCCAGCCGCTGATGGCCATCGTGCCGCTCGAGGACGTCTGGGTCGTGGCCAACCTGAAGGAAACGCAGATCGAGCGCGTGGTGCCCGGCGCCCCCGCGGAGATCACGGCCGACGCGTATCCCGGCCGCGTGTTCCCTGGCTACGTGGAGAGCGTCAGCCCGGCCACCGGGGCGAAGTTCTCGCTCCTGCCCCCGGACAACGCGACCGGCAATTTCACCAAGATCGTGCAACGGATCCCTGTGCGCGTCCGGCTCGACGCGCCCCCCGACTCGCTGCACCCAATGCGGCCGGGGATGAGCGTCGACGTCACCATACGGAAGAAGTGAGTTGCCAGACGGCACGTGCTGAAGTGGTTACCAGCCGCAAGTCATGAGAGGCCAGATCAGTTGTCAGTACTGGCAACTGGTCTGGCCTCCGAGTTGTTGCCGCTGGTAACCACTGCTCCCTTCGCCGTCTGGGAACTGCTCCGAATTCCGTCCTGCTCAGGTCTCCAATCCGTTCACGAAGTCGGCGAGCGACTCCATGGCGTCCACGTACCTCCCCGCGATGGGGTCGTACGCCTCGAGCGCCTTGGGGTTCTTCCCGCCCAGGGCCGCGAGCACCCACTCGAAGACGCCGGCCTCGAGTCCCGCGGCCGCCGCCGTCTCGCGCACCAGCGCGTCGTGGCCCGCCGGCGGCACCCCTCCCACGAGACGCAGGGTCGCGCGGAACAGGACGAAGAACGTGCCCGCCGAATGCACCAGCAGCCGTCCGAGCGCCTTGCCGTCGGCCGCCGCAGCCGCGTACTCGGTCCTGAGCCGCAGCACCTTCCCCCGCAGCTCGTGCTCCAACTCGCGGCGGAGATCGGCACGCCGGGTAACGAGCCCCTCGAAGGGATCGCGCCCCGCGAGCACGCGGTGGGCCTCACGCATGTCCTCGATCTCGATTGGGAAGACGTCGGCGGACGCGCGCCACTCCGCCTCCGCGAAGACGAGCGGTGCGCTCTCTCCGGCCTTCGCCCACTCGGCCAGAACTGGCGTGGCGGCGTGCAGCTTCGCCACGCTGGCGTCCCGCACGATCACGAGCACGTTCCGGTCGGACCGGCCGGCCACGTGCGTGCCGCGGGCCGCGGAGCCGAACAGCAGCAGCGCGACCAGGTTGTCGCCGAGCGCGGCCTCGAGCCGCGACGCGAACTGCTCCAGATTGGGTTTCGTGCTTCCCGCCATCAGAATCCTCCCGACGCCCCGCCGCCGCTGAAACCGCCCCCGCCGCCAAAGCCCCCGAAACCGCCACCGCCCCCGAAGCCTCCGAATCCGCCGCCCCCGAAGCCGCCGCCACCCCATCCGCCACGGTGCCCGCCGCCAAGCACGGACCCGATGATCATCCCCTCGAGCAGACCGGATCCCAGCCCCCTTCTCCTCCGGCCCAGCCCGCCGAGGACGAAGAGCAGCACCACGATGACGAACAGATTGAAAAACGGCCTGCCGGAGATGCGTCCCGAGGGCTGCTCCACGGGCGGCGGCAGCGCAGGCGCCAGGCTGTCCGCGAGCTTGAAGCCGAACTCGCCTGCGTACGCCTGCGCCAGCAGCTCTGCGCCCGTGACCAGCCCGGCGGCGTAGCTACCGGCGCTCACCGACTGCCGCCCGATGGCGTCCCGGATCCGCCCCGCCAGCGCGTCGGTGACGAACCCCTCTGCGCCCGTTCCCGTGGCGATGGCGAGGCGCGCCTTCCCGTCCCCCGGATGCGCTCCCGGCACCAGCAGGAGCACGACGCCGGTGTTCCGGCGCTGGTCTCCAGCCGCCCCTTGCGCCCCGACCTTCCACTGCCGCCCGATGTCGCGGCCGACGTCGATGGGCTCGCGGCCGCCCAGGTCCGGCAGGGTGACGATGACGATCTCGCCTCCGGAGGCCGCACGGACCCGGTCGATGACGGCCTCCATCCGCGCGCGGGAGGCCGGATCGATCACGTGGGCGAAGTCGTTGACGTACCCGGTGGGAGCCGGGATCTGGAGCTGCAGGAGCAGGGCGACGAGTGCAAGGAACGGCATGGTCTTGGCAATATAGCGTTCGTGCCAGGCTTCCGCGGCCGCACAGGCCCGACTAGCTTCGAAGCCCTATGTCACGACGATACACCTCGGGCCGGGCGGGCCGCGTGCCGCGCGCCGCAGTCGCCCTGGCACTCGTCCTCGCCGTCGCGCCCGCCGCCGCCCAGCAGCCGCAGCAGGCCCCGTTCGACGACCTGCGCGCCGAGCGCACCCGGGGCAAGGCCGACGCGGCGGTCACGATGTACGAGATGTCGGACTTCCAGTGCCCGTACTGCGGGCAGTTCTGGCGCGAGACGCTCCCCGCCATCGAGCGCGACTACATCGACACGGGGAAGCTGCGCCTGATCTTCGTGAACATGCCGCTGTCGATCCACCCCAACGCCGAGCCGGCCGCCGAGCTGGCGATGTGCGCCGCCCACCAGCACAAGTTCTGGCAGATGCACGATCTGCTGTTCGGCAACCAGGACCAGTGGGCCGACCTCAAGGAGCCGGGGGCGTACTTCCTCTCGCTCGCGGATTCGATCCACGCGAACCGGAGCCAGCTGCAGGAGTGCCTGCGCACCAAGGCGACGCGCCCGGTGGTGGCGGCGGATTTCGAGGGCTCCCGCCGGTCCGGGGCCAGCTCCACGCCGACCTTCTACGTCGAGGGCGAGTTGATCGTGGGCGCGCAGCCGTACGGGCTCTTCAAGAGCGTGCTGGACTCGATCATCAAGGCGAAGAGCAGCAGCCGGTAGCCGGCGCCGGGGCCGCCTACTGCAGGAGGGCCAGCCCCAGGTCGTACAGGGCGTGCGTCCAGGCGGTAATCCCGAAGCCACGGGCCACGTAGAGCGCGCTGAACGCGAGCCCGGCGATCGCCCGGAAGGTGAAGCTGGCGACGGTGAAGGTGTCGCCGAGGGCCCCCACGTAGTGGAAGGCCGAGAAGATCAGGGCGGAGAGGACGACGGCGAGCGCGCCCGCGACGGTCCTGCCCAGCCCCAGCCGGCGCGCCAGCCAGAGCAGCGCCCCGACCAGAATGACCCGGAAGAGCAGCTCCTCGTAGATCCCGGCCCCGAGCGAGACGACCAGCTGCGTGTGCAGGCCGAGGGCGGCAGCACCCCCCACGGACAGGGCACGCGGTCCCTCGAGCAGCACCGACGTGAGGAACGAGATCGTCGTGCCGAACACGGCGGCATAGACCGCGCTCTCGCCCAGCATCCAGCCGAGAACCGCGGCGCGTATCCCCTCGCCGCTCTTCCTCACGTCGCGCCACACGATCATCACGCCGGCGCCGCAGAGCAGGACTCCGAACACCACCAGACCGTCGCGCCCGCCGAGCGCGACGAACAGGCTCTTCAGCAGGACGTCCGCGCCGTTCCGGACGCCGGCGACCGCCGAGCCCGAGAGGGCGGCCGAGAGAACCTCGTACAGCACGAGCAGCGGCGCGGCGAACACGACGCTGTACCGAGGCGAGCGCGACCGGCGCAGATAGTCTTTGAGCATGGCGTGAGGTAACGTACTGCCGGTGCTGACCTTTCTCTATCGGCTCGGCTGGACGGCGGCCCGCCCGTTCGCCGCGCCCCTGGCGCTCGTCGGCGGGAAGCTCGGACGGGCCATCCGCGGGCGGCGCGCCTCCGTCCCCGCACTCGCGGCGTGGGCGTCGCGCGAGCGGCGCGCCGGCGTGCCGCTCGTCTGGTTCCACGCCGCCTCCGTCGGCGAGGGGCGGCAGGCCGAAGCCGTCCTGAGACGCGCCAAGGCGGCGCGCCCCGGCTGGCAGCTGGCGTACACGTTCAGCTCCCCGTCCGCGGAGCGGTTGGCCGCGTCGCTCCCGGTGGACGTCGCGGCCTACGCGCCCTTCGACACGGTGCGCGACGTCGCCGCCGCGCTCGACGTAGTGCGGCCGACGGCGATCGTCTTCAGCGCCACCGACATCTGGCCTGAGCTGGCGCGCCAGGCGAGCGAGCGCGGCGTCGCGCTCGGTCTCGTTTCGGCCACCCTCGCGCCCACCTCCAGCCGCCGAGGGGCGTTGGCCCGACGCCTCCTCGGGCCGGCCTACGCCGCACTCGGCGCCGTCGGCGCCATCGACGCTGCCGACGCCCGCGAGCTGGAGCGCCTCGGCGTGCCTCCGAGCCGCATCACGCTCACCGGCGACACCCGCCACGATGCGGCCCTGGCCAGGCTCGCCGCTGCGGACCGCTCCGCACCGCACCTGCGGGCCCTATCCGCGAGCGCCGGCGGCGCTGCGCCGATCGTCCTGGCGGGCTCCACGTGGCTGTCCGACGAACGCGTCCTGCTTCCGGCGCTCGGCGACCTCCGCTCTCGCGGCGCCCGCTTCCGCCTCGTCGTCGCGCCCCACGAGCCGTCGCCGCGCAACCTGGCGGCGCTGGAACGGCTGATACGTCGGCATCTGGGCCCCGACGTGACGGTCGTGCGCCTTTCCTCTCTACTGGCCTCTGGCACCTTGGAACCACTCGCAACTGGCAACTTGCCGTCTGGCAACCAAGTCGTGCTGGTCGACCAGGTCGGCATCCTCGCGGAACTCTACACGACCGCATCCCTCGCCTATGTCGGCGGGGGCTTCCACCGCTCGGGGCTCCATTCGGTCATCGAGCCCGCGGCCGCCGGCGTCCCCGTGCTTTTCGGGCCGCGGCACGGCGGCAGCCGCGATGCGCGGCTCCTGCTCGAGGCCGGCGGGGCGCGGGCGGCGGACGACCGCCCGGCGCTGGCTGCGGCGCTCGAGGGCTGGCTGACAGACGAAACCGCCCGCGCAGCGGCGGGTGCCGCGGCACGGGCGGTCGTCGAACGCGGCAAGGGCGCCGCCGATCGCTCACTGCAACTGGTCATCGCCCTCGTCGAACGCCCTAACCCCTAACCCCTACACCCTCGACTTACCGCATCCCGCCCAGGCCGATGGAAGCTCCGACGCCCCAATAGCTCACCGTCTTGTTATCGATCTCCCCGCTGTCGTAAGCCGCGCGGAGCGAGATGACCCAGAGTATCGGAATGTCCACGCCTGCGGCCCACCGGAACGAGCCGGTCGTCTTGCTGCACAGCGTCGAGTTCGACGTCCCGCAGTTGCTGAACTTGTGGAACGTGTAGCGCGGCGCGCCCCACACGTTGAGGCTCGTGAAGATGAGCGGGATATGGAGCCCGATGGCTGCGCCGACGGGGATCGTCAGCTCCTTGACGCCGATCGAATCCTGGAACGCCCGGACGAACGCGCTGTCCACCGCGGTGGTCGGGTGGTAGCCGTACTTCGCGATGTCGAACGCGCTGACGTCCATGCTCGCCCCGCCGAACAGCGACAGCGACAGCGGATTGATGCCGCCGCCCATCAGCTTGAGCTGCAAGAGGCCGCTGCCGGTCACTTTGGTCTGCGGGTTGCAGCTGGTGATCACTCCGCTCTTGCACTGCTGGAGGCTGGAGATGCTGTTCTTGAGCGCCCCGACGTTGGCGCCGATCCCGACCGGGCCGATAGCGAGGGTCACGCCGCCCTGGATGACCGTGAGATTGCCGGGCTGCGTGCCCTGGTCGGTCGGCTGGCCGATGTCGCCGTGAATCCGGATTCCGGTGCCGAAGCGGGGATTGGTGAACAGCGGCATTCCCGTGACCTGCGCCCGCGCCGTGGCGGCCGAGCCGACCGCCAGCACACCGAACACAATCGCAGCTGCCGTACGATGAAGTCGAGACATCGCATCCCTCCGTAAGTGGTGACGCCCCGGCGACTTCCGTCGGGCGCGAGGAAACGTGACAGCGCCAAGATAGCGTGGTGGAAGCCCCGCACGGTGACCGCTGTCACTCCCGGCGGGATTGGCGACCTGGATCACACGCCGAGCGCGACGCGGGTCGCGAAAGCGGGCGATGGGACGCTGCAGGCTACGGCGACGGAGCCGCGATGACGCCCTCGAACGTCACCGAGACGGGTGAGACGATGCCCGCCGTCAGCACCGTGATGAGCAGATCCGGGAGGCGGCGCCCGACGTGGATCCGCAGGTCCCGCACCGCCCTGCCGCCGGCCAGCTGGCTCTCGAGCGTGTTCTCCAGGCTCGGCGTCTTGACCGCGACCAGGCCCCAGAACACGTAGACGGCGCCCGACCGCACGTTGAACGTGTCCCCCACGGCCGGCCGGGAGGCGGTCGACGCCATGCTGACAGGCACGCCGAGACGGGCGGAGTCGAACGTGAGCGCGCATCCCGCGGCGCACAGCGCGAGGAGCGCTGCCGCCACGAGGATGCGCGAATTGTACTGCGTCGGTTGGCTCACGGATGCCGGGATCTGTCCGTCTGCATCACAGCGGCACGTGGAAGTTGAAGTGCGCGCCGAGGCTCCAGATGAGCGGCGTGACGGTCGTCCCGTTGACCGTCTTCTGACCCCAGTCCACGGCCGCATGCACGCCCAGGCCGAGCAGGAGGTTGAAGTTCACGCCCCCGGACACGCGGAAGTTCGAGGTGCTCGCCCCCCCACCGCTGACGAATTCAATCCGCGGCGCGATCCACGGCTTGAGCGGGAAGAGCGGCGGGTCGAACGAGATGCCGACGCCGACGGGAATGGTCGTCTGCGAATAGCACTGGAAGACACAGGCGGTCGGCGCCTGGATCATGCCGTATCCCGCCTGCGCGGCGATGGCCACGGGCAGCAGGCCCCCACCGAAGAGCCGGTAGGAAATGGAGCCGCCGTACGACGGCTGGGCGCTGCCCCAGCCAAAGACCGAGCTCGTCGGCTTCCACGCGCCGAGCATACCACTGAGCGTCACCGGGCCCGTGCCGAGGCTCACCGCGACCCCGTACGCCGTGCCGCTGCCCGCGTCGCTGTTCGGGAAACCGACGTTGGCCGCGATCCCGACCCCCGTGCCACCAGCCGGGTTGAAGTAGACCGGAATGCCCGCCAACTGAGCCTGCGCGGCCGTCGCCAGCGCCGCCAGCGGGATCGCCGCCGCAGCCGCGATCCGTGCGATGCGCGTCATGCATGACCTCCCGAAAGAGTGGGGAGCCGCGGCGTCCACGAGGCCGCGCCGCAATAAGATAGACGGCCTCGGCCCGGAAAGCACGGGGCTCGGGCCGGGGGGCAGTCTCCCAGGCGCGTGGGGAATCCGGGCCTTGCGGCAACGGGCCTCCGTCCGTATTTGTAACCAGTCCATCGAACCGACCCTAGGAGGAGGAATTCATGCGTAAGGCTCCACTCGCACTGAGTATGGTCGTTGGCCTGAGCCTGCTCGCCCAGGCAGCGACGGCGCAGACGAAACAGTGGCAGTTCGGACCGGAGGTCAGCTTCGGAACGAGCAGTTATGGACCCGGCATCGGAGCGCGGGCGGTGTTCTCGGGGCTCGGCACCGCGGTGAAGGTGCCCGGCCTTCAGGCTTACGCGGCGTTCGACTACTTCTTCCCCAGCTCCAGCGCCTTCATCGCCAGTCTGAACGTCTGGGAGATCAACGTCAACGGCACCTGGGACATCCCCAACATGACCGGGCAGTTCAAGCCCTATGTGGGTGCGGGTCTGAACTACGCCAACTACTCGTGGTCGGGGTGTTCGCTGTGCACGGGCTCCCAGACCGGCCTCAACATCCTCGGTGGCACGCACTTCAATCCGACGCCGAACCTCAACCTGTTCGGCGAGGTGCGAGTCGAGTTGCGGACCGCGTCGTTCATCGCGTTCACGGTGGGAGTACTCTTCTAGGCTGAAGCGGCACAGTCGCCGCGGGACGGGGGCCGGCGCCGGTGGCGCCGGCCCCGTTGTTTCAGCGCGCTTCGGCCTTCTCGGCGACCACGCGCACGCGGTTGCCGACCACCTGCAGGAAGCCCCCTTCGACGTGGAACCGCCGCGCGCCGCCGTCGCTCCGGATCACGAGGTCGCCCGTGCCGAGCAGCGTGAGGAACGGGGCGTGCCGCGGGAGGATCCCGACCTCACCGTCGAACGCCGGAGCGACGAGGGCCGTGGCGTCGCCGTCGTACAGCGCCTGCTCGGGCGATACCACGTTCACCCGCATACACTACCCCCGTGCCCCTGTGCCCCCGTGCCCGCGGCCGTCATGCGGCCTCGAGCTTCTTGGCGCGCTCGATGACGTCCTCGATCCCGGCCACCATGTAGAACGCCTGCTCCGGCAGCTCGTCGAACTCGCCGGCGACCACCCGCTCGAACGACTCGATCGTCTCCTCGAGCTTGACGTAGCGGCCGGGCAGCCCGGTGAAGACCTCCGCCACGTGGAAGGGCTGCGAGAGGAAGCGCTGCACCCGCCGCGCCCGCGACACGATCTGCTTGTCGTCCTCCGACAGCTCGTCCATCCCGAGGATCGCGATGATGTCCTGGAGATCCTTGTAGCGCTGGAGGATCTGCTGGACCTGCATCGCCACCTTGTAGTGGCGATCGCCCAGGTACTGCGCGTCCAGAATGCGGCTGGCCGAGTCGAGCGGATCCATGGCCGGGTAGATCCCCAGCTCGAAGATCGAGCGCGACAGCACCACCGTGGCATCGAGGTGGGCGAAGGCCGTGGCCGGCGCCGGATCGGTCAGGTCGTCGGCCGGCACGTAGATGGCCTGCACCGACGTGATCGAGCCGCGCTTCGTCGAGGTGATCCGCTCCTGGAGGTCGCCCATCTCGGTGGCGAGCGTCGGCTGGTACCCGACCGCCGACGGCATCCGCCCCAGCAGCGCCGAGACCTCGGAGCCCGCCTGGGTGAAGCGGAAGATATTGTCGATGAACACCAGGACGTCCTGGCCCTCGACGTCGCGGAAGTACTCCGCCACGGTGAGGCCCGACAGTCCCACGCGGAGCCGCGCGCCGGGCGGCTCGTTCATCTGCCCGTAGATCAGCGCGCAGGAGGGCAGGACACCCGAGCCCTTCATCTCGAGATAGAGGTCGTTCCCCTCGCGCGTCCGCTCGCCCACGCCGCAGAAGACCGAGCGGCCGCCGTGGCCCATCGCCACGTTGTGGATCAGCTCCTGGATGATGACGGTCTTGCCCACGCCGGCGCCGCCGAACAGCCCGATCTTGCCGCCTTTGACGAACGGGGCGATCAGGTCGATCACCTTGATGCCCGTCTCGAAGACCACGGTCTTGGGCTCGAGCTCGGTGAACTTTGGCGGATCTCGGTGGATCGGCCACCGCTCCGCGTCGGCGGGGATCGGCTCACCGCCGTCCACCGGCTCCCCCAGGACGTTGAGGATCCGGCCCAGGGCGTACTTGCCGACCGGCACGGAGATCGGACCGCCGGTATCCACGGCCTCCATCCCGCGCACGAGGCCGTCGGTGGACGACATCGCCACCGCGCGCACCTGGTTGCGGCCGATGTGCTGCTGGACCTCGGCGACGAGGTGCACCCGCTCGCCACCCGCGGGCGCCGGGGCATCCACCCGCAGCGCGGTGTACAGCTCCGGCAGATGCTCGGCCCCGAACTCCACGTCGATGACCGGACCGATGACCTGGACGACCTTGCCGATGTTCTTCTCTGCCATGGAACCCTCACAAAGCGGTGTCGGGTGCTGGGTGTCGGGTGTCGGGGCAGCGCGCTCCCTGACACCTGACACCCGACACCTAGCCTCTCAGCGCCTCCGCCCCACCCACGATCTCCGCCAGCTCCTGCGTGATCTGCCCCTGACGCGCCCGGTTGTACGTCCGGCGCAGCAGGTCCAGCATCTCGCCCGCGTTGTCCGTCGCGTTCTTCATCGCCGTGCGGCGCGCCCCGTGCTCCGAGGCCGCCGTCTCCACCAGCGCCCGAAAGACCATGTTGCGCACGTAGAGCGGCAGCAGCGCGCCCACCAGCTCGTCGGCCCCAGGCTTGACGATGAAGTTGGCCGGCCGGCCCCGCCCCTCCGTGCCTCCGTGCCTCTGTGCCTCCGTGCCTCCTGGCACGATCGGCAGAATCCGCTCCACGACCGGCGGCGTGCTCAGCGCCGACTTGAAGTGCGCGTAGACGACGTCGAACGAGGCCAGCTCGCCCGCCTCGAACCGGTCGATCAGCGGCTGCGCCAGCTCCGTGGCGTGGTGCGCCTGCGGACGGTCGCCGATGTCGAGCCGCGCCAGCGCCAGCGGGCGCCGGACAAACTTGAAGTAGTTGATCCCCTTCTTGCCGACCGCGAGCAGGTCCACCTCGAGCCCCTGCGCCACCAGCTCGCGCTCCCGCTGGACCGCGGCGCGGATCAGGTTGGCGTTGAAGGCGCCGGCCAGCCCGCGGTTGGACGTGACGAGCAGGACGGCGGCCCGCCGCGGGCCGCCCTTGGCCGGCGGAGCCGGCTGGCGGAGCAGCGGGAAGCGTTCGGTCAGCTCGGGGCTCAGCAGGTCCGCGATCGTCTCGGCCAGCGCCTGAGCGTACGGCCGCGCCCCGACCACCCGGTCCTGGGCGCGCTTCAGCTTCGACGTGGACACCATCTCCATGGTCCGCGTCACCTGGCTGATGTTCTCGACGGAGCGGATGCGGCGCCTGAGCGCGCGCGTCTTGGCCATTACTTCTTCAGCGCCTTGTAGGTCTCGATCGCCTTCCGGAGCCGCGCCGTCAGGTCGTCCGACAGGACCTTCTTGGACCGGATCTCGACCACGATGTCGGGATGGCTGGCGGCCATGTACTCGTGGAACGCCGTCTCCCAGGCCTTGATCGCCGGGACCGCGACGTCGTCGAGGAAGCCGTTGGTGGCCGCGAAGATGATCTCCACCTGCTCGGCCACGTCCATCGTCGCGTACTGCGGCTGCTTGAGGATCTCGACCAGCCGCTGCCCGCGCGCCAGCTGGCGCAGGGTGGCCTGGTCCAGGTCGGAGCCGAACTGGGAGAAGGCCTCCAGCTCGCGGTACTGCGCGAGGTCGAGTCGCAGACGCCCGGCGACCTGCTTCATCGCCTTGATCTGCGCGTTGCCGCCGACCCGGCTCACCGAGATGCCCACGTTGATGGCCGGGCGCACGTTCGAGTAGAACAGGTCCGTCTCGAGGAAGATCTGGCCGTCGGTGATCGAGATGACGTTGGTGGGGATGTAGGCCGACACGTCGCCCGCCAGCGTCTCGATGATCGGCAGCGCCGTGAGCGAGCCGCCCGGCTTCTGGATCCGCGGGTCGGCTTTGATCAGCTCCGGGTCCTCGGCGATCTTCGCGGCACGCTCCAGCAGCCGCGCGTGCAGGTAGAAGACGTCGCCCGGGTAGGCCTCGCGGCCGGGGGGCCGGCGCAGCACCAGCGAGATCTGGCGGTACGCGGCGGCGTGCTTCGACAGGTCGTCGTACACGCAGAGGGTGTCGCGCCCCTGCGTGTACATGAAATGCTCGGCCATCGCGCACCCGGCATACGGCGCCAGGTACTGCATCGGTGCGGGATCCGACGCCGAGGCCATGACGATGATCGTGTAGTCCATCGCCCCGCTCTTCTTGAGCCGCTCCACGACCGAGGCGACGGTGGACTGCTTCTGGCCGATGGCGACGTAGACGCAGATGACGTCGCCGCCCCTCTGGTTGATGATCGTGTCCACGGCGATGGCCGTCTTGCCGGTGCCGCGATCACCGATGAGCAGCTCGCGCTGGCCGCGCCCGATCGGGATCATCGAGTCGATCGCCTTGATCCCGGTCTGCAGCGGCTGCTTCACCGGCTGCCGCACCACGATGCCGGGGGCCAGGAACTCCACGTGCCGGGCGCCCTCAGAGGCGATCGGCCCCTTCCCGTCCAGCGGCCGCCCGAGCGGGTCCACCACCCGCCCCACCATCCCCGCCCCCACCGGCACCTCGAAGACGCGCGCGGTGCGGCGGACCTCGTCGCCCTCCCTCAGCTGCAGGTAATTGCCGAGGATGACGGCGCCGATGTTGTCCTCCTCGAGGTTCAGCGCCAAGCCGCTGATGGTCTCGCCGGTCGCCGACGCGCGGAACTCCAGCATCTCGCCCGCCATTGCGGCCGTCAGGCCGTAGATGCGCGCGACGCCGTCCTTCACCTCCAGGACGGTGCCCACCTCCTCGAGATCGGTGGCGGCGAGATCCGCCGCCGCGATCTCCCTGAGGAGGACGTCTTTCAGTTCACCGGGACGCAGTACCGATTCGTTGGCCATGAGGACTGGTTTGAAGGGTGGGCCCGCTCGACCGCAGTCTGCAAAAATAGCGGAGAGTCGCACCGTCGAGCAACACGGCGCGGCCCCCGAAGCTCAGCGCGCCGGGGCCCAGCTCCGGCTGCGCATCCGGCCCTTGAGGAAGGCCTGCAGGACCCCCGTCGGACCGAGTCCCGCGAGGCCGCGGGCGGTCACCCCGGCCACGCGCCGCGCCGCCCCCGAAAGGTGGCTGGCGGAGGCGAAGCCGAGGATGCGCGCGACACCACGCACCGTGTAGCCGGGATTGGCGAGCAGGCCGGCGGCGGTCACCGTGCGCGCGAGGTCGATGACCCGCTTCAGGTTGGGGGCGCCGCCGGCCCCGAACTGCCGGGACAGGTGCTCCCGCGAGATCCCGAGCGCCGCGGCCACGTCGGTGGTGCGGAGCCTGCCGACGTGCCGCATCACCTCCCGCCACGCCCGTTCCTGCAGCGGCTCGATCAGCCGGAGGAGCCGCGGCGCCCCGTCCAGCTCCTGCAGCCGGACGGCGCTCGCCGTGCGCGGCAGGATGAGGTCCGCGAGGACGGCGTCCTCGACCCCTTCGACGATGGGGTGCGCCCGCGCCTGCCGGACGCAGGTCTCCAGTAGCTCGGCTTCGTCGGGGCGGAAGGCGGAGTACGCGAACCGCGGAATGGCGGGGTACGCGGCCCGGCACCAATCGAGCAACTCGGCCCCACCGGGGATCCTGGGGTCCACGACGACCGCGTCGGCGAGCACCGTGGCGAACACCCGCGTCAGCGCGGCCGGCGAGCGGCACGACACGACGCGGGCCTTGGAGCGCGGCATCGCGCGCCGGAATGCGGCCCGCGCGCCGGCGTTCCGCAGCAGTGTGGCGATGACGGGCTGGCTCACGGCACCGCGAGCGCGGCGACCAGCTGGCCGGCCGCGCGCAACACCTCCCGCGCGTTGGCGTAGGAAACCGTCGTGAGCGCCTCCTCGAGCGGCAGCCAGCGGCAGGCCGTGATGCCCTCGTCCTTCTGCGGGCAGACCTCGCCGGCGGCGCTCTCCATCAGGTAGAAGGCGCACGTCTTGTGGATCAGGCGCCCGCGGAACCGGAAGAACCAGTCGATCTCCTGGACCGGGGCGTGGATCACCAGATCGGCCAGCCCCGTCTCCTCGGCGACCTCACGACGCGCCGCGTCGGCGCGCTCCTCGCCCGGCTCGACGTGTCCCTTCGGGAAGCCCCAGTTGCGGTAGGAATCCCGGATCATCAGGAACAGCGGGCCGTTGCCCGGCGTGCGCCGGAACACGACCCCGCCCGCCGACGTCTCCTCCAGCGGAACCGCCTTCGCCGCCATCAGAAGACCGAGAAGGAGAAGTAGCGCCGGGGGTTCTTCTGGATGTCCTGCAGCAGGGCCCGCAGCGCCTTCACGGTCTCGACCGACTCGCTGTAGAGCGTCGTGTCGCGGGACAGGCGGCCGAGCGTGCCCTCGCCGGACTGGATGCGGCCCAGCATCGAGTCCGTGCGCGCCACGATCCGCTCGAAGGCCTGCTGCTGGCTGGCCGCGGAGGCCGCCAGCGCGCGCACGTTGGCGGCGACCGCGGTGAGATCGGCCGCGACGGTGTCCGTGTGCCCGAGGATCCGCTGCAGCTGATCGCGCGACGTGGCCGAATCCACGCGCGACGCCGCGCGCGCGAGATTCCGCGCCGACTGCGCCAGCAGAGCGGTCCCGGTGTCGATGTTGCCGCCGATACGGGTCAGCGTGGACTCCTGCCCCTGCGCGATGGTCTTGAGCACCGCCGAGAGGCGGGACAGGTCGCTGAAGGCGCTCCGGAGCCGCGCCGCCGACGACGAGTCGAAGGCCGAGTTCACGCGGGTCGCGATCAGCGCGATGTCCCCGGCGATCCGGCCCGCCTGCGCGGTGAGCTGGCCGACGTCGGGCAGCGCCGCGCCGGGGAGCATGTCGCGCCCGGCTCGCCCGGCTTCCTCGATCGCCTTCCGCACCACCGGGTCGTCCGGGAGGTTGTCGTGCGAGATCAGCTGGACGCTCCAGTCGCCGAACAGCGTCGTGGACGCGAACAACGCCACGGGCCTGGAGGGCAACTGGGTCCCTCCCTTGAACCGCAGCTGCACGTTGACCCAATCGTGCGGCGCGAGCTGGATGCTCTCGACGCGGCCGATCCGCACGCCGCGGAGGAGGACCGGATCGCCCACGCTCAGCCCGCCGATCGTCTTGACGCGCACGTCCTTCAGGAGATCGTTGCGCCCGAAGCGCGCGCCGCTGAGCCACACCGATCCCGCCACCACGAGGGCGATGGCCACCAGCACCGACGCTCCCACCAAGGCTTCGTTGGCGCGCTTCATGATTCGCCTCCCTCCAGCGCGGCGGCGCGCCCCGCATCGCCCAGGCTCGCGCGCACCACCGCCCGGCCGTCCGGGCGCCCCTCGATGAACTGCCGGACCACCGGGTCCGCCGTTCCCCTGATCTCTGCGACCGTACCCACCTGCTGCACCCTTCCCTGGTAGAGCATCGCGATCCGGTCTCCCACGGTGTACGCCGAGCGCATGTCGTGCGTGATGACGATGCTGGTCACGCCGAGCGCCTCGCGCGTCCGCACGATGAGCTGATCGATCACCGCCGACGTGACCGGATCCAGCCCGGTCGTCGGCTCGTCGTACAAGATGTACTTCGGCCGCAGCGCGATCGCGCGCGCCAGCCCCACCCGCTTCCGCATCCCGCCCGACAGCTCGGAGGGCATGTGCTGCTCGGCGCGCGGCAGATCCACCAGCTTGAGCGCCTCCCGCACCCGGTCCGCGATGCCCGCCTCCGTCAGATCGCGGTGGCGCCTCAGGCCCAGCGCCACATTCTCGAACACCGTCATCGAGTCGAACAGCGCCGCGAACTGGAAGACGAAGCCGATCGTCGAGCGCAGCTCGGTCAGCTCGGGCCGCCGCAGCTCCGACACAATCTTCCCGTCCACCGACACGTGCCCCGCGTCGGGCTCCAGCAGCCCCACCACGTGCTTGACGGCGACGCTCTTTCCCGTACCCGAGTAGCCAATGATCACCATCGTCTCGCCGTCGCGCACGTCCAGTGTGAAGCCCTCCAGCACCCGGTTGGCCTCGAACGCCTTGTAGAGATCCGCGAACGCGATCACCGGTGCCTCAGGAGGACGATCGCCCAGAAGGCGTCGAGCACCAGAATCATCTCCGCGCTGTAGACCACGGTCCGGGTGGTCGCGTTCCCCACCCCCTCGGCGCCCCCGCGCGTGCCCATCCCCAGGTAGCAGCCGATCATCGTGATCACGAGCCCGAACGACGCCGACTTGATCAGCCCGTACTGGACGTCGAACGGCAGGAAGAAGAGCTGCAGCCCGCGCACGAACTGCGCGTTCGTGATCGGCAGCAGCGTGGTCGCCGCGAGCCACCCGGTGAACACGCCCATGGCCATCGCGAACGCCACCACGACCGGGAACATCACGAGCCCCGCCAGCACCCGCGGGATCACGAGGTACGCGTACGGGTTGTAGGCCAGGGTCTCGAGCGCGTCCACCTGCTCGGTCACCTTCATCGTGCCCAGCTCGGCGGCGATGTTTGCGCCCACCCGGCCGGCCAGCGCCAGGCCCGTCAGCACCGGGCCCAGCTCCATCATGATCGTCTTGCCGACCAGGGTCCCCACGAGGTACACGGGCACCGTGGCGGTGAAGACGTAGGAGGCCAGCAGCGCCAGCGTGATCCCCGTGAACGCCGCGATGAACAGGGCGATGGGCAGGGAGTCCACGCCGAGCCGCCGCATCTGCTGCAAGGTCCGCGTGCCCCAGGTGCGGACGTCCGGCAGGGCGCGGACCGAGTCGGCCAGGAAGTAGCCGACGTCCCCGAACCCCTCGACAAGGCCGACGGCGCGCGAGCCCACCGCTGCGAGCATAGGGGGGTCAAGATAGACCGCCGCGCGGCGGAGGTAAAGAATGTGATGGCCTGCCAGAGGCACGGAGGCGCGGAGGCACTGCTAACACAAAGCGGCCGGCGAGCTTAGCTGCCCCCGGCCGCCCGTAGGCTACCTGCCGTGCCTCTGTGCCTCCGTGCCGCTGTGCCTGCGGCCTCTATGCCGCGAAGCTCGCCAGCGCCTTCCCGACCTGGCCTTCCCGAAGCCGCTTCAGGGCGCGGTCGCGGAGCTGGCGGATGCGCTCGCGCGTCACGCCGAGCATCCCGCCGATCTCCTCGAGGGTATGCTCGCGCCCGCCGTCGAGGCCGAAGTAGAGCCGCAGCACCTTGGCGTCGCGGGGCGGGAGCGTGGCCAGCGCGCTCTCGATCTCCTGGGCAAGGAACCGGTCCATCGCGCGGTCCTCGGTGCTCGGCCCCTCGTCGGAGACGAACCGCTCGATCAGCGAGCGGTCGCCGTCGGGGTCCAGCGGCGCGTCGAGCCGCACCTCGCCGCTGTTCAGCGCGGCGAGGGACTGCACGACCTCGAGCGAGAGCCCCGTGGCCTTGGCCACCTCCTCGGGCGTCGGCTCGCGGCGCAGCGACTGGCGCAGCGCCTCGGCAGTGCGGACGATCTTCGAGAGATCGGCCGTGCGGTTCAGGGGCACCCGCACCGTGCGGCCCTGGCGAGCCAGCGAGGCCAGGATCGCCTGGCGGATCCACCACACCGCGTACGAGATGAACTTCACCCCCTGGTCGGGGTCGAACTTCCGCGCCGCAGTCATGAGCCCGACGTTGCCCTCGCCGATCAGGTCGGTGAGGGGCAGGCCGCGGTTCTGATACTTCTTCGCCACCGAGATCACAAAGCGCAGGTTGCGCCGGACCAGCTCCTGCATCGAGTCGTGGTCCCCCGCCCTGACCTTCTTGGCTAGTTCGATCTCCTCGTGCGGCTTGAGGAGGGGGGTGACCGAGACCTCGTAGAGGTACTGGTCCAGGATGTCGCGGTCCGACTCGCCGGGCCCCAACGGGAGCAGCGGCTTCGAGGGACGGCGGCGCTTGCGGACGGTCTGGTCGGGCATCGCTTTCCTTATATACGCTGGCGCCGACACCCGGCGCCGGGGCTGCCAATACGGCTGTTACAGGTGATACCCATCACCCCGCCAGGAGTTCTCGTTGACCCTTGGCGGGTGCCAAAATACCTTTCTGGGCTCCGAACGGAAGACCCCACCTTTTTCCGCTCGGGACGTGGGGGGCGTAGCTCAGTTGGGAGAGCGCGTGAATGGCATTCACGAGGTCAGGGGTTCGATCCCCCTCGCCTCCACCTGCGGGAATAGCTCAGTTGGTAGAGCACAACCTTGCCAAGGTTGGGGTCGCGGGTTCGAGTCCCGTTTCCCGCTCTGGGCGGTTAGCTCAGTTGGTTAGAGCGCTACGTTGACATCGTAGAGGTCACAAGTTCGAATCTTGTACCGCCCACTGCGCCCATAGCTCAACTGGATAGAGCATCTGACTACGGATCAGAAGGCTGGGGGTTCAACTCCCTCTGGGCGCACTCCTCCAAGTTGCCAGACGGCAAGACGGCAAGGAGGAAGTGGTTACCAGTTGCACAGCGGCAAGAAGCCAGACCAGACGGCGGGTTCTGCTTCCCGATGGCTTGAAGCTTGTAACCACTGCCTCACTTTGCCGTCTGTGCAACTGGCATCTGGTAAACGGGGCGTAGCGCAGACCGGTTAGCGCGCCTGGTTCGGGACCAGGAGGTCGGGGGTTCAAATCCCCCCGCCCCGACTCGCAGCAACTTCACCGGACGCAAATGGGGCCCGCCACCTGCGGGCCCCCATTCGTTCCCGGCTGCGTGCGGAGCCGCGCAGCCCGGCTCGCCTCATCTCGAGGGCGGGTGCGCTCCGGGCTTGCACTGCTCGTCCGCCGGCTGGAGCGCGAGCGGGTCGGTCCGCGGATTGCCCCGGAGTTCCAGGCTCCACGCCGGCCGGTTCGCCGCGATGAAGCTGGGCGTGAGAAACGCTCCGTCAAGGGACTTGACCTTCAGCCACTGCGGCGCGGTAATCGGCTCGAGTTGGAAGCATGCCGTTTGTCCGGCGAAGACGGTGCCGAGTAGATACCCGATCGTATCGCCCAGGACTGAAACGCCGTGAATCAGGTGCAGATCCACGGCCGCCGCGCCCGCATTGTAGACCTCGAGGGTCGGCCCGGGGGCGGCGCCCCGTTGCATGGCCGACGCGCAAGCCGCAGCCGCCACCGTCACTGTGCATGCCAGACCGAACCGTTTCGTGGTGCACCTCCGCTGGATGCCGCCTCCAATTTACATCCAATCCCTGAAAACCTCAGGTTGGGCGCGACAAGCGACCGCCCGGCGGTGACCGTGAGCGGTCGGGACCGTCCGAATCGCGCATTCGCCGCGGGCGCCGGGCTCGAGTGGCGCCTCGGCGCGGTCTCGCTCGGCGTGCGGTACGATCTCGAGCGCTACGACTTCCCGCTGGTGGCGGGCATCGAGCGCCGGGAGCAGTACTCGAAGCTGCACGTGCATGCAGGTCTGCGGCTCCCTGGCCGCGCCGCGCCGTAGCGGCCCCGACGTTGCAGGGGCCCCGCGTGTCCGGCTAGCTTTCTTCGGTTGTGCGCGCCAGTAGCTCAGCTGGATAGAGCGTCAGCCTCCGGAGCTGAAGGCCACAGGTTCGACTCCTGTCTGGCGCATTGCCATCAGGGCCGCCCACGTCGGCGGCCCTTGGCGTACCCCCGCCACTCGACCTCTCCGAGTCTCACGCTCGCGTATGACGATTGGCTGGTAACTAGCCCGTTCTCGCCGGCCGTCCTATTGTAGAGCCGCTTTCCTCAGAGGCGGCGGCCTTGGCGGATCCCCTCGCACGGCTTCAAAGCGCGCTCGCCGATCGGTACACCATCGAGCGGGAGCTGGGCGCGGGCGGGATGGCCACGGTGTACCTCGCCGAGGACCTGCGCCACCACCGCAAGGTCGCGCTCAAGGTCCTGCGTCCTGAGATCGCCGCCACCCTCGGCGCCGGCCGCTTCGCCCGCGAGATCGAAGTCGCCGCCCGCCTCCAGCACCCCAACATCCTGCCGCTGCTCGATTCGGGTGAAGCCGAGGGCTTCTTCTTCTACGTCATGCCGTTCGTCGAAGGGGAGTCGCTGCGCGACCGCCTGGCGCGGAGCGGCGAGTTCGCCATCCCCGACGCCGTGCGGATCCTGGTCGAGGTGGCCGATGCCCTGAGCCACGCCCACGCGCACGGCGTGGTGCACCGCGACATCAAGCCGGACAATGTGCTGCTCTCGGGGCGGCACGCGCTGGTGGCGGACTTCGGCGTAGCTAAGGCGGTGACGGAGGCGACAGGCCGCCAGCTCCTGACCTCGGCGGGAGTGGCGCTGGGCACGCCGGCCTACATGGCGCCGGAGCAGGCGGTGGCCGATCCGCACCAGGACCACCGGGTGGACATCTACGCGCTGGGGGTGCTGGGCTACGAGTTGCTGACGGGCCGGGCGCCGTTCTCGGCGACGACGGCGCAAGAGATGCTTGCGGCGCACGTCACCACCGATCCGGACCCGCTCGAGCAGTACCGGCCCACGGTGTCGCCGGCGCTCGCCGCGGTGGTGATGAGATGTCTGGCGAAAAAGCCGGCGGACCGCTGGCAGACGGCGGACGAGGTGCTGACGCAGCTGGAGCCCCTGGCGACGCCGAGCGGGGGGACCACGCCGACGCAGACCCGGCCCGTGGGCGCGCTGGGGCGGTTGCCGCGCTGGGTGCCGTGGGTGGCGGGCGCAGCGGCCGTGGCCGTGGTCGCGTTGGTGGTGTGGCGCACGCTGCCCTCCGGGGGACCCAGGTGGGCGCTCTCGAACATCCGTCAGGTGACGAGGGAGCCCGGGATCGAGTACATGCCGGCCATCTCGCCCGACGGTCGCGAGGTCGCGTATGCCGCCGGTTATCCTCTCCACATGCACATCTATGTCCGGGACGCTGCGGGAGGGCGCGCCCTGCGGCTGACGACCGACTCGGACGAGCACCAGAACCTCCCCATCTGGACGCCCGACGGAAACCGCATCCTGTTCATGCAGGGGCGGATCGGCGAGACGTGGCGCGCCGTTGCGGTCCCGCGGATGGGCGGGGTGGCGGCGCCCGTCGGTCGCGCGGGGATGGGTCCGGTCTGGGCGGTGCGGGACGACAGCGCGCTCTATCAGCGCTCGGACAGCCTGTTCGTCGGGAGCGTGGACGGGGAGCGGGAGTCGTTCGTGACCGCGGCGCCGGGACTGCACTCGGCGGCCTGGTCGCCGGACGGATCTTGGGTGGCGTTCGTGCGTGGTAACGGGGATTACATCGACAGCCGCACCATCGCCAACTGGGCGCCAAGCTCGATCTGGACGGTCTCCATCCACGGCGGGACGGCCGTGCGCGTGACGCCGGACAGCGGCGGCGCATTCCACGAGAGCCCGGCGTGGCTCGCCGACGGCCGGCACCTGCTGTTGGTCTCCAACCGCGGCGGGCCACGCGACGTGTACGTCGCGCATCTCGGAGCAGGCGGCAGGCCGCGGGGCGGACTCCTGCGTCTGACCACGGGACTGGACGCGCACACCGTCTCGGTTGATCGGGACGGCAGGACCGTCGCCTACTCGCGCGCGAGTGTCCGCATCAACCTGTATTGGCTCCCTGCGCCGGCGACCGGGACCGTCTCGATCCGTTCGGCCATCCCGGTGACCACCGGGAACCAGCTCGTCGTGAGTGGCGATTTGTCGGGGGATGGCCGCTGGCTGACGTTCGACAGCAACGTCGAGGGCACGAGCAACATCTACGTGATGCCGGCGGGCGGCGGCGAGGCGCGGCGGCTGACTCTTAGCCCAGGCGAGCACTGGTCGCCCAGCTTCTCTCCGGACGGGCGCGAGATCGTGTTCTACTCGACCCGTTTCGGCACGCGGGACGTGTTTCTCATCAATACCGATGGAACGGGCGAGACGAGACTTACCAGCGATCCGGGCGAGGAGTATCACCCCAAGTTCTCTCCCGACGGGTTGCAGGTCGTGTTCGCCATGGATCGGGGAGGGCGCTCGGACCTGTTCGTCGTCCGCCGGGATTCTCTGGGCGGGGCCTGGCGCGCGCCGATCCAGGTGACCCACGGCGGAAGTGACTTCCTCGGCCGGTGGTCGCCCGACGGGCGGCAACTCGTCTACGCGTCGGCCAGCGGGGTCAGTGTGCGCTCGCCGGACGGTGTGGAGCGCCTGGTCGTGGACCTCGAGCGACAGGGGCGGACCATGCTGGCCGACCCGACCTGGTCGCCCGACGGACGCAGCATCTGGTTCGGAGCCGGGTCTCCCGGCGGTGAGGGCGGGATCTACGAGGTCGCGGCGACGGGCGGAAAGGAGCGGATGATCGTGCGTGCTGACGATCCGTCGCGTCAGATCGTCTCGTACAGCTTCACGGTGCGCGGCGGCCGGATCTTTCTGTGCATGACCGAGACGGAGAGCGACGTGTACGTCGCGGAGTTGGGGCGGCGTTGAGCGACGTGCTTGGGCACGCGCGGCGTCACTGACGCGTGTTGAGTGAGACCTTCACCACCCCGGACCCCGACCTGCGGCACCTGGCGGACGAGGCGCGGGCGGCGTTGGCGAGCGCCAAACGGCGGGACTAGGCTCCCGACCGAAGTGCCGGCCGCGCACCAACCGGTCATCCCCTCCGCGCAGACGCGGTTCGGCGCCGAACTCGGGCGGTCCTTCGGGACCGTTTCGGCTGTCCCACCCGGAGTGTTCTTGGCGCGGTGACTGCCGCGGAAGACGGTCAAAACGTGCACACCACAACGAGAAACCGGCCCTCGACGCGTCAGTCTTGACCGTTTTCGGGCTCCTCGTCTCCGCCAAAGGCCACAGGTTCGACTCCTGTCTGGCGCACTTCTGCAGATTCAATCGTATCGACCACTTGGGGCCGCCGACGCTGGCGGCCCTTTGCGTGGACGCGGTTGGGGACGCGGTTGGGTGCCGGAAGCCTGCTCCAGCAGGAACTCTGCGGCCTCTGCTTCCGCCTGCAAAGTCGGACGCACATACGTCCGGACTACGGCCTCCGGGGTGTCCGCGGTCCAAGCAGCCGCCTGGGATGGACCGTGCTTCTCCACCAACGCTGTGCGGAGCGCACGCCGGAAGCCATGGAAGGCGCGGCCCGTCTTCGAGGCGACGTTCGCGCGAGCCTCGAGGCGACGAAGGGACCTGCTGGTTGCCGCACTCCCGGGCCACAAGCACGACGGGGCGTGGGTCGCCATGTACGTGTGCGCGCTCGCTGCAGCCCCACGTGGCGTCCGCGCCGCGCCGCAGTGGTCGGTCAGGCTGAACGAGAAGAAGTCTCAGCCAGCGAACGTTACTTGAGGCGCCGAGGCGAATGCCGTATGTTGCGAGTGCGTTCCGTCGGCGTCTGTAGAGCGTCGGGCGCAGCTCAAGCGGATATGGGGGGGCTACCCCCTTCACCCTTGAGCTCAGGTGGGTGGAGCTATGGGGGATCGATTCCCTCACGGCATACCCGGAAACGGGTGACCGCCGGCGTTCATCGCTAGCCCCACAGTCATGCGAAGCGGCCAGCGGTGATCCCTCTGCGGAGGCCCCCTGGCCGCTTCGTCTATCTCCGGCGACCTTGGTCTTGCGGCGGCCGGCGCCGCGCGTCGGTGGTTCCGCCACAAGTGGGCACAAACGCGTAGCCCCGGCCAATCATGGGCCGGGGCTGAATCGTTGCAGCATTCCGGGCGCGCGCCTGCCGCCTATGGCAAGCGCGTACCGTCCATTGCTATGCGGCGCACAGAGTCGGGCTTCGCCGTCTTGTAGTGCGCGATGGTAAGGCCCACCAGCTTGCCGCTCTGGAGCCGGAACACGCCGTGCGTTGTCACCTGCACTCCCTTGCGCAGCACACTCTCGTACGGGCCCGCCTCCATTACGACGCTGTCGCCTCCCACTGCGGCCACGCGAGCCGGAATCGGCTGCTTCCGGTTGGGGAACGCGATCGTCCATCCGGACGTGTCGGCAGTAGCGGTGAGCTGGTACGTCACCAGCGTACTGTCTCTGGCCTCGTTCATCCCTCTCACGGTCCACTTCCCCGCAACATCAGCGAGCGAGATCGGGGGCGGAGGAGGAGGGGTTTGGGAAGCAGCGGGAGCCTTGGTCTCGGTCTTGGCACAGCCGACGACCGCGGCAGCACAGCAGCAAATGATGGCGAACCGACGCATGGGACCCTCGTGGAAGAACCGTTAGCGTTGGAGCCAGCGGCAATCGCATTGACAGGTCAGTCGCTGACTCGACTCAACAACAGCGGGCGGCCAACTTGCCCCGGCCGCCCGCGCCCAGAGAACCTGCGGTGCCTACTTCTGGATCGTGACCGTGATCTGCCGCGGCTTGGCCGCTTCGACCTTCGGCAGCAGGACCGTCAGCAGACCCGCGTCGAACTTCGCGACGATCTTGTTCGCATCAATCGTCGCCGGCAAGGTGAAGGACCGCTCGAACATCCCGTAGGCGCGCTCGAAGCGATACGCCTTGTCGTCCTCACGCACCTCCTCTTGCTTCTTCTCGCCCTGGACCGTCAACACGTTGTTCTCGAGCGAGATCCTCACGTCCTCCGGCTTGACCCCCGGCAGTTCGGCCACAAGCCGGATCGTCTCCCCCTCTTCGACCACGTCCACCGGAGGGATCCACTGCCCCAACAGCGACCCGCTCTCTTCCCGCTGCAGCGGGGACTCGAGCATCTGCTCAAAAAGCCGGCCGAGACGGCTCGAGTAGTTCACGTCCATAGCCGGCCACATCGGATGCAGCTTCGTGAGCGTTACAGCCATCTGCAACTCCTTGAAGCAACTAACTATGAACCTGCGGTGACGACTGCGTGGTTCTTGACTTGCGCAACATAACAGACTTTACTAACTTTGTCAAGTCATAATGCAGTGACTGAGCTTACTTGATTAAGTCTGCTGAGCCTGGCACAGGAGGAGTTCTGTGGACGTGTCGTTCGTGATCCGGCAGCGGCTCGACGAGCTGGGATTGGAACAGAAGGATCTCGCGCGCGCGGCGCGCGTGACCGAGTCCTACATCTCCCAACTGCTGACGCGCAAGAAAGCGCCTCCTGCGCCGAACCGGACGGACATCTATGACCGGATGGACAGGCTCCTGAAGCTGCCGGCCGGCGAGCTTGCGAAGGTTGCCGACTCGCAGCGGAAGGGCGAATTGAAGCGAGAACTCGGGGACGAGCCCGCTCCCCTGTTCCAGGAGGTCCGGGCGTTGATCCTGCGGAAATGCACTTCCGGGACGGAACCAGAGATCCGGGCGGTGTTCGAGAAGCAGCCCTTCGGCGAGCTCGAGCGCCTGGTCACCCAGAAACTGCTGGACGTGGTGAAGCGCATCGCCGCTGCGGAGCTGCAGAATGACTACTGGCTCCGCATGGTGGCGCAACTCGGGGGCCGCAGCTTCGAAGAGATGCGCGTGATGGTGCTCGAGTTCCTCGATACGGACATCTTCCACCTGTCGGCCGAGCACTGCGTGTCGTTCCTGGATCCGCTGATCGCCTCCTGGGACATCGACCTCGCGACGTTCCGGCTCGAGATCGTCCTGAACCATCAGGTGGCCGCCGACCACGTGCGGAGATTCGAGTTCGCCGAGCGGGGGCCAGGACAGCCGTTCGAGGAGCCGGGGCTTCAGGAATTCCTGCAGGACCCATCCCTGAGCGGCGACGCGACCCCACAGGAAGTGGAGTATCTCAAGCGGCTGAACTTCGAGAACCAGCGGCCCACGGCGCTCTACTACTACCGCGAGCTGCAGAGCATCAGGGATCCGCTGCACTTCCGGGCGGAGGGCCGCGTTGGCTGATGTCCTGACGCCGCTGCTCCGCCTTGTCAGGGGCCGCGGCCGCCGGGAAGCCGAAAAGCCGCTCCGCGCCCAGCTCCTGAGCATCGAGGGCTTGGAGGAACGGGCCAAGGCCCTCGCCGCCAGCTATACCCTGGCCCGCGACCCGCGCCACAAGACGCGCGCGTTCTTCTCGCGCCTGGAGCACAACGCCCGCGTGCTGCGCGAGGCCTATCGCGTCCTCGCCGACGACGTCCACCGCGGCGGGTTCGTCCCTCCGGCGGCGGAATGGCTGCTCGACAACTTCCACCTCATCGAGTCCGAGATTCGGGCCATCCGGCACAACCTGCCGCGGCAGTACTACTCGGATCTGCCGAAGCTGGCCCCGCGGGAGATGGCGGGAATCGCACGCGTCTACGGCATGGCCCTGGACCTGATCCGCCACACCGACGGTCGCCTGGACCGGAACCAGCTCGTGCGCTTCGTGGCCGCCTACCAGACGGTGGCGCCCCTGACCATCGGCGAGCTGTGGGCCTGGCCCAGCATGCTCAAGCTCGCCCTCATCGAGAATCTGAGGCGACTGGCGGACGAAACGCTCCAGGGCCGGGACGCGCGTCTGAAGGCCGACCGCTTTCTGGCCCAGATCGGCAGCGCCGAAGCTGCGGCGCCCCTGGCGTCCCTCCCCGGAGTCCTGGAGACGGCCTATGTGGTGCGGCTCCTGCAGCGGATGCGCGAGTACGGGCCGCTGGTCTCTCCCGTGCGCGCGGCCGTCGAGCAACGCCTCGCCGCCCAGGGCATGACCGCGGAGGATTCGATCCGCACGGAACACCAGGCCCAGGCCGCGGGGCAGGTTTCCGTGGCCAACGCCATCACCAGCCTGCGACTGTGCTCCACCCTGGACTGGATGCTGTATTTCGAGCACGTCAGTCTGGTCGAACAGGTCCTGCGGCGTGACCCGGCCGGCGTCTACGGGAGAATGGACTTCCTCAGCCGGGACCGTTACCGGCAGGCGGTGGAGGAGCTGGCGGAGGCCACCGGGGAAGCCCAGCTCCGCGTGGCCCTGCGCTGCGTGGAGAGCGCGCGGCAGGCCACCGAGTCGAAGCCGGCCGGCGACCGCGCCGCCCACGTTGGCTACCACCTGATCGGACGAGGCCGGCCCGGCCTCGAGACCGACGTGGCGTACCGTCCGCGCCTCGCCGGCCGCGTTCGGCACTTCCTCTTCGCCCACGCCACCAGCGTCTACCTCGGGTCGATCGGACTCGTCGTCGCCGCTCTGCTGGCCCCGGCCGTCGCATACGTCCGGGCCTTGGGCGGCTCTTCGTGGGCGCAGATCTGGACGACGGCGTTCCTCCTGCTGCCCGCCAGCGAGTTCGCCACTGCCCTCATTCAGCGCCTGGCCGCGCACCTCGCGCCGCCACGCCGTCTCCCCCGACTCGACCTCCAGGCCGGAGTCCCCGAGGACGCGCGGACGATGGTCGTCGTCCCCACCCTCCTCACGAGCGTGGCCGGGGTGGCCGAGCTGCTGGAGCACATGGAAGTCCTGGCCCTGGGGAATGCCGATCCGCTGATTCACTTCGCCATCCTCAGCGACTTCGCCGATGCCCCCACGGCAGAACGGCCGGCAGACGAGGAGATCCTGGACGCCGCCCGCGCCGGCGTCCTGGACCTCAATGCCCGCCACGGCCAGGGTCGCCCCGACCGGTTCCACCTCTTCCATCGGGTGCGCCAGTGGAACCCGGGCGAGCGCTCGTGGATCGGCTGGGAGCGCAAGCGCGGCAAGCTCGAGGAGTTCAACCGCCTGCTGCGCGGCGCCACGGACACGAGCTTCCGCGTGCATGTCGGCGACCCGGATGTGCTGCCCAGCGTCCGCTACTGCATCACGCTGGACAGCGACACCCAGCTTCCCCTGCACGCGGCCCGGAAGCTCATCGGCATCATCGCCCACCCCCTGAACCGTCCGTACTTCGATCGTCGCCTGCGCCGTGTTACCGAGGGCTACGGAATCCTGCAGCCGCGCGTCAGCGTGACGATGGCGAGCGCCGCAGGGTCGCTGTTCGCCCGAGTGTACGCCGGGCACACGGGCGTCGATCCCTACACCACCGCGGTCTCGGACACCTACCAGGACTTGTTCAGGGAGGGAGCCTTCACGGGCAAAGGCCTCTACGATGTGGATGCCTTCATGGCCGCCCTCGAAGGCCGGGTCCCGGAGAACGCCCTCCTGTCCCACGACCTCTTCGAGGGCCTGCACGCCCGGGCCGCCCTGGTGACGGACGTCGAGGTGGTGGACGATTACCCCGCGAGCGTTCTCGCCCACGCTCGACGACAGCACCGGTGGGCGCGTGGCGACTGGCAGATCCTCTTCTGGCTATTCCCCTGGGTGCCGACCCGCCAGGGCCTGGAGCGCAACCGGCTCCCGGTCATATCTCGCTGGAAGATCTTCGACAATCTGAGGCGTACGCTGGTGGCCCCCGCCACCGTCGCCTTCCTCGCCTTGGCCTGGCTGGTGCTGCCGGGGGAACCCTTGGCCTGGACCCTCGCGGTTCTCGCCGCGATCGCATTTCCGCTCTATCCGCTGGCCGTCCGGTTCGGCAGCGGCCCCGCCCCCCAGCAACCCTTGGGGGTGTTCCTGCGGATGCTGGGCGAGGACGCGCGGACGGCCGCCGCCCAGACGCTCCTGCAGATCACGTTCCTCGCCTACCAGGCCTACGAAATGGCCCACGCCATCGGCCTCACCCTGGTTCGCCTCGTGATCACGCAGCGCCGCCTCCTCCAGTGGGAGACGGCTGCCGCCGTCACCACCCGGGCCGCCGGCCTCAGCGCCCGGGCCGGCGCGCTGCTGTTCCTCACGGGGATGGCGGCCAGCCCCTTGATTGCCTTGATCCTCGTCGCCCTGATCGCGGCCGCCCGTCCGAGCAGCCTCACGGTGGCAGCTCCGCTCATTGCGCTGTGGGTGGCTGCGCCGCTGGTGGCGTACTGGCTCAGCCGGCCCGAGTCGCCCGAGCGTCATGTCCTCGATGCCGTGGATCGGCGCCTGCTCCGGCTTATCGCGCGCCAGACCTGGCGCTACTTCGAGACCTTCATGGGTGCCGAGGACCATGGCCTCCCGCCGGACAACTTTCAGGAGACGCCCAACCCGACGGTGGCTCACCGGACATCACCCACCAACATCGGGATGGGACTCCTCTCGACCCTTGCCGCGCACGACCTCGGTTTCATCCGCACCCCCGAGCTGGTCGAGCGGCTCGAGTCCACGCTCTCCACCGTGGAGGAGCTGGAGCGCTTCGAAGGCCATCTGTTCAACTGGTACGACACGAGGACCCTGGCACCGCTGCTCCCTCGCTACGTCTCCACCGTGGATAGCGGCAACCTTGCGGGCGCTCTTGTGGCGCTGGCTCAGGGCCTGCGTCGGCTCGCGGGCGAGCCCCAGTCTGCTCTGCAGGTCTGCGAAGGCCTGGCCGATACCGCGGAAGTGGCCCGGCGGTCTCTGGCGCGGCTGGCTGACTTGCCCGCCGCGCATCAGGAAGGGACGGCCCACCTGACCACGGTGGTGACGTCCGTGCTGGGCGGGTTGGATGGTCCCGGGGACGTCGCGGAGAAGCTGGCGCGCGCCGGCGGACTGGTCCCCGTGCTGACCGAGGCGATTGCATCGTTCGAGGTGGAAGGCGCGACTTCCGGCGCACGCGCCGAGGCGGCGACCGGGTCGCGGTCCCTCGCCGCGGCGTTGACGGCCCCTGGCTCGGAACCCGGCGCGTTCACGGCGCGCCTCGACGAGCTGGCGTCGCGCGCCCTCGCGCTCGTCGGCGGCATGAGCTTCGACTTCCTCTACGAGTGGCAGCGCCAGATCTTCGCCGTCGGCTATCGCCTCGCAGACGCCGAAGGCCCAGGGCGGCTCGATTCCTCCTACTACGACCTGCTGGCGTCAGAGGCCCGCCTGGCCAGTTTCGTCGCCATCGCCAAGGGCGATGTCCCAGATAGCCACTGGTTCCACCTGGGCCGGCTGCTGACCAGCGTGAACGGCGCCCCCACGCTTCTTTCGTGGAACGGCAGCCTTTTTGAATACCTCATGCCGCTCCTCGTGATGCAGCGCTACCCGGAGACCCTTCTCGACCAGTCGTGCCGCATGGCCGTACGTCGGCAGATGGAATATGGAAGGCAGCAGGGCGTGCCCTGGGGGATCTCGGAGTCCGCCTTCAACGTCGTGGACCGCCACGGGACATACCAGTACAAAGCCTTCGGCGTCCCCGGCCTGGGGCTGAAGCGAGGCCTCGGCGACGAGCTGGTGGTAGCCCCCTACGCCACCGCCCTGGCCGCCATGGTGGATCCCGCGAGCGCCGCACACAACTTCCGGCGCCTGGCTCGGGAAGGACTGGGCGGCGCGTACGGCTTCTACGAGGCCATTGACTACACCCACCGGAAGGCGGACGAAGGCGAGAGCGCTGGCGAGCCGCGACCCCATGGCACCCGCGGCGTCGTTGTCCAGGCTTTCCTCGCCCATCACCAGGGGATGAGCCTGGTCGCGCTGGCCAACGCTGTCCTCGGCGATCGAATGGTGCAGCGTCTCCACGCCGATCCCCGCGTGAAGGCCACCGCGCTGTTGTTGCAGGAGCGCGTGCCGCGCCACGCTCCCATCACGGAGCCCCGGCCTGCCGAGGAGACGCGGGTGACGGCTCCGGTCTCCGCGGTGGCGGTCCGGCGCTTCCGGTCGCCCCACACCCGGTATCCTCACGCGCAGTTCCTGTCGAACGGCGCCTACACGGCCATCGTCACGAACGCGGGAGGCGGGGCCAGCTTGTGCCGCGGCCGCGCCGTCACCCGGTACCGCGAGGACTCGACCCGCGACGTGGGAAGTCAATTCCTCTACCTGCGGGACGTGCGCACCGGGTCGGTCTGGTCCGCGGCCTACCATCCCACGGACCGCGAGCCCGAGGAGTATCTGGTCACCTTCCGAGCCGAGCGGGCCGCCTTTCGCCGGCTTCACGAGGACATCGCGACACAGCTCGACATCGCCGTCTCCACCGAGGATGACGTCGAGGTGCGCCGCCTGACGGTGACCAACCAAAGTGACAGGCCTCGCGAGCTTGAGGTCACGAGCTACGCCGAGATCGCCCTGGCCTCAGTCGCAGACGACCTGGCCCATCCGGCCTTCAGCAAGCTGTTCGTTGAGACCGAGTACCTGCCCGAAAGCGCAGCTCTGGTCTGCGCCCGACGCCCCAGGGCCCGGGATGAAGCCCACGTGTGGGCAATCCACGTGTTGAGCGTGGAGGGGAGGATGCTGGGGCCCGTGGAATGGGAGACCGACCGCGAACGGTTCCTGGGTCGCGGCCGAAGCCCTGAGGATCCGGTGGCGCTGGACGGCCGGGCCCTCTCGGGCACCACGGGCGCCGTGCTGGACCCGATCGTCAGCCTGCGGCAGCGCATCCGTTTGGCCCCCGGTGGTTCGGTGCGCCTGTCCTTCGCGACGGGGATGGCCGTGGCTCGGGATGCCGCGCTCGCGATGGCCCACAAGTACCACGATCCGAGCGCCGCCGCCCGGACCTTCTCCCTCGCCTTTACGCATGCGCAGAGCACGCTCCGGCACCTGGGCATCTCGAGCGACGACGCCCAGCTCTTCGAGCGCCTCGCCTCCCGAGTCCTGTACTCCGACGCGTCGCTGCGGGCCGGGCCGGAGGTCCTGGGGCGCAACGTCCTGGGTCAACCAGGTCTGTGGGCCCACGGGATCTCGGGCGATCTCCCGATCCTGCTGGTGCGCGTCGTGGAGGGGAAGGACTTCCCCCTCGTCCTGCAGATTCTCCAGGCCCAGGAGTATTGGCGGCTCAAGGGCCTGAGCGCGGACGTCGTGATCCTCAACGTGCAGCCGGTGAGTTACGTGGACGAGCTGCACGCTCAGCTCGCGGCACTCCTCGACACCGGCCCCTGGGGGGCGTGGAAGCATCGGCCGGGCGGGGTGTACCTGCTGCGCGGCGACCGGATGAGCACGGACGAGCGGAACCTGCTCGCCAGCGTGGCCAGGGTGATCCTCAGCGGGGCTCGCGGCAAGCTGTCGGAACAATTGGACTGGCCATACTCGGAGCCACAGTGGCAGGAGGAGCAGCAGCCGCCACCGCCGCGCCCGGCTCCCGGCCCGGACGATGGCGAGATCGAGATCCCGGCCCTCGCCTTCGCCAACGGCACGGGTGGATTCGCGGACGGCGGCCGCGAGTACGCGGTCGTCCTCGACGGGGACCAGGAGACACCGCTGCCCTGGGTGAACGTGATGGCCAACCCCGGCTTCGGCACCGTGGTTTCGGCGTCGGGTTCGGCGTTCACGTGGGCGGAGAACAGCCGCGAGAACCGTCTCACGCCCTTCGCGAACGACCCCGTGACCGACCCCACCTCCGAGTCCCTCTTCTTGAGAGACGAAGATGGAGGCGAGGTGTGGTCGCCCACGCCGGGGCCGATGCGGCGGACCCGGGAGAGCGGACGGTTCGTGACGCGACACGCAGCCGGGGTCTCCCGCTTCACGCACGCCTCCCACGGCGTCCTCTCGGATCTCGCGGTCTTCGTGGCCGCGAAGGACCCGGTGAAGTTCTCGCTCCTGACCCTCACCAACCGGACCAACCGGCGCCGGCGGCTGAGCGTGTTCGCCTACAACGAATGGCGTCTGGGGCCGCCGCAGCCCGGGGAACAGCTGCACGTGATGACCGAGCGCGACGCGGAGACGGGAGCCGTCGTGGCCACGAACCCTTACAACCAGGACTTCGCCGGCCGGGTCGCTTTCGCCTGCGCCAGCGAGGCCCCGACCTGGGCGACCGGCGACCGACTCTCCTTCCTGGGGCGCAACGGCTCGCTGGCGCGGCCGGCCGCCCTGCATCACCGCGCTCCGCCGGGCCAGTTTGGAGCGGGGCTCGACCCCTGCGCCGCGCTCCAGGTCAAAATCGGCTTGGCGCCGGGAGAGCGCCGTCGCCTGGTGTTCATCCTGGGACAGGGACGGGATCATGCGCACGCCCGCGAGCTGGCGCGCCGCCATGGCAGCGTCGCCGCCGCAGACCTCGCCCTCGAAGCGGTGCAGCGGCTCTGGACCGAGACCCTGGAGACGATCCAGGTGCGCACTCCTGATGACTCCTTTGACCTGCTCATGAACCGCTGGCTCCTGTACCAGGACCTGAGCTGCCGGCTCTGGGCGCGGTCCGGCTTCTATCAGCCGGGGGGTGCCTTCGGCTTCCGCGATCAGCTCCAGGATGCGATGGCTCTCTCCCTGGCGAGGCCCGACCTTGTCCGCGCGCACCTCGTCCGGGCCGCGGGCCGGCAGTTCCTCGAAGGGGACGTGCAGCACTGGTGGCACGAGCCCTCCGGTCGCGGCCTGCGCAGTCGCTGCTCGGACGACCTGCTCTGGCTGCCGTACGCCGTCGCGCATTACGTGGGCACGACGGGTGACTTGGGGCTCCTCGACGAGTCGGTTCCGTTCCTGGAAGCTCCATCCCTCGCCGCGGGTGACGCAGAGGCCTACGGACAGCCGGGGGTTTCCGCAGCATCGGCGTCGATCTTCGACCATTGTGTGCGCGCCATCGACAAGGGCCTGACAGCCGGGGCGCACGGCCTCCCGCTGATCGGCAGCGGCGATTGGAACGACGGGATGAACCGGGTCGGCCTCCAGGGCCGCGGCGAAAGCGTCTGGCTCGGGTGGTTCCTGCACACCGTGCTGCAGCAGTTCATCCCCCTGTGCGAGCACCGGGACACGGCGCGGGCGGCGCGTTACGCGAGTGAGGCGAGCCGGCTTGCAGGCATGCTCGAGCAGTCCTGGGACGGGGAATGGTACCGGCGGGGTTACTACGACGACGGGACGCCTTTGGGCTCCGCGCAGAACGACGAGTGCAAAATCGACTCGATCGCTCAGTCCTGGGCTGTTCTGTCCGGAGCCGCGCCCCTGAAGCACACCGAGCAAGCCCTAGATGCCGTCCGCACCCACCTTGTGCAGCGCGGCGCGCGAATCGTGTTGGCGCTCACTCCCCCCTTCGACCAGTCGGCGCAGGATCCCGGTTACATCAAGGGATACCCGCCGGGGGTGAGGGAAAACGGGGGCCAGTACACGCACGCCGCGGTGTGGACGGTCATGGCGGTGGCGCGGCTCGGCAATGGGGACGAGGCGGTGGAACTGTTCCACCTGCTGAACCCCGTCAACCATACGCGAAGCGCCGCCGACGTCGAGCGCTACCAAGCCGAGCCGTACGCCACCGCCGGAGACGTCTACGCGCACCCGGCCCACATCGGACGTGGCGGCTGGACGTGGTACACGGGTTCCGCGGGCTGGATGTACCGGGCGGGCCTGGAGAGCATCCTCGGCCTCAAGCGCCACGGCGCGAGCTTTGAATTGGATCCCTGCATTCCCACAGCCTGGCCCACGTACTCCATCGTCTGGCGTTTCGGGCGAACCCGCTACGAGATCTCCGTATCCAACCCGGACCACCGCTGCCGCGGGATTGCGGAGGCCGTGCTGGACGGCAACCGCGTGGATCCAGCCGCCATCCCGCTCGTGGACGATGGCGCCACGCACCAGGTGCGCGTGGTGGTAGGCGAGCAGGCGCAAGGCAGGCCGAGCACTACGGCACGATGAGAAGGAGCGTCGGCCGGCGACGCGCGGATCAGAGAAGCCAGGACCTCGCTGACCAGGACGTCGGCCCCCTTCCTACCAGATCGACACCTGCTTGGCGCCGGAGCGCACCATGGGCTCGCCGGGCGTGCAGGAGAACGCCGCGGCGAAGGCCGGCATGTCCGAGGGCGCACCGTCCGCACGGAACTGCGAGGGCGAGTGCGGATCGGTGTTGAGGCTGACGAGCTGCGCCCTCTCGCGGATCGAGCCGCGCCAGACGCGGGCCCAGTTCATGAAGAAGCGCTGGTTCTCCGTGTAGCCGTCGATCCTCTCGGAGGCTCCCTGCGGGCTGCTCCGCAGCGCGGCCTGCAGCGCGTCGTACGCCACGTTCAGGCCGCCGAGGTCGGCGATGTTCTCGCCCAGCGTGAGCCGGCCGTTCACGTGCTTGTCCGGGTGATTGGGCAGCGGCACGTAGGAATCGAACTGCTCGACGAGTTTCTCCGTGCGCTCGTCGAAACTCTGCCGGTCCGCCTGCGTCCACCAGTTCACGTTGTTGCCGTCCCCGTCGAACTGGCTCCCCTCGTCGTCGAAGCCGTGGCTGGACTCGTGTCCGATCACCGCTCCGATCCCGCCGTAGTTGATCGCGTCGTCCCCGTTCGCGTAGAAGAAGGGCGGCTGCAGGATGGCGGCCGGGAAGTTGATCGTGTTGGTGCTGGGGTCGTAGTAGGCGTTCACCGTCTGCGGCGTCATGCCCCACTCGAGCCGGTCGGTGGCCTTGCCGATCTTGTCGATGGCGTACCGGTGGTTGAACTTCTCGGCCGCCACGACGTTGGCGTAGTAGTGTTCCGGCGTGATCCGCAGACCTGACCAGTCGCGCCAGTGGTCCGGGTAACCGATCTTCGGCAGGAACTTCCGCCACTTCTCGGTCGCCCGCTGCTTGGTGACCGCGCTCATCCAGCTCAGGTGCTCGATGCGCGCCCTGAGTGCGCTGCGCACGTTCGTCACCAGCACTTCGGCCCGCCGCTTGGCCGCGGGCGGGAAGTAGCGCGCCACGTAGAGCTGGCCCAGAGCCTGGCCCATGGCGCCATTGACCGTGCCCAGCACCCGCTTCCAGCGCGGGCGGTCCTGGGGCTGTCCCTGAAGGGTCGTGCCGTTGAACGCGAAGTTCTCGGCCTCGAAGGCGGAGGACAGGTAGGGGGCCGCCCGGGCGATCGCGTGGAAGGCTAGGTACGCCCTCCACGCGTCGATCGGGGCATGGACGAGGAGGCTGTCCATCCCGGCGAAGAACTCCGGCTGCGACAGCGAGAAGCCGCTCCCGGGCTCGACGGCCTGCGCCCTGAAGAACGCCGCCCAGTCGAAGTGCGGCGTGACCGTGTCCGCCTGAGCAAAGGACACGAAGTGGTACTGGTTCTTCGGGTCGCGGAGTTCGACCCGGGACAGCGAGTGCCGCGCCAGGCTGGTCTCGAGCGCCATGGCCTGGTCGGCCTGGCTGTCGGCCTGTTCGGCCGTCACGCCGGTGAGCTCGAACATCCGGGCGATGTGCTTCACGTAGGCGTCCCGGATGGCCTCGTACTCGACCCTGGTGTAGTAGTCGGGCGTCGGCAGGCCGAGGCCACCCTGCGAGGCGTACCCGATCTGCATCTTCGCGTCGTGGTAGTCGGCCCCGGCGCCGAAGCGGAAGAGCTGCCCCTGACCGTTGGCGAAGGATGCGTCGAGCCAGGCCACGACGTCGGCCGGGGTCCCCAGCGCGTGGATGGCGGCCAGCTCGGGCTGGATCGGATCGTAGCCGGCCCGCTCGACGGCGGCCGTGTCCATGCCAGACCGGTACAGCCATCCGATCTTCCGGCGGATCGAGCCGGCCTGGGCCGTGTCGGCGTCCTGGTCCGCCCGCTCGACGAGCTGGTGCTGCTCGTCGAGGCTCTTCTCGCTCAGCTCGTCGAAGGCACCCCAGCGGGTGCGGTCCGGCGGGATCGGATTCGCGGCGACCCATCGGTTGTTGACGAACGCGCTGAGGTCGGTGCACGGGGAAACCGTCGTGTCGAGCTGCGACACGTCGAACACGGGACCGGTGTCGGATACCGCAGGAGCGTTCGCCTGCGCGGGGGGCGTCTTCTTCACGTTGCCGCTGAACGCTGCCGTCGCGAGCAACGCCGCGGCGCCGATGGATCCCAGCTGCTTCCCTGTCATTGCTTGCCTCCGGATGACGTACCCGCGCTCCTTCACTCGAGACCCGACGAGTGGACACTGAGCTCGTCGCGCACCACTTGTCAACAATACTCATGAAGCCCTGCCGATTTTGCCAGCTACTCAGCCGGGCAAACCATCGCTACCCTACGTTCAAGACGACGTAAAGCGCGGGAGACACAATGCAGAAGCGCACACTTGGAAAGAGCGGCCTGGACGTTTCGGCTCTGGGGCTCGGCTGCATGGGCATGAGCCATGGCTACGGCCCGGCAGCAGACAAGCGGGAGATGATCTCCCTGATCCGGTCGGCCGTCGAGCGCGGCATCACGTTCTTCGACACCGCCGAAGCGTACGGCCCGTTCACGAACGAGGAGCTCGTGGGCGAAGCGCTCGCTCCCGTCCGCCGTCACGTCGTGATAGCCACCAAGTTCGGCTTCAAATTCGGTCCCAAGGGGGACCAGATCGGCGTCGACAGCCGGCCGGAGCACATCAGGCAGGTCGCCGAAGCCTCTCTGAAGAGACTGAAGACCGACGTCATCGATCTCTTCTACCAGCATCGCGTCGACCCCGACGTGCCGATCGAAGACGTGGCGGGAGCGGTGAAGGATCTGATCCGGGCGGGCAAGGCGAAGCACTTCGGCCTTTCGGAAGCGGGCGTGCGGACGATCCGTCGCGCACACGCCGTCCAGCCCGTCACCGCGCTCCAGAGCGAGTACTCGCTCTGGTGGAGACGGCCGGAAGAGGAAGTGCTGCCGACGCTCGGGGAGCTCGGCATCGGCTTCGTCCCGTTCAGTCCCCTGGGCAGGGGCTTCCTCACGGGCACGATCGACGAGAAAACGACGTTCGACAGCTCCGACTTCCGCAACATCGTTCCCCGTTTCACGGCGGAGGCTCGGAAGGCGAATCAGGCCCTGGTTGACTTGCTTCGCACGCTCGCGGAACGGAGGAAGACGACGCCCGCTCAGCTGGCGCTCGCCTGGCTGCTGGCCCAGAAGCCGTGGATCGTGCCGATCCCGGGCACCACGAAACCGCAGCGCCTGGAGGAGAACATCGGAGCAGCGGCCGTCGAGCTGATGCCCGAGGATCTGCGTGAGATCGACCGCGCCGCTTCGACCATCACGATCCAGGGGGCGCGGTACCCCGAGCACCTGGAGAACAGAACCGGCCTCTGACCGGCGACGGACGACGTTTTACGCCGCGCCGGCGCCCACGCGCCGCCGCGTCCGCCACGCGTCGAAGCGCTCGGTCCCCGTCTTGAGCTCGTAGTAGACCGCCGGCACGACGACGAGCGTCAGCGCCGTGCCCGCCACGGCGCCGGATATCAGCGTCAGGCCGAGACCACGCATCACCGGATCCAAGAGCAGCACCGACTCGCCGAAGACGATTGCCGCCGCGGTCAGCAGGATCGGACGCACGCGCACGGCCCCTGCCTGGAAGATCGCGTCCTTGAGCGGCACGCCGCGCGCGAGGGCGTTCTCGGTGAAGTCGATCAGCAGGACGGTGTTGCGCACGAGGATGCCCGCGAGCGCGAGGATGCCCATGACGCCCGTGCCGCTGACGAACTGCCCCGTCAGGACGTGCGCCGGCAGGATGCCGACGAGCGTGAACGGAATCGGCGACATGATGACCAGCGGCAGGGTGTACGACTGGAACCATCCCGCGAGCAGCACGTAGATCAGCAGCAACACGATGATGAAGGCGGTGTTCAGATCCCGCATGGTCTCGTAGGTGAAGCTGTAGTCCCCGCCCCACGCCACCGTGTACCGGTCGGAGGATTCCGGCGGGCCGGTCCAGCTGATACGCGGCGCGCTCCCGTCTCGAGCCCTGAGGTGGCGGATCGGCTTGCTGAGGTCCAGGGCCACGTAGATCGAGGCGGTGCGTTTCCCGATCGGCTCGCCCGTGACGAACACGACCGGCACCATGTCCTTGCGCACGATCGGCGGCGCCTCGCGTCCGCGGCGGACGTGCACCAGGTCCGCGAGCGGCACCTGGCCGCCCGCTCCCTGCACGAAGAGCCCCGTGAGGTCGGCCACGGAACTCAGCCGGGCCGCCGCCAGACGGACCACGATCGGCACCGGCTCCGTCTCGCCGGGAATGCGCGCGTATCCGACCGGAGCGCCCGCCACCGCCGCGCGTACCGCCACTGCCAGCTCGGCGGCGACCACGCCGCGCACGGCGGCCTTCTGGTAGTCCACGACGAGGCTCACCTCCCGGTCGCCCGAATCGGCCGACGTCGCCACATCCGTCACGAACGGCGCCCCGGCGAGGATCTCCCGCACCTGCTCCGCGAGCGCGACCTGCCCCTGATAGTCGGGGCCGTAGACCTCGGCGGTGACGCTCGCCTGCGTCGGCGGCCCGGTCGGCGGCTCGGCGATGGTGAACGTGGCAGCGTAGGGGCGCAGCGCGCGGGCCAGTCCCGGCCGCACGAGCTCCGCCAGCTCGTGGTTGCTGTGCCCGCGGTCCGCCGCCTTCCGGAGCTGCACCACGATCTCCACCTGGTGGGGGCGATCGCGCGTGTCGTACTGGCGGGCGAGGCCCTGGTACGTGAGCGGTCCAGGCGTGCCGGCGTAGATCTGGTAGCCAGCCACGTCCGGCACGGTCATCAGGTACCTCACGGCATCTCCCGCCGCCGCGGCCGTGGTCTCGATGCTGGCGCCCTCGGGCAGGTTCACCATCGCCGAGAACTCGTCGTCGTTCGAGAACACCATCAGCAGCACGAGCGCGGACCGCGTGACCAGCAGGCCGATCGACCCGATCAGCAGTAACACCGATACGGCATAGAGGCGGCGGCGCCGGCGAGCGCTGTCGAGGAACCACCGCAGCACCGGGACGTAGTACCGGCCGAGGCGCGTGCCGCGCGCCGCGCGCCGCTCGCGGCCGGGCACCTGGGCCTGGGCCCGCGCCTTCCGCTCGAGGAAGCGGTAGGCGAGATGTGGCGTGATGGTGAGCGTGACGGCGAGAGAGAACACCATCGAGATCGACGCGCCGAACGGGAGCCCGCGCGCCCATTGGCCCACCAGCCCGGGCAACGCCATCATCGGCGCCAGGGCGGCGATGACCGCGAGCGTGGCGACGATCGTCGGATTGCCGACCTCGCTCACCGCCTCGACCGCCGCGTCGCGCGGATCCCGGTCGCCCAGCCAGTGGAACTGGCGGTGGATGTTTTCGACCACCACGATGACATCGTCCACCAGGATGCCGATCGCGAAGATCAGCGCGGCCAGCGAGAGGCGGTTGAGCGTGTACCCGGTGAGCTTGTAGACGACGATCGTCAGCCCGACGATGATCGGGATCGCGAGACCGTTGATCAGCGCCTCCCGGGGGCCCAGCGCGACCGCAATGATTCCCACGACGATCAGCGTCGCGATCAGCAGGTGCTCCAGGAGACTCTCGACGCGTTGCTTCGCCTCCGCGCCGGCGTCGCGCGTGACCTCGATGTGGACATCCGAGGGGATCAGCGTACCGCGCAGCCCCGCGACCCGATCCATGACGGCGTTGCGGACGACGATGGCGTTCGTGCCCAGCACCTTCCGGACCACGAGACTGACCGCGACACGCTGGGCGCCGCCGGTGGCTGGGCTCCGGTGCAGCACGTAGCTGTCGGGGGCCGCGGGCCCGTCGCGCACGGCCGCGACGTCGCGGAGGTACACCGGGCCGGCGGGCGAGGCGCCTACCACCAGGCTCCCGACGTCCTCGGCACTCTTGAGGAACGCGCCGGCCTGCACCCGCTGCACACCTTCGGGACCGCGGAGGTCGCCCGCCGGCAGCTGGAGGTTGGCCGCCTGGATGATCTGGGCCAGGCGGGCCGGGCTCACGCCCTTGCCAGCGAGCCGGGCGGGATCAGCCTCCACGGTGATCTCGCGGCCCAGGCCTCCGATGACCTCCGTGCCGCTGAGTCCCTCGATGTCCTGAAGCCGGCCCCCGACCTCGACCGCGAGGCGCCTGAGGATGTAGGGATCGTCGTGCTCGCTCCAGAACGTCAGGACCAGGATCGGCACGTCCTGCACGCCGCGCGGCCGGACGAGCGGCGCGAGATGCGCCGGCTGCGCGATCTCCGGATTGGCCTCGAGGCGGTCGTTCACCTGCACCAGCGCGCGCTGGGCATCCACGCCCTGCTTGAACTGCACGCTGATCAGGGCCCCGTCCGCCCCCGCGGCGCTGGCCACGTGCTCGACCGTCGGGATCTCGCGCATCAGCGCCGCCACGGGTCGCGCGGCGCGCTCGTCGACCTGCGCGCTCCCGGCCGCGGGGTACGGGACCATGACCTCGACGAGCGGGACGACGATGCTGGGGTTGTCCTCCTTCGGCGTCGTGATCACGGCGTACGCGCCCAGCGCGAGCGCCGCGACGAAGAGGAGCGGCGTGATCTTCGAGTCGATGAAGACCGCGGCGATCCGCCCGGCGAGACCGACCTGCGGGCTCACCGGCCCGCTGGCCCCACAGTGATCCGCTGCCCGTCGGTCAGGCTGTCACCCGCGCCGACCACGACGCGATCGCCGGCCTTGAGGCCCGAGAGGACCTCAACGGCGTCATCCTCCTCCAGGCCGGCGCGCACCCACCGCAGGCGCGCCGTCGTCCCGTCCACGAGGAATACGCCCGTCATCTGGCCGCGCCGCACCAGCGCGTTGCGCGGCACCAACAGGCGCGTCCCCGCACCGACGTCGGGATCGTCCGACGGCACCAGCACGGTCGCCGTCATGCCCGAGATGACCGCCTGGCTCGGCCGGCTCAGGACGACGTTCACGTGGAAGCCGGTGACCGGGGGGCGTGAGGCCGGGACCACGGCCTCCACCACGCCGACGGTCCGCACGAGCGCGGCCTCGATCTCCACCGGCACGCGCGCGCCGACCCGGAGCCGCGCGGCCGCGGCCTCGCCGACGCTCGCGACGATCCGGATCCGCGACAGGTCCTCGAGCACGAACAGGGGAACGCCCGGCGCCGCGACGTCGCCGACCTGCACGTTCTTGCGCACGATCTCCCCGGCGAACGGCGCCGTGACGGTGCCGTAGGAGGCGTTCGCGTCCAGCTCCCGCAGCGCGGCCCGCGCCGCCTCGAGGCCGGCCGCAGCGCGCGTGCGCCCCGTCTGCGCCTGCTCCAGCTGGATCCCCGCGATGGCCTGCTCGGAGTCCAGGGCGCGCATCCGCGTGAGGTTCGTCTCCGCGTCGGCCAGGAGCACCTGTGCCTCGGCGAGGCGCGCCTCCAGCTGCGCACGGCGCGCGGCCAGGTCTCGGTCGTCTATCCTGAGGAGCACCTGCCCGGAATCCACGCGAGCGCCCTCCTCGAAGGATGCCGCGACGACGCTGCCCATCAGCTTGCTCGCCGGCGAGGCGCGGCGGATCGGCTCGACCGCGCCGACGGCGGGAACGCCGCGGGGCACGCGCGACTCCACCACCTCCGCCACGCGCACGCTCAGCGGCGCGGCCTCGTGCGCGCCCGGGGAGCGCCCGCAGGCGAGCGCCAGCAGCGGCAGGAGCAGAGCCGACACCAACGGCCGCACGCCACGCATCAGCCTCGTGTCCATCTCACTCCTCCATCACGTTGATGCCCGCGGCGAGCCGGTAGGCACCGGCAGACACGACGAATTCATAGCGGGCGGCTGACAGGCGCGTCGCCGCCGCCGTTTCGGCCGCCTGCGCGGCCAGCAGCTCGGTCATCGAGGCCAGCGAGTTCCGGTATCGCGTCTCCGCGATGGCCCGCGCCTGGCGCGCCAGGTCGTAAGACTCCTGTGCGTTGGCCCGGGCGAGCCGCGCGGCCTCGTGCTCTGCCTGCGTCGTGCGCACTTCGGTCCGCGCCTCCAGCAGCGCGGCGTCCCGATCGGCCTCGGCGCGCTCCCTCGCGGCCCGGGCCCCGCGCTCCTCGGCGAGCTGGTGCATGCCGTCGAACAGCGACCAGGAGGCGACCACGCCGGTCGTGAGGTAGCTGCGACCGGTGCCCAGCACCTTGGGGTCGTACAGATCGAGCTGCGCGAAGCCGTTGAGGCGCGGCAGCCAAGCCGCGTCCGCGCGGCGCACGCCGAGGCGGGCGGCGGCGAGCGCCTCCTCACGGGCGGCGACGTCCGGACGCGAGTGCAGCGCGGCGAGGGCCGCGTCCAGCGCCGGCACCACGACAGAATCCGGCAGCGGGTCCCCGGCGCTGACGCTGCCCACGCTCCCGCCGAGCACCTGCTCGAGCCCCGCCGCCGCGCGGACGGAGTCCGCGACCGCGTTGGCCTCCTCGGCCCGCATCGCCGCCAGCCGCGAGCGCGCCTGGAGCACGTCAATGGGCGCCACCAGGCGCTGCCGCTCGAGGGCCTCCGCCTGGGCGACGGCCCGGGCCGCGACTGCCTCAGCCTCGCGCACGGCTGCGAGCCGCTCCGCCGCCAGCGGGAGCGCGAAGTAGGCGCGCAACACCCCGAAGGTCAGTACCTGCTCCCCGTGCTCGACGCCCAGCCGCGCGGCGCGCACGCCCGAGCGTCCCTGCCCGCGCCCCAGCCAGGCATCCGCGTTCAACAGGGGCACCTGGAGCGCGACCTGCCCGCTATAGGTGGCGAAGGGGGGCGGGGAGAAGAGCCCGGTGGGCGACGAGAGATCCGCCGCAGAGAGGGCGCCCTGCTTCATCTTGAAGGCGAAGATCGTGGAGGGATCCTCGGAGCGCAGCCACTGCTCCTGCAGCTGCAATGTGGGGAGGATCCCCTGGAGCGGGCGGAGCGCCTCGCCCTCGATCCGCCGCGCCTCGGCCCGCTCTCCCGCCAGCTGCGGATTGCGCTCCAGCGCCATGGCGACTGCCTCCCGGAAGCTCAGCGCGCGGACCGGCCGCGCCTCCGAGCCGGCGGGCGCCTGGCCCCACGCCGGTCGCCCGGCCGCCAGCGCCACCGCGACCACCAGGTTGACGCTTCCGACGCGCCTCATCGCTCCGCGCTCCTGTCCCGTCGTGCACTACTAGACGCAATCGTCTACTTGACGGCCAAACTAGACGCTATATTTTACTTTGTCAAGCGCGACGACCACCGACGGGCGGTCGCCGCGTGCGCGGAAGGGGAATCATGAAGAAGGCAGGCAGCGGAAAGAGCGGGCGCAAGCGGAGTGCGCCGCGCGAACGGCCGGTCTTGCCCCGCGCCCCCGCTCAGGCGCGCGGCCAGCGGAGAGTCGAGGCGATCCTCGACTCCGCGGCGGCGATGATCCGGGAATCGGGGCTGGAGGGACTCACGGTCCACGGCCTGGCGCAGCGCGCCGGCACCTCCATCGGCTCGATGTACCACTTCTTCCCCGATCTCGATGCGGTGATCGTGGGGCTGGCCGACCGGCATCTGAAGGCGTTCAAGCCGCTGGTGTCGGCGCTGGCCGAGCGCCCCGCGCGCGCGTGGTCCCGGATGTCCGCCGCGGCGGCGGCGGACGCGATCGTCACCCCGTTCTTCTCCTACCTGCGCCTCCACCCGGACATCCTGCCGCTGTACGCGTCGCCGGAACGGACCTCGCGGTTCGGGAAGTGGATGGAGGAGATGAAGCGGGCCGGTCTCGACATCATCGAGCGGATTCTCGCCGCGCGCGGTCCTTCGGTGCCGCGCGACGTGCGCCGCGCCCGCGCCGCCGTCGTGGTGGGCCTCCTGGAAGGAACGACGACGCTCCTCATCCGCTCCAAGGCGAGCGAGGTCCTCGTCGTGGAGGAGCTGACGCGGGCGATGACGGCGTATCTGGAGGCGGTGGGCCGGGCGTGACGCTGAGCCCGTGGACGCAGCGAGAAGCCGAATCCCGCCGGACCTTCAGTCTGCCCGAGCCGCCCCGAGCTTGACGACCGCACTGACCGGCAGGTTGTCCGAGGCGTCCCCGATCTCGATCTGATACTCCCCGGCGCTGACCACCCAGCCGTTGGCCGCGGCATCCCAATGCGCGAAGGCCCTCGGGTCGAGCGAGAACGTCAGATGCCTCGTTTCGCCCGGGGCGAGCGGGACCTTCTGGAAGCCCTTGAGTTGCTTCGGCGGCTCGCCGGTCGAGGCCGGGAAGCCGACGTAGAGCTGCACCACGTCCGCACCCGCACGCCGGCCGGTGTTCGTGATGTCCACGCCGACCGCGACCGATCGCCCGCGCCGCGACACCCGGAGGTTCTCGAACCGGAAGGTCGTGTACGAGAGCCCGAAGCCGAACGGGAACAGCGGGGTGATGCCCCTGGCCTGGTACCAGCGATAGCCGACCAGGAGTCCTTCGGAGTACTCCACCCGACCGTCCACGCCCGGCCACCGGGCGGCGCTCGCGGCCGGCACGTCGGCCAAGGTCCTCGGGAACGACACCGGCAGCTTGCCCGAAGGGTTGACGTCGCCGAAGAGCACCGCGGCGATGGCGTTGCCGTCCTCCTGGCCGGGATACCACCCTTCCAGCACGGCCGCGACGGAGTCGACCCAGGGCATCGTCACCGCCGAACCCGTGTTCAGCACGACGATCGTGCGGCGGTTGGCCGCCGCGACCGCGCGGATCAGCTGGTTCTGCTCGCCGGGCAGGTCGATGTCGGCCAAGTCGGCGCCCTCGGACTCGAAGGCGCCGACGAACACGACCGCGACGTCCGAGGACCTGGCCAGGGCCACGGCCTCGTCAATCAGCGACACCTGGCCCGGCAACCGCCAACCCAGGCCGAGGGTGTCGCCGCCGCCGTTCTGGTAGTAGTCCACCTCGATGGCGACGGCCTGGCCGGCGGTCAGCGTCACCTTCGCCGTCTCGGTGGTCGCGCCCTGTTCCCGCCAGTTGTCTATGACCTGCGTTCCGCCGACGAAGAGCCGGCTGCCGTCGTCGCTGGTGAGCGAGAAGGTGTACTCGCCGGTCGCCGGAGCGGTGATCGAGCCGGTCCATTTCGCCGACCACTGATTGGCGTTCACCCCGGGTGCCGGCGGCTGGTCGCGCCAGTTGGCACCGACGGCCGAATCGACCCGCGTCAGCACCGGAGCGCCGGACAGCGTCATGTTGTTGTAGAACTGCACGGTGAGTCCCCGGCCGCCGCCCTCTGACGCCTTCAGGTACTGCGGTGGCACCGGCGGAAGCGCTCCACTCGGCGGCAGGGCGCCCTGCGCGTAACGCACCGTTACGTTGCCGCCGGCGCGTTTCGCTATGCCAAAGAACGGCGTGACGACGTACGGCACCTCCACGGCGGCGCTGCCCCCACCGCCGGTCAGCGCGTCCCGGCCGCCGCCGGGCCCGATGACCGCGATCGAGCGCACGGTCGCAGGGTCCAAGGGAAGCAGGTCGCCCGCGTTCCGCAGGAGCACCGTGCCCTGCTCGGCGGCGCTCCGCGCGAACGCGGCGTGCTCATCGCTGGTCACGGTGGTGGACAGGCCGCCGGTCTGCTCGCGGTCGAAGATATGGAAGCGGAACTCCTGTGTCAGGATCCGGCGCACCATGTCGTTCAGCCGCGACATCGGCACACGGCCGGCCAGCACGGAGTCCTTGAGCGCCGGGCCGAAGCGGGAGCTGTCGGGCATCTGCATGTCCAGGCCGCCGACGGCGGACGCCACCGTGGAGTGCGTTGCGCCCCAGTCCGAGGTGACGAATCCGCCGAACCGCCAGCGCCCCTTCAGCACCGTGTCCTGCGAGTACGCGTTCTCGCAGGCCCACGTTCCGTTGATCGTGCTGTAGGAGCACATCACCGACGACGCGCCGCCCTGCCCGACCGCGGCCTCGAACTGCGGCATGTAGATCTCGTGCAGGGTGCGCGGTGCGACGACCACGTCGTCCGCGGGGGTGTTGCGGAAGGTCTCCTGGTTGTACGTGACCCAGTGCTTGACCTGCGCCATGACGCCCTCGGCCTGCACGCCCTGGATCTCCGCGACGGCGATCCGGCCGGCGAGGTACGGGTCCTCCCCATACGTCTCGAACGCCCGGCCGAACCGCGGATCCCGCACGATGTTCACGGTGGGGCCGAGATTGACGTTCGCCCCCTTGCCCCACTCCTCCGCGCCGACGACCGCGCCGTACGAGCGCGCCACCGCCGTGTCCCAGCTCGCCGCCACCGCGACCGGGGCGGGCAGCTGCGTCACGCCGGTCACCCCGTCCGCCACTCCGCCCGGGCCGTCCTCGAGCTTCAACGCCGGGATGCACAGCCGCGGAATGGCCGGTACGTAGCCCACATACCCCGAGCCAGTGGCGCCGTGGACCATCTGGATCTTCTCGTCCAGCGTCATCTTCGACAGGATCTGCGCGACACGCGCCGGGATCGGGGCCGTCGAACGCACCCAGGGGCAGGTGGCCGCGCGCGCCGGACCGCCCGCCGGCACGCGGGATCTCAACGCCATCGTCACGGCCGCAACGGCCGCGATGGCGGCGGCCGCAGCCAGAGAGCGCATCCGCAGGATCCGCATCGTGCTCCTCCGCATCGGTCTGCACCAACCATCCGCGTGAGGACGGTGGCCGTCAAGGAAGAGGCTCCGCCAGCCCTCGGGCCCAACTGGCATCGGCAGGGCCGGACATGGCTCCGGCGGGGGCGATGCTCGCCGCCTGCGGGGCCGGGTGCCGGGACCTGAGGCGAGCGATCACATCGCGGGACATCATACGGGACAGAAGCGTTACTAATTTGAACGCGGTGCTCGGGACGCACGGCCTTGCGCTCCGCGTTCCAGGCCATGCCCTGCCCATCCCCGCCTGCGCTCGGCCATAGTGAATATCATACGCCACAAGCACTTGGGGCCGCAGAAGGGCGGCCCCGTTTTGTTAACTCTGCCGCAATCACCAAGATTGCTATCGGATTCACGAACGCCCTCAGGTACAGGCACTGTTGACATCGTCTCCGCCGCGCGCTAGTGGTGGTGGCGACTCTTCTTGTTCCGATACAGGAGGTGATTGGCATACGTATTGCTTGGCTTTCCACACGATCGCACGGTGCACGAGCAGGCCACCCGGGTTGTGACTCGGCGTACCCCCCGCGCATCAACTGTATCCGCGCCCAGGTTCTGCGAGCCGAGCGCGGCCTCTGCCCCGGTATTGCGATCGGCCGAGGCGTTTTGAAGCCCCACAGCTTGAGGAGACGCGTATGAGACGAGCAGGGTTCATAGCAGGTGCGCTCCTGGCGGTGTTGTGCGCGGTACCACTCCGCGCGCAACAGACCGCCGCGACGGTGCGCGGGCAGGTCGTGGACGACGCGACCAAGCAGCCGATCGCGGGAGCCCAGGTGAGCGTGGCAGGGCGCGCGGCGCTGTCCGGCAACGACGGACGCTACGTCATCACGGGCATCCGCGCGGGCAGCGACACGGTGCGGGCCCGGCGGATCGGGTACGCGCCGGCGACGCAGGCCGTCACCATTCTCGGGAACGCCACGGTCATCGCCGACTTCTCCCTGGCCGCGCAAGCGGTCGGTCTAGCGGAGATGGTCGTGACCGGCTACGGCACGCAGAGCGCGGGTGACATCACCGGCGCCGTGAGCCAGATCAGCGTCGAAGATTTCAATCTCGGCGCGATCGCCACCCCGCAGCTCCTCATCCAGGACAAGGTTGCAGGCGTGCAGATCCTGGGCAACAACCAGCCGGGCGGCGGGCTTTCGATCCGGATCCGAGGCGCAACCTCGGTCAACGCGAGCAGCGACCCGCTCTACGTGATTGACGGGATGCCGCTGGGCACCGGCGCAGGCGGCGGACTCTCCGCCGGCCGCGACCCGCTCAACTTCCTGAACCCGGACGACGTCCAGAGCATCACGGTCCTGAAGGACGCTTCGGCCGCGGCGATCTATGGGGCGAATGCGGCCAACGGCGTGGTGCTCATCACGACGAAGTCGGGCTCGGGCGCGCGCCATGGGACGCAGGTGGAATACAGCACCACGGTCTCCGCCGCGTCCGCGACGCGCAACCCGCAGGTGTTGAATGCGCAGCAGTTCGCGGCCGCGGTGGCGCAGTACGCGCCGTCGAGGGCCTCGTCCCTCGGGAGCGCGAACACCAACTGGTACGATGTGATTGAGCACACGGGGTACGGCACGGACCAGAACCTGTCCGTGACCAATACGGGCGACAACACCTTCTATCGTGTATCGCTCGGGTACTTCGACCAGCAGGGCATCATCCAGAGTTCCGCGACCCAGCGTCTCTCCCTGGGCCTCAACTACGATCAGCGCATGTTCGGCGACCGGCTGGATATCAAGGCCAATGTCAAGGGCTCGCGGTCGTTCGACCAGTTCCAGCCGGGCGACGTGCTCGGCAACGCCAGTGGCATGGCGCCGACGCAGCCGGTCTATGATCCGACCAACCCGACCGGGTACTGGGATTGGCCGGCGTCGGCCAATTCGGGCAGCTACAACCCGCTGGCGAGCCTGAAGCGGGCCGTCAGCCAGGGCACGACCTGGCGTAGCGTCGGCAACGTGCAGGCCGAGTACCACCTGCCGTTCATCCCCGACCTCAAGGCCAACGTCAACGTTGGCTACGACCTCACCCAGGCGAACAGTGCGAGCTTCGGTCCGAGCGACCTGGCCGGGCAGGTCTGGGCGGGGCACGGGTACATGAGCCTCAACAACAACAGCCAGACGAACGAGGTGGTCGAGGCGTACCTGAACTACGCGGCGCCGCTCAACTTCGTCGCTGGCAACATCGACCTGACCGGCGGCTACTCGTACTCGCAGTCGCACAGCGAGTACCCATCTTTCAGTGAGACCGGTCTATCGAGCAACCTGCTCGGCATCAACGGCGTTGTGCCGGCCACCAACTCGACGAACAGCACGAGCATCGTTGACTACAAGCTGATTTCCTTCTTCGGCCGGTTCAACTACAACCTGAACGATCGCTACCTCATTGCGGCCAGTGTCCGCCGCGACGGGTCGTCGCGCTTCGGGCCCGGCGACCAGTGGGGCACGTTCCCATCGGTGTCGCTGGCCTGGCGCATCTCGCAGGAGCCGTTCCTGCGGGACATTAAAGCGCTCAACGACCTCAAGATCCGGGCGTCGTGGGCGAAGACCGGCAACCAGGCGTTCGCGGACTACCAGCAGTACCCGACCTATACGTACAGCAACGCCCAGGCGCAGTACTACTTCAACGGCGTGTACACTACCACCATTCGCCCGAGCGCGGTGGACCCGAACATCCATTGGGAGACCACCAGCTCGTACAACGCGGGCCTGGACTTTGCCCTCTTCCGGAACCGGCTCACCGGCGCCTTCGACTGGTACACCAAGAAGACCACCGACCTGATCTTCACGGTGCCCGTCGCCGCCGGCACCAACTTCTCGAACCTCGTCACGACCAACATCGGCTCGATGAGGAACACGGGGGTGGAGCTGAGCCTCAGCGCGAAGATCCTGGAAGCTCAGCGTAGCGGCCTGGGCTGGACGGCCGACTTCACGGTCTCCCACAACGCGAACAAGCTGCTCACCATCAACGGGAGCAACGGCATCACCCAGATCCAGGTGGGCGGCACCGGGTCGGCCACCGGCCAGACCATTCAGGTTCTGCAGCCGGGTTACGCGATCAACTCGTTCCTGGTCTGCCAGCAGGCCTATGCGAGTGGGAAGCCGGTCCAGAACACCTACGTGCTGCCCAACGGCACGACCACGACGGGCTGCTCGAGCACCGACTGGCGGCCGTACAAGTCCCCGTGGCCGACGGTGGAGCTGGGCCACACGTCGAACTTCACGTACAGCAACTTCGACTTCAGCTTCACGCTGCGGGCCGAGCTGGGGAACTACGTCTACGACAACATCGCGGCGAACAGCGGCTCGTACCAGAACATCACGGGCGGCAACGTGACGCCAACCAACATGGACGTGTCGGTCCTGAAGACGGGCTTCACGTCGAACCAGTATCTGTCGGACTACTACGTGCAGGACGCCTCGTTCCTCCGCATGGACAACATCACCCTCGGCTACTCGTTCGACGTTTCCGGCCGGCGGTGGCGGTTGTACGCCTCGGTGCAGAACGCCTTCACGATCACGGGGTATCAGGGCGTTGATCCGACGGCGGCGGAGTTGGGGGTTGGGATTGACCGCAACATCTATCCGCGCTCGCGCACCTTCACGGGTGGCTTGAGCGTCCGGTTCTAATACAGGGCCATGGATACGACCACTCAAGAAGGGACCGAGACATGAACCTCAGGATTCTCAAGGCGCTCGCGGTCGCTGCACCGTTGCTGGTGGCCGCGGCAGCCTGCACGGACCCGACGGTGGCTCCGAAGAGCACCGTGACGAGCGCCAACATATGGACCGACCCGAACGCCTATGCGGAGTACATGGCGAAGTTGTACGGTGGGCTGGTCCTCACCGGACAGATCGGACCGAACGGCCCTGGCGGCGAGGGCGACATCGCGCAGATTGACGAGGGGACCTCGGAGTACCTGCGCGTGAACTGGTACCTGCAGGAGCTTCCGACGGACGAAGGGGTGATCGGCTGGAACGATCCCGGCGTCCCCGACCTGGTTAAGTGGCAATGGTCGGCCACCAACGCCATTTCCCAGGCGATGTACTACCGCGTCTACTACCAGGTCGTCCTGGCGAACGAGTTCCTGCGCCAGACGACCGCGTCGGTGTTGGCGTCGCGAGGCCTGACCAGCACCCTCAAGACACAGATCCAGCAGTATCGCGCCGAGGCCCGGTACCTCCGGGCCCTGGCCTACTGGGCCGGGATTGACTTCTTCGGAAGCATCCCGTTCGTGACCGAGGCCAACCCGATTGGCGGCCCGCCGCCGAAGCAGGTCGCGCGCGACAGCATTTATCGGTACGTCGTGAGCGAGCTGCTGGCGATCAAGGACTCGCTGCCCGTGCCGAGCGCGGCCGTGTATGGCCGTGCGACGACGATGGCTGCGCACATGCTGCTGGCCAACCTGTACCTGAACGCGGCTGTCTACACCGGCACGGCGAACTACGCCGGCGCGCTCACCGAGGCAGGGACTGTCATCAACTCGGGCTACTATAGCCTGAACCCCGTTTTCAAGAACAACTTCACGGCCGACAACAACCTGTCGCCCGAGCTCATCTTCGCCGCTCTGGAAGACGGCACCCATACGCAGACCTGGGGCGGGATGACGTTCCTGGTCCACGGCGGCTGCGGGGGCAACATGGTCCCCGCCAACTACGGTATCGATGGCTGCTGGGGCGGGTACCGGATGAAGCAGCAGGCGTACAACATGTTCAGTGCCGGCGACGCGCGGGCTGCGTCCTTCTGGATGAGCGGGCAGAAGGTCAACGTCGATACCATCGGCAACTTCGCCGACGGGATTCCCGCGCCCAAGTTCACCAACAAGACGTCTACGGGTGGCAACGGCTCGCAGCTCTCGATGGTTGACTGCGACTTCCCGATCTTCCGGCTCGGCGAAGCGTACCTGATTTACGCCGAGGCCGCGGTACGCACGGGGACCAATCTCGCGACGGGGCTGGGCTACTTCAACGCCCTCCGCGATCGGGCGTTCGGAGCCGGTGTGGCCGACATCGCATCGGCAGCCAACATGACGCTGGACACGCTCCTGGCCGAGCGGACGCGCGAGCTGCTCTTCGAGGGCAAGCGCCGGACCGACCTCATCCGGTACGGAAAGTTCACGGGTGGATCGTACCTGTGGGCGTGGAAGGGCAATGCGGCGACCGGGGCCGCGACGGATGCGCACTTCAGTCTGTATCCGCTGCCGGCGAACGAGCTCTCGGCCAACCCGAATCTGACGCAGAACACGGGTTACTAGGCGCGGAAGAGCAATTCTGAACTCTTTGCCCGCCGCTCCACCGCTTCGGCGGTGGAGCGGCGGCTGGTTTCAGGAGCCGAATCGGTCGTGTCATCTGAACGCCGGCGCGCTCTGGCCGCGCTGCTCGCACTCGCCGCTCTGGCGTGCCACGAGACCTCGTCCCCGCTGGTGACCGGCGGCGGCGCGACGGCACCCCGGCCGACGCTCAGTCCTACCTACCGTCCGAGCGGCCATATGGCCGCTGGCGACGTCTTCGTCCATTTGTTCGAATGGCGGTGGGCCGACATCGCGACCGAGTGCGAGCAGGTCCTCGGGCCCGCCGGCTTTACGGCGGTCCAGATCTCGCCGCCCCAGGAGCACAGCATCACGCCGACCTTCGACTGGAGCGAGCGCTACCAGCCGGTGCGCTACAACATCGCCCGCAGCCGCTCCGGCGACAGCACCGCGTTCGTGAACATGGTGAGCCGCTGCAAGGCGGTGGGCGTGGGCATCTACGTGGACGCGGTCATCAACCACATGACCAACTACCCGAGCCCAGGCACCGGCAGCAACAGCAGTGCCTACTCGAAGTACGACTATCCCGGACTGTACACTTCTTCAGACTTCCACACGCCCTGCACGGTCACCGACTACACCAATGCGGCGAACGTGCAGGACTGCGAGCTGCTCAGCCTGCCGGACCTCAACACGGAGTTGACGAGGGTCCGGGACTCCATCGCGGGCTACCTGACCAAGCTCGCGCGACTGGGAGTGGCAGGCTTCCGGATCGACGCGGCGAAGCACATCCAGCAGGTCTCGCTCGACGACATCTTCGCCATCGTGGACTCCACCGCGAAGGCCGAGGGGCGGCCGATCCCGTACTACTTCCTCGAGGTGAGCACCGGACCGGGCGAGGCCCTTGGGCCCAGCGACTACTACGGCGAGGCGTACGGCTCCGGCGGCGCGGCCGACATCACCGAGTTCATCTTCCAGGGCGTAGGCGACAAGTTTCTCGGCACGGGCGGTCAGCACATCTCGCAGCTCAACCCCAACGGCTCGACCGGCAACCAGTTCTCGGCGGCCGCCTGGGGCCTGATGCCCTCGGACAAAGCCGTGGTGTTCCTCGAGAACCACGACACGCAGCACGACCTCGGGCGCATCAGCTACCGCGACGGGAGTGTCTTCCGGGTCGCCAACGTGTGGATGCTCGCGCAGCCGTACGGCTACCCCTCCATCCTGTCGAGCTTTGCGTTCGTCCGGCCGCAGGAGAATTCCATGGGCCCGCGCTCGGACGCGAACGGCTGGACCCTGCCCGTCGCCTGCGCGTCGACTTTCGAAGCCGCCACGGACGACCAGTTCGTCTGCGAGCACCGCGACCCGTACATCCTGCGCATGGTCGCTTTCCGGAAGTACGTCGCCGGCACGGACGTGAACCACTGGTGGGACGACGGCGCGAACGCCATCGCCTTCTCGCGTGGCGCCAGGGGGTTCGTGGCCATCAACCGCGAGAGCACCGCCGCAACGGCCACCGTCGCCACCGGCATGCCGCCGGGCACCTACTGCGACCTCCTGACCGGCGGGATCTCGGCAGGGACCTGCGTCGGCACCTCGATCGTGGTGGACTCCACCGGTTCGGTCCAGTTGAATCTCCAGCCCAACACGGCCGTCGCGATCGACGGCGCCACGAAGATGTGAGGTCAGGCATGAAAACTGCGGCTCCGGCCGTCTTCCTCGCGGCGCTCGCCGCCTGCGCAGCGCCCGTCGCGAACGCGCAGACTCCCTCGCGCGCTCCAGCCTGGACCCGCGGCGCAGTCTGCTACGAAGTCTTCGTCCGGTCCTTCTACGACAGCAACGGCGACGGGATCGGCGACCTCAACGGCCTGATCGCCCGGCTCGACTACATCAACGACGGCAACCCCGCCTCGAAGACCAGCCTCGGCGCGTCGTGTATCTGGCTGATGCCGGTGGCCGCGTCGCCGAGCTACCACGGTTACGACGTCGCCGACTACTACCGCGTCGAGCCGGCCTACGGCACCAACGCCGACTTCAAGCATCTGGTGGCGGAGGCGCACCGCCGCGGCATCCGGGTGCTCGTGGACATGGTGCTGAACCACACCTCGAGCCGGAACCCCTGGTTCCTGGCCGCGCTCCAGGACACGGCGTCGCCGTACCGCTGGTGGTACAAGTTCTCGCCGACGCCGCTGGGCAAGGGGCCCTGGGGCGAGGTCGCGTGGCACCGCTCGCCGGTGCGCAACGAGTACTACTGGGGCGTCTTCTCGAGCGAGATGCCCGACCTCAACTACGACACGCCGGCCGTGCACGAGGAAACGAAGAAAATCGCCACGTTCTGGCTCAAGACGACGGGCGTGGACGGATTCCGGCTCGACGCCGTGCCCTACCTCGTGGAAGAAGGCAGCTGCATGATCGGCTGTCCCGGCACGCACGCCTTCCTGCACGAGTATGCCTCGCACGTGGACAGCGTGGAGCCAGGGGCCTACACGGTGGGCGAGGCGTGGGGCAACATCGCCACGCAGCTGCCGTACTACCCGGACCAGCTCACCTCGTACTTCACTTTCGAGATCGCCGACTCGCTGCTCGCGGCCGTGCGCCGGGGCACGGCCGGCGGGGTGCTCGCCGGGTACCTGCGGCTCCAGGATACCCTGCCCCAGTACCGCTGGTCGCCGTTCCTGAGCAACCACGACGGGACGCGCTCGCTGACAGCCCTCGGCGGCGACGTGGCGAAGGCGAAGCTCGCGGCGACGCTGCTCCTGACGCTGCCCGGGCTGCCCTTCGTCTACTACGGGGAGGAGATCGGGATGACGGGCGACAAGCCAGATCCGCGGCTGCGGACGCCGATGCAGTGGGCCCCGCAGCCGGGCCTCGGCTTCACGACGGGCACGCCGTGGGAGCGCGCGCAGAGCGATTCATTCACAACCACGGTGGCGTCGGAGGAGAGCGATCCCGGCTCGCTGCTGAATCTGTACCGGCGCCTGATCCACCTGCGCCGGCAGAACGAGGCGCTGGCGACCGGTACTCTCGTGCCGCTCACCACCGGCAGTCCCCAGGTGGCCGCCTACCTGCGCCGCGCAGGCATCCACGCGGTGCTGGTGGTGGCGAATCTCGGCGATGCTGCGGCCGGCAGCGTCCCGGTCAACTCCGCCGCGGCGGTGCTGCCGCCCGGGAGGTACGCGGCTCGGAACCTCCTCGGCGACCCCGACGGTGCGGCGCTCCACGTGCGCGCGGACGGACGGATCACCGGCTACGTCCCGACGGGGACGCTCGGGGCGCGGGAATCCCTGGTCCTGAACCTCGTCCGCCGCTAGGCGGCGAAGAAGGGCAGACAGGAATGCTCAGCAGTCGCTGGCTCGGCATCCTTGCGCTGGGTTGCTGGTTAGCGGCACCGGCGTTGACCGGCGGACAGGAGGCCGCGCGCGGTCCGCGGTACCTGGCCCCGACGCTGACGGCCGACGCGCCGGTGACAGGGCCTATTCGGGTCACCGGAGGCATCATCACCGGCAGCGTCCTTCCCGACGGCGTACGTACGTTCCGCGGCATCCCGTTCGCTGCCCCGCCGGTCGGACCGCTGCGCTGGACGGCCCCGCAGCCGCCTCGCCCCTGGCAGGGCGTGCGCAGGGCCACGCGGTTCGGCCCGCAGTGCATGCAGCCCCCCATCTTCCCGGACATGGTCTTCCGCTCCGACGGGATGAGCGAGGACTGCCTGTACCTGAACGTGTGGACGCCGGCGCGCAATCCGGGGCAGCGACTGCCCGTGCTGGTCTACATTTACGGCGGTGGTTTCGTCGGCGGCGACGGCTCCGAGTTGCGGTACGACGGCGAGAGCCTGGCGCGCCGGGGCATCGTCGTCGTCACGACGAACTACCGGCTCGGTATGTTCGGTTTCCTCGCCCATCCGGAGCTGACCCGCGAATCGCCGCACCGCGCGTCGGGGAACTACGGACTGCTCGACCAGGCCGCTGCACTGAGCTGGGTCCGAGAGAACATCGCTGCGTTCGGTGGGGATCCGTATCGCGTCACGGTCGGCGGGGAGTCGGCCGGCTCCATCTCGGCGTGCGCGCTGATGGCTTCGCCACTCTCCAGAGGATTGATCGCCGGTGCCATCGGCGAGAGCGGCGGGATGATCTCCCCCACGTTTGCGCCCGTGCCGCTCGCCGAGGCGGAGCAGCGTGGCGAGGAGTTCGCCCGCAGCGTGCGAGCGCGGTCTCTCGAGGCTTTGCGGGCACTGCCGGCAAAGAGCCTGCTCAAGGCTTCGGGGCGCGCCCAGTTCCCGGCGGTTGTGGACGGCTGGTTCCTACCGCAGGCACCGGCGGAGATCTTCGCGGCCGGCCAGCAGGCCAAGGTCCCGCTGCTGGTGGGGTGGAATTTGCAGGAGGCCGGGTGGCGCGCGCTGCTCGGCAACCGGGAGCCGACCCCGCAGAACTACGCCGCCGTACTGGATTCCCTGTACGGTGCGGATGCCGGTGAGGCGCTGCGGCTTTTCCCCGGCACGACGCCACCGCAGGTGATGGAGTCAGGTACGCTCCTGGCAGGTGGACGCTTCATCGCGTACAGCACCTGGAAGTGGGCTGAGCTGCAGGGCCGCGCGGGGAAGCGGCCGGTCTACCGCTACCTCTTCGTGCACCCGCGCCCCGCGACGATCGCTCCGGCGGCGAGCCCTCCGCCTGCGGGCGCCGTGCATTCCGCCGAGATCGAGTACGCGCTCGGCAACCTGGCCACGAACCGGGTGTACGCCTGGACGGCGGCGGACGACAGTCTCTCGGCGCTGATGGAAGGGTATTTTGCCAACTTCGTGAAGACGGGGAACCCGAACGGCCGGGGCCTCCCGCACTGGCCCGCCGCGTACTCAGATGACTCGGCGCGCGTCATGATCCTGGGCGTCCGCCCACGCGCGGAGAGCGGGCGGCACGAAGACGCGTTCCGGTTCCTCGACCGAAGCTACCGCTCCAGCACCAGCGCGCCGTAGGCCGCCAGCGCGAGCGTATCGCCGCGCACAGTCCGGCCCGAGAGCAGATCGCGCGCTCCGGCCACGTCGATGCCCGTCACGGTGAAGCGCACCTCGTGATCCCGTGCGTTCACGAGCACGAGGGCATCGCCCCGCCGGTAGCCGATCACGTCGGTGGAATCGCTGATCCCGATCGCCCACAGGCTGTCAGCCACGAACGCCCTGTCCCCGCGCGTGAGGTCGAGGACGCGACGGTAGAAGGCGCGCGCCGGGGCCGCGCCGGGCTGGCCCCACACGATCGAGTCCTGTCCCTGGAAGTCGAGCTTCTGCGGGCTCTCGACTTCCTGCCCGTCGTAGAGCAGCGGCCGGCCCGGCAGCAGCGCGGCGACGACGAAGGCCGCGCGCGCACCGGCGGCGCCGCTGAAGAGAATAACCGGCGGGTTGTCATGCGCCGTCTCGTCGTGGTTCGTGGTGAAGCGCATCCGCATCCCGCCGCGCTGCATCGCACGCATATCGGCAAGCTCCGCCGCGACAAACGTGTACGCAGGCCCGCCCTTCCACACCGCCTTGAGCCGGCCGTACGCGTCCCACGAGTAGGTGAGGTCGAAGCCGACGCGGTGCATCTCCAGCCCACCCGCCTCCGCCAGCATCAGGATCGGCCGCCGGACGGCGGCGCGCAGCGCGGTGTTGGCCTCACGCCAGAAGTCCAGCGGGATGTAGTGCGCCACGTCCATCCGGTAGCCGTCCAGATCGAAGTCCACGAGCCACCGGCGCAGGACGGCGATCATCGCGGCGCGCAGGCCGGGGTTGTGGTAGTCGAGTTGCGCGACGTCGGTCCAGTTGGTCGGCTTGCCCTGGAGATCGCGGGGCACCACGATGCGGCCGCTGTCGTCGTGGACGTAGTACTCGGGATGCTCTCGGATCCACACGTTGTCCCAGGAGGTGTGGTCCGGCACCCAATCAAGGATGACCTTCATCCCGCGCGCGTGCGCCGCCCGCACGAGGGCCCTGAGATCGGCTGCCGTGCCGAAGGCGGGATTGATCGCGTTGAAGTCGCGCACGGCGTAGGGTGAGCCGATGGGAGGCTTCGCGTTCAGGACCCCGATCGGGTAGATGGGCATCAGCCAGAGCACGTTCGCTCCGGCCGCCTGGATGCGGCCCAGGCCTCGGGTCACGCCCCGGAGATCGCCCGTGGGCGAGAAGTCCCGGACGTTGACCTCGTAGATGGCGCAGCGAGTTACCCAGGAGGTGGCCGGGGCCAACGCGGCCGCCGGAGCCTGGGCGGGCGCCGAACGGGCGACGAGAAGCACTCCCGCCAACGCGAGGCAGGAGGCGAATGCTGCGAGTCGATTGCGCATGCGCCCAATTTACACCTAACGTACCAGCGTTGCCTGAACCCTTCGAGAATCGAGAGACAGCCATGATCCGCGCCGCCACGCTCTTCTTCCTCGGCCTGACCGCGCTCGCTACGGCGGCGTCACCGGCAGCAGCCCAGCGGCAACGGCTGTCCATGGACCCCGGCTGGCGCTTCACGCTGGGCGACACGTCCGGCGCCGAGCAGCCCGGCTTCGACGACCACACGTGGCGCCGGGTGGACCTGCCGCACGACTGGAGCATCGAGGGCACTCCCCAGCAGGACGCGCCGGGCCGTGGGACGATGGGCTACTTCCCGACCGGGATCGGCTGGTACCGCAAGGCATTCCGGACGCCCGCCGGGCCGCGCCGCGAGGCGTGGCTCGAGTTCGACGGCGTCTACATGAACAGCGACGTCTGGATCAACGGCCACAAGCTCGGCACGCGGCCCTACGGCTACATCAGCTTCGCCTACGATATCACCCCGTACGTCACGTCGGGCGTGAACGTGGTGGCGGTGCGCGTGGACAACTCGCGCCAGCCGAGCGCGCGGTGGTACACCGGGAGCGGGATCTACCGCCACGTCTGGCTCACGCTCGCGGACCCGCTGCACGTGGGCCACTGGGGCACGTACGTGACGACGCCGCACGCGGACTCCGCGTCCGCCGACGTGGCCGTGCGCACCCGCGTGGAGAACGACTACCCTGCCGCGAGGACGGGCGTGCTGCGCTCCGTCGTGCTCGACCCCGCTGGCCGCGAGGTCGCCCGCGCCGAGACCACCTTCGCCCTCGCAGCCCGGGACAGCGCGGACGTCGAGCAGACGCTGCGGGTCACGACGCCACAGCTCTGGTCCGTGGAGACGCCGAATCTGTACACGCTCCGCTCCGAGGTGCTCGACGGCCAGCGGACCACCGATGTGGCTCGTACGACCTTCGGCGCCCGGACCATAGCGTACGACAAGGACAAGGGGTTCCTGCTCAACGGCCGGCACGTCAAGCTGAACGGCGTGAACCTGCACGAGGACGGCGGCGCCGTCGGCGCGGCGATCCCGGAACGCATCTGGCGCTCCCGGCTCGCGACCTTGAAGGAGATGGGGGCGAACGCCATTCGCACCTCACACAATCCGCCGGCGCCGGAGTTCCTGGCGCTGTGCGATAGCCTTGGCTTCCTGGTGATGGCCGAGGCGTTCGACGAGTGGACCTACGGCAAGGTGCCCGCGGGCTACCACAACTACTTCGCCGACTGGTCGGAGCGCGACGTCACCGACTTCGTCCACCGCGACCGTAACCACCCCTCGATCGTGCTGTGGAGCGCGGGTAACGAGATCGGCGAGCAGACGACGCCGGTGGGCGTCGGCGTGCTGCAGCGGCTGGTGAGCATCTTCCACCGCGAGGACCCCACGCGCCCGGTCACCACCGGCAACGACCAGATCTACGCCGACGGCCACCCCGCCCTGCTCGCCTTCCTCGAGACCGAGGACGTCGTCGGGTACAACTACGTGGACCGCTGGCATGAGCGCCGCGAGCTGTTCGCCGAGCAGGACCGGCACGACCACCCCGCCTGGAAGATGATCGGCACCGAGAGCGGCTCCATCATCCAGTCGCTCGACGAGCGCTCCTCGCTGGGGAACGACAGCACCGTCGTGCGACCCAACTACACGACGGGAATGATCCAGGCGGAGCGGCACTGGAAGTGGGTGGCGCTGCACGACTACTTCGCCGGCGACTTCATGTGGACCGGGATCGATTACCTGGGCGAGAGCTTCTGGCCGTTCAAGGGGTTCGGCTCAGGGGCCGTGGACATCACCGGCCGGCCGAAGGACTCGTATTACCTCTGGCAGAGCCAGTGGACCGACCGCCCCGTGCTGCACCTGTTCCCCCACTGGAACTGGCCGGGGCGCGAGGGGCAGGTCGTCCCGGTGCTGGCGTACACCAACTGCAGCAGCGTCGAGCTGTTCCTCAACGGGCGGTCGCTCGGCGTCGAGGCGAACGAGTTCCCGGCGCAGGGCACGTCCGGCGGCTGGAACAGCTACGCCCTGCCCGTCGTCCGCGCCACGACCAGCGACTTGCACTTCTCCTGGGATGTGCCGTACCAGCCGGGCGTGCTCCGTGCGGTGGGGACGCGGCGGGATGGCTCCGCGTGCGCCGAGACCGAGGTGCGGACGGCAGGCGCAAGCGCGGCGATCCGGCTCACCACCGATCGCGACACCGCCACTTCCGCGCCGGGGGACGTGGCGCTCGTGAGGTTCGCCATCGTGGATTCGGCCGGCACCGTCGTGCCCACCGCCGACAACCTCGTGCACCTGACCGTGGCCGGCGGCACCATCGTGGCGCTCGACAACGGCGACATACGCGACCACGACCCGTACCGGACCGACAGCCGCCGCGCATTCAACGGCCGAGGCTTGGCTATCCTCAGGGCGTCGGTCCCCGGCCCGCTCACGGTGACCGCAAGCGCGGACGGACTGCGCGAGGCGCGGGTGACGATCCAGGTGGTGCGGGGCACGCCGCCGGAGGCGATTCCGCCGGCGCGGTGACTCCCCGGCAGTCCTAGACCGCCGCCAGCCCCAGCTTCCGCCGCTCGGCGAGGTGGGCCTTGAGATCTATCCCGGTCTTGAGCACGACCAGCACCACCAGGGCGACGGCGGGAGAGCCCAGCGCCGCCGCGCCGAAGCCGCCGATCAGGATGGCGACGTGGAGCACCACCACGCGGGCGTACGGCTGCGTCATGAGGGCCTGCGGCGAAGCGTTCCGATACTCGCCGCTCATCCAGTAGTTGTGCGCGAACGAGAAGCCGTGGCTCAGCACGATGGCCACTACGCCCCAGCCCACGCCCGCGTCCCGGAGCGCCGTGACGAACGCCGCCGGGCTCGGCGAGAACCTCGCCGCGTGGCCGAAGAAGCTCATGATGATCATCCCGTGCACGAACGCGAACATCCCGTAGTGAACGATGAAGAACGGGATCAGGAACAGCTTGATCGCGTCGGCGGCGAGGCTCTTCGGGTCGGCGAGCGCCATCTTGAGGACGTTGAACGCGCCGACTACCACGTTCTCGAACCAGTAGAGGAGCAGGACCGAGAGCACGGTCCAGTGAAAGGCCACCACGCCCGCCAGCGGCACCAGATTCGCCGCGACGAGGACGATGGCGGACGGCGGCAGGTCGCCGTCGTCGGGGGGCGCCGGTGGGCTCGTAGCTATGAGTCGCCTCGGTGCCGCCCTACGGGCGCACCACCGCCCGGGTGCCGATGAGATTGGTCGCGATGATGAAGTCCACGACGTCTCCCGGCACCACCGTAAGCTGACCCGTCCGCGCCTGCGGCCCGTAGCCGGTGGCCTGCGCCACGAACTCCAGGATGTGGTTCGTGGACAGCATGTTGCTCCGGAGCACGAATCGGCTCACGATCCCCGGGTCCACCGTCCCCATGCGGTAGTCGGTGCCGGCCCCGACGACGTACGCTTCCATGGGAAGCGCATAGTCGTTCTGGACGTACACGATGACACTGTCGTTCGGTGCCGCCTCGCGATCCTGGCCGAGCAGCACCAGGTCGTAGTCCGTCGTCAGTGAGACCGCCCCCTTCCGCACGGTAGCGGTGTCCCCCGAGTACGCGTCCCTGAGCGGCGTGCCGTCCGGGAAGACGCCGAAGAGGGGGATCGTCTTCGGGCCCTTGGGCTGGTCCATCGCCACGACGACGCGGTCGTCGACCTCGTCGGTGAGGAGGGTGCGGCCGAAGATGTACGGCTTCGCCTGGAGCATGCGCTGCCACCCGGCCCCCAAGGCTGGATGGTCGTGCCGGAACCGGCCCAGCTTCCGCCAGTGCTCGAGTATCCTTCTCGTGGTAGAGTCCTGCCCCAATGCCTGCCAATTCATGAACGAGCGCAGGTTGGCATCGCCCCGGACGCCCGCGACGCGGAGCGGCCGGGCCAGTTCGTCCCCGTAGTAGATCTGGGCGCCGCCCGGTGCGAGGAGGAGCCGGCTTCCGGCGCCGAGGGGGTCCTTCCGCTCGAGGTCGTACGGCGCGCCGTCGTCGTGCGAGCTGACGTAGTTCAGGAACGAGACGCCGTGCAGCGCGCCGTCGCTGAGCGCCGCGGCATAGTGCCCGAACACGCTGTCGAGCGGCCCGGCGGCGTCCCGCTTGAACCCGAAGTTGATCAGCCCGTCGTAGCCGTGGGTGAAGAAGTTCACGACGCTGTCGCCGTAGCTGTACGTCTGCCCCTGGCTCGGGTCCCAGCCGTAGACCTCGCCGACCATGTAGAACGGCAGGCTGTCCAGAACCTTGTCCGGGTGGGCGTGCTTCCAGTCCGCGAAGGCGCGCCGCGCCTCCCGCTTCAACTGGACGGCGACCGCGTCCTCGAAGTCCTTCGCCGTGTCCATGCGGTAGCCGTCGATCCCAAACTCGCGCACCCAGTCGGTGAGCCACTTGATCAGGTAGTACCGAGGCGCCCTGGGGTAGCCGGTGCGGGTGAAGAAGGAGTCGAGGGAGGCCCGCTCCCGCTCCAACCGTCCCTCACCCCTCCACTTCTCGATCAGCGCCGGAGGAAGATCCACCGGCTCGTTCCGGTCGGTCCGGATGTCCGGGAGGTTGTCCACCAGAGTGCAGTCCACGGTGGTGACGTAGCTGCGGTACGTGCACCGGGGACCGGTGCGGACCCATTCGTCGGGCCACTGGGGATCGAGCGGAGTCACCGGCCCGGTGTGGTTGATGACGGCGTCCATCAGGACGCGGATGTGGTGCGCGTGGGCCGAGTCCACCACCGCGCGCAGGTCGTCCCTGCTGCCGAACGCCGGATCCACCGCCGTCCAGTCGCGGGTCCAGTAGCCGTGATACGCGTACGTCTTCCCCTGCCCCTCGTCCACGCTCCCGTGGACCTGCTCCACGAACGGGGTCATCCAGATGACGCTCACGCCGAGGCTGTCGAAGTAGCCCGACTCGATCTTCTGGAGCACGCCCTTGAGGTCCCCACCCATGAAGCTGCGCAGCGGCGCGCCGTCCTGCGGGCGGCCGAGCGCGCGGTCGTTGCTCGTGTCGCCGTTCTGGAAACGGTCGATCAGGAGGAAGTAGACCGTGGCGCTGTTCCAGAAGTCCGCGGGACGCGCGACGAGGCCCGCGCGGACCTGCCGCGGCCGGGCTTCGGACTCTGGAACGGTGTGGACGCACGCCGCGAGGGCGCAGGCGCCGAGCCCCAGGAGCGCCGCGGTGCGGATCGTGTTTCTCACGTGGCTGCCACCCTTTCCGCGTCCTCGTCCCGGACGCGGAGTGTGAGCGCCGCCGCGAGCACGAGCGACACGCCGCCGACCAGGAGGGCGTAGATCGCCTGGCCGCCGAAGAGGCGCCCGACGAACAGGCCCAGGACCGCCGCCGCGGTGATCTGCGGGATGACGATGAAGAAATTGAAGACCCCCATGTAGTAGCCCATCTTCGACGGCGGCAGCGACCCGGTCAGGATCGCGTAGGGCATCGAGAGAATGCTCGCCCAGGCGATCCCCACGCCCACGAACGAGCCCAGCAGCCAGCGCGGGTCCGTGACGAGGTAGATCGAGAGGAACCCGAGCGCGCCGCACACCAGACAGATTGCGTGCGCCGCCTTCCGGCTGGTCATCCGCGCCAGCACCGGAATGGCGAACGCCACCACGGCAGCGATGCCGTTGTACGCGGCGAACAGGACCCCCACCCAGTTGGCCCCCTCGTTGTAGCGCGCCGACGTCGTGTCGCTGGTGCCGTAGACGTGGCTCGTGACCCCAGCCGTCGTGTAGATCCACATCGCGAACAGCGCGAACCAGGAGAAGAACTGCACCCAGGCCAGTTGCTTCATCGTCAGGGGCATGTCCTGGAAATCGTTGAGGATGGTCACGAAACCGCTCTCCGTGCGGCCGCGGCGCTGCAGCATGCCGCTCGCAATGAGCAGCAGGCCGACGACGAGCGTGCCGGCCGACAGGACGATCACCTGGTACGCGGCCAGGTAGGCCAGCGCGATGCTCAGCACCGCGCCCACGAGGAGGAAGATCCAGCCCAGGCGGATCTGCCGGCCGCCGTGCTCCGCGTACTCCTCCGCGGTCCGTCCCTTCCGGACCTGCCCTTCGCGTGCCTGGTTCTCCGCGAAGGACGCCATCTCTTCGGGTGAATACTCCTTCGACCGCAGGACGGTCCACAGCACCGCGGCGAAGAAGACCGCGGCACCGAGATAGAACGAGAGCCGCACCGACGACGGGATCTGTCCCGCCGGCGCCTGGTTGGCCACGCCGAACCGGTTGGTGAGCAGCCATGGGAGCATCGAGGCCACCACGGCGCCCGTGCCGATGAAGAAGCTCTGCATCGCGAAGCCGGTGGTGCGCTGCGACGACGGCAGGTTGTCGCCCACAAAGGCGCGGAACGGCTCCATCGAGATGTTGATGGAGGCGTCCATGATCCACAGCATGCCGGCCGCCACCCACAGCGCCGGGGAGTTCGGCATCACCAGCAGGGCCAGGGAGGCGAGGATCGCCCCGCCGAGGAAGTACGGCCGCCGCCGGCCGAGCCGGTTCCAGGTGCGGTCGCTGAAGTAGCCGACGATCGGCTGGACCAGGAGTCCCGTCGTCGGCGCGGCGATCCACAGGATCGGGATGCTCTCCACCTTGGCGCCCAGGGTCTCGAAGATCCGGCTCACGTTCGCGTTCTGGAGCGCGAAGCCGAACTGAATCCCGAGGAACCCGAAGCTCATGTTCCAGATCTGCCAGAAGGTCAGGCCCGGCTTGGGCCGGGCGACTCTGGACGCGTCGTTTGGGGCGGTCGTTGATCCCATAGTCGTTAAGCGTTGCCCGCCGGCGAGGGGGAGTCAAGGCGGCGCGGGCGCCTGCCGCGCCTTCAGCGGGGCGCTCTGGTGCCCTCCTGCGGCGGGGGCTATATCACCGCCGAAGGATCGCCCCTGCAAAACGGGCATTCGAGAGGAGGAACGGTATGCGCCACAATCTCGTGCAGTTGGCTGTGGTCGCGGCGCTGTTAGGCGGTGCGGAGGCCGCCATCGCGCAGGCGCCGCAGGCGCCTCCGGCGCGCATGGCGGCGAGCAGCTACGCGTCCGTCGAGGTGCACATCAACTCACGCTACATGTTCGGCCAGTGGGACCCGGACGACGCCGCGCTCACAGGTCCGTCGCGCATCGCGATCGCCTACGGCCAGCCGCACGCCCGCGGCCGCCGCGTGGAGGGCGGGCTGATCCCGATGGACACGGTCTGGCGCTTCGGGGCCAACGTGGCCACGACGCTGCACAGCGACGTGGACTTCACGCTGGGCGATCTCAAGGTGCCGCGCGGGGACTACTCCCTCTTCGTGCTGTACACGCGCGCGGGGTGGTACCTGATCGTCAATCGCGAGACCGGTCAGTGGGGACTCGAGCACGATTCGGCGAAGGACTTGGGCCGTGTGACGCTCACCAGCCGCACGCTGCGGGAGCCGGAGGAGGCGCTGAGCGTTTACCTCGTGCCGGAGTCGGCGCAGCCCACGACGGGCGTGGCTGCTCTGCGCGGCGTGCTCCGGATCAAGTGGGGCACGACGGAGCTGAGCACCGGCTGGCACGTAGACTAGCTCCGCATGCGCGGCAACCCGGCGAGAGCGGCTACGATCGCGGCGCTCCTGGGCGGCGCGCAGGCCGCGCTCGCCCAGGCGCCGCAGGCTCCCGTGCCGCGGATGGCGGCCAGCAGCTTCGCGTCGGTCGAGGTGCACGTCAACGCGCGCAAGTATTTCGGGCAGTGGTACCAGCAGGACGCTCAGTTGTACGGGCCGTCACGCATCGCGATCATCTACGGTCAGCCGCACGCCCGCGGCCGGCGCGTGGAGGGCGGGCTCATCCCGATGGACTCGGTCTGGCGGTTCGGGGCGGACATGGCCACGACGCTCCGAACCGACGTGGATATCACCATCGGCGATCTCAGAGTGCCGCGCGGGGACTACACCCTCTACGTGTTGTACACCCGCTCGGGGTGGTACCTGATCGTCAATCGGGAGACGCAGCAGGAGGGGCTGGAGCGCGACTCGACCAAGGACATGGGCCGCGTGTCGCTCGCCAGCCGGGCGCTGTTGGAGCCGGAGGAATCGCTGAGCGTCTACCTCATCCCGGAGTCGGCTGATCCCGCGACGGGCCAGGCTGCGCTGCGCGGTGTACTCAGGATCAAGTGGGGCACGACGGAGCTGAGCACCGGCTGGCACGTGGATTGATCGGCAGACTGGGACACTGGACCGGGCGGATCTCGGGCGGCGCGGCCGCCGAGGTGGCTGCGCACGCGCTACTTCAGCGTCACCATCCAGAGGTCCGCCTCGGTCACCCGCCGCGAGTAGAACATGTGGCGCCCGTCGCGCGTCAGGCGCGGCGGGCCCAGCACGTCCCGCCCCGCGGTGAATATCCTCCGTACCTGTTTCGTGATCCGGTCCACGATGTAGAACGCCTTGCCGCCGCCGGAGACGAACAGGATGTGCCGGCTGTCGGGGAGCCACACGGGCCACTCCCCGTAATCGGTCAGGCGTTCGTAGCGCCCGGTGCGAAACTCGTAGGTGAGGATGCCGTTGTCCCTGGGCCCGATGCCGCCGCACAGGCGCTGCCCGTCCAGTGACCAGGAGTTCATGTAGAAGGGCTGGAATGCCTCGCCCGCGGCAGGCAGCACCTGGCGCCGCTGCGAGCCCCATGGACGGTTGGGATCGAAGACTACAGTCTCGCCGACACCGCGCAGAACCATCGACCCCATCAACCGCGTGCCGTCCGGAGACCACGCGTCGTAGCTGACGCCGTTGTCCGCATCGGTGACCCGGCGCAGCTCGCTACCATCAGAGCGGATCTCCCAGATCTGAATTTCCCGCGCGCGGCCCGACGAGAAAAATGCGATCCACTTGCCGTCCGGGGACCAGCGGGGGTTGCGGTCCGCGGCGGTGTCGCCCGTCACCTGCCTGAGCCCGCTGCCGTCGGGGTGCTGTACGTAGATGTGACCTTGGTCGTAGTCATAGAAAGTCACCCACTGTCCGTCCCACGACGGATCGGGGGATACCCAGATCCGCGATCCGGTGGTGACCCAGGTGGGCTCGCCGACGACCGTTTCCGCGGTCGGATCGAGCGTGGCCGTTTGGATGTTGCTCTGGACCGTCGCCGAGCTGTACGCGATCTCGCGCCCCCCGGCAGCCACGCTGATCTGTTTCAGGTCCGGTGTCGGCACCGTGATCGGCTCGGGACTCCCCAGCGTCTTCCCCGACTTCTCGTCAATCGGGACCCGCCAGAGATTCATGCTGCCGCCCCGATCGCTCGCGAAGTAGAGGTACTTCCCGTCCGGTGACCAAGTGGGGTTCCAGTTGGTGAACTTGTCGTTGGTCGCCGCCACCGGCTGGCCACCCCGGGCCGGGATCGTCCAGATGTGGCCCATCCGCTTCATGTAAGCGATCCGGAGACCGTGCGGCGACCAGCTTGGCGTAACTGCGTCCCCGGCATTCAGGTGCCGCAGCTTCTCGGTCTTTACGTCGGCGACCCACAGGTCACTCGCGCTGAACTGGTTCTGTGGCAGTAGCGGTACGTCCTCGGTGACGAAAGCGATTTCGGTGCCATCCGGCGACCAGGTCGGCCGGAACCCCTTGCGGGTCACGCGCCGCACCGCCTCGCCCATCGGGCCCATCACGAAGATCCCGCCGCCCTCGCGCTCCGATCGGAACGCGATGCGGTCTCCGTCGGGCGAGAACGCTGGCTCGTCGTCGTCCTCAGGCGAGTCCTTGGTGAGGTCGATGGCGTTCAGACCGCCGACGGCGCGCCGGTAAATGTCCTTGTTGCCCGACTGGTCGCCTGCATAGACGATCCACTTCCCGTCCGGGGACAGGCTCGGGTGCATCTCGATGCCGGGGTCGGAGGTGAGCTGCGAAACGCTCCCGATCACCGGCGGCCCGCCAGGGCGGAGTACGCCCAGGTACCGGGCCAGGACTGTGGACGCGCTCACCACGACCAGTAGGGCCGCGCCCGCGATCGCAAAGCGCCGCCGCCGGCGCCGCGCCCCGGCGGTCACCAGCTTCGCGAACGGCTCGCCCTCCAGCGCCGCGGTGAATTCGCTTGCCGTGGCGAAGCGGTCTTCCGGCCTTGTGGCCAGCACCTTCGTGAGCACAGCCTCGACCGGCCCCGGAGCAGCCTTCCGCCCCACGGAGACCCGCGGCACCGGCTCGCTCAGCTTCCTGGCCAGGATCTCCAGCGGCGTGCCCCCGGAGTACGGCATCACGCCGCTCAGCATCTCGAACAGGACGCAGCCGAGCGAGTACAGATCCGACCGCCCGTCGAGGTCCGTGTTCCCGGCCGCCTGCTCCGGGCTCATGTACTCCGGCGTCCCCACCGTGAACCCGGTCTGGGTGAGGCGCTCGCCGCCGGCCGCCCGCACCGCGCGCGCGATCCCGAAGTCCGCGACCACGGCGTGCCCGCTCTCCAGCAGGATGTTCTCCGGCTTGACGTCGCGGTGGATCACGCTGTGGCTGTGCGCGTGGCCGAGCGCATCGGCCACCTCCCGCGTGATCCGGAGCGCCTCAACGAGCGGCAGTTGCTTCTCGCGGCTCAGTCGACCTCGGAGCGACTCGCCCTCGACGAACGGCATCGCGTAGTACAGCAGACCGTCGGCTTCGCCCGAATCGAGCAGCGGGAGGATGTTCGGATGGGTCAGCTGCGCGGTGGTCTTGATCTCGAGCAGGAAGCGCTCCGCGCCCAGCGACGCGGCCAACTCGGGCCGCAGGACCTTGATCGCCACAGCGCGATCGTGCCGGAGGTCCCTGGCGAGGTAGACCGTAGCCATGCCGCCCGCGCCGAGCTCGCGCTCGATCGAATACCGGTCGGCGAGCGCGGCACTCAGGCGCTCCAGGACCTCGGCCATCGCCGGCCAATATAGGGCGCCGGAAGGGCGACGGGCCAGCCGCGCACGTGGGCCACGGCGGGCGGTTCTGCTGCGCCGCGCTATCGAACCTCGAGTTCCAGGTCGGGATTCATGCGGAGCCGCGCGCCCGCGCGAGGCGGCGGACCAGCGCATCCACTTCGGGGTCGGCGAAGATCTCCTCGAGCAGCTTGCGCATCGGGCTCTGCCAGTTCGGACGATCCGAGGACCGCGTCCCGGGGAGGTTCACCCGGCGAGGCTCGAGCCAGAGGTCCTCGAGCCAGGGCACGACCAGCGGGCTTCGCGACCGGCCGAGCCACTCGAGCAGCGCCGCGAGGAGCGCGGGCGGATCGTCGGCGCTCCGCTTGAGCCGCCGGGCGAGCCGGGCGACGGCCCGCGCGCGCTCGGTGCGGACGTCCGGCACGGCTTGCGGCGCCAGGAGCTTGTAGTGTACCCGCTCCGGGATGTCGGAGGCATCGAGCCAGCCGGCCAGCGTGGGCGTGTCGTGCGTGCCGATCAGCGCCACGTCGGAGGCTCTGGGGGGGCTGACGCTCTGGTCACTGCTCGCTTGAAACTGGGCCAGGTACATCCCCCAGATGCGGTGGCGCGGCAGCGCCTCGTCGATCTCGTGCGGCACGTTCCCCAGGTTCTCGCCCACCACCTCGCACCGGTGCCGGCTCGATTCCAGGGTGAGGACGGCGAACAGCTCCTCGGCAGGATACGAGACGTAGGTGCCCTGGTGCAGCGGGAAGCCGTGCGGGATCCAGTAGAGCCGCGTCCAGGCCATGATGTGATCCACGCGGAGCAGACCCGCCAGAGAAGCCTGGCAGGCGATCGTCGCGGCGAGGTAGCGGTGTCCCTCGCGGCGGGACGGATCGGGCAGGACCGGCGAGAAGCCCCAATCCTGCCCGCTCGGGAAGCCCAGGTCCGGCGGAGCGCCGACCGACATCCCATCGCCGAACAGCGTCTGCCGCGACCAGGGATCGTACCCGTCGGGGTGGCCGCCCACGGCCAGGTCCAGTCCCAGCCGGAAGCCGTCCCGATCCAGTCGCTGCCTCAGCGCGTGAAGCTGGCGCCGCACCAGCGTCTGGGCGACGAGGTGATGTCGCTCTTCCGCCGCGTCCACGTCGGCGCTCTCGAGCGTGCCGGCCCGCTGGCGCGCCGGCCAGGCCCGCCAGTTCCTGCCGTGCCGCGCCTGCGCCCCGCGGAACCGCGCATAGCGCCTCAGCTCCTCGTCCAGCTCCGACGCCGGTGGAGCGGGCTGATCCGCGAGCGCCGCGCGGACCTCCGCGTCGGCCCGGGTCACGTCCAGCATCGAGATGGCGCCGGCCGGGCGATGCGCGCCTCCGAGGTCGAGTATCAGCTCGGAAAAGAAGAGCCGGCTCACTGGCGAGTACGGGCTCGGCTCCGGCCCGTCGGTGTTGAACGTCGGGTTGAGCGGCAGGAGCGTGACCAGGTCGCCGCCGCGCTCGCCGAGCCACCGACAGAGCGACTCCAGGTCGCGGAGATCTCCCACCGAGCGGCTGCGCACGGAGCGCAGCGCGGCCAGATGCGCGCCGACCCCCCAGCTGCGACGGGAGGCGCTCCGGCGGAACGCCCGCACGGGCGCGGCGATCACCGTCGCGGTTTCTCGTGTGCCGCGAGCCTCGACCGTGAGCAGGTGGTAGCCGACCGGCAGGCGGCGACGGGCGCGGTACACGCCGCGACTGGCCACGAGCGGAACGACCTCGCCGTCCTCCAGACGCAGCTCCACGCGCACGCCCCCGCCCCCGCCCGGGAGCGCGACCGGCGGCAACGCTCCGTTCCAGGCCACGAGGACGGGTGCAACGAGGCCCACGCCGCGCCGTGCGCGCCGCGCGCGGAGCGCTTCGGCGGCGTCGCTCGCCCGCGCGATCGGGGCGCCGAGCGCCGCGCACACGCGAACCAGCGTCTCGGGAGCCACGTTGACGCGCTTCCCCAGTCCGTCCGTGTAACGGGTGTGCACGCCCATCGCCGCGGCGAGGGATCGAAGCGCTCTCAGCTCGTCCATAGGCTCCTGGCTTCGGCAGACCGGGGTGGCTACTATCGAATCATGGCGGTGCCACTCACGTTTCCCGCTCTTCGGCCGGCCGCATGGCGCTCCACCGGCGGGCAAGATCGGTGCCGCATCCAATGATGGGGACGCGCCGACGCGCCCGCCAGCTTGTGTGGGCGGTGCTGGCGCTCGCCCCGGCGGCCGCGTGCGACCATTCGCCCACGGCGTCCTCGCACGCCCCTGCCTCCATGCTCCTGGGCGCCGACATCTCGGCCCTGGCGACGATCGAGCAGGCCGGAGGCGTCTTCCGCGACGGCGGCCAGGCGAAGGACGCCATCGCGATCCTGCGGTCCCGCGGGGCGAACATCTACCGGCTACGCCTGTTCGTGAATCCGAACGATTCGGACGTGCAGGTCAACGATCTCCCGTACACGATACAGCTGGCCGGACGGATCAAGGCCTCAGGCGCCAAGCTCCTGCTCGACATCCACTATTCCGACACCTGGGCCGATCCGGGCCACCAGACCACGCCGGCCGCCTGGGCCGGCCTCGGCTTCGCCGCCCTCGCGCAGAAGCTCGAGACCTACACCGACAGCGTCGTGACGCAGCTCAAGCAGGCGGGCGCGCTGCCGGACATCGTGCAGGTCGGAAACGAGATCGACAGCGGCATGCTCTGGCCGGTGGGCCAGCTCTACGTCGCCGGCGGCGACACGCTCGCCGAATGGACCCAGTTCACAGGCCTCCTCAAGGCGGGCATCAAGGGCGTGCGGGATGCTCTCGCTCCGGGCGACACCGTCCGCATCATGCTGCACTACGGGCAGGGCGGAGGCACCGCGAGCACGCAGTGGTTCTTCGACCACATGGCGGCCTACGGCGTCCCCTACGACGTCATCGGCCTGAGCTACTACCCGTTCTGGCACGGCCCGCTGCTCGCGCTGCAGGGGAACCTGCAGGCGACGGCGGCGCGCTACGGCAAGGACATCGTCGTGGTCGAGACATCCTATCCGTGGAGGGCCGGCGGCTGGGAGAGCCTGGTGACGACCCAGGTCGGCATGGCGTGGCCGGCGTCTCCGGCGGGGCAGGCGCAGTTCGCGCGGGATCTCGTGGATGCGGTTGCGTCCACGCCGGGGAGCCACGGCGCCGGGGTGGTGTGGTGGTATCCGGAGGCGATCCAGGTCCCCGGGCTTTTGATCTGGGGGGCCGGCTCGCTCGCGCTCTTCGACTCGACGGGCAACGTCCTGCCGGCCGCCACCCAGCTCGGGACGCCCTAGCCCTCGGCGCCCCGCCTCACCGCAGTCGCCTCACCGCGAAGCGTCGTCCCCCTGGGCGCGCCGGGACCGCAGCGCGAAGGTCAGCATCAGGACGCCGAACGCGAGCAGCACCAGTCCCCACCACAGGTTCACGTCGATCCCGAGCGAGCGCGCGTAGATCGCCCGATCCGACACGAGCCCGTACACCACGAGAAGCGCGCCCAGCAGCGTGAACATCATCCCGATCGGCAGCCGCACGTCCAGTTTCATCGCGCCCTCACCAGAAGATGACGTTGAGCACGACCGTGAGCCCGAGCACGATGACGCCCAGGGTGGCCGGCTGCTTGTACCACGGCGACTCGCGGTCCTTGAGTCGCGGCGTGAGGGCGTAGACGAGCCCCTTCAGCTCCTCGTCCGACTTCTTGCGCTTCGTGAGGAGCGAGATCACGATCGTCGCCACGAAGCACGCCGTCCACGCGAAGATCGCGGTCCAGAAGTTCTGCGCCATCTCGCTCGGGTAGGTGTGCAGCACGGTGCCCAGGAACCCGCCCTTGATGCCGGGGACGTCGCCCAGCGGCAGGACCAACCCGTTGTGGAGCGCCGCCACCCCGGTGCCGATCAGGAGGCCGAAGAACGCCCCGTGGCCCGTGGTGCGGCGCCAGAACATCCCCAGCAGGAAGGTCGCGAACAGCGGCGCGTTCACGAACGCGAAGACGAGCTGGAGCATGTCCATGATGTTGTTGAACCGCGTCGTCACGTAGGCCGCCGCCACGCTGAACAGGATCCCGAACACCGTCGCGGCCTGCCCCATCCGCAGGTAGTGCTTGTCCGACTGTCCCGGCCGGATGTACGACTGGTAGATGTCGTACGTCCACACGGTGTTGAACGCCGTCACGTTCCCGGCCATGCCCGACATGAACGACGCCATCAGGGCGGTGAGCCCGAGGCCGAGCAGGCCGGTCGGCAGGTAGTGCCCGAGCATCACGGGCACGGCAAGGTTGTAGTTCGGCGTGCCGTCGGCGCCGAGGGGCAGCAGTCCGCCGCGGGTGACGTGCAGCGCGATGGCGATCATCCCCGGCAGGATCACGAGGAAGGGGAAGAGCATCTTGGGGATCGCCGCGAGCAGCGGGGTGCGCCGCGCCGCACTCATCGAGTTGGCCGCCATGGCCCGCTGCACCACCAGGAAGTCGGTGCACCAGTAGCCGAACGACAGGACGAATCCTAGCCCCATCACCAGGCCGAACCACTCGACCCCCATCGGGTTCGCGTGCGGGTTGCCCAGGTGGTGCCACGAGCTGGACCACGCCCCCTGCGCGAAGCCTGCCTGCGTCGCCACCGTCTGCAGCTTGGCGGTCAGCCCCGACCATCCGCCGACGTCCTTGAGCCCCAGGAGGATCAGGGGCAGGAAGCCGAGCACGATGAGGAAGAACTGCAGCACTTCGTTGTAAATCGCGGAGGTGAGCCCGCCCAGGAAGATGTAGGCGAGGACGATGGCGGCCGACACCAGGATGCTGGCGTTGAAGTCCCAGCCGAGGATCAACTCGAGCAGCTTCGCCAGCGCGTACATCGAGATCCCGGACGAGAACACGGTCATCACCGCGAAGGTGATCGCGTTGAAGCCGCGGGTCTTCTCGTCGAAGCGGAGCTTCAGGTACTCCGGGACGGAGCGCGCACGCGAGCCGTAGTAGAACGGCATCATGAAGATCCCGACGAACACCATCGCGGGGATCGCGCCGAGCCAGTAGAAGTGACTCGTCATCATCCCGTACTTGGCGCCCGAGGCGCCCATCCCGATCACTTCCTGCGCGCCGAGGTTGGCGGACATGAACGCCAGCCCGGCGACCCAGGCGGGAATCGCACGTCCTGAGAGGAAGAAGTCGTCGCCGCTCTTGATGAAGCGCCGCAGCGCCCAGCCGATGCCGAGCACGAAGGCGAAGTAGACGATGAGGATGGCGTAGTCGATCGCGCCGAGCTGGATGTGCACGGGCAGTGCTCTCGGAAGACGTCAGTGGGAGGGTCGAGCTGCACCCCGTCGCGCCCCGATCCGGAAGCGCCGAGGCTCTCGCGACACCCGAGACATATACAGAACCCCGGGCTCGGGACGCAAGCCGTGGCGCCGCCCGCCGCCTCACCGACGTATCCGCTCGCATTCCCGGCTTGACGCCTGCCTGACGGGCAGCACGTAGTCTGGTGCGCAGTCGGAGGGCCGAGCAAAGGTCTTTCGCGGCACCCCGGTCGGAGCACGCCATGAGCAAGCTGAAGCTGTCAGTTCGCTCAACGATCTTCATCTCGCTGCTTCCCCTGCTCAGCGCCTGTGGCGCCTATCAGACATCAGGCGTCACCCCTGCGCGGTCACGGCTGGTAAGCATCACGACGACCTCGGGCGCCGTGCTGAAGTTCGACACGCTGCCCGCCGCCCAGATCATCGGCGACACGGTCTACGGGCGTCGGGACGGAGTGCCATGCGCTATTCCCGCGGCTGAGGTCGCCGTGACGACGTGGATGGCACTGCCCGGCGAGCAGCCGGTGTCCGGAGCGATTGCGGACCACGGCCAACCGACCGGTAGCGAGCCGCCCGCGTTGGCCAGCGGAGCGCACGTGCGCATCACGGCCCCCACGCTGGGCTGGGACGGGAAGACGGGGGACGTCGTGGCAGTACACGGCGACACTCTCCTGCTGCGCAGAGGAGGCGGTCTCCTGAGCCTCATCCTGTCGCCGAGGCCGGTCCCGTTGAGCGCGGTGACGGCGCTCGAGGTGAGCCGGAATCATGGCGCTCACGAAGCCGCGGCTTGGGTCGGGTACGGGGTGGGCGCGGTCGGCGGCTTCGTAGTGGGCTACCACTTGAGCGGTCCGTGCCCGTCCGGCCTGAGCACGAGCAGTATCAACTGCGTGGGAAACCGGTTCTTGGCGACGCTCCTCGGCGGTACCCTCGGCGGTGGGCTCGGCGGGTTAATCGGCTACGCCGCTGTGCCCGAGGTGTGGACGACCGTAGGGCTGGCGGGCGCCCGCCCGAGCCTCGTGCCGCTGCCCGGTGGCCACCTGGGCCTGGGCGTCACCTTGGCGTTCTAGGAGGAAGCTATGCCGGCGCGCAAGCGACCAGTCGCCGCGATTGTGCTGATCGCCATGATTCCGCAACTCACCGCCTGCACGTCGTGGCGAGTGCAGCCGGTGTCACCGGCGCAGGCGCTCAGCGATACGCGGCCCCGCGACGTGCGCCTACGGCTCCGCCACGACAGCAGCACGGTTGTGATACCGAAGGCGCGATTCGTCGGGGATTCCATCGTCGGCTATCGGGAGCCGGCCACCTTTCACTTCACCCCTCGCCGGGTTTCCGTTCCGCTCGCCGACGTGCAGGAGGTGGCAGTCTCCCGGGTGGACGCAGGATTGACGGTGGTTGCGGTCTTCGCCGCGTTTGTCGCCGTGTCCATAGTCGCGAGGGCCCTCGAAAGCCTTCCCGGCCTTGGGGGCGGGTTCTTGCACCTGTAAAGAGCGACGAAGGCCCCGCCGCGGCATCCGGCGGGGCCTGTTCTCGGTCCGAAAGTCTGACGCCCTGTAACCACTTCAGTACTTGCCGTCTGGCAACTGGTCCGAACACCGCCTACTGCGCCTGCAGTCTCGGATCGGGCTGCACGGTGAACGTCTGCGTGTAGCTCTGCCCGTTCACCGTGAGCTTCGCTGTGAACGTGCCGGTCAATAGCGTCCGCGGCCGGCCGAAGAAGCCGCCGCCCCCACCGCCTCGCTGACCCGGCGGAGCGGGCGCCACCGGCAGCCAGACCACGCGGTGCATCCCCGCGGCTCCGGAGAAGGGCTCGGGAGTTGACCGCCACAGGGCGGAGACCCGAGGCAGGCCTCCCGGCGCACCACCGCCCGGTCCCGCACCGGCGGCCGGACCCGCAGGCGCACCGGCGCTCGAGAACGTCCTGAGGCTGGTCCCGCTCGCGTCCAGGATCTCGAGGGTGACCGGTCCGCTCGCGTCCGCCTTGAGCCAGTAGTCGATCGCGGCCCCGCTCGGCGGGTTCGGCGCCTGCGGCTCGTCCCACTGCAGCGGCGTGCCGTCATCCCCGCCCTGGATCACGTTGATCGTGTCGGCGGGTTTGAAGAGGTACGCGTCGGCCGCGAGCACCGCGTCGCCGATCTGCCTGAGCGGGCTGACGTCGTCGACGACCCAGAAGCCCCGTCCGAACGTCGCGATGATCAGGTCGTTCCCGTAGATGGCGAAGTCGCGCACCGAGACCGCGGGCAGGTTGAGCTGCAGCTGCTGCCAGTGGTCGCCGTCGTCGAACGACAGGAACGCTCCGCGCTCGGTCCCGGCGAACAGCAGGCCCCGCCGCACCGGGTCCTCTTTCACGACGTGCACGTACGCGCCGGACGGCAGCCCCGTGGCGATCCTCTGCCAAGTCCTGCCCAGGTCGCGGGTGCGATAGACGTACGGCTCGAAGTCGTCGAGCTGGTGGCGATCCACACTCGCGTAAGCTGCATTGGCGTCGAAGTGCGACGCCTCGAGCATCGTCACGCGACTCCATGCCGACAGCTCCGGCGGCGTGACGTTCTGCCATTTCTGACCGTCGTCCTGCGTCAGGTGGATCCAGCCGTCGTCGGTCCCCACCCAGACCGTCGGCGCCGAGAGCGGCGACGGGGCGATGGTGTAGATGACGCCGCGCTTGCGGCCGTTGTCGGCGTCGGCCGCCGAGGCCGCGTCGAGATTCGGCGGCACGCCGGGATCGGGCCGCGTCAGGTCAGGGCTGATGCGCGTCCACGAGTGCGCCCCGTCGGTCGTCTTGAAGAGGAACTGGTTCGCGTAATAGAGCGCGTGCGGGTCGGCGGCCGAGAGCACCAGCGGCTGGGTCCAGTCCGTGCGCGCGGCCTCCGGCGACTGCGGCGCCGTCGTGCCCGGCACCGCCCGATTCAGCGCCAGGTCCCAACACGCACCCGAGCCGCCGAAGACGAACCCGGGGTGCAGCGGATCGCCCGCGGTGTATCCGCTCTCCCCCGATCCGCCCATCGGCTCCCAGTCGCGCATGGAGATCTGGGCGAACTTGCCGCGGCTGCGCACCGCCACGCCGCCGCTGTCCTGCTGCGCGCCGGTCACCCAGTACGGGAACCGGTAGTCCACCGACACGTGGTACATCTGCGCCGTGGGCTGGTTGAGCCACGAGCTCCAGGTCATCGCACGCGGGTCGTCCGCCCGCGCGTTGCGCGTGACGACCGTGCCCTGGTCGCTCGCGACGATCAGCGTATCGGGGTCGTCCGGCGAGATCCAGACCTGGTGGTAGTCGTCGCCACCGGGCGAGCCGCGGATGACGTCCCAGGTCCGGCCGCCGTCGCGGCTGCGGTTCACGTTGATGTTCGGAACGTAGACGACGTCGGGGTCCCGCGGATCGACGGCGATCTTCTCGAAGTACCAGCCGCGGCCCCACAGCATCGGATCGGAGGACAGCTTCGCCCACGTCGCGCCGCCGTCGTCCGAACGGAAGACTCCGCCCTGCCCCGGAGGTGCCTGCTGCCCGCCCCGTCCCGCGGCGGATGGCGCAGACACCGACTCGCCGGCCGCCGCGGCCCCGGGCTCGAGGCAGTCCACCACCGCGTAGACGCGCCGGGGATGGCTCGGCGCCACCGCGAGGCCCGTCCTCCCGATCGTCCCGCTCGGCAGCCCGACGGTCAGCTGCTTCCAGGTCGTGCCGCCGTCGGTGGACTTGTAGATGCCGCCTCCCGGCCCGTTGCTCGGCGCGTACACGAACCACGGCGGCCGGCGCGTGTTCCAGAGCCCGGCGTACACCACCCGCGGGTTCGACGGGTCGATCGCGACCTCGATCGCGCCGACGTTCTCGTCCTTGTACAGCACCTTCTCCCAGCTCCGGCCGCCGTCGCGCGACCGGAAGACGCCGCGCTCGGGGTTCGGTCCGTAGAGCGATCCCATGGCGGCGACGAAGACGACGTCCGGGTTCCGGGGGTCCACCGCGATCTTGCCGATCCACCGTGTGTGCTCGAGGCCGGCGTGGGTCCAGGTCTTCCCTGCGTCAGTGGACTTGTAGATGCCATCGCCGTAGCCGGCCGAGTCGCGCGGCGTGGACTCGCCGGTGCCGACGTACATCACGTCCGGATGCGACGGCGCGACGGCGATGGCCCCGATGGAGGAGGCCGGCTGCGCGTCGAAGATCGGCATCCAGACGCGTCCGCCGTCCACCGACTTCCAGACCCCGCCGCCCACCGCCCCGAAGTAGAACTCGTTGGGGCGGCCCGGCACGCCCGCCACCGCGTCAGCGCGCCCGCCGCGGAACGGGCCGAGCATGCGCCAATGCAGGCCGGAATAGAGGCTCTCGGGCTCCTGCGGGCTAGGGGACGCGGATGACGCGGCTGCCGGCGCGGCCATGAGGGCGTCGCCGAGCCACGGGCCCGCCACGACGATGCCCCACCCTGCCTGGCCGACCAGCGCCAGGAACTCGCGCCGTGGGAAGCCCGTCGTCCCCGGCGCCGGAGACTCGCGGCGCACCGTCAGGCTTTGGGAGCCGCCGGCGGCGCCGTCGGCGACTCAGGGCTCGCCGTCGAGATCCCGAACGGGAGGTAGCCGGGACAGAACGACACGATACTGGTCAGGAGGAACAGGACCGCGACGATGCCGAGGATCAGGGCCAGCGTCCCGCCGAGCACGCCGGTGAAGTACAGGACTCCGATGACGACCGCGATGAGCGTGCGAATGATGCGATCCGCCGTCCCCATGTTCTTCTTCATGCCGAACCTCCCCGTTAGAGCAGCCGCTTGATGATTAGCACCAACAGCGCCACGAGCGCCAGGCAGAGGGCACACGCGCCCAGCAGCTTGAGCAGCTTGGAGCCGGCCACGGTCGCCTCCTGCGCGGGGGATCTGCCCGGTACGATACCGGCGGCGCGAAGAATGTGCGAGCTTCAGATTCCCTGACTCGGACCGGAGACCCACATGTCGTGCTGGCCAATGCGTTCTCTGCTGATTGCGGCGACCGCGCTGGGCGCCGCCGCGGGAACGGCCGCCGCGCAGGACGGTCACTTCACCTTCATCGGCAGCTATCGCGGCCTCACCCGCGTGCCCGGCGGGATCGTCGCGCGGGCCGACAGCGGCATGGTGCGCATCGAGCAACTCGAGGGCGGCGCGTTCCGCGTCCGCTACGCGTTCGCCGGGACTTTCGACACGGCGGCGTCCTGGGCCGTCCTGCCCGAGAGCCTCACGCTCATCGAGCCCCGCATCCGGGAAACGCCCGAGTCGCTCGTGCTGGCAGGGAGCGCGCTCACCGTGACGGTGGCCAAGCACCCGCTGCGCCTCGCGGTCGCGGACAGCGGCGGCCCGCTCCTCGAGGAAACGCTCGGCGCCGGGCATCACGGCGCGCGCGTCACGGAGATCTTCGGCCGCCCCGCGGGTGCGCACTACTTCGGCATCGGCGAGGAGCCGTTCCCGCTCGACCGCACCGGCACCATCCTCACCCTCTGGAACACCGACGCCGGCTACCGCGCCCGCCAGGCGACGCCGATCTACTCCTCCATCCCGTTCTACGTGGCCGTGAACGGGGCCCGGGCCTACGGGGTCTACTTCGACGATTCGTACAAGAGCGAGTTCGATTTCGGCGCCAAGCTGCGGAACAACGTGGGCTACACCGCCGAGGGGGGCGAATTGCGATTCTACCTCCTCCCGGGCCCGTCGGTCCGGGAGGTGCTGGCCGGTTACACGCGCTTCACGGGCCGCACTCCGCTTCCGCCGGAATGGGCGCTCGGCTTCCAGCAGAGCCGCTGGGGCTACTTCCCGGACAGCGAGCTGTTCCGCATCACGCACGAGTTCCGCGGCCGGGGCATCCCGTGCGACGTGCTGTACCTCGACATCGACTACATGGACGGGTACCGGCTGTTCACCTGGAGCCCGCAACGCTTCCCCGACCCGCGCCGGATGCTGGCGGACCTCAGGCGCCAGGGGATGAAGGTCACCACCATCGTGGACGTCGGCGTGAAGGTGGACAGCGCCTACGACGTGTACCGACAGCTGCTGGCCCTGAACGGCTACGTGACGTGGCCCGACGGCTCGCCGTACGTGGGCAAGGTGTGGCCGGGGGAGACGGTGTTCCCGGACTTCAGCCTGCAGCGCACGCGCACCTGGTGGGGGGACATGGACAGCCGGCTGTGGCAAGCCGGCATCGCGGGCATCTGGGACGACATGAACGAGCCGGCCAACTTCTACGGCGGCACCCTGCCCGACGTCACGATGTTCGGGAAGGGAGAGCGCGAGGGGAGCCACCTCGAATACCACAATCTGTACGCGCTGCTGGAAGCGCGGGCCACGTACGAGGGATGGCGTCGTCTCCAGCCCGACCGGCGCCCGTTCATCGTCACGCGCGCCGGCTTCTCCGGGCTGCAGCGGTACACCAGCATCTGGACCGGTGACAACTCGGCCGACTGGGAGCACCTGGAGCTCGCGATCCAGATGGTGCTGGGCCTCGGGATCAGCGGCGTCCCCTTCGCGGGCGCCGACATCGGCGGCTTCGCGGGTGCGCCGAGCGCCGAGCTGTTCTCGCGATTCCTCCAGGCGGCGACGTTCTTCCCGTTCTACCGCACGCACTCCGAGTTTTCGGCCCCGGCCCGCGAGCCGTGGGCGTTCGGGCCCGTGCACACGGCGGCCAACCGGGAGATGATCCGGCTGCGCTACCGGTTGCTGCCGCAGATCTACACCGCCTTCTACGAACACGCCCGCGACGGGCGGCCGGTCGCGCGGCCGCTGGTGTGGGAGTTTCAGGCCGACACCGCCGTGTACCGTATCGACGACGAGTTCACCTTCGGCGACCACCTGCTGGTGGCGCCGGTGACCCGCGAAGGCCAGGATACGCGCCCCGTATACCTCCCGGCCGGACGCTGGTACCGGTACCCCTTCGACTCCGTGTACGACGGCGGGCACAGCTTCACCGTGAGCGCACCGCGCGTCGACCCGTGGGCGCGCGACGACTCGAATTTCGTGCGGGGTGTGCCGCTGTTCGTGCGCGCCGGCGCCGTGATCCCGATGCAGGTCGTCGAGCAGTATGTCGGCGAGCGCCGCATGGACACGCTCGAGCTGCACGTATGGGACGGCGGCTCGGAGCCGAGCGAGCTGTACGAGGACGCCGGCGAAGGCTTCGCGTACCAACAGGGCGCCTACCGGCTGACCACGTTCGAGACGCGCTCCGACGCCACGACGCTGGAGATCGCCGTCGCGTCGCGGGGACGCTACGACGGCGCCGCGTCAGACTTCCTGGTCGTCGTGCACGGACTCACGAAAGCGCCGGCTTCGGTCACGGTGGATGGCTCCCCTGTCCAGGTCCGCTTCGAGCCACGGGCCAGGATCGCGGTCTTCGACATACGACCGGACGCGCACGCCATCAGAGTCGAGCGCTGAGAGGCAGAGCACAGAGCAGTTGCCAGACGGCAAGTACTGAAGTGGTTACCAGTTGCCAGAGGGGCGGGGGCCAGACCAGTCGCAAGTACTGACAACTGGTCTTGACGCCGACCGCTGGCGACTTGGAACCACTGATTCCTTGCCGTCTGGCAACTGACCCGATCACTGCCCTCTACATCCTGATTACTTTTCTCTCCCAGTATGCCGCACCATCCGAACAAGTGGGTCGTCGCGGGCACCGTCCTGATCGGCACGATCATGGCCGTGCTCGACTCCTCGGTGGTGAACGTCGCGCTGCCCGACATGAGCGGGACGCTCGGCGCCACGATCGAGGAGATCACCTGGGTCGTCACCGCCTACATCCTCGCCCAGGTGATCTTCATGCCGATCACCGCGCTCCTCTCCTCGCGGTTCGGGCGCAAGAACTTCTACATGGCGAGCGTGGTCCTCTTTACGGCGGCCTCGATGGCGTGCGGTCTGGCGCGGTCGATGCCGGTCATGATCCTCTTCCGCGCCATCCAGGGGGCCGGCGGCGGCGTGATGATCACAGTCTCGCAGGCCATCCTCCGCGAGAGCTTCCCGCCCGAGGAACAGGGGACGGCGATGGGGCTGTTCGGCGTCGGCACGGTCCTGGCCCCGGCGATCGGGCCCACGCTGGGCGGCTGGCTCACGGACCAGTATTCGTGGCCCTGGGTCTTCTACGTAAACGTCCCGATCGGGGCCATCGCCATCCTCCTGGTCACGCGGTTCGTCGAGGACCCGTCGTACCTCGTCAGGCAGAAGGGACGGATCGACTGGGCGGGTCTCGGCGCGATGACCGTCGGCCTCGGCGCCTTCCAGTTGATGCTCGAGAAGGGCCAGGACAAGGATTGGTTCCAGTCCTCGTTCATCGTCTGGCTGGCCGTCGTCTCCGTCGTCTTCCTCGTGGCGTTCGTCTGGCGCGAGCTCAGGACCGAGCGCCCGTCCGTCGACCTCTCGCTGTTCCGCAACGTGCCCTTCACCTCGGCCACCGCGCTGGGCGGCGTGCTGGGGATGGGGCTCTACGGGGCGCTCTTCCTCCTGCCCCTCTTCCTCCAGGAGCTGCTCGGCTACCCGGCGATGAAGTCGGGCCTCGCGCTCATGCCGCGCAGCCTCGCGATGGCCGTCGTCATGCCGATCGGCGGCCTGCTGTACAACCGGCTCGGGCCGCGCGTGCTCGTGGGGACCGGACTGGCGATCAGCGCGTACTCGTTCTGGGACCTCGCGCACCTGACGACCGACACCGGGATCTGGGACCTGATGCTGCCCCAGATCTGGCAGGGCGTGGGCTTCGGCATGCTGTTCGTCGCGCTGAGCACGGCGGCCCTCTCCACCATCCCCCGGTCGCGGATGACGGCGGCCTCCGGCCTCTACAACGTGGTCCGGCAGGTGCTGGGAAGCGTGGGGATCGCGGTCGCGGCGACGGAGCTGGTGCGGAGCCAGGCGCGGTACCACGACGTGCTCGCCGAGCACGTCACGCCGTACGGCGCCGCCACCCAGGATTGGCTGCACAGCGCCACCGCCGGGATGATGAGCACCGGCACGGACGTGGTCACCGCGACCGGGCGGGCCATCAAGCTGCTCGACTTGCGGGTGATGCGGCAGGCGATCGTCCTGGCCTACAACCACGTCCTCCTGCTGGTCGCCGTGCTGTTCGCCGTCTCGCTGCCCCTGGTGCTGCTGGTGCGCGGCCACCGCGACGCCAAGGTCGAGGTGGTGGCCGACTAGCTAGAAGGTGTCCGGCGCCTCCACGATCTCCGACGCCGTGCCGAAGCGCTTCCACACGAAGTAGACGGGGATGCCGATCATCACGATGATGAGGCCCGGCCAGGTGTAGAGGGGCTTCTTGGCCAGCAGGTCCACCATCAGCAGCCCCATGGCGGCCGCGTAGATCGCGGGCATCCAGGGATACCCGACGGCGCGATAGGGGCGCTCCATGTCGGGGCGCAGCGTGCGCAGCCGGAACAGGGCGATCACGGTCAGGAAATAGAAGAGCACCGCGGCGAAGATCACGTAGTCCAGCAGGTTCGAGTAGGTCCCGGAGAGCGCGAGCACGCAGGTCCACAGCGCCTGCACCCAGAGCGCGGTCTTGGGGGTGTGGTGCCGCGGATCCACGCCGCCGGCGCTTCGGAAGAAGAGCCCGTCGTGCGACATCGCGTAGTAGACGCGGGCGCCGGCGAGGACGAGCCCGTTGGCGCAGCCGAAGGTGGAGATCATGATCGCCACGGCCATGATCGTCAGGCCGGCGTCGCCGAAGATGACCTGCGCGGCGGCGGTCCCCACCCGGTCCTGCGCCGCGGTCTGGATCGCGCCGAGCGGGAGCACGCCGACGTAGGCGACGTTCGCGAGCACGTACATCACGCTCACCAGCAGGGTGCCGAACCCGAGGGCGAGCGGGAGGTTGCGGCGCGGGTTCTTCACCTCCGCGGCGGCGAACGCGACGTTGTTCCAGGCGTCGGACGAGAAGAGCGAGCCCACCATCGCCGCGCCGATCACGGGCACGATCGCCAGCGTGAGCGGCGCCGAGCCCCAGAAATGCCCTCCGCCGAGGTTCGCGGCGATCGCGGCGGCGTTGCGGCCGATCGTGAGCCCGAGAACGATGAGCCCGCCGAGAGCGAGCACCTTGGCCGCGGTGAAGACGGTCTGGATCCACGCACCGGTCCTGACGCCCTGCACGTTCACCCAGGTGAGGAAGAGCACGATCGCGATCCCCAGCAGGCGCTGCGACGACACGCCGATCTCGATGGACTCCGGATGCGCGGTCGGATGGCCGAGCAGCACGAACAGGGCGTCACCCGGCGCCGGGATGTGCCCCAGCGAGAGCCAGACGTCCGGCGTGAGGCCCGGCACGAGCAGTCCGAGGAACTTGGCGAACGCGACCACCACCGCGGCGATGGTGCCCGTCTGGATCACCAGGAAGAGCGTCCAGCCGTAGAGAAAGCCCCACAGCGGCGAGAGCCCTTCGCGCAGATAGACGTACTGGCCGCCGGCCCGCGGGTACATGGCGGCCAACTCGCCCTGGGTGAGCGCGCCCATCACCGTGACGATCCCGGTGATGATCCATACCGCCAGCAGCAGGGCGGGCGTGCCGACCTGGCGCGCGATGTCGGCGGGCACGATGAAGATCCCCGAGCCGATCATCGAGCCGACGACGATGGCGATGGCGGCGGTCGGGTTGATGCCCCGCACGAGCGTGGACGTGGACGACGGCGTGGGGCCGGCTTCGTTCACGATGTCTTCTTCCTCGTTTTGGGCAGCAGCGCCAGCCGCAGCACCTCGTCGGCGGTCTCCACCAGGTGGATCTTGAGGCTCCGCTTGATGGCTTCGGGGACTTTCCTGAGATCGCTCTCGCAGTCCGAGGGGATGAGCACCGTCGGGATGTGGCCGCGCACGGCGGCACCGAGCTTCTCGCGGAGGCCGCCCACCGCGAGCACCCGCCCGGTCAGCGTGATCTCGCCGGTCATCGCGAGGTCGGAGCGGATCGGCCGCTGGGTGAAGAGGCTGGCCAACACCGCCGCAATCGTCACGCCCGCCGAGGGGCCGTCCTTCGGGATCGCGCCCTCCGGGAAGTGCACGTGGACGTCCCGCTCGCCGAAGCGCCGGCGCGGGATGCCGAGGTTCTCGGCGCGGCTGCGCACCCACGAGGCCGCGGCCTGAACCGACTCGATCATCACCGAGCCGAGCTGGCCGGTGACCTGGAACTGGCCCGTCCCCGGCATCGCGATCGCTTCCACCGGGAGCAGGTCGCCGCCGGTGGCCGTCCAGGCGAGGCCGTTGGCGACGCCGATCGCGGGCACCGGCTGGGCGCGCTCGTCCACGAAGCGCGGCGGGCCGAGCACCTCGTCAATGAGCTTCTCGTCCACCGTCCACGGCCCGGAGGCGCCTGCGGCCTTGTGCGTGGCCACGCGCCGGAGGAGCGCAGCGAGATCGCGCCTGATCCCCCGCACGCCGGCCTCGCGAGCGTACCCGGAGGCCAGCAGCGCGAGCGCGTCGTCGCCGATCGCGACCTCCGCGTCGGAAAGCCCGTGCTCGGGCAGGAGCTGCGGCAGCAGGTGCCGGCGGGCGATCGCCACCTTCTCCTCGGGCGTGTATCCCGGGATCTCGATGACCTCCATCCGGTCCAGCAGCGGCTCCGGGATCTGCGGCTCCGCGTTGGCCGTGGCGATGAACAGGACCCGCGAGAGGTCGAACGGCACGTTCAGGTAGTGGTCGACGAACGCGACGTTCTGCTCCGGATCGAGGACCTCGAGCAACGCCGCCGACGGACTGCCGTGCCCGGGGCGGTCGGCGCCGAGCTTGTCGATCTCGTCGATCATCAGCACAGGATTCATCGCCCGCGCACGACTGACCTCCTGCACGATCTTCCCTGGCATCGCGCCCACGTAGGTGCGCCGGTGCCCGCGGATCACGGCCTCGTCGTCCACCCCGCCCAGGCTCATCCGGCCGAACGGACGCCCCATCGCGTCGGCGATCGCGCGCCCCAGCGACGTCTTCCCCACGCCCGGCGGCCCGACGAAGCAGAGGATCGGAGGACGCGCCTGGGGCGCCAGGCGGCGCACCGCGAGGTACTCGACGATCCGGGTCTTCGCCTCCTCGAGCGCGAGGTGGCCCAAGTCCAGCACCGCGCGCACCGCCGCGGGATCAGGGCGCCGCTCCTCCACCTCCACGCCCCACGGGAGCGCCAGCATCCAGTCCAGATACGTGCGCGCCACCTGATACTCGGCGGAGGCGGGGGTGAGGCGGCCCAGCCGCTCCAGCTCGCGCAGCGCCTCGACGCGCGCCGTCTCCGGCATCGCGAGGCCCTCGAGGCGCACCTTCAGCTCGCGGGCCTCCCGCATCGCGTCGTCCTCGCCCAGCTCGGCGCGGATCGCCTCCAGCTGCTGCCGGAGCAGGTACTCGCGGCGGCCGCGCTCGAGTTGCAGCGTCGTGAGCCGATCCACCTCGCGCTGGACGTCGGCGCGCTCGACCAGCGCGGCGAGGAAGTCGGCGAGGATGTCGAGGCGCACCGCCGGCGCCGGCTCGGCGATGATCCGGTCGCGCTGCGCGACCGAGAAGGGGAGCTGCTGCGCCACCAGGTCCGCGAAGTGGCTCGGGTCCTCGACGTTGGCCCGCAGCGTCTCCACCGACTCCGCGTTCACCGCCGGATCGAGCGAGGTCAGCGTCTCCGCCAGCCGCAGCACCGCGCCGATGCGCCGGTCGAGCTCGGGGCGCGATTCCTCGGGCTCCAGGACGGGGCTCACCGCCGCCGAAGGCCACTCCGCGCCCTCGGTGACGCTGTCGATCCGCACCCGCCGCTTCCCCTGGAAGGTGACCTGCACCGCCTCGTCGGCGAGGTTCATCCGGTCGAGCACGCCGGCCGCGACGCCGATCCGGCCGACGAACGAGGCCGGCGGCGCGGCGACCGAGTCGGCGCGCACGATCACCACGATCTTCTGCGTCGCGGAGAGCGCGCGGATTGCCGCGACGTTCGTCCGGCTCGTGACCTGGACCGCCGCGACCCCGAGCGGAAAGACCTGCGTCGAGCGCAGGATCACCAGCGGCGCCTGCCGCGGCACGTCCCACGCCCGCAGGTCGTCCCGCGTCGTGGTCAGGAAGTCGTCGGTCATCGGTGAGGAGGGGGGAAGCCGCGCCGGCGGCTAGCCGGGGGTTCTGGTCGCCTGGAGCATCTCGCGCATCCGCCGCGCCAGCGCCTCGATCTCACGCAGCCCCTCGACCGTCTCGGCGTCGAGCTGGGCCTCGTTGAGGAGCATCAGCTGCGCCTCGGCGAGGATGGCCGCCAGGGGATTCGCCAGATCGTGCCGGAACTGCCGGATGGCGTCCGCTTCGCTCTCGGCCATGTTCGGCCCGCCTGGTCAGGTGCTGAGCGAGCGGTAGAGATCGCGGAGATGGTGCTCGCGCAGGTCCCGCACGGCCTGCCAGAGATCCTGCTCGCTCGTGGCGCAGAAGATCTCGGCCGTCACGCGCTCGGCGTCGCTCCCCGCCTCGACGAAGTGCAGGCGACCCCGCCACATTCCGTCGTCCGTACGCCAGACGGCGAGGCGGACGGCGAGCGCGGTGCCCTCGTAGCGCAGCGGAGCCAGGTCGTGGAGGACCGGCTCGGACGGATCGGGAACGCTGGATCGGGACTGCGGCAGCGGCATCGGAAGCTCCGAGTGAGGGGGCATCCGAACCCGGACAGGAGGTCCAAAACGTCCGAGTTTGAAGCAATATAACGACTTACGAGGCCGGCGCAATATTCGGGACCGCAACCTCGGGTTTGCCGCCCCCGGAGCCTCTTGACCAGGCTATGTGTATGGTCTAGAATCAGTTGCTCGCTGACCAACCCCATATCGCACCACACCCCGAGCCGGCACTGCTGCCGCTTCACTACTACAACTGTGAGGGTTGACCGGGCCGAGGGTTGAACCCCCTCAGCCTCCCCACCGCACCCGGAGTTTCCATCCAGTGGACATCGCCGAACTGAAGAAGAAGTCCGTCGCGGAACTGCACGCGATGGCAGAAGAGCTCAACATCACCAACTACTCAGGCCTCAGGAAACAGGACCTGATCTTCCGCATCGAGCAGAACCTGCTCGACTCCGACACGGTGCTGCGGGGCGAGGGGGTGCTGGAGATCCTGCCGGAGGGCTACGGGTTCCTGCGCAGCCAGGACTGGAACTACCTCTACGGCCCGGACGACATCTACGTCTCGCCCAGCCAGATCAAGCGCTTCGATCTCCGGACCGGGGACACGATCCTCGGCCAGGTGCGCCCCCCCAAGGAGGGGGAGCGGTACCTCGCGCTCCTCAAGGTCGAGACGGTCAACGGCGACGAGCCGGAGAAGGCGAAGCACCGCATCGCGTTCGACAACCTGCGGCCGCGGTATCCGGACGAGCGGCTGCGGCTCGAGCGCAAGGACAGCGATCTCTCGATGCGGGTGATCGACATGCTCGCGCCGATCGGCAAGGGCCAGCGCGCGCTGATCTCCTCGCCGCCCAAGGCAGGCAAGACGATCCTCCTGCAGAAGCTGGCCAATTCCATCACCGAGAACCATCCCGAGTGCGTCCTGATCGTGCTGCTCATCGACGAGCGGCCCGAGGAAGTGACGGACATGGAGGAGAACGTGAAGGCCGAGGTCATCTCCTCGACCTTCGACGAGCCGGCCGACCGGCACGTGCAGGTCTCGGACATGGTGCTCGAGAAGGCGAAGCGGCTGGTGGAGTCGGGGAAGGACGTGGTGATCCTGCTCGACTCGATCACGCGGCTGGCCCGGGCCCACAACGTGGTGGTCCCGCACTCGGGGAAGATCCTGTCGGGCGGCGTGGACGCCAACGCGCTGCACAAGCCGAAGCGGTTCTTCGGGGCGGCGCGCAACATCGAGGGCGGCGGATCGCTCACGATCGTCGGGACGGCGCTGATCGAGACCGGCAGCCGGATGGACGAGGTGATTTTCGAAGAGTTCAAGGGCACCGGCAACATGGAGCTGGTGCTGGACCGGAAGATCAGCGAGCGGCGGATCTGGCCGGCCATCGACGTGCAGAAGAGCGCCACCCGGAAGGAGGAGCTGCTCCTCCCGCCGGACGAGCTGAACCGGATGTACCTGCTGCGGAAGTTCCTCGCGGACATGCCGCCGGTCGAGGCGATCGAGTTCCTGATCGAGCGGATGAAGCGGACCAAGAACAACAAGGAATTCTTCGCGACCATGGCACAGGGGTAGGGCGCTTGCCCGAGCCGGGCGCAGGACGGGTGCTGGCTCTCGACTGGGGCACCAAGCGCTTCGGCGTCGCCCTGTCGGACCCGACGCGGCTCATCGCGCAGCCTCTCGCAACGCTCACGCGGCGCGCAGGCAAGCGGCCCCCGGTGCAGGAGATCCTCGACCTGATCGCCCGCCACGAGGTTGCGCTCGTGGTGGTGGGCCTGCCGCTCACCCCCGAGGGCGAGGAGGGTGACGCGGCCGGCGAGGCGCGCGCTCTCGGCGAGGCAGTCTCGCGCCGGTCCGGCGTGAGCGTGACCTGGTGGGACGAGCGGCTCTCCACCGCGGCCGCGCTCCGCTCGGCGCGGGCCGCCGGCGTCCGCGACCGCGACTCGCGGGAGCGCATCGACCAGATGGCCGCGGTCGCGATCCTGCAGCACTTCCTCGACGCGCGGAGAGCCGGGGGCGCGCAGTGAGGCGGGCACGGGGGCACGGGGGCGCGGAGGCACGGGCCCGGCACAGGTTCTTCCGTGCCTCTGCGCCTCTGTGCCTCTGTGCATTGGCCGTCGCCTGCGGCGGACCCTCGAAGGGCGCGCCTCTCGCGGCGTTCTTCGTGCCGAAGGGCGCGTCGCTGCATACGGTCGCCGACTCCCTGCTGGCGCACCGGATCATCCCGTCCACGCGCTCGTTCCTCGTGCGATCCCGCCTGCTCGCGTTCGTCTACCCGTCGCTCCACGGACTGAACCACCACCTCACCCCCGGCCGGTACGAGTTCCGGCAGGGCGAGCGGACGCGCAGGATCCTCGGGGACATCGTCCGCGGGAACACCGCGGACTACCTGTTCACGGTGCCCGAGGGCTACGCCATCTGGGAGATTGCCCACGACGCGCACCTCAAGCTCGGGATGGACAGCGCGGCGTTTGTGGCCGCCACGCGCGACACGGCCCGGCTGCGCCGCCTCGGCATCCCGAGCAAGGCCGAGAGCGTGGAGGGTTATCTCTACCCGGAGACGTACCGCGTGCCGTTCGGCGAGTCGCCCGAGCGGCTGGTCGACCACATGATCCAGACGTTCCTCGAACGGTGGGACAGCACCTGGGACGGCCGGGCGGCGGCACTGGGCTTCACGCGCAACGAGATCGTGACGCTGGCCAGCATCGTCGAGGCGGAAGCCCGGAAGTACTCGGAGCGGCAGGTCATCGCCGGGGTCTACGTGAACCGTTTGCACCACAAGCCCCCGATGAAGCTCGAGGCCGATCCGACGGTCATCTACGCGATGGGCAAGCACGTCACCCGGGTGATGAAGGCACATCTCCAGGTGCTGTCGGATTACAACACGTACAAGCACGTCGGTCTGCCGCCGGGGCCGATCTCCTCCCCCGGGCGGCCCAGCCTCCTCGCGACGCTCTACCCGGCGAAGCACCAGTTCCTCTTCTTCGTCGCCCGCCCGGACGGATCGCACATGTTCAGCAAGACCTGGGCGGAGCACACCGACTCGGTGAACCTGGCGCGGCGCCTGCGCACCCAGTGGCAGGCGGCGAAGGACAGCGTGGCGCGAGCGGCCAAGCGGGACAGCCTCGCCTCGATGGCCGCGCGGCGCGCCCAGCCCAAGCCGTGACCAGGCAGCCGCTCGCATCCGCGCTCCGGCTGGTGGTCATCCTCGACACCGGCGTGGCACGCGAGGCGAACGCGGACCTCGAGGCGCTGGCTCGCCGCGCCGCGCAGGGCGGCGCCACGATGCTGCAGGTGCGCGCGAAGCGGGAGAGCGCCAGCGAGGTGGCCGACCTGGCGCGCCGGGTCATCGCCGCCGCAGCCGGACTCCCCGTGATCGTCAACGACCGGCTCGACGTCGCCATCGCCGCCGGCGCGGCCGGGTGCCATCTCGGCCAGGACGACTTTCCCATCGCCGAAGCGCTGCGCCTCGCGCCGCCCGGCTTCTGGCTCGGCGGCTCGGGGGGCACCCCCGAAGAGGCCCGGCGCGCCGCTGCGGCCGGCGCACATTATTTGGGCATCGGCCCCATCGCCGCGACCGGGAGCAAGGCCGACGCGGGCGACGCGATCGGCATCGAGGGGTTCCGCGCGATCCACGCCGCGGCCCCCGACATCCCCGCCGTCGCCATCGGCGGCGTGACCGCGGCCCTGATCCCGGGCCTGATCGCCGCCGGCGCCGCCGGCGTCGCGGTGATCCGGGCCGTCGTGGGCGCCGCGGACCCCGTCGCCGCCACCCGGGCGCTTCGCGCGGCGCTCGAACCGTGAAGCTCCCCACCCTCGTCGTCTCCCCGAAGGGTGTCGGCCGGCTCCGCACCGGGCATCCCTGGGTGTTCCGCTCGGACCTGAGCGAGGACGGAGGGGAGCCCGGGCTCGCGCACCTCGTGGACGGGCGCGGCAAGGGGCTCGGCACCGCGCTCTACTCGCCGGCTTCCGAGATCCGCGCCCGCTGGCTCGCTCCCGACGGCGCCGCGGTGGACCGCGTGTGGTGGACGGCGATGGTGCGCGCGGCGCTGGACCGCCGGCGCGGCGTCGAGGACACGGCCTACCGCGTGGTGCACGCCGAGGGCGACGGCCTCCCCGCGCTCATCGTGGACCGCTACGGCGACTACGCGGTCGCGCAGCTCCTCTCCGCTGGGCTCGAGGCCGTGCGGGACGACGTGATCGCCGCGATCCGCGACACGCTGGCTCCGGAGGGCCTGCTGCTCCGGAACGACCCCGCAGTGCGCGAGCGCGAGCGGCTGCCGCGCGAAGTCACGCTCGCCTTCGGCGAGGTCCCCGAGATGATCGAGGTTCGCGAGGGACGCGTCCGCTTCCTGGCCGCGCCGTGGACCGGGCAGAAGACGGGAGCGTTCCTGGACCAGCGCGAAAACCGGCAGCTGATCGGCGCCAGGGCGGGCGCACGCTGCCTCGACGCCTTCGCCTACCACGGACTCTTCGCCCTGCATCTCGCCGCGGGCGGCGCGAAGGAAGTGGTGGCCGTGGAGATCTCGGGAGACGCGCTCGGCATCCTCGAGCAGAACACGGCCCTCAACGGCGTGACCCAGATCCGCACCGTGGAGGCGAACGCGTTCGACTGGCTCAAGGAGACGGCGGCGACGGGCGAGCGGTTCGATACGGTGGTGCTGGACCCGCCGGCGTTCGCGCGGGACCGCCGGTCGCTGGGGCGCGCCCTGGCGGGCTACAAGGAGATCAACCTCCGCGCGATGCACCTGCTCGCGCCGGGCGGCGTCCTGTTCACCGCCTCCTGCTCGCACCACGTGCACCGCGGCGACTTCTTCGGCATGCTGGCCGACGCCGCCTCCGACAGCGGCCGGCGCCTCCAGCTCCTCGAGATCCGCGGTGCCGCAGCCGACCATCCCGAGATCGTCACCGTCCCCGAGACCGGCTACCTCAAGGCCGCACTGCTCCGCGCCACCGACTAGGCGGCGATCCCCACCCGCTCCAGGAACTCGCCGACGTGGCGCTCGGTTACGAACCAGCTCCCGAGGGCAGGCCGCGCGCCGCCATGCCAATCCGAGCCCCCGGTCACGAACAACCCCTCGGCGCGCGCCGCTTCCTCCATCGCGGAGGAGCTGACCGGATCGAGCGAGGGGCGCAACGCCTCGACCCCCGCGAGTCCGCCGGCCCTGAGCTGCCCGAACTTCCGAGCGTCCTCGAGGGACGGGTGGGCCCACACCGCACAGCCGCCGGCCGCGTGGATCGCCGCGATCGCGTCGGCGACGGCGGGTCCGCGGCTCGGGACGAACGCCGGCGCCCGGTCGCCGATGAACCGGCCGAAGGCGTCGGTGATGGACCCGGCAACGCGCAGCCTCACGAGGGCCCGCGCCAGGTGCATCCTGCCGATGGACGCGCACTCCGGCTCGCTCCGCACGTCCTCCGCCGTGACGGCCACGCCGAGGGCCCGGAGTCGTTCGAGCATCGCCGCCAGGCGGGCCCGACGCGATTCGGCCGCTTGCCCGGCGAGCGTCGCAATGCCCGGATCGTCGAGCCGGAACGCGTAGCCGAGCAGGTGAACCTCGGCGCCATCCAGCTCGCAGGTGATTTCCGCGGCAGGAATGACCCCGACCCCCCCCCGCTCCGCCGCAGCCGCCCGCGCGGTCGCCACGCCGGCCACGGTGTCGTGATCGGCGAGGGCGATCATCCCGAGACCGGCGCGCCGGGCGGCGCGCACCACCTCCCGCGGCGGGAGCGAGCCGTCGGAACAGGTGCTGTGCAGATGCAGGTCGAGGTGCATGGCCCTCCCGCGGTGCCGATGGCCAAGCTACGGAGCCGCGGAGACGCGAACAAGGGAGTTGACAGCCGAGATCGGCTTCCTCAGCTTGACCGCATGGCAGTGGCGCGCGCCACCGGGCGCGATCGTACGGCGTCCATCCAGCGCGTCTTCCTCGGCCTCCTCGCCGCCAATCTCGCCGTCGTCGGCGTCAAACTCGCCATCGGCATCTCGTCGGGCTCCCTCTCCGTCATCGGCGACGCAGTGCACTCGTCGGTGGACGCGTTCAACAACGTGGCCTTCACCGTCCTGATGCGCTACGCCGGCGCCGCGCCCGACGACAAGCACCCGTACGGCCACGGCAAGTTCGAGGTGCTCGGGGCGCTCGGCATCGTAGTCTTCCTTCTGGTCGCCTCGGTCGAGCTGATCAAGAGCGCGGTCGGCCGCCTGCTGGCCGGCGCGCCGCCGCCCCGGATCAGCGGCCTTTCCCTCTGGTTCCTGGTCGGCACCCTGGCGGTCAACACCTGGGTCGCGTGGGTCGAGGCGAGGAAGGGCCGTCAACTGTCGAGCGACTTGCTGCTCGCGGACGCGGCTCACACGCGCGTGGACGTCATGATCACCATCGGCGTCATCCTGGGCGCGATCGCCTCGCGGGCCCGGGTGCCGCACGTGGACCCCATCATCGCTCTGGCGATCGTGGTGATGATCGTGCGCGTCTCCTGGCAGATCCTGAAGCGGGGCGTGCCGGTCCTGGTCGACCAGGCGGCCCACGAGCCCGACCTGGTGCGCCGCTCCGCCGAGGGCGTCGACGGCGTGCGCTCGGCCTACGACATCCGCTCGCGCCTGGCGGCCGGCGTCGCCTTCGCCGAACTCACCATCGGCGTGTCCAGCCGCCTTCCGGTGGATGAGGCCCACGCCATTTCGGACGCGGTCGAACGACGGCTCAAGGAGGAGCTGCGGCTCGATCGGGTCGTGGTGCACATCGAGCCGTGCTGAGCGCTGAGCAAGGCCGGTCTTTCCGCGCCCCACGCAGCCTGCGCGCCGAGTACGAGGAGTTCATCGAGCAGCGGATCGAGGAGTACAAGGACGGCCTCCCGCGGGCTTCGATCCTCGGCATCGGCGATGAAGCCGTCCAGGAGCTGGCCCGGACCGAGCAGTACACCCTCACCGAGGTGCTCCTCCAGGAACAGGTGGACTCCATCATCCGCCGGCGGCTGCGCCTGCCGTCCTATCGCCGCTGGCGGGAGCGGCACCTGGCGCTGCGCGCGGCCCAAGTCCAGCCCACTCACTGGGGGCTCGCCCCGCACGATCCGGTCGTGCTGCTCGCCGAGTTCGTTCGCGAGCAGGACACCTTCGCCGTCGTCGGCGCCGCCGACGGAGCCTGCGCGCTGTTCCTCGCGGCCCGGGGCGCGAAGGTGCTCGTGGGCGATCCGGACCTTGCCGCGATCGAGGGACTGGAGAACCGGGCCATCGCCGAGCAGTTGAGCAGCCGCATCGAGTGCCTGGTGGTGCCGCTCGAGAGCTGGACGCCGCACGAGCCCCTCGTGGGATGCGTGATCGAGACGTCCGCGCTGGCGGGCCTCTCCGCGCTCGAGCGCGCCGAGCTCATCCGGCGACTCAAGGCCGTGACGGTCCCGGGCGGGCGGCACGTCGTGATGCCGGCCGGCGGCCCCGCCGGGAAGACCCCGCCCGTTTCAAGCGACGCGCTCCGCTCCCTCTATGCCGACTGGACGGTGGCGCGCGCGAAGGACCCCGGCGCCGCCCCGCGCCGCACTCGCAACGTCGGCTTCCTCGCCATCCAGCCCGAGCAGCCGGCGCAGCCCGAAGTGCGTCAGAGTGAAACGGCGTAGCCAGTGTCGAATTGACACGTAATTGCAGTCGTCGCCATCCTCTTAGTCTGCAAATCTCTGTAAATCAATATGTTACAAATCAGGCCGCTTGGGCACGAGCCGTGCCTTAGGAAGAGGGTGCGGGAGTCGTGTGCGCTGATTCAACTTCGGCGGGGTGGCGGTATGGCGACAGCGGTCCTGGCGACGACGGGTGAGCCCCTGGGCATCGTCATCAACGATGGCGGCCAGGCATCGCGGCCGCCGCGCATTCTGATGTGGTTCTGGGCGAACGAAGAAGAGGCGACCGACGAAGAGGAGTGGCGGGAGCGCTGAGGGGCGTCTGCCGTCGCTCACACGAAGGCCCGGCCATCCGCCGGGCCTTTCGTATGTGGATGAGAGAACAGCGAACCGGAGAGCCGATTCGAGAGAAGTTGCCCTCTCCCTTCTGAATTCCTGCGCAGGTCAGATCCCCAGTTCGTTGCGGGCCGACAGCGGCAGCCAGCGCCTTGCCCGCGCGATCGGGATGGCGAAACCGAGGCCGGGGGTGCCGCCCTCGGCGGCGGCGTCGGCAAGCGCGCCGTAGTGCAGCGCGATCACCTGTCCCGCGGCGTTGAACACCGGGCTCCCCGAGGAGCCGGACGCCGAGGGACCGCCAAACTGGATCCACTCGCTCGTCGCCTTCGCCACGATCCCCGCGAACATCGTGGTGCGGACGTAGCCGGCGGGGTCGAAGGCCAGCTGGGTGCCCCGCGGGAACCCGATCAGGGCCGCCGGCGCGCCCTGCCGGACGCCGGTCCCCTGCCAGTCGATGGACCGGATGACCGCCCCGTGGTAATTGCGCACCCTGAGCACCGCGACGTCCTCGTCGCGGACGTTGCTCACGGCGACCACGTCGGCCAGAAGCGGCGTGCGCGTGTCGGCCATCACGACCTCGATGGCGCGGGGCCGGCTGCGGCTCGGGTCCTGGACGACGTGGCCGTTCGTCAGGAGATAGCCCGAGGGGGTGATCACGAAGCCGGTGCCCATCACCGAGTCGGTCTGGTAGCGGACGATCACGAGCCCGACTGCGGCCTGGTTGTCAGCGGCCACGCGGGAGAAGTCGGCGGTCCCCCCCGGCGCGGGCGCCGCGGCGCGGGCTTCCTCGTCCCTGAGCCGCGCCTCGAGGGAGTCGACCACGGCGCGCGGCACGCTCGACGCGCGGGCGTCGGAGATCTCGCGCCGGAGCCGCCCGATCTCGGCCGCGGCGCGCTGCTGCGCCTCGTTCGACGAGCGGAGCTGGGTGGCGAAGGCGCGTTCGGCGGCGGCGAGCCGCGCCTGGGCGGCCGCACTCGCGTGCACCGACGCGCGCCAGACGAGCACCAGCGCGGCGGCGAGGGCCACGATCACCGCCAGCGTCGCAGCCCTGAAGAGCGCGGACGACTCGTGGGCCATCTGGCGGGCCATCGCGCGCACCCAGACGCGCACGCCCCCGCCGGCGCCGCCCGGGCGCAGCGCCTCGCCGCGGGCGATCTGGAGCATGCCGGCCAGCGTCTTCGGCGGCTGCAGCTCCGGGTGGTACTCCGCTCCCTGCCCTTCGGCCAGACTCGCGGCGCCGAGAGCGCGGACCTCGAACAGGGGCCCGTGCCACCCCAGCATGATGCGGTCGCCAAGCTTCAGCGGCGCCGGCCCGTGGACCTGGCTGCCGTTGACGAAGGTGCCGTTCGTGCTCCCCGCGTCGGCGATCGTGGCCGCGACCGCCTCGTCGAACGTGACGACCGCGTGGCGTTTCGACACGACGGTGTCGGCGACCGTCCGCAGCGGGATCGTGCAGCCCGCGTCGCGCCCCACGCTGATCTCGCGCCCGGTCCCCACGAGATCCTCGCCGCCCCGCACGCGGCGCAGCCGGAGCCGAGGCTGCGACTCGTCCACGGCGGGCTGGGGCCGCGTGCGCGCGACCTGCCCGGCGATCGTGACACGCAGCGCGGGCCCGCGCTGGCCGAGGGTGAAGCGGTCGCCGGTGCGCAGCGCCTCCGCCTTCGCGATGCGCCGCCCGCCCAGCCAGGTGCCGTTGGTGCTCCCGAGGTCTTCCAGCCACCACGCGCCGTCCGCCTCGCGCCAGACCCGCGCGTGTACGGCGCTGACGATGTCGTCGTCGGGATCGAAGGTGATTTCGAGGGCGGGATCGCGGCCGAGCCGCGCAGACGGTCCGTCGACCGTGAGGTCGAGCTTGCGCCGCTCGTCGTGGAGGATCACGCGGCGCAATATACGGAAATGCGCGGGGCCGGCAAAAGCACCGGCCCCTGTGCATCCCGGCGAAGCTTACTTCTTCTTCTTGCCCTTCTTCGCCGTCTTCTTCGCGGCCTTCTTCTTCTTCGCCATACGGCCTCCAACGAAGTGATGGAACGTTCCGCCGACCCCTAGTGGCCGGCGGTCAAACACCCTCAAGATCGATGGAGACGAACGACTGCCGTGGAGAGGGCACCGCCATCGCCGCGGGCGTGTTCCGGAGCGGAATCGCGCGCGCGACTGCTTGGTTCGCTACGCAACACTTTCGGGGTTGTTGCAACAGGTGTCTCCGTGCAATGCGCAAAGCCTTGAACGCCAATATATAAGAGTCGTTCCTGCGCGCAATAGCTCTCCGCGCGAATTTTGCACGCGACGCGCCTCCGGTGTACAATCAGCCGACCCCTTCGAACACGCTTCATGATCACGTTGACGGTCGACGGACGGGCGATTCACACCGAGGACGGCACGACGATTCTCGAAGCCGCGCGACGCGCGGGCATCGAGCTGCCAACGCTGTGCTGGTACCCCAAACTGCCGGTCGTGGGCTCGTGCCGCATCTGCCTGGTGAGCGTGGAGGGCGCGCCGAAACTCGTGGCGGCGTGCGCCACAGCGGCCCAGAACGGCATGGTGGTCCACACCGAGTCGCCGGACGCCGTCGCCAACCGCCGGAGCGTTCTCTCGCTCCTGCTCGAGCGCTACCCGACCGCACACCTGTGGTCCGGCGGCAACCATCTCAACGAGTTCGAGCAGCTGGTCCGCCGCTACGAGGTCCCCGTCCGCCCGGAGCGCGAGCACGAGCTGCCGCTGCGGACGGGCGACGCGCGCGCCGGCGACCCGATGATCCAGCACATCATGAGCACCTGCATCCTGTGCACGCGCTGCGTCCGGGCGTGCGCCGACCTGCAGGTGGTGGGGGTGCTGGAGGTCGCGCACCGGGGCGAGCACGCCGAGATCGTCGTGGGGGGCGAGGGCAACCCCGACGACGCCGCCTGCACCTGGTGCGGCGAGTGCGTGCGCGTCTGCCCCACCGGCGCGATCCACGAGGTGCTCCCCCGCGAGAAGTTCACCCTGCTCCAGATCGCGGCCCCCGAGCGCGTGGTGCGCTCCGTCTGCCCCTACTGCGGCGTCGGCTGCCAGATCGACCTCCACGTGCGCGACGACGAGGTCGTCCGGGTCACCAGCCCCTCCATCGAAGAGGACACGCCGAACCTCGGCTCGACCTGCGTGAAGGGGCGCTTCGGCTACGACTTCCCCCAGCACCGCGACCGCCTCAAGGCGCCGCTGATCCGCCGCGGCTGGGTCAAGCGCGGGAACCAGTGGGTGTGGGAAGGCCCGCGGGAGGGGGAGCGCCGCCGCGGCCCCTGGCTCTCGATCGAGGACGAAGGGGATCGCGCCAAGTCCCGGCCGCCGACGCGTGCCGTCGGGAAGGCGTTGACCCAGCTGCCCCACATCCCGCGCGGCCCGGACGACGCGCGCGATCGCGTCGCGACCCCCCCGTCGTGGTACGAGCCGTTCCGCGAGGCGACCTGGGAGGAGGCGATGGAGCTGACCGCCCAGGAGCTGGTGCGCATCCACGGGGAGCGGGGGCCCGACGCGCTGGCCGTGTTCTGCTCCGCGAAGTGCACCAACGAGGAGAACTACGTCCTGCAACGGATCTTCCGGGGCCGCTTCGGGACCAACAACGTGGACCACTGCACCCGGCTGTGCCACTCGTCCTCGGTCGCGGCCATGCAGCGTTCCCTCGCCACGTCCGCCGCCTCGGGCTCGATGCGGGAGGTCGAGAGCGAGTCGGACGTGATCTTCATCGCCGGCGCCAACTCGACCGAGGCCCACCCGGTCTTCGGCGCGGCGATCAAGCGGGCCCAGCGCCGCGGCGCCAGGCTCATCGTCGCCGACCCGCGCCGCATCGAGCTGGCGGCCCGCGCCGACCTGCACCTCCAGCTGCAGCCGGGGACGGACGTCGCGCTCTTCAACGCGATGCTCCACCACATCATCGCGAAGGGGCTGCACGACAAGGCCTTCATCGCCCGGCGCACCCACGGCTTCGAGCAGGTGGCGAAGGCGGTCGAGCCCTACACGCTCGAGCGCGCCGAGGTGATCACCGGCATCCCTGCCGCGGACATCGCGCGCGCCGCCGAGTGGTACGCCCTAGGCCCAAGGACCTCGACGCTCTGGGCGATGGGCCTGACCCAGCACGCGACCGGCACGGACATCGTCGCCTCGCTCCTCAACCTGATTCTCTCGACCGGGATGATCGGGCGGTGGGGCGCGGCGATGCTGCCGATCCGCGGCCAGAACAACGTGCAGGGAGCGTCGGACGTCGGCGGGATCCCGATGTCGTACACCGACTACCAACCGGTCGGCGACCCCAAGGTGCGGCGCCGGTTCGCCGAGGCGTGGCACGTCCCGGAGGCCTCGTTGTCGCTGAAGCCGGGGCTCAAGGTGACCGAGATCGTCGGTGCGGACTCGCCGGTCGTGGGCATGTACATCTTCGGCGAGAATCCGGTCATCTCCGATCCGAACGTCGCTCACGCCGAGGACTGGTTCCTCTCCCTCGAGTTCCTCGCCGTGCAGGACCTCTTCCTCACGGAGACCGCGCGCTTCGCGGACGTGATCCTGCCGGGAACGTCCTTCGCCGAAAAGGACGGCACCTTCGTGAACACCGAGCGCCGGATCCAGCGGGTGCGCGCGGCCTGCGCCCCCCCGGGGAAGGCGCGCCGCGACCTCGAGGTGCTGCTGGAGCTGGCCGAGCGCGTGGGATTCGACGCGCCATTCGCGAACGCCGAAGAGGTCATGCGGGAGATCGCGTCCGTCACCCCCTCCTGGGCCGGCGTGACCTATCCGCGGCTCGACATGGCCGGCTTGCAGTACCCGGTCCCCGACCGTGAGAGCCCGGGGACATCGTTCCTCTTCGACGACCGCTTCCCGACCGCGGACGGCCACGGCACGCTGGTGCCGGTGGAGTACCTCCCGCCCTCGGAGCTGCCCGACGAGGAGTACCCGTTCATGATGAACACGGGACGGCAGCTCTATCACTGGCACACCGGCACGATGACGCGGCGCGCCAAGGGGCTCGACTCGCGCGAGCCGGTCCCGACGATCGAGGTCTCGCCGTCCGACGCGAAGGCGCTGGCCGTGAGCGACGGCGACCAGGTGCGCGTCACGTCGCGCCGCAACTCGATGCTGATCGGCGTCCGCATCTCCGAGCGGGTACGGCACCGCCAGGTGTTCGTGCCGTTCCACTTCCGCGAGGCGGCGGCGAACCTCCTCACCAACCCGGCGCTGGATCCCTACGCCAAGATCCCCGAGTTCAAGGTCTGCGCCGTGCGCGTCGAGAAGGCGTAGCAGTGGACCTCGGCCTCAAGGAGCGCGTGGCGCTGGTCGGCGGGTCGTCCGCCGGCCTCGGCCTGGCGATCGCGACGCGGCTGGCGGCCGAGGGCGCGCGCGTGGCGGTGAACGGCCGGGACGCTCAGCGCGCCGAGCGCGCGGCCGCCGGCATCCACCCTGGTGCCGGCGGCGAGGCCGCAGCGTTCCCCGCCGACGTGAGCGATCCGGCGCAGGCCGGTCGCCTCGTCGCGGCGGTCGCCGAGCGGTTCGGGCGGCTCGACATCCTGGTGTGCAACGCGGGGGGCCCGCCGGCCACGACCTTCGCCGACGCCCCAGCCGATGCCTGGCAGAAGGCGCTCGACCTGAGCCTGCTGTCCACCGTGCACCTGTGCCGGGCGGCGGTGCCGCTGATGCAGACAAGGCGCTGGGGCCGCGTCATCTGCATGACCTCCTTCGCCGCCCTCGAGCCGCTGCCCGGCCTCATCCTCTCGACCACCGCCCGCGCCGGCGTCATCGGCTTCGCCAAGTGCCTCGCGGACGAGGTAGCGAAGGACGGCATCCTCGTGACCACCGTCTGCCCCGGCTACTTCCGCACCGAGCGCGTCGTCGACCTGGCCAAGGCCCGCGCCGCGCGCGAGGGCACGACGGTGGAGGCAATCCAGAAGCGTCAGATCGGCGCCATCCCCGTCGCCCGGATGGGGGATCCCGATGAACTGGCCTCCGTCGTCACCTTTCTCGCCTCGGAGCGCGCGTCATATATTACCGGCGCCGTTGTCACCGTAGACGGCGGGTATCTCCGCAGCATCGACTGACCGCACTTCATCCACTCCGAGGGACCATGAAAGCGATCGTCAAGGCGGCGCGTGGGCCGGGGCTCGTCGTGCGCGACGTCCCGAAGCCCGTCTGCGGGCCGTCCGACGTCCTGATCCGCGTACACCATGCGGGCGTCTGCGGCACCGACCTGCACATCGCAGACTGGAATCCGTGGGCCGAGGGGCGCGTCAAGCCGCCCGTGACGCTGGGCCACGAGTTCGCCGGCGAGATCGTGGAGGTCGGCAGCGAGGTGCACGAGGACTTCAAGGCCGGCGAACTGGTCACCGCCGAAGGCCACATCATCTGCGGCCACTGCCTGCAGTGCCGCACCGGCAACGGGCACGTCTGCCAGCGCACCTCCATCATCGGCGTGGATCGGAACGGCGCCTTCGCGGAGTACCACGCGATGCCGGCGGGCAACGTCATGCGGCTGGACGGCATCCCCACGGAAATCGGGGCGATCATGGACCCGATGGGGAACGCCTTCCACACCGTGCTCAGCACCGACGTCTCCGGGAGCGTGGTGCTGATTCTCGGGTGCGGGCCGATCGGCTGCTTCGCCGTCGGGATCGCGAAGGCCGCGGGCGCGGCGGCGGTGATCGCGGTGGACGTCAACGCCAAGCGGCTCGAGCTGGCGCGGAAGATGGGCGCCACGCGCGCCCTCGACCCGAAGACGGAGGACGTGGACGCGGCGGTGCGCGAGCTGTCGAAGGGGACCGGCGCCGACCTGGTGTGCGAAATGTCGGGAGCGCCGACCGCCCTGCACTCGGGCTTCAAGCTCGTGCGGCCCGGCGGCCGCGTGCACCTCCTCGGCATCCCCGACGGCGAGGTGCCGATCGACTTCGCCAACGAGATCGTCTTCAAGGGAATCACGATCTACGGCGTCATCGGGCGCAAGATGTACGAGACCTGGCACCTGATGCAGCGGTTCCTGCGCTCCGGCCAGTTCGACCCGCGCCCCGTCATCACTCACCGCTTCCCGCTGGAGCAGATCGACGAGGCGATCGCCGCGATTCGGTGCGGCGACGCCGGCAAAGTCATCCTGGACATCGCCAAGCGAGGCTCATGACCGCTAACGCCCTCACCGCCCGACTCCAGGCGGAGCTGGACGAGTTCCAGAAGACCGGCGTCTACAAGCGCCTCAATTTTCTCGACGCCCCGCAGGGCGCCCGGACGGTGATGGAGGGCCGGGGCGACGTCGTGATCCTCTCGTCCAACAACTACCTCGGCCTGTGCGACCACCCGGACGTGGTCGCCGCGGGCAAGGCCGCCCTGGACAAGTACGGCGCGGGCACGGGCTCCGTGCGCTTCATCTGCGGGACGTTCACCGTGCACCGCGAGCTGGAGCGCGCGCTGGCTGCGCTGGTCCGGACCGAGGAGGCGCTGACCTACGTCTCCTGCTGGAACGCCAACGAAGGGCTGTGTTCCACCATCTTGGGGGAGCACGACGTCGTCATCTCGGACCAGCTGAACCACGCCTCCATCATCGACGCGGTCCGCCTGGCCAGGCAGATCGGCAAGTGCCAGTCGCTGGTCTACCGGCACTCCGACATGGCGGACCTCGAGCAGAAGCTGGCGTCGGCGGCCTCCGCGCGGACGCGGCTCATCTTCACCGACGGCGTCTTCTCGATGGAGGGCGACGTCGCCCGGCTCGCCGACATCTGCGAGCTGGCGAAGCGCTACGACGCCGTGGTCGCGGTGGACGACTCGCACGCCACCGGCGTGATGGGGAAGACGGGCCGCGGCACCCCCGAGCACGCTGGGGTGGTGGACGCGGTGGACATCATCACCAGCACGCTCGGCAAGGCGCTCGGCGGCGCGGCCGGCGGCTTCACCGCCTCGACCCACGCGCTGTGCGACTATCTCACCCAGCGCTCGCGCCCGCAGCTCTTCTCCAACGGCCTGCCGCCGACGGTGGCGGCCAGCGCGCTCGCCGCGGTCCGCGTCCTGGAAGCACACCCGGAGCGGGTCGCGCGCCTGCACGAGAACGCCCGCTGGTTCCGCGCCGCCCTCAAGGAGGCGGGCTTCAAGCCGCTCGAGGGGGAAACGCCCATCGTCCCCGTGATCCTCGGCGAGACGGCGCTCGCGATCCGGATGAGCGACGCGCTGCTGGCGGAGGGCGTGTTCGTGACGGGCTTCGGATACCCGGTCGTGCCGCAGGGACAGGCCCGCGTGCGGTGCCAGGTCAGCGCGGCGCATACGCGGGAGCATCTGGAGATGGCCATCGCCGCGTTCAAGAAGGCAGGTAAGAAGGTGGGAGTGCTCAGATGAGTTGCCAGACGGCAAGTACTGAAGTGGTTACCAGGCCGAAGTCGCCAGGGCGATGGGCGGGCTGGAGTGCCAGGGCGCTGATCCTCGGTGTGCTTGCCGCTCCACTTGCGGCCCAGGTGCCGACGCCCGAGTCGGTGCTCGGATTCCGGGTGGGGGCGGACTCGATGCTCGCCGACTGGGAGCAGATCGGCGGGTACTTCGCACGGCTGGCGGCGGCCTCGGCCCGGGTGCGGGTGGACACGCTCGGGGCCACCACCCAGGGCCGCCCGTACCTGCTCGTCACGATCTCCGATTCGGCGAACCTGGCGCGGCGCGCGGAGCTGATGGCGGCGCAGCGGCGGCTGGCCGACCCCCGCACGCTCGAGCCGGCCGCGGAAGGCTCGCTCGCGGCGTCGCAGCCGGCCGTGGTGCTGATCTCCTGCTCGATCCATTCGACCGAGATCGCCGCGAGCCAGATGGCGATGGAGCTGGCCTGGCGGCTCGTCTCGGACACGGCCGAAGCCGCGCTCCTCCGGCACGTCGTCGTGCTGCTCGTCCCCTCCGCCAATCCGGACGGGATCGACATCGTCACCGACTGGTACCGCCGCACGCGCGGGACGCCGTACGACGGCTCGTCGCCGCCGTGGCTCTTCCACCCGTACGTCGGGCACGACGACAATCGCGACTGGTACATGCTCACCCAACCGGAGACGCGGTACCTGACGCGGGTCCTCTACCACGACTGGTTCCCCGAGGTCGTGTACGACATCCACCAGATGGGCGGCAACGGCGCGCGGATGTTCGTCCCGCCGTTCGCCGACCCGGTGAACCCGAACCTCGACGGGATGCTGGTCGCGGGCATCAACGAGGTGGGCGCCGTGATGGCCGGTGCGCTGGCGGACAGCGGTTACACCGGCGTGGCGCACCAGATCGACTTCGACCTGTGGTGGCACGGCGGTCTTCGCACGGTGCCGGCGCGACACAACATGATCGGGATCCTGTCGGAGGCGGCCAGCGCACGGATCGCGTCGCCGGTCGCTCTCTCGCCGAGCGCGGTGCGGCAGCCGGAGCGGGGCGTGAACTACCCGTCGCCGTGGCCGGGCGGATGGTGGCGGCTGCGGAACATCGTGGACTACGAGCTGGCGACCTCCGAGGCGCTGGTCCGGCTCGCCGCCCGCGAGCATTCGGCGTTCGTGTCGCGGTTCGTCAGGCTGGGGCGCCGGGCCGTCGAGGCCGGACGCACGGAGCAGCCGGCCGCGTACGTGATAGCGCCCGGACAGCGCGACGAGGGCGCCCGTGCCCAGTTCGCGAACCTGTTGATCGCCGGCGGCGTCGAGATCCGGCGCGCCCGCGCGCCGTTCGCCGCCGGAGACCGCGAGTACCCGGCCGGCTCCCTGGTCATCCCGCTGGCGCAGCCGTTCCGCGCGCACGTGAAGGATCTGGTCGAGCGGCAGGTCTATCCCGCGCGCTACGCGTACCCCGGCGGCCCGGCCCTCCCGCCATACGACGTGACTGGCTGGACGCTGCCCCTGCAGATGGGCGTGGAGGTGGACTCGATCGGCTCACCGGTCGAGGGCGACCTCGAGCGGGTGGACTCGGTCGGCGTGACGCCGGGGCACATCACCGGCGCGGGCGCCGTCGTGCTGCTCGCGAACCGATCGAACGGCGAGGCGACGGCCGTGTGGCGCGCGCTCGCGGCCGGGGCCTCCGTCGCGATCGCTCCGGCGCCGTTCGAGGCGGGTGGCCGCAGGTGGCCCGCCGGCACGCTGGCGATCCGCGGACGCAACGCCCGCGCCGTCCTCGACACGGCGGCTCGCGCCCTCGGCTTCGACGGCGTCGCGGTCCCGCGGCTGGACCCCTGGCCCGCCGCTCCGACCGTGACGCACCAGCCGCGGCTCGCCCTGTACCGCTCGTGGAACGCGAACATGGACGAGGGGTGGACCCGCTGGGTGCTGGAGCGCCTGGGCGTGCCGTACGCCACCGTGACCGACAGCGCGGTCAGGGCGGGCGGACTCGCCTCGCGGTTCGACGTCGTGCTCCTTCCCTCCGAGCCGCCCGCGGCCATCCGCGACGGGCGGCACGCCGGATCGGCCCCGCCCCAGTACACCGGCGGCCTCGGGCCGGAGGGCGCCGCCGCCCTCCGCGCCTTCCTCGAGGGGGGCGGAACGCTCATCGCGCTGGGCGAGGCGGCGGCCTACGCCGTGGGGGATCTGGGCGTGCCCGGGAGCGTCGCCGGGGCCGCGCGCCGGGGTGCACAACCTGCTGATCTCTCGCGTTTTTCGGCACCGGGATCTATTTTCGAGGCTGAGGTCGATCGCGGTCATCCCATCGCGTCGGGGATGGATTCCGTGACGGCTGTCTACTTCATCTCGACTCCGATCCTGAATGCCGCCCTCGGGGACCGTGTGATTGCCGCGTATCCGCGCGACCGGAACCCGCTCCTCTCGGGCTACGTGGAAGGTGTCGAGGCGCTTCAGGGACACGCGGCGCTGCTGGAAGCGCCGGTAGCTGAAGGACGCGGGCGCGCGATCCTGTTCGCCTTCCGGCCGCAGCACCGCGGACAGACGAACGCGACCTTCAAGTTGCTGACCAACGCGATCCTGTATGGGGCGGCGTCCGCCCCGGCCCGGCCGCAGTGAGCCGGGTGATCCGCGACTCGGGGGTAGACATGCTTCGACATCGTTCGCTGGCCGTTGCCGCGGTTCTCGCGCTCGCCGCTGCTGCGCCCCTCCAGGCGCAGATCCAGGAGTGGCAGAACCAGTGGTACTGGGGCGCGAAGGGCGGCGTCATCCGCTACTCGCTGCCGACGCTCGGGACCGTGAACCACCCGCAGGCGGGCGGCGAGTGGCTGATCACGGCCCGGCGAGCCGCGCTGTACATCGGGTACTCCGCCTCGTTCACGCAGGACGTGGACAACTACGCCATCCCGCAGCTGAGCGGCACGAGCGCGCAGGCGAGCTTCAGCGCGATGCAGCGGATCCAGATCGCGCTGCTCGTCTTCCCGTGGGGTGGCCACATCCAGCCGTACATCGGCGGCGGGTTCGAGATCGAGACGCTGAGCAATCCGACCGTGAACTGCACGCCGCTGAGCACCGCACAGTGCACGACGGCCACGAACTACATGAACCAGCACTCCTCAGGCGGCTTCGCGCTGGTGATGGCGGGCGTGCAGATCCGCTTCGGCAAGCTGGCCTTGTTCGGGCAGGCGCAGCTCAGCCCGCAGGGGAAGGACTTCGTGCTGCCGAACAGCTCGCAGTCGCTCGAAGTCGGGTTGCGGTACGCGTTCCTCGGCGCGCGCGAGGAGGACGTGACGACGCACCGCTAGGCGCCGCCCCGGACCGGAAACGCGAGCGGCCAGCCGATGGGCTGGCCGCTTCGCTTTGGCGCCCTAGCGGGGCCGGCTCACGCAGGGATTGTCGCGGACGTAGAACCGGAGCCTCCAATCGGCCGCGACCCGGATGCCGATGCGCGGCCCCACCACGACCCGCCGCGGCGCAACACGGGCGCCCGCCGCGATCCACAGGGGCGGCTCGGTGAGCCGATGGCCGTTGAGGCTGCGGTCGATGCCGAGCGCCTGGGTGAGCCGCGCGGGCCCGGCGGCGAGCAGCTCCGCGGCGGAGGCGCGGCGCCGGCGCCGCATCGTCGCGAGGCCCTCCAACGGCTCCAGCGCCCGGAGCAGGACGGCGGCGGGGAACCCCTCGCGCTCCGTGACGACGTTGACGCACCAGTGCATCCCGTACGTGAAGTAGACGTACGCGAGCCCCGGCTCGCCGTACAGCACCTCGTTGCGCGGCGTCCGCCGCCATTGCGCCGCATGACACGCGGGGTCGTGCGGCCCGACGTACGCCTCCGTCTCCACGATCCGCGCCACGCAGCGCCGGCCCCCGACGGTGGAGATCAGCAGCCGCCCGAGCAGCCCTCTCGCGACCTGGACGGTGTCCCGCGCGTAGAAGCGGAGCGGGAGCGGCCGCGGCGTCACGACTCCGAGGACGGCTCCTCTCCGGTCTTCTTGCCGCGCGAGCGGCCGCCGGCGCGGCGGGTGCCGCCGGCGCGCGAGCGCCGGCGCGGCTTCTCCTTCGGCGCCTCCTCCTTGTCCATCTCCACGACGCCGACCAACGGCACGCCGCCGGGCGGGACGGCCGGGCCGCCGGACCCTCGGCGGAACCGGAGCCCGCGCTTGACGACATGCAACGCGGGCGGAGCCGGAGCCGCGACCGGCGGCGCCTCCTCTGGCTCCGGTGGCGCCTCAGCAGGCTCCGTGTCCTCCGGCGCATGCAGCATCTCCCGCCGTTCGCCCCGACCACGTCCGCCGCGGCGACCGCGACGAGCCCGCGAGGCCTCGCCGGCGCGTTCCGGCTGCGGCTCGGCGGCCGGCGCTCCGGCTTCGGCGCGGAGCGTCATCTCGAACCCGCGCTCGTTCTTCGCCAGGTCCACGATGCCGGCGTCCTGGGCCTGACGGAGCAGGCGCCCGAACCGCGGCCGGTGAAAGAGCGGGTCCTGGGCGTTGCCGTGCACTTCGGCCATCCGCTCGCGCACCGGGTCCTCGCCTACGACCGAGGGCGCGACCGCGCCCATCTCGCGCAGCACGCGCTTCAGCAGGTCGAAAGCCTGCGCCAGCGACAAGTCGGGCGTCGCGCTCCCGCCCGTCGCCGCAGGCGCATGGACCGGCTCCGCCGCAGCGCCACGGCCCCGGCCGCCGCGGCGGCCGCGCCCCCGCGACTCGGCGGGGGCCTTCCCCTGATCGTGCGCCGCGCGCTCGCGCCCCCGACGCTCGTCGGCCTCGCCAGGGATCGGCGGCAGCGCGTGAGCGCCGCCCGGCGCGGACGAGCCGAGATCGATTTCGTACTGCCCGTTCTCCAGCTTCGTCGCGGTCAGCAGCCCGCGCCGCTTCGCCTCGTCCACAAACTTGGAGAACCGGTTCATCCCGACGTTCTTCTCGTCGAACGACGCGTCCATCTCCTGCATCACCTGCTTGAGGCGGTCGGAGCGCATCACGTCGCCGCGCTTCTTCATCTCCAGCACGGCGTCCACCACCAGCTCCCACGGATCGCGCCGGACGCCCTCCTCATCGCCCGCCCGGGCCAGCCCGGCGAGCTCGTTGTACGAGTAGTACTCGTCGCAGTTCTGGATCAGCAGGTCGGACGCCGACTCGCGGATCCCCACGCCGATGATGTACTTCCCGTACTCCTTCAGCTTGATCACCAGGGAAGAGAAGTCGGAGTCGCCCGAGAGCAGGATGATCGTGCCGATCTCGGGCCGGGTGAAGACGAGCTCCACCGCGTCGATGGCCAGCCGGATGTCGGTGGCGTTCTTCTTGTTCGAGCCGAACGCGGGCGCGAAGATGAGGTCGATCGAGGCTTCCGACAGCGGCACGATGTACTGCGGATAGCGCCGCCAGTCCGCGTATGCCCGCTGGACGGCGACTTTCCCCCGGATGATGTCCGAGTCCATCAGCTTCCGCAGCTCGACCTGGAGGTCGGAGCGGATGCCCATCGTCACGTTGTCGAAATCGATCAGCAGCGCAGCATTCGGCGCATGCGCCGGCGGTTGTTTGCTCGCCGGGCGCGGGGTCGGAAAGGTCATGGACTCCTTCACGTAGCTGTGTGTTCGAGTGCCACGATCTGGGCCAGCTCGCGACGCTTGACCTTCCCGCTCGCCGTCATCGGGAGGGCGTCGAAGAACCGCACCAGATCGGGCACCTTGTAGTCGGCCATCTGCTCCCGGGCGAACTCCGTGATGTCTTCGCCCCGGACGATGGCGCCCTCGACCGGTACCACGCACGCGCAGACCTGCTCGCCGAGGATCTCGTGGGGGATCCCGACCACGCAGACCTCCTCGACCGCAGGATGCGCGCGCACCACGTCTTCCACTTCGCGCGGGTAGATGTTGTGGCCGCCCCGGATGATCATCTCCTTGCGGCGCCCGACGATGCGCACGTACCCGTCCTCCTCCAGCATCGCCAGGTCCCCGGTCAGGAAGTACCCCTCGGGCGTGAAGCTGCGGCGCGTCTCCGCCGGCATCCGGTAGTAGCCCGACATCACGTTCGGCCCCTTCACCGCGAGCTCCCCCACCGCCTCACGGCCGTGCAGCTCGCCGGTGTTCAGGTCCACGATCCGGACCTCCACGCCCGGCAGCGGCCGGCCCACGGTCTCCACCCTCCGGCCCGGGGGATCGTCGCGGCGGGTGATCGAGACCGTCGGGCCAGTCTCAGTCAACCCGTACGCGATCTCCACGTCGCAGGTGCGCCGCACCGCCTGCACCAGATCCGGCGCGACCGGGCTGCCGGCGATGATGCCCGTCCGCAGCGCCGGCAGCGCCTCCCGCGTGAACGCCTTCTCACGCACCAGCAGCTGGAACATCGTCGGCACGCCGTGGCACACGGTCACCCGCTCCCGCGCCATCAGCGCCGCCGCCTCGGCCGCGTCGAACCGCTCCGCCAGCACCAGCGTCGCGCCCGCCGCAACCGCGCCGGCCGCCACGCTGGCGCCGAAGACTGTGAAGAGCGGCACCGCGGCCAGCACCACGTCGTCGCCCGTCACTCCCAGCGCCTCGCCCGCCGCGACCGCCGTCGCGACCAGGTTGCGGTGCGACAGGCAGACCCCCTTCGGCTTGCCCATCGTCCCCGACGTGTAGAGGATGGCGGCGGTCGCATCCGCGTCCCGCTGCGGGCCCGGCGCCTCCAGCTGCGCGCCTCGCGAGACCAGGTCCCGGTAGGGGAAGACCCGGTCGTCGTACCAGTAGTCGCCGCTGCCGATGGCGACGAGATACTGGAGGTCCGGCAGCTCCGCGATCAGCTCGTCGAACAACTCGACGAAATCCCGTCCGTCGTGGCTCTCGGCGCTGACGACCACCGACGCCTCGGCGTGGCGGAGCTGGTACCTGAACTCGTGATGCCCGAGGCCGGGGTTGATCGGGACGACCACCGCGCCCAGTCGCGCGGCCGCCAGCGCCGTAGCGACCCACTCCAGCCAGTTGGGGAGGTTGACCGCGATCCGATCGCCCGCCTCGACGCCGAGGTCGGCCAGCGCTGCGGCGAAAGCGCCGACCTCACGGCTCACCTGGGCGTACGTCGCGCGGCGCTCCCCGGCGACCAGAAATGGTCGCTCCGGATTCCGCGCGACGGCGGCGTCGAACACGTCCGCCAGATGCATCGAAGCCAGGCGCGACCCCCACCCGAACCAGCCATCAATCTTACCCGCGTTTGGAGAGGCGGGCCAGTTCCGCTCCGGAGAAGCAGCCGTAAGTGGCCGGAACCAGTGGAGTTCCCAGACGGCAAGGTGGCAGTGGTTCCCAGTTGCCAGCCAACGGAGGCCAGACCAGGTCTGAGCCGCGAGCGGCTCAGAAACAGAGCACCGGGGCCAGTCCCGCCCACTGGCGTCTCGCGTCTGGCAACCACTTCCTCCTTGCCGTCTGGCAACTGCTTCGCCCTCCGCAGTTCTATCTCTTGAGACTCACCGGACATAGCTCCAAGTTAGGCTCGTGGCATTGCCCTTCCGCAGGCGCATCTTCGTCTGGCTGGTGGTGGTCGCCGCGATCCCCGCGGGAATCGCGGTCGGCGTCACGCTGCTCGTGCCGCGCATCGCCCTTCCGGTCGGCGGGTCGGCGGCGTGGGAGCGCGCGGCCAACACCTGGCGCGACGTGGAGAGCCAGCTCGCCGCTCACCCGCTGACCGCCCCCGCCCGCGCTGCGATGACGCGCCACGGTGAGGAGCTCAGCCAGTCGCTCGGCCGCGCCCGCCAGAGCCTCACGCTCCACGACGCCGCCTCGCTCGTCCTGCTGGTGACCGCCATCGCCCTCACCGCGCTGGTGGCGGCGCTGACCCTCCGCCTCGCGGGCCACCTGTCGCGCCAGCTCTCGCGGCCGATCCACGAGCTGATCAGGTGGACCGAGCACCTCACGCGCGGCGAGCCGCTGCCGAACGCCCCGCCAGCCAAGGGGGCGCCGGAGTTCGAAGTGCTGCGGGGCGCGTTCCGCAAGATGGCCGGCGACCTCGCAACCGCGCGCGCCCGCGAGGTGGAGGCGGCGCAGCTGCGCGCCTTCCGCGAGCTCGCGCGTCAGGTCGCCCACGAGCTCAAGAACCCGCTGACGCCGCTGCGGTTCGCGGTGGCGCGGCTGGCGCAGAACGCGCGGCCCGACGAGCAGGAGCTGCTCGAGATCATCGACGGCGAGAGCGCGCGCATCGAGCAGATGGCGCGCGACTTCGCGACGTTGGGACGCCTTCCTGAGGGGCCGCCCGCGCCGGTGGACCTGGGCGAGTTGGTGGAGTCGCTGGTCCGCGGCACCGTGCCGCCCACGGTCGCGGCGCGCGTCGAGCGCCCGGCGGACCTCCCGCTGGTGAACGGGCACTACGAGCCGCTGCGGCGCGCCTTCCACAACCTGATCCTCAACGCCTGCGACGCCTGCGAAACGGGACGCACGGAGGCACAGACGCACGGGCGCACGGGCCCCACCGCCCCGCCGGAGATCGCGATCACGCTCCGCGCGGTGGCTAACGGGCAGGCGCCGGCGGTGGAAGTCGTGATCGCCGACACGGGGGTCGGGATCCCCGCGGAGCAGCTCGCGCGCGTCTTCGAGCCGTACTTCACCACCAAGAAGCACGGCACCGGGCTGGGCCTCGCACTGGTGCGCCAGACCATCCACGACCACGGCGGCTCGGTGACCGTCGCGAGCGAGCCCGGGCGCGGCACGGCGTTCACCGTCAAACTGCCCCTGCCGGCCGCGTGACCAGGCACCCGCAGGTGCTCGTGGTGGACGACGAGGCGAACCTGCGCCGGATGCTCTGCGCGTTGCTCGCCGCCGAGGGCTACCACGCGGCCGAAGCGGCCTCAGGCACGGAAGCCATCGCCGCCGTGGGCCGCCGCCGGCCGGACGCCGTGTTCCTCGATCTGTCGATGCCGGGGGGACCCGACGGGCTCGAGACGCTGGAGCGCCTCGCCGCCGACGCCCCCGGCGTCCCCGTCATCATGATGAGCGGGCGCGCGGGGCTCTCGGACGCCGTGCGGGCCACCAAGCTCGGCGCGTATCACTTCCTCGAGAAGCCGCTCGCCCCGGAGGCCGTGCTCCTCACGCTCCGCTCCGCGCTCGAGCTCGCGCGCGCGCGCGCCGAGGCGCTCACCCTGCGCGAAGCCCTCGGGCCAGTCACGACCCTCGTGGGCTCGAGCCCCCAGATCGCCGAGCTGCGCTCGCTTATCGCGCGCGTGGCGCCGACCGAGGCCAGGGTCCTGATCTGGGGCGAGTCGGGCACGGGGAAGGAAGTCGTGGCCACCGCCATCCACGCCGCGAGCCCGCGCGCCGACGCCCCGTTCGTCCGCGTCAATTGCGCCGCGATCCCCCGCGAGCTCGTCGAGTCCGAGATGTTTGGCCACGAGAAGGGCTCGTTCACCGGCGCGACCGAGCGCCGCATCGGCCGCTTCGAGCAAGCCGACGGCGGCACGCTCTTCCTCGACGAGGTGGGCGACCTGTCTCCGGAGGCGCAGGCCAAGCTGCTCCGCGCCCTCGAGGCCGGCGAAGTCGAGCGCGTCGGCGGCGGCAAGCCGATCCCGGTGGACGTGCGCCTCATCTCGGCCACCAACAAGGACCTCACGCGTGCGGCGAAGGAAGGCGGTTTCCGCGAGGATCTGCTCTATCGCCTCAACGTCTTCCCGATCACCATCGCGCCGCTGCGCGAGCGCCCGGGCGACGTCCCCGAGCTGGTCGCCCACTTCGCGGCTCTGGTGACGAAGCGCATCGGGCGCGCCGCCGCCACCGTCACGCCCGATGCGATGGACCTGCTCGTGCGCCATCCCTGGCCCGGCAACGTGCGCGAGCTGGCGAACATCGTCGAGCGGCTCATCATCCTCTCGCCGCGGCCCACCATCACGGCCGAGGACGTCGCGAGCGCCCTGCCCTCCGGCGACGGCGGGAGCGCACCGCTGCCCGGCCCCGCCGGCCTTCAGCTCGCCCTCACCGAGGAGCTCGACCGGTTCGAGAAGACGCTGATCACGCGGGCCCTCTCGGCAGCCGGGGGCAACGTGGCCGAGGCCGCCCGGCGTCTCTCGACGGACCGCGCGAATCTCTACCGACGGATGAAGCGGCTCGGCATCGAGGGACTGGCCTGACGTGTCAAACGGACACGGGCTTACCGATGAAGGCAGGGACAGTTCCACGTCGCGGAGCCAGTTGCCAGACGGCAAGTTGCGAAGAGATATTGAGTTAGCAAACTGCTGATCGGCGGCACATGCCGTGCCGTCTCCGCTCCCGGGCACCCCTGAGGAGCACGATATGACCAAGGTGGCGATTGCACTCCTGCTGGTGGCGGCGGCATCCCGCGCGTGGGCGCAGGACACCACCATCATGACGATCACGATCCGGCCCGCGCGGCCGGGCGCGGCGCAGCGCCTCGCGACGCGCCAGCTGCCGCGCGACGTCGCGGACGACGTCATCCGCCTCTTCAACAGCGAGAGCACGGTCCGCTTCTCCGGCTCCACTCGGATTCCGACGGCGCGCGGCGTCGACGGCGACGTGGCGGTGCTCGGCGGCCCCGTGGTGGTGGGCGGCCGCATCAGCGGCTCGCTGGCGGTCATCAACGGGGACGTCGAGTTCGAGCCCGGCGCGGTGGTGGGCGGCGAAGTCGTGGTGGTAGGGGGCACGATCCACGGCGCCGCCCACGCGAGCATCGAGGGCGAGATCCGGGCCTACCGCGACCCGCTGCGCTACCGGCGGAGAGGGGACCGGCTGGTCTACGCGCCGGACAACTCTGCGATACCACAGTGGATCCGTCAGCACGACTGGACCACCGAGCGCGGGAGTGAGACGGGCGTGCTGCTGGCGCTCGGCGGGACGTACAACCGCGTCGAGGGGCTGCCGATCCTCTTCGGCCCGCGCGCCGATCTGCGGCTTGGCGAGGAAGTGCGGCTGCAGGCGGACGCGGCGGCCATCTTCCGCACCACCGACATCTCGATCAACGGCAGCGACGTCGGCTACCGCGCCCGCGGCGGGCTGGTGCTCGGGGGCCGCGACTCCAACGTCGGGCTGGGCATTCGCGGCTGGGACGAGGTCGCGCCGATCGAGAGCTGGCCGCTCAAGGATTTCGAGGTCGGATGGGCGTCGTTCCTGCTGCGCCGCGACTACCGCGACTACTACCAGCGCCAGGGCGGAGGCGCCTACGCGACGCTGCGGCTGTCGCGGGAGGCCTCCATCACCGGCGAGTATCGCGACCAGCGGGAGGTCTCGCTCGTCGCGCGCAGCCCGTGGACGCTGTTCAGGGACGACGAGGACTGGCGGCCCAATCCGGCCATCACGGACGGCTACTACCGGTCCGCCGTGGGCTCCTTCCGCATCGACACGCGCAACGACCGCGGCACCCCGACCGCGGGCTGGCTCGTCACCGGCGAGTACGAGAACGGCCGCGGGCGCGATCTCACCGGCTCCACGATCGCCTGCATCGTCGGCCCGTGCACCGACCCCAACATCGTGAACGGAAAGCTGAGCTTCCAGCGGATCGGCTTCGACGCCCGCAGCTACCTCCGCCTGTCGCCGGCCGGCCGCCTCAACCTGCGGTTCGCCGGGGGCGGCTGGGTCGGCGGCAGCCCGCTGCCCCTGCAGCGGCGCCTCGAGCTGGGGTATCCCGATCCGCTGCCGGGCTATGCCTTCCGCCAGTTCTCCTGCGGCGGGAGTTCCCTGCCCGCGAGCTCAGGGCAGCCTGCGCTGTGCGATCGCGCGCTGATCGCGCAGGCGGAGTTCCGCACGCACCTCGGCTTCGACTTCGGGCCCCAGTGGGCCAGCGACTGGGGCGACGCCGGCGACGAGCACTACGAGCCGTTCCACGTGAGCGGCCCCGATCTGGTGGTGTTCGTGGATGCCGGGCGCGCGTGGTCGGTCTCGCGCAACGGGAGCGCCGGGGCCGATGTCATCCCGGCCGACGAGCTCCCGGCGCTGAACACCTTCAAGGCAGATATCGGACTCGGGCTCGATTTCGGTCCCCTGGGCTTCTATCTGGCCAAGCCGCTGGAGCACTCCGACCGCTCGGTGACCTTCACCGTGCGGATGGGCCGGCGGTTCTAGGGAGGTGAACCGGGCCGGGCTGCTGCTGCTGGGCATCCTGAGCGCCGGTCCCGCGGCCCGCGCTCAGGAGGTTCGCGAGCGGGCGCCCCCGGCCGCGCCCAGCCTCTCCGTCCGCCTCTCGTCCGTCCCCGAGGTGGCGCTCGATACGCCAGTCGTGCGCGCCGAGCACCTGCTGGACGATCGCGTCTTCGACGCGGCCCTCAAGAACGGATTCCCGGTTCACTATCACTTCCGACTCGAGCTGTGGAGGAAGGCCGCGCTGTTCGACCACCTCGCGCGCGACGCGGAGTGGGACGCCTTCGTCCGCCTCGATCCGCTCACCGGAGAGTACGACCTGATCCGCTCCACCGGGTCTGTCGAGCACTTCACGCAGGTCGACGCGGTGAGCCGCTCCCTCGCCTCGCCCTTCCACGTGGACCTGCTTCCCCCCGAGGGATCGGGCACCCGCTACTACTACGTGACGACGCTGGACATCGAATCGCTGTCGGAGTCCGAGCTGGCGGAGGTGGAGCGCTGGCTCAAGGGCGACGTGGGGCCGGCGATCGCGCACACCGGCAACATCGGGGACGCGCTGGCGGAGGGATTCCGCCGCCTCCTCATCCGCTTCTCCGGGCTCCCTCGCCGCACCCTCGAGGCCCGGTCCGGGGTCTTCGAGGCGGGGCGCTAGCTCCCGAAGCGCGCGTCAATCGCGCGCCGGATCGCGTCGAGGCTCGCGCCGTTGGCGTGCATTTCGGCGGCCATCTGGGCCTCGCCGAGACAGATGTCGCACGAGGCCCCGTGCTCGGACTCGAAGCAGGTCAGCAGCGACCGGTGGCCGAAGTTCTCCTTGCACTGGCAGTAGCAGTACAGCCCATCGAACACCTCGGGCATCGCGCGCGCGGCGGTGTAGGCGCGCACCAGCCGCTCGTCCTGCCCAAAATTCGACGCCGGCAGCACCGCCGCGCCCGTGATGCCGGGCCTCGGCTCGGGATGACGCCCGGCCGAGGCCGTGCGGGCCGTGAAAAGCACCGCGGTGGCCGCGACCACCGCGACGCCCGCAACCAACCAGGGAAGCTTCTTCGCCATGTGCGACTCCTCCGCGCGTCCGGCGAGTCCGACGGCCCGCCGAGGCGCGCAAGCTAACGACCCGGCGCGGGCGCAGGTAGCGCCCGTGCCGCTCGCGAATGCGTCGCGGCTACAGGTGCGGAACGGCGGTCAGCCGGGCGGGCACGCGGCCAGCGCGTCCCGCATCTCCGCCGCGGACTGCCAGCGGTCTTCGGGGTTCTTGGCGAGGGCCTTCACCACCAGCTTGATCAGCTTCGCCGGCACGTCCCGCCGCTTCTTGCGCAGGTCGGGGATCGGGCTGCGCTGATGCATGCCCAGCACCAGGCGGTCGTCGGTGTGCAGGTACGGGGGCGTGCCCGCCAGACACTCGAAGATGACGCAGCCCAGCGAGTAGAGATCGGCGCGGTGGTCGATGGCCCGGTCCCCGGTCACCTGCTCCGGGCTCATGTAGGCCGAAGTCCCGACGGTGAAGCCGGACCGCGTGAGCCGGCTGCTGCCGGAGGCGGCCATCGCCTTGGCGATCCCGAAGTCCATCAGCACCGCGCCGGCGGGCGACAGCTTGATGTTCTCCGGCTTCACGTCGCGGTGCACCACGCCGTGCTCGTGGGCGTACTGCAGCGCCTCCAGGACCTGGCAGGTCCCCACGATGGTGTCCGTGACGGGGGCCCGGCCCACCTGCTCGAGGTACTCCCGCAGCGTCGGGCCCGTGACGAATTCCATCACGTAGTAGATCAGCCAGTCGCGCTCCCCGTAGTCGAGGAGTCGCGAGATCCTGGGATGCGTGATGCTGGCGAGGACGCTGATCTCTCGGAGGAAGCGCTCGGCGGCGATGGACACCGCGAGCTCCGGGTGCAGGACCTTCAGCGCGACCTTGGTGCCGGCGCGGTCGCGGGCCTGGAAGATGCGCGCGGCCCCGCCGCGAGCGATCTCCCGTTCAACCGTGTAGCGATCGCCCAAACTGCTCTGTACCAGCGACAGAACGTCGCGCGGCAGCGGCACTCCTGGCCTGCTCGGTGCTAAGGTGCCGCACGCGCCGCGCCGCCGCAAGGACCCCCGAGCGGGACCGGAGCGTCAGGGGCGCCGGCGGCGGAAGCCGGCCAGCGCGGCGAAGCTCGCGGCGAGCGCCTGGAGCCCGGACCGGCGGCCGCGCGGCAGCAGCTCCGCAGAACCGGGCAGCGCGTCGCGGAAATCGGCTGCCGTCTGGAAGCGGGCCCCAGGGTCCTTGGCAAGCGCCATCAGGACCGCCGCGGACACGTCGGAGGGAATCTCCGCGCGCACGTTGTGAGGGGGGACGGGGAGCTGCGTCTGGTGCGCCGCCACGAGCGCCTGCAGGGTGGCACCCGTGAACGGCGGCGCGCCGGTCAGCATCTCGTAGCCGACGACGCCGAGCGCGTAGATGTCCGCGCGGGCGTCGATGTCGCGGTCACCCGCGGCCTGCTCCGGCGCCATGTAGCCGACCGTGCCGACCGTGGTCCCGGGATCCGTCAGCCGGCGTCCCCCGCGCGCGGCCAGCAGCGCCCGGGCGACGCCGAAGTCCATGATCACGGCGTGGCCGCCCTGGATCAGGATGTTCTCCGGCTTGACGTCCCGGTGGACGATGCCGTGGGCGTGGGCGAACGCGAGCGCGTCGGCGACCTCGTGCAGCACCAGCACCGCGTCCGCCACCGGGAGCGCGCCCTGCCGCTCGAGGCGGCGGCGCAGCGACTCGCCCGCGACGTACGGCATGACGTAGTACAAGAGATCGTCGCGAGCCCCGGCGGTCAGCACCTCGAGGATGTGCGGGTGCTGCAGCTGCGCGGTCAGCTCCATCTCCTGCTTGAACCGCGCCGCGCCCACGGCGCTCGCCGCTTCCGCCGCCAGCACCTTGACCACGACCTTCCGGTTGAGCGCGGTCTCCGCCGCCAGAAAGAGGCGGCTGGCGGCGCCCCCCGTCAGCTCACGCTCGACGGCGTACGTGCCGCCGAGGGCGGTCTCGAGCCGATTGCGCAGATCGTCCACGCAAGGTCGTCCTGGAAGGAACGCGCTGGAACATATTGGCGCCCCCGTCATTGACAAGCGGCGCTCGATAGTGGTGCGGGCGGCGCGAGAACGGCCTGGGCGGTAGGTCGGCCTCCGTCGGCGAGGTCATTGACAAGCGGCGCCCGTCGAGGAATTGATGACAGGATGGAACGCGAGCCCGGATTCGTCGTGGTCCAGCACGTGGCCGGTGAGGGCCCCGGGCTCATCGGGGTGCTCGCACGCCAGCGCGGGCTCGCGCTCGACCTCAGGCGGATGGACCTCGGTGAGGCGCTTCCCGACGTCGGCGCCGTCGCCGCGCTCGTGATCCTCGGCGGCCCGATGGGCGCCTACGAGGCGGTGGCACACCCGCACCTCCTCGAGGAGCAGCGGCTGCTGGAGGAGGCCGTGGAGCAGGGACTCCCCGTTCTCGGGATCTGCCTCGGCTCGCAGCTGCTCGCCGCCGCGCTCGGCGCACGCGTGTATCCGGGACCGGAGCCGGAGATCGGCGTCTTCGAGGTGAAGCTGACGGAGGATGGCGCGGACGATCCCCTGCTTGGCCCGGCCGGCCCCAAATTCTCCGCCTTCCACTGGCACGGCGACACCTTCGAGCTTCCGCCGGGTGCCGTGCACCTTGCCTCGACGCGCGCCTACCGGCATCAGGCGTTTCGCGTCGGCGACCGCGCCTGGGGACTGCAGTTCCACATCGAGCTGGACCAAGCGCTGGCGCGCGAATGGGCCGCAGTCCTCCCGCGGGGCGCCAGCCCGTCCGAGCCGCAGCGAGCGGCCATCGAGAAGATCGGCCGCGGAGTCCTGAACCGGTTCTTCGAGCTGACGCGGCGCCGGCCAGGCTAGTCGGCGGCGGCTGGCACCGGAAACGCGAAGCCCGCGCCACCGTCGGCGCGGGCTTTCGTGTCTCGGCTCGGAGCGCGCCGCTACGGGTGACGCATGGCTCCGCCGCGCCGGGTCATCGGCCGTCGGCGCATCGACGCCGCGGTGTCCACCTCTTTCCGCTGGTCGTCCGTGAGCAGAGCGCGCGCCCGTGCGGCCGCATCCAGCGTCACCATGTGGGCCTGGCCCATGTATTGGAGCGCCGCCTCGAAGTGGTGCCGTACCGCCGCCGTGTCCGGCGCCGCCGCGTGCATCACCTCGTCCATCTCGCGCAGATGCATCATCGCCTGCTGCGCCGCCGAATCCCGGGCCGGCCGCGCCGCGTCCCGCAGCGCCGTCAGTTGCGACACCTGATCGCTCGTCAGGTGCAGCGCCGCCTGGCGCACCAAGAGCCGCTCGGGCGCCGTCGCCATGCTATGCATCATCGGCGCCATCATCGAGTCCATCATCCCCATGCCCTGCATCTCCATCATCCCCTGCCTGCCCATCATCCCGCCCTGCTGCTGCGCCGCCAGCGGCAGAGCCAGCAGGGCGGTCGCCGCCACGAGCACCGACATCGTCCGCATCATCGTGAGACTCCGATCGCATTGGAGGCCGGGAAGATACACCGGCCGCGCGGGGGCGTGCCGGCCCCCAGCTGACCACCTGTCGCAATCTGTCCAACAGCACTTTGTGAATTCGGACACAAGAGATTCGACTTCAGTAATTGGCGCTGACACGTGCAACGTAAGATGTTGTATAGCAATGTTTTATATGCAGCAGCGGAATGGCATGGCCCCTGCTCATCGTCCGTATGACTACCTACGGCTCGGGCTGAAAGGCACGGGCACTGAACGATGGAAGCGCGAGGGGCCCTATGAAACACCTGATCCGGGTTCGGCATCTTCTCGTCGGCGTAACGGCCGCGCTTGCAGTGAGCGCCTGCGTCAAGGACAACACCAGCCCGGCCGGCGGCACCGCGCCAGCGAAGAGCCTGTCGTTCATCGGCTACAGCAATCCGGCGACGCAGCAGACGACCTGTGGCAACTGCCACGTCCTGAAGCAGCAGACCTGGGCCCAGACTGGCCACTCCCACGCGTGGAAGGACCTCCAGGCCAGCGGGAGCGCGGGCCCATCCTGCTACAAGTGCCACACGACGAACGGCCTCACCAACATCGCCCAGGATTCCGCTGGGTTCTTCGCCGCGACCCAGAGCGGGCAGGCGTACTTCACCGACGTCCAGTGCGAGTCGTGCCACGGCCCGGGCGCCGCGCACGTAACCACGCCGGACGAGACCGCGACGCAGCCGATCCCTTACTTCGTGTCCTACGATTCGACCAAGGGCGTCGGTTGCGGCGAGTGCCACAGCGGCTCGCACAACCCGTTCTATGAGGACTGGTCACGTGGGGCCCATCGCATTCTCGAAGCGCCAGCGATTTCCAGCGGCGGCACGTGCCTGCAGTGTCACGAGGGCAAGACCGCGGGGACGCGGTTCGGCGCGAGCAATGTGTACGTCGAGGCGAGCGGCACGACTCCCATGCAGCTCGGCTGCACAACGTGCCACGCACCGCACGGCACCACCAACACCCACGAGCTGCGCGAGTCCATCACGGTCCGCGACACGACGAACCTGTGCATCCAGTGCCACAAGCGGAATTCGGTTCCCGACACCGCGAACACCCGCGGCCCGCACTCGCCGCAGGGGACGACGTTCCTGGGCCTTTCCGGCTGGCGGCCGGCCGGATTCACGTGGGATTCGTCCAGCAGGACGACGCACTCGAATCCAGCGGCGAACCCGCTCCTGTGCGCGGGCTGCCACGTGGACACGCTCAGCTTCCTGGTCGCCGGCAAGCTCGCCTGGCGCTACACGGGGCACAGCTTCTACGCCGCCCCCTGCGTGAGTGCCACGGGGATAGACTCCACGAACTCGTGCGCCGACTCCGCGCGCAGCTTCGCGGCCTGTACCGTGAGCGGCTGCCACTCATCCGAGGCGGTGGCGCAGACCTACTTCGAGTCGCTGAGCGCCGAGATGGCCTACTTCGCCGGCGTTCTCTGGACCGATGTCAACGGGAACGGCAAGATCGACGCGGGCGACACTGGCCTGCTGACTAAAGTCCCGTCCACCGAATTCAAGAGGGACTCGATCATCACGGTGGCGGAAGGCGCGCTGTTCAACGTGCAGTTGATAAGCACCGACCGTTCGCACGGCGTCCATAATCCGCCGTACCTCCGGGCGCTGCTGATCGCGACGATCCAGGCCGTCAAGGCGAAGTACAACGTGACGGCCTCTCCGCCGGAGGAGGCGCGCATTCAGCAGGTGGCAGCCCAACTCGGTGTGCGCATCCGCTGAGCGGGGTGCGGGCGTGTAGGGACCGGCGTCGTTAGCGACGGCGCTTGACGCCCGGCCGAATGGGAACAAGGCGGGTCGGTCCTCTCGGGGGCCGACCCGCTTCACGTTTGGGACGATTGGGTGAATGCTTAGACGGGGATGACGCGCTACTACGAGTGGGTCCTGACGCGGTGGGGGCGGCTGGCGCCGAAGTGGCGCATCGCGGCCCTGGCCGGCGTCACGCTGGTCCTGGTGGTCGCGTCGGTGGCCGGGTACCGCCAATGGCACTACATGCAGCACGACAACCGGTTCTGCACGACGTGCCACCTGATGCAGGACCCCTTCCAGCGGTTCAGCCGGAGCGTGCACGCCACGCTGGAGTGCCACAACTGCCACGAGGGGCGGATCCCCGAGCAGTTGCACCAGCTCTGGCTCACGGTGGTGGAGCGCCCGAGCGCGATCGGCCGTCACGCGCGCGTCCCCAACGAGGTGTGCGCCCGCTGCCACATCAAGGGCGATTCGACGCGGTGGAAGATCATCGCGGCCACCGCCGGTCACCGCATCCACCTGGAGTCGAAGGATCCGAGACTCGCTGGGATGCGATGCGTGGAGTGCCACGGCGTCTCGCTCCACGAATTCGCGCCGGTGGACCGGACCTGCCTCCAGAAGGGGTGCCACGACGCCAACACGATCCGGCTCGGGAAGATGGGGCAGCTCACGGAGCTGCACTGCACGACCTGCCACAACTTCCTCGCGTCGGCGCCCGGCCTGGCGGTGGACTCGCTGGGCAAGCCCCTCACGCCCCGGGCGGTGCAGTGCCTGTCCTGCCACGCGATGCAGACCGAGATCAAGGGCCTGGACATCGCGCACGACCCGCACGGCGGCGTGTGCGGGGACTGCCACAACCCGCACACGCAGACCAAGCCGCAGGACGTGACCTGCACCAACGCCGGGTGCCACGCCACCTGGCGGCAGGTGAGCTTCCACATCGGTGTGCCGCACCCCGAGCGGTGCACCACCTGCCACGAGCCGCACAGCTGGAGCGTAAACGGGAAGAACTGCGCCCGGTGCCACGCCGACATCACGCGACAGGCGCCCACGCAGGGCCGCCGCGCCGCGCTGGCGCCCGCCGCGGCTCCGTCGCGGTCGAGCCTGCTCGCGGCGACGGCCGTCGCCGACTTCGCGTCCGCCACGGCCTGGGACGCTTCGGCCCTGCAGGCGCAGGTGCCGCGCGGCCCCGGCGCTCCAACTGTGCGCTTCTCCCACGGCGACCATCGCAACGAGAGCTGCTCGAGCTGCCACTCGAGCCGCGTGCGCCATGGCGAGCTGCTGATCCGGTCCGCGGCCGACTGCGCGCGCTGCCACCACACCGGTCCTGGTCGCGAGCAGTGCGCGACCTGCCACAAGGGGGCGACGTTCCCTGCGGCCTCCCTGCAGACGGAGCAGACGTACACGCTCGTCGCGAAGAGCGCGACCGTGACGCGCCGCCTGCCGTTCGACCACCAGCGGCACCAGTCGGTGGCGTGCGTGCGCTGCCACACGAATCCGGTGTCCCGCGCGCCCGAGGGCGCCGCGTGCGCCGCCTGCCACGCCAACCACCATCGCCCGGACGCCAACTGCGTCGCCTGTCACGCCGGGGCAAGTCCGATCGCGGTGCACAAACCTTCGGACCACCCGAATTGCGCAAGCGCGTCCTGCCACGGCGCCCGGGCGGCCAATCTGCCCGCCACGCGGGAGATGTGCCTGATGTGCCACACCAACAAGACCAACCACGCGCCCGGCAAGGTGTGTGAGACGTGCCACGCGGTGACGGCGCGGGGGACCCGATGACGCGCGCCATCAGATGCGTCGGCGGCGCGCTCCTGGCCCTGGCCGCGACGGCCGCCGGCCCGCAAGCGCTCCGCGCCCAGGCGTTCCGCCTGCATTGGACCACGACGGCGGAGTACGTCCAGCTGCGGCCCATCGAGTACGACAGCGCCTCGGGCGCCTACGAGGCGCTCCCGGTGGCCTACGCGGCACCCGTCACGCAGGACGTGGAGGTCTCGGCCTGGGGCCTCGGCGTCGAGGGCCTGCGGGGCTATGCGCTGATGCGCGGCCGTGCCGCCCTCGGCTCCGAGCTGGTGTGGCCCCGCTACGGCGACCACTTCGACCTGCTCGCGGCGTACCTGGAGCTGCAGCGCCAGACCTGGCGGCTGCGCCTCGGCCGCCAGCAGCGCGCCTCGGCGCTGGGGTGGTACGCGTTCGACGGCCTGACCGCGGGCTGGCAGCCGGTCTCCGCCCTCCGCATCGAAGGATACGGCGGGCGCGGCCTGGCCCGTGCGACGCTGCAGCCGTACAACAGCCCCGCCCTCCTCGCCCTCGACCCCCTCCACCCCGACCAGGGCACGATCCTGCTCGGCGCGGCCCTCTCGGCCACGCCGTTCGCCCGCTCGTCGTTCTCGGCGATCTACCAGCGCGAGGTCCTGAGCGACCGGAGCGGTCTGGTCTCGGAGCGCGCCGCCGTGGACCGCCGGGTCGGCATCGGATCGTTCCTCACGCTCTCCGGCTCCGCGGACGCGGACCTGGCCGAGCAGTGGATCGGGAAGGCGAGCGTCAGCGCGGCGGTGCGGCTGTCGCGGAGCACCTTCATCTCTCTGGAAGCGTTCCGGTACCGGCCGACGCTCGACCTCACGACGATCTGGGGCGCCTTCGTCCCCGAGTCGAACAATGGCTATACGGCGTCGCTGCAGCTGGCGGCGGCGAGCGATCTGTCGTTCTCCGGCGCCTTCACCTACCGCCGCTGGCAGCCGCTCAGCGCCGGCTCGCCTTTCCTGGTGGACGTCCCGGACAATCAGAAGGAGGTCACCCTCGGCGCGCATGCCCGGCGCGGCGCTCTCGCGCTCGACGGCAGCTACCACCTCGAGCTGGGCTACGGCGGGGATCAGAGCGGCGGCGACGTGAGCGTCGCCTGGGCGCCGCAGGACGGGTGGCGCGCGGGGCTCTCGGGCACGGCGTTCAAGCAGACCGACATGGTGCGCGTCACCGGCGGCACGGTGTTCGGCGTCGGAGCGAACATCCGCACGCCGCTGGGGCACCGGCTGGGCCTGAGCGCCGACGTGACCCGCTACTTCCAGCGCCGCCTCGCGGGCACGACCGGGGTGGACTGGAATCAGACCCGGGCGTCGCTGACCTTCGACTGGACGATGGGCGCCGACGCCGATCGGACGGGAGGCTACCGATGATCGCGCGCCTCCTCCCCGGCGTGTTCGCGCTCTCCGCCATGCTGGCCGGGGCCTGGACGCCGGCCCACGCGCCGAAGCGCGCGACGGCCCGTCGCCCCGCCGTCATGGACACCTTCCCGCACGCCCGGCACGAGAAGCTCTTCACGACCTGCGACGCGTGCCATGCCGGCATCGCGAGCGGCGACACCGCCTCCATGCTGCCGCCGCCCGAGCTGTGCGCCGGCTGCCACAATGGCGACATGGCGCGCCGGGTGGACTGGCAGCCGCATCAGTGGCGCGCGACCAACCTCGCGCTCGACCACACGCCGCACGTGGCGATGTTCGTGGGGATGGAGGGCGGGGCCGAGACCGCGTGCCAGCGCTGCCACGCGCGCGCGGACTCCCTGCCGTTCATGGACGTCGGCCGAGCCCGCCCGGAGCGCTGCCTCGGCTGCCACGGCGAGGGGGCACCGACCCACCTCGCGCAGCAGCAGTGCCAGCCCTGCCACGTCACACTGCACGAGGCCACCGGGCTGACGGCGGCCGATATCGCCGCCTTCCCGAAGCCGCCGAGCCACGACGCCACCTGGGTGCTGAGCCACAAGCAAGCCGCGCTCGGCGGCACCTGCGCGATCTGTCACGCGCAGAACTTCTGCGCTTCCTGTCACGTGAACGCGGCGTCCGTGCCCGCCATCGACAGCCTCGCCGCCGATGAGCGGGTCGCCTCGCTGGTGAGTGGCGTCCGCCGCACGTTTCCGCGGCCTCCGTCCCACCTCGCGGGCGACTGGGACCGGAAGCACGGGCAGGTGGCGCGCGCGGGCGTCGCGGAGTGCGCGAACTGCCACGCCCAGGAGTCCTGCTACGGCTGTCACCGCCTGCAGGAGCGCGTCCCGCCGGTCCGCGCCCTGTTCAGCCGCGCCTCGAGCGCCGCGTACGGCGTGGACCTCGCCGGCATCCGGCCGGCGGACCACCTCCCCGACCAGCTGCTGCGTCACCGCGTGACCGCGGCCGCCGGGGACGTCACCTGCAACCGCTGCCACACGCAGCGCTACTGTGCGAGCTGCCACGACGCCGCGAAGGCGCCGGGCTTTCACGGGGCGGACTTCGTGCAGCGCCACGGCCAGCAGGCGTTCGCGCGGGAAGAAGAGTGCGCCTCCTGCCACAACACCCAGGTCTTCTGCCGCGACTGCCACCGGACGCTCGGCCGGGCCGACACGAAAGCGCCGATCGGCAAGTTCCACGACGCGCAGCCGGGCTGGCTGTTCGGGCACGGCGGCATCGCGCGGCGGTCCATCGAGACCTGCGCCAGCTGTCACGCGCAGAACTTCTGCCTGACCTGCCACTCCGCGACCAGCGGCTGGCAGATCAACCCGCACGGGAGCCACTTCAGCCCGAGCGTCTCCAGCAAGAACAAGGCGATGTGCCTGATCTGCCACACGACGGGGATCCCGAGCCAGTGAGTTCGCGCGGGATATCCGGAAGGTGATCGTCTGGTTGTGACGTCGGAGGGCGGCTGCAACGCCATCTACCTCCTCAGTCGGGGATCTGTAGCTGCGTCGGCGCGACGGATGTCCGTGGCAGGGACCAGGTCTGACCGAGCGCTGACCCCTTGATCACGCATCAGGTAGCTGATTAGCAAACCTCTGGCAAACCGGCGTCGCATCCTGAGGCCGGGCACGGCGTTCTGGCCGCGCACCGGACTCCTGGTCCGCTGTCGGGTCCGATGCATTGCATGAGCTGATCGATGAGGGCGCCGGCCATGGCGTCGTCCCCGAAGGCCTCGCCCCAGTCCTCGAAGGGCTTCCTATGCGTCAGGACGGTGCTGGCCGTCTCGTAGCGGCGCCCCCTGAGCAGGAAGAAGAGCATGGCGCCGCTGCGGGTGATCGGCAGGTAGCCGATCTCAACGACTGTGAGGCACCTGCGGAAACCAGGGTCCCAATCCGGAGGCTGAGCTTGTCGGCCCACCGGGGCCTCCCTGAGCGGGCGAGGACTTCGCAGGCTTGCCGCCCAAGCTGATGCCTATGCTGATCCCGAGGCTGATCTCGCCATCCTCGCGGCCGAACGGAACCGCATAGTCGTCCCGGCGTCCCGCCGGCACGAAGCCCTTCGGGATGCTCAGGCTCGGGCGGACGGTGATGCGTCCGTCGAGCACGAGACCGGCCTCCAGGGTCCATAACTCGTAGTCGTCGGTCACGGTCGGCCAGCCGGACCTGGCGGTCGTGAGCCGCGTGGTGCGCCAGCCGCCGGCGACGAGGACCTCCAGACGGCGCGTCCGCACCGCCACAGCGGCCAGCCCCAAGCCCACCGACGGTCCGGTGTAGCGGTAGTTCTCCCCGGTCAGGAGGAAGTCATCGGGGCCGTGCGACAGGGAGTAGGAGGCCGCCGGGCAGACAAAGACGCGGTGCGCCGGGCCGAGGGCGACGTCCGCGCCGACCTCGCCGCGAAGATCGAACGTCGAGGCGTCGAGGGTGCCGTTGCGGGTCGTGCCTGAGCCGACTGTGGCGTATACAGCCTTGCCCGCCGTGAAAGACCCTTCGATGGCCGTCGCAGAGGTGTACGATGCGACCCCGACCGCAACTCGAAAGTGCCTCTCACGGAGCGACGCAAAGCCGCTGCACACCTGAGCCCTCAGCGGGTCGGCTAGTACCATCCAGGCCAGGCCAAGTGCGGCGCACTGGGCGCGGCGGAGTGCCATGTCCTACGGCACCACCGCGCGCGCTTGCAGCACCGCGCCCGAGGGCTGGTAATAGGTGGCCACGACCGTATCTCCGGAGCGCACCTGGACGATCCCGTCGCCGGGGATGGCGCGGCCAGTATCCACGGGGAGAGGCACCGCGAGGAAGGGCGCCACAGAGGGACAAGAGCCGCCCCCCCCGGACTCGGTCACACAATTAGGCCATGCCAGCTCTGTATACTCCACGCCTGGCCAAGACGCGGCGTCACGTGCGTGTTTCACGACATCGTCGGGAGAGAACAGCGTCACGCCGCCGATCCAGCCGGTGGCCGATACCAGGTCGAACCGTCCACCGATGGCAGCGACGCGATCGGCGAGAGTCGTGACGACATGCTCCGGATACGGCCCGCAGCACATGAAGATGACGAACTGGAAGCAATAGAAGTGTTCGCCCCGATCGGTGAAGGGACAGAACTGCCGATACAGGCCTGCCTGCTCCCGATCTCCGGAAGACACCGTGATCTCGATCGGGACTCGCTGCGATGGCTTGAGGCGAAAGCCGGCGTCGCCAGGCACGGCATCGACGTACATCAATCCGCTGTCCCTCAAGTTCGTGAAGTAGTCGTCGAGGGATAGCGAAGCCAATGTGGGGCGGGCCGTGCGGCCGGGGCCGAGCAGATCGACGCACCCTGCCACCCCTGTCACGACGGCGAGGGCCGCTATGGCCAGCCGCCCGGCCCGCCTGGTGAACCGCGTCATCATTGCGCGAGGCAGCTTGTACCTCCGATACTCACCGAAACGCTCGTGGCAGCGTGCTGTCCTCCGGCGTCGCTAGCTACTACCGCGATCGTGAATCCGGCGCTGGGGGTATTGATCGTCAAGGTGTCGCTGCCGTTGCCGGCAGCTGATCCGTTTACGGTCCACGCATATGAGTATGGCGGCGTGCCGCCCCAAGCTCCAGCGGTCCATGTGCAGGAGTGACGAGCAGGCACCTGGTTCGGACCGGTGATGGCAACGCCCACGGGAGGAGGAGGGGGAGGAGGTGGAAGCTGGCTATACACGGCTGCTCCTGCATCCACTCGTCCAAACGAAAGCCCATAGGGAAGCACGTTGACCGCCGCGGCATTATTCTCAATCTGCAGGCCCACTTGCTCAGCCGTCCAACTAGGGTTATGCGACCAAACGAGGGCAGCGACCCCCGAGACCAGGGGCGCCGAAATAGACGTCCCGCAGTATCCTCTGTATGTCCCGTTCATCGCCATGCTGTAGGCAGAGAACGGAGCAGCAATGTGCACCTGCGGACCGAAGCGCGAGCCCGAGTAACCGCAAGGGATCAGACTCCCCGCGCCATTACCGCCCGAATTCCCGGGCAGCGGTCCGCCACCCTCCTCGCCGCTCGGCGCCCAGGCAAACGTGTCGCCCTGCACTGTTCCAGCTACTGCGAGGACCCCAAGCCAGTCATAGGCCGCCGGGTACATCACAGCCGTCGACCAACTGCCCGAGGGCAGGTTGTCGATATCGCCCGAGCACACTTTGTCTTCCGTCGAACCTGCGAGTGGTGTGTTGCCGGCCGCAGCGACAACGAGGATGTTGTTGAGTTCGAGGCTCACCAGTGCTTCGCGTATACTCTGGAAGTCCGTGCACCACCCTATGCTCATGTTGACGATTTGGCGTGGCCGGCTGCCGTGCTGCTCGAGCACCCAGTCGAGCCCCGAAGCGACGATGTAGTCCGGACAGTATTCAATCCACGCGTTATCCCTGTAGGTCCAGGTACACACCCGAAGGCTCGCAGTACCCGCAACGTTCCACGCGACCCCTATCCCCCCACGGTCGTCGTTGATAGAGGATATGAGACCGGCGACAAATTCCCCGTGGTTCCTCGCCAAGCTGTCGCCAACGTCACCATAGCAGGAGTCGCCGATCAGGTAGTAGCAGTCGAGGTTGACGTTGGCCGGCCCATCGGCGTAGAAGCGGTGGACCTCGTCGATGCCGTTGTCCAGGACATTTACGTATATACCTTCGCCACGCGTCGAGGTCCCCCACTGCCCGTTCCAAACACCTGGCGCATCCACCTGCTTGACTCCCCACGTCGTGTCCTGCTTGCCGATCCCGAACGTGGAGTCGTCTGCCATCAGCCGACCCCCGCCTACGGGTTCGATGAAGTCTACGAAGGGCAGAGCGCGAAGCCTTGGAGCCAGTTCTGGCGGAATCACGGCGGCGACCATGGCCAGGTACCGGTAGGTGCGGATAATACTCGCGCCCGCCGCTTCTATGGCGCTGCGCGCGCCGAGCGCCGTGCTCCTACTTATCCCTGGCACAACGCCCGTGACTCGCGAGCCCGGGGACGCGGCGGCCTTGAGCCCGATCATCACCTGACCCCCCGCGTGCGCCACGGCCGTGACAAGCTGTTGATCGCTTAGTTCTTGTGGAAGCGGGTGACCCACCGTCGCAATGCGAAACTCTGGCAGTGTGTCTACCATCTCCGGGAAGCTGTCGAGAATCGTCGATCCCACCGCCTGCTGCAATGCGGAGAAGGTTTTCGGTTGACTGGGAATCGGCTGCTCGCGATCGACGCAAGCCGGACTGACAAGGAGCGCTGCTATTGTGATGTGGAGTTGACCCGGTTTCGTGGACACTTCACCCTTTGGGGGGGAGGAGTCCTCGATGGCACGGACACGGAGGCCGTACCCGCCGGAGTTTCGTGAGCAGCTGGTGGCGTTGGTTCGGGCAGG